>Ga0315910_10000224_pt1 | contig 62856 bp, 53 predicted proteins | sample EdamamesoilMG_FD_204470 | JGI IMG/M metagenome (GOLD analysis project Ga0315910, IMG submission 204470) | Garden soil microbial communities collected in Santa Monica, California, United States - Edamame soil | ecosystem: Environmental > Terrestrial > Soil > Garden | place: USA: California... | reverse complement strand
GTCCGCGGGTAGGAGCGAGGCCGAAGCTGTGTCGGGCACACTGCGAGCGCCGAGCGACACAGCCGTGGGCGGTCCCAGGCGTGCATCAGCGCGTGGAATCAAACTGGTCGGCGCTCTAGGGCTCCTCTCTTGCGCTATTGTGCGGGGAAATCGGAACGATCAATCACAAAGATTGGCTCCGAAGGTGCGGACGTAGGCTCGAGATCGGCTCGGCTCGCGCCATACCCCGACGCTCCGAGACGCGCTGGAGTATAGCTCCAGGTCGCCCTTGACTCCTCCGGATTCGTCGTCGAGCACGTGTCGGACTTCCTGAATCGTGCAGTCGTGGACTCGCGCGAGACTCACACGACCGGCGCCGACATTGTTGTCGATCATCGTGACGAGGAAGCCTCGAGAGTACGGGGAGATCGCTGCATTTCCCGGGTATACCGGGTTGAGGGTTTCCGCGGACAGCGGCTCTTGCGGACAAGCGATCGTTCCATCGTGGTCGAGCATCGCGAAATGCACCTCGCTCGCCGTTCCGTTCTCGGCGACGAACACCACACCGTAGCCAGCCTCCGTCGCCGCGAGCGTGGGGTCGACCCCACCGGCAGCGACCGTGATTGCGCCTCCGACCGAGGAGAGCTGGTCTGTATATCTACGGACTTGGACACCATTGCTTTCGTTCGCAAAACCGATGAGCACTTGGTCTGCGTACCTGACGACGCTCGGGCCTGGATAGAACGGTGCGTCGGCGGTGCCGACCAGGACCGTCGTCACCGTGGCCGGACTTCCGTCGATGTCGAGCCTTCGAGCTCGCAGGTCCTGTTGCTCCACCCACGCGACGATCCATCCGGATGGAGTGTCGACAACCGCAACACGATCTTCCGCGTCCTCTTCGGTCGAGATCTGGACCTCGAAAGCGGTGCCGATCGCTTCGCCGTCGCTTGCGCGCCGTTGGAACATCACTCGGCCAGCGACGAGATAGGCGTGGCCGAAACCACCATGGCCAGCGGCTAGGGCCGAGTACTCACCCGAGGTTGAACCCGTGACCTGGGATTCACCGACACTCCCGTCGTCGCCGAGCGTGAGCAAGCGCCTCACGGGCGGACCGCTTTCCAAACTGGTGTGGAGGATTGCGAATACGCCAAGCTCGCTCGAATAAGCGGCGGCAGCATCGAACGTGCTTCCGGTGGATAATTGGTTGACTTCGCCGCTTACGGGAAATCCTTCGAGGATATCTTCATCCCCATCACAATCCGAATCGATGCCGTCGCACGCTTCCGAAGCAGGAACACATTCCTCGCCCGTGCTTTCGGAAGAGCCGCCTTCTCGACCCGTCGAGTCCGCGCCGCTTTCCTCGGTGTTCGGCGAATCCTCGTTCGACTCGGCCCCCTCGGAGGAGGCGGTTTGTCCGGTCGAGTTGCAATCCGACGAGCACGTCTCGTCGGGACCTGATGTGCCGTCGTTGCATGCTTCCGAGCCAGCGCACGTCGGCGATGCGGTGGTCTGGTCGGTCGAGCCGTCGCCGGTGGACGCACCGCCATCGGTCGATGTCGCGGAGGTCACGGTGCTTGTCTGGGTGCTCGCAGTGTCGGTGCTGCCCGTCGAGAGCCATCCCGTCGTCTCCGTGTCGCCGGACGAAGTTCCGGTCGCGAGGGTCGTGCTACCGCTCGCCTCGTCTGCTGGCGTTTCGGGGTCGAAGCAACTCGCAAGGACGAGAACGGCGCTCAGAAACTGGTGTCGGAACGCGGTGACGCGACCGAGCAAGACGAAGCTACGAGACATGGGTGAGATAGCGTACTGGAAGGTCGACGACGGATGCAAGAACGCGAGCGTGAAGGGATCGCGATAGAGCACGCGTGTGTCTACGGAGTACCCCACGATGTCGCGTCGCGGCCGAGGTCCGGGCATGCATCGTGATGAGATCTAGCACGTTCGCTGTGTACATCGTTGTGTCTATGTCGCGCTTGCCCAGGGCGCCACGAACCCCACGTCGCGCCCCGTTCGTGCGAGGTGAGAGCTGCATCCGCCCACCTGAGACGCCCATCGTCGTCGTGGCCGACGTCTAGGTGCACGGAGGCGGTCGTCACCAGGTCTCGAACACGGAGATTGAAACTGATCCTGCTGACGCAGAAAGGCGTACCGTCGCTCCGCAGGGACATTGTGCTAGCAATGACGCTCGCTCATTCCGCCGAGCGCCACCAAAGCCATCGAACGTTCCACGGACAGCGCGAGACCAAGAGAACCGCCTCGTCGTGAGCATCAGATGCGAGGCCGCACGAGTTTGGCGGAAACGGTCGGTTCTGCGACGTTTGCTTCGAGCGCGAGCGCATCGAGTTGCCGACACACCCGTTGGTGTTGGGCTCGAAACGGGGTCTCGCCGGACGACCGACGCAGAAACGACTGCCGGTGGTGCACGTCGAGCAGCATCTTCGGGAATGGAAGCGGAAACCACTTCGTCAGCCCGTCCATCGCGGCGAAGAACGGGGCGTCCAGCGCCATCCGACTGGCGACGTGGCCGTACTTTGCGGTGAGCGAGTGGGCCTCGTAGAGCGACTGGACGTCGTCCCCCAGCATCTCGAGCAGGCGAGCCACCAGCAGCTCGTCGAAGGTGGCGCTTCCGTCCCAGTAGCTGTTGAAGTACGTGCCTTCGAGGGAGTCGAGGTTGAAGTCACGGCTGCCGTAGCGCAGCAAACCCAGGTCCATCGGATGGGTCGCGACGTGATCGTCGGGTGCGCTCGGCGATTCGAACGCGTCGTACCGAGGGTTGGTGTACGTGAAGCGGATGTCGAGGTCGCGAACCCGCCAGCCGAGGGCTCGCATCAGGTGCGCACGCGAAAGACTTGCCTCGGAAGAGGTGACGAGCTCTACACCGGTCCTGCGCGCATCGGCGACGAAGACTTCACGTCGTTCCGCCGCCAACGCGTGGGGCGAGAGCCGGCCGCACGCCATCAGCGTGGCGAGAACGAGGGGTCGGTGGTCGCGGTAGAGCGGATTCTCCTCGAGGCGCGCCGCGACGTGAAGCGCGAGGAGTCGATTGTAGAGCACGCCAAGGCGGAGATTGGGTCGATGAAAGAAAGCCCGACTGGGTGCGTGGATCCCCGTCGCGTGGTCGGGGCGAAAGGGAAAGGTGTCGTGCGTGTGTAGGCCCAACCACGCCTGAAGGTCTCCGCCACCTTGCACCACGTTCGCGGCCGCCGGGCTCCGCACCGCGGTCGGTCGGACCCGCGCGTACACGGCATCTAGGCCGGCTTGCATCTCCGGTGCGAACAATGTGGCGTAGCGCCGACGAGGATCACCTTGAAGGCCGCCCTCGAGCACGAGTTGGCGAAAACCGAAGAGGTCCTTCGCCTCCGCACGTTGGATCGCGAGCGCTTGGGTCAACTCGTCGTTGTCGGACCCGTAGAAGCCTGGCCAATCCGGATACATCGGCCAGATCGGTCGCCGAAGGGGGCCGTGGCACGTGGTGCAGTTGTCGTCGGGAAGGTCGGGGATGAACGGGTGGAGCGACCAACGTGCGTCCGAGCCCCGCACGATCGGCAGGTCGAGCGCGAACATGCCGAACGTGGCGGTGTCACGATCGAAGGTGTGGATGTCGAGGCGGTCGCCCCCGGTGATGGCCTCGCCGGTCGTCCCGGGTACGCCCGCGTTGAAGGCGATCGAGAGCCCGGTGCGTTCGTCCCACATGATGACCCGCGGTCTCGTCGGTGTTGCGCTTTGGCTTTGCGACGCCAAGCCCGCGGGGACGAGGTCGGCCATGCGCTCGAAGGCGTGTCCGCGGGTTCCGGTGATCTCTCGTCCGTGTTTGAGCACGAAGTTGTGGCGGAATCGAAACGGGAGAGCGGCGAGCGCATCACCCATGCGCAGGGGCTCCCCCGGTGCCAGCAACACGCCGTCCATGGTGCATAGCAACTCCACCGCGTCGATCGCTGTTGCGTCGGTCACGGGTCGACTCGGGCACCACACGTCGCGCTCGCAGGCGAATCCTGCGAGTCCGGGTCCGCATGGGACCTCGCGAACCTCTGCCGGAGGTGGTGTCGGCCGCGAGGTGTGTGCGTAGGGAACGGGCGTCGCGTCGATGGCGACGGGCGGGTCTTGGTGGCACCCGATCGAGGACGCCGCACACAGCCACCACACCAGCCTAGACGAGGTCACCGCACGAGGAGCCCAGCCTCTGGGGCGGGTAGAAAGGCGGCCGGCCGCACCGTTGGCCGCGGCACCCGCAACGGAGCGCAGGCTACCGCTGGCGTCGATCGAGAGCAGAGGCGTATGAGACGCCCGCGGGTTCGAACGCGGGCTTGTGTGGCTCTGACTCCAATGCGGTAGAGTACGAGCGCCCATGGGAGAATCGGCACGCGACACCGTCGATCCGACCTTCTACCCTGTCCGCGAGAAGGTGGGAGAGGAACTTCTGCAGCGGCTGATCATGGAGGTGCTGCGGCCGGCCGTGGAGGAGTGGTTGCGCGGAAGCGAAGCCGTCGCCTTGGTGGGTGCGGATCAGTTCATCTATTGGGAGCAGTACAACGCGCGTAAGGCCGTTTCACCGGACGTGTACGTCCTGCCTGGGGTGCCGCCCGAGACCCCGGTCACGGCATGGAAGGTGTGGGAGACGGGGATCGTACCAAGCTTCGCGTTCGAGGTCGTTTCCGGGAGCCGGCTCAAGGACTACGAGGAAGCACCGAAACGCTACGCAGAGTTGGGGGTCGAAGAACTCGTGCTCTTCGATCCACATTCGGAAGCGTCGCGGTCGCGAGTCCGCTGGCAAGTGTTGCGTCGCGACGGTGGAGAGCTGCTGCTCGTCGAGCGTAGTGACGGAGACCGTGTACGATCGAACGTGCTCGGCTGTTGGTTGCGGCAGGTGGGAACGGGCACGGCCACGCGGGTTCGCGTAGGCTTCGACCCCGACGGTCACCGGCTCCTCCCCACCGCGGGGGAGCGGGCCGAGAGCGAAGCGGAGCGGGCCGAGAGCGAAGCGGAGCGAGCCGAGAGCGAAGCGGAGCGAGCCGATGCCGCCGAGGCGGAGGTGAGGCGCCTGCGCGCGGAGCTCGAGCAGCTCCGAACACGTCGGTGAGGAGCCCGGCCTCGACGAAGAGCTCGTCGGCACGCGCGAAATGCTCGTGCAGCACGCGTGCAGCAACACGCGAAGTCGTGTGCTCCGAGATGTTGGCGCGAGACGGCATCTGCGGCGAGACCCGCCGCCAACCGGTCCCGCTATTGCGGGGCGGCCGGGGCGGGCACGGGCTCTGCGGCAGGCCAGGCCTTCGCAGCCTTGGCGTCCGCTTTCTGCTGCTTGGCGCGCTCGCGGAGCTTCTCTTGCGTCTCGAGGAACTCGATGAGGTGGGCGCGGAGGTCGTAGTAGCTCGGGTGCTCGAGCACGTTCGCGCGAACCCGCGGTCGCTCGAACGGAACGGTGAGGATGTCGCCGACCTGTGCGTCGGGGCCGTTCGTCATCATGACGACGCGATCCGAGAGATAGAGCGCCTCGTCGACGTCGTGCGTGACCATCAAGGCGGTCTTGGCATCGCGTTGCAGCAGGTTGAGGAGGACCTCCTGCAGCTCCATGCGCGTGAGCGAATCGAGCATGCCGAACGGCTCGTCGAGGAGCAGCATCTTGGGGGAGATCGCGAACGCCCGCGCGATGCCCACACGCTGCTGCATGCCGCTCGAGAGCTCGCGAGGGCGCTTGTGCATCGCGCTGCCGAGGCCCACGATCGCGAGGTAGTACTCGGCGACCTGCTTGCGTTCGGCCGGGGTCGCGTGCGGGTAGACCCGATCGCAGCCGAGCATGACGTTCTCGAAGGCCGTGAGCCACGGCAACAGGGAGGGCGATTGGAACACCACACCGCGGTCCGGACCTGCGCCGTAGACCTCACGGTTGGCCACGATGATGCCGCCGTCCGAGACGTCGTTGAGGCCGGCGATCATGGTCAAGACCGTCGACTTGCCGCAACCCGAGTGGCCGATGAGCGAGACGTACTCGCCCTCGTACATGTTCAGGTTGAAGTCCTTGACGACGCGGGTGTGCCCCGTGGGAGTGGGATAGATCTTGCTGACGTTGGATAACTCGACGTACGCCGACATCGTGGTTTCCTTCTGGGGTTAGGCCGCCCGCGGCTTGAGCTTGGGGGGCTCGGGCAGCGCCGCGAGCTGCTGCTCGTTGCGCTCACTCTTGAGGCCCAGCAAGTAGTTCATGATCTCGTTGCGGAGGTGCTTGAACTCGGCATCGTGGTTGAGCTCGGTCTTGTCGCGCGGACGCTGGAGCTTCACGTCGAAGGACTTGCCGAGCGTCGCGTTGGGGCCGACCGTGAGTGGCACCACACGGTCTGCCAACAAGATGCTCTCGTCCACGTCGTTGGTGATGAGCAGAACGGTCTTGCGATCCTTCGCCCAGATGCGTTCGAACTCCTTCTGGAGCGTGCCACGGGTGAGTGCATCGAGTGCGCTGAGCGGTTCGTCGAGCAGCAACATGCGGGGGTCCATGGCGAGCGCACGGGCGACGGAGACGCGCTGGCGCATGCCGCCGGAGAGCTCCTTGGGCCGTTTCCAAGTCGCAGGCGTCAGGTTGACCATGTCGATGTAGCGCTCGATGTGTGCGTTGCGCTTGTCCTTGGGCCAATCCGGGAAGACCGCGTCGACGGCGACTCCGATGTTCTCGAACACCGAGAGCCAGGGCAGCAGGGAGTAGTTCTGAAACACGACACCGCGATCGGGTCCAGCTCCGCGGACAGGTGCACCGCCCACCGAGATCGCGCCCTTGTCCGGCATGGTGAGGCCGGCGATCAGATTGACGAGCGTGCTCTTGCCGCTGCCCGAGAACCCGACGATGGCGATGAACTCGCCCTCTTCGACCTCGAGGTTGACGTCTGTGAGCACTTCCGTGCGCGCAGGCCCCTCGCCGAAGCCCTTGCTCACACCTTTGAGTTCGAGAAACGCCATGGTTCTTCGAGGTCCTTTCTCAGGTCGCCACCGTGGTGTCGTACGAGACCGACCGCTGTAGCACGATCATCACGCGATCCAAGAGGAACCCGATGATGCCGATCGTGAACACGGCCACCATGATCTGGGCCAGCGTCTCGCTGCTGCCGTTTTGGAACATATCCCAGACGAACTTTCCGAGGCCTGGGTTCTGCGCGAGCATCTCTGCGGCGATGAGCACCATCCAGCCCACGCCGAGCGAGATCCGTAGGCCCGCAAAGATGAATGGAAGGGCGGACGGAATGACGATCATCCGAACGCGTGTGGAGGAGCTCAAGTTCAAGACGCGAGCGACGTTGAGATGGTCCTTCTCGATCGACGCGACACCGAGCGCGGTGTTGACGAGGGTGGGCCACAGGGAGCACAGCGCGACGGTGAAGGCCGAGCTGATGAAGGACTTCTCGAACCATGCCTCGGCCGGAGGCGTGGTGTAGAGCGCGCCGACCACGATCATCACGATCGGGAGCCACGCCAACGGTGACACGGGCTTGAAGATCTGGATGAGGGGGTTCACCGCCATGGAGAAGGCGCGGCTCATGCCACAGAGGATTCCCGTGGGGATCGCGATGAGCGAGGCGATCACGAAGCCCGCGAAGACCGTATAGAGGCTCGTGATGATCTGATCGATGTAGGTCGGGCTGGCCGAGAACTTCTTGGTGAGCGCCTCGGTCGCCTTCTCGTCGAGCTTCTCCGCGGCCTCGATGGCTTTTTCCTTCTTGGGGCTCTCCATCGTCTCGGCGAGCGTGCGGAGCTTGACCGCGTTCTCGGCGTGCTCCGCCGATTTCGTCTGCTGGTCTTCGTAGAACTGCGCCTCGTTGGCGCGGGTCTGTCGGTGACTTTCGAGCAGGTTGCTGCCTTGGACCCACACGGCGGCGGGCGTCGGCAGCGTTCCGTACTTCGTCACGATGTTGATCGCGCAGATGTGCCAGGCCGCCAAGAACGCAATGAATGCAAGCGCCGGGAGCAGGAAGTACATCCCGAGCAGCCGGAGCTGCTCTTTGGGGTCTTCGCCCGTGGCGAGCCGCACCAGCGGCTCGAAGACCTTCAGCCCTGCGACGTCGAGGATGCGGATGATTCGTTGTTTCGTCATGGTGGCCCTCCGCGATTACTCTTTGTTTCCGATCTCGTGCACCTTGAGGTACTCGAGGGGTTTCTTACCGTCGTACGTTTTCCCGTCGATGAAGTCCGAGGTGGGGGCCTTGTAGCCGTCTGTCTCCCAAGGGACCTCCTCTTTCTTGATCTTGCCCTCGTCGAGCAACGCCTGCGCCGCCTTCAGGTAGATCTCAGGTTTGTAGATCTTCTTGGCGGTCTCGTGAAACCAAGCGTCTTCTTTGGGCTCGGCGATCTGCCCCCAGCGGCGCATCTGCGTCAGGAACCAGATGGCATCGCTGTAGAACGGGTAGGTGGCGAAGTAGCGGTAGAACACGTTGAAGTCGGGCATCTCGCGCTTGTCGGTCTTCTGGAAGTAGAAGTGCCCCGTCATGCTGTTCTGGATGACCTCTTCGTCGGCGCCCACGTACTCCTTCTGAGACAAGATCTTGGCGGCTTCTTTTCGGTTGTCGACGCTCTCGTCGAGCCAGCGACCCGCACGGATGAGCGCCTTCACGACGGCGACGTGCGTCTTGGGGTTCTTCTCGGACCAACCATTGGTGACGCCGAACACCTTCTCCGGGTTGTTCTTCCAGATGTCGTAGTTCGTCGTGACCGGCACACCGATTCCGCGATGGACCGCCTGCTGGTTCCAAGGTTCGCCGACGCAGTACCCTTGGATGGTGCCGGCTTCGAGGGTGGCAGGCATCTGTGGTGGCGGTGTGACGGACAGGAGCACGTCTGCATCTTTGGTCCCCGTCGTATCGTCGGCGGTGTACATCCCCGGCTTGATGCCGGCCGCGGCGAGCCAGTACCGCAGCTCATAGTTGTGCGTCGAGACGGGGAACACCATCCCCATCTTCAGCGGCTCACCCTTTTCCTGGTACGCCTTCACCACCGGCTTGAGCGCTTCGGCGGAGATCGGATGTGGCGGTTGCTCCGACTGGAGCGTCGGCGTGGCCTCCTGCATCTGCTTCCAGACGTCATTCGAGACGGTGATCGCGTTGCCGTTGAGGTCCATGCTGAACGCGGTGACCACGTGGGCCTCGGTCCCAAACCCGATCGTGGCGGCGATGGGCTGACCCGCGAGCATGTGCGCACCGTCGAGCTCGCCCCCGATGACGCGGTCCAGCAGGACCTTCCAGTTGGCTTGCGCCTCCAGCTCGACGTTCAGTCCTTCTTCCTCGAAGAAGCCCTTCTCCTTGGCGATGACGAGCGGTGCGCAGTCCGTCAGTTTGATGAAGCCGAGCTTGAGGTCCTCCTTCTCTAGATCGAGGCCCTTCATCAGCTCTTCGGCGGACGCATCGGGTGCTTTGGCCTCTGCCTTGGCAGGTTCTGCGGCTTGCGCTTTGGATTCGGGCTTGGCCGGCGTACTTCCTCCGCACCCGACGGGGATCGCGAGCGTCGAAGCCACGAGCATGCTCGCGCTGCCGATGAGATAGCGACGACGAAGAACCGGACGCTTTGTATGCACTTCCATAGCTGGATTGACCTTTGGACCAAACAGAGGAGCTCTCGGCCAATCCTACGCATGTGTAGGTCGTGCCGATCGCAGGTCGCGGCGGGGCGTACCCTGTCGCCCTGGGTAAGTTTTCGCCGAGGTCAGGACCGCGGTCAACGTTATTTTGCCGGATAGGCGCTTAGAACAATGTTCAATACCCGTGCGAATGCCCCTGGTTCGCGTGCGTTGAGGTACGTCACGAGCCTACGGACGGGAGTCCGACACCGGTGTCACATCTCCTATTGAAGCTACGGTTTGGTAGCTAGTGTCGCAACTTCGGGCGGTGTCGCATTTCATACGGAACGGGAGGAACACCGATTCATCTGACACCACAGTATGAATGTGTCAGGCGTGGAGGCCGTCGCTCGTCCTTCATCGGGGGTTTCGGAGCCCAGCGACCTCGGCGGGAGCGCAGGCCTGCAGGGTCCGCGTCGGAATGTCTGGTGGAGGAACTTAAGTCCCCGGGGACGCCTGCAGGCAGCTCTCGCTGCGGCGCCAGGGGGACGGCCCGTGGTCGACACGGGCGCGTGCTCAGGCAGCTCTCGGCGTGGCGCGAGGGGGAGGGCGACGCGTGGTCGCCACGCGTCTGTCCAGGCGGATCGGATCGCCCGGGGCGGACGTTCAGTCGCCCTGCCAAGCTTCCAGGAACACGCGCTCGCAGTCTTGCTCGGTGGCGGCCTTGGGGTTGCCGCCCATGGAAGGATCGAGCATGGCGAGCGGCGCGAGGCTCCGTGCGAGGCCGGCCTCGAACCCGATGTTCGCTTCGGCGAGCGTGTGGGGCAGGCCCAGGTCTTTGCGCAGCGCCAACACCCACCCAAGGACGCTCTCGAAGCCGGGGTCTCCGGGGAGGTCCAGCGCGAGCGCAAGCCTCCGCATGGTCGTCTCGATCGTCTCGCGGTTGAACCGCATCACGTACGGCATGAAGATCGCGTTGGCCGTGCCGTGATGGATTTTGGTGGCGCCCCCGAGCGGATGCGAGAGCGCGTGCACGAGACCGAGGCCCTTCTGAAACGCGGTCGCGCCCATCGTGGCGGCCATCATCATGTTCGTCCGCGCGACGGGATCTCGCCCGTCCGCGCAGGCGCGGCGCAAGTTCGTGTGAATGAGGCGCAGACCCTCGAGCGCGATCCCGTCGGCCATGGGATGGTAGAACGGAGCGCAGAGCGCCTCGAAGCAGTGCGCGAGCGCATCCATCCCGGTCGCGGCCGTCAGCGCGGGAGGCATCTCGAACGTGAGCTCGGGGTCGGCGATGACGAGGCTCGGCATCATCTTCGGGTGGAAGATGATTTTCTTGTTGTGATCGCGTTCATCGAGGATCACCGAGGCTCGTCCGACCTCCGACCCCGTCCCCGCCGTGGTGGGCACGGCGAGGATCGGCGGGATGCGGTGGGGATCGGCGCGGGTCCAGTTGTCGCCGATGTCCTCGTAGTCGAACACGGTCCCCGGATTGTCGGCGAGCAGGGCGATGCACTTGCCGACGTCCATGGGCGAGCCGCCGCCGACGAGGACGACCCCGTCGCAGCGATGATCGCGAAAGCACTGCAGACCGCGTGCGACGGTGGAACCCGCGGGGTTGCCCTCGGTCTCCGAGAACACCTCGGCCTCGACCCCGAGCATCGCGAACGAAGTGAGCATGGCTCCAAACCACGGTCGGGAGGCGATGAACGGATCGCTCACGACGAGCGGACGACAAACCCCGAGCTCGAGGCATGCTGCGGCGAGCTCTCGGATCCGACCGCAGCCGAGGCGATAGGTCGTGGGGTAGTTGAACTTCGAAACGGGGGCAGCCTGGAGGTCGGTCATGATGGCGTCGCTTCAGATGATCTCGAAATAGCGCGCGAGGTCCCAGTCGCTCACGTGTTTACGGTATTCGCGGTCCTCCCACTCCCGGGTGGCCGCGAAATGGTCCACGAAAACGTCGCCGAACATCGCGCGCGCGGCCTGCGAACCGCGGAACCGCTCGGTCGCAGCGGCGAGGTTTCCGGGCAGGGCATGCGCTTGCTGGAGCGTTGCGGAGTACGCATTCCCCACGATGGGAGGCTCGGGTTCGAGCTGCTCCTCGATGCCGCGCAGGCCCGTGGCGATCGCGGCGGCCAGGGCAAGGTAGGGGTTGGCGTCCGCCGGACCAATGCGGTACTCCGTGCGCGTTCCCGAAGCTCCGGCAGGGATCGCCCGTACCGCCGTCGTCCGATTCTCGATGCCCCAGCTCGCGGCGGTGGGCGCCCACATCCCGGGCACCATCCGGCGGTAGGCGTTGATCGTGGCGCAGACCATGGGGAGGACTTCGGGCATGTAGCGGACCTGCCCGGCGATGAAGTGGCGCATCGTGGTGCTCAGCCCGTCCGCGGTGGCGGGGTCGTGGAAGGCGCTCTGCCCCCCGCGATGGAGCGACACATGGATGTGCCCCGACTGCCCCGGGTAGGCGCTGCTCCACTTGGCCATGAACGTGGCCATGAGCCCCCGGCGCTGGAACAGAGCCTTGCAGAACGTCTTGAAGAGGGCCGCCTTGTCGGCGGCGCGCAGGGCATCATCGACCCTGATCGCAGCTTCGAGCACGCCTGGGCCGGTCTCCGTGTGCAGGCCCTCGATGGCGCAGTCCATCGCATTCATGGTGTCGAGGAGCTCGTGGTAGATCTCGTGGTGCACCGTGCTGCGGAGGACGGAGTAGCCGAACATGCCGGGCGTGAACGGGCGGAGGCCGCGATACCCCTTTGCCCGCGCCGAGTCGGGCGTCTCGTCGAACACGAAGAACTCGTACTCGAGCGCGGCCTTCACCTCGAACCCGAGCGAGGCCGCCCGCTCGAGGACGCGGGAGAGCAGCGTGCGGGGGCAAACCGCGGCGTAGTCGCCCGTAAAGCTGCCCACGAGCAACGCGGTGTGGGGTTCGAAGGGGATCGTCCGCAAGGTCGCGAGGTCCAGCAATACGGTGGCGTCGCGGTAGCCGGTGTGCCAGCCCGAGACCGCGGCGTTGTCGTACAGCTGATCGTTGCTGTCCCAGCCCAGGACGACGTCGCAGAAGCCAAAGCCTTTGGCGGCGGCCGAGAGCAGCTTGGCGCGGTCGACGTACTTGCCGCGGAAGATGCCGTCGATGTCGAAGACCCCGATCTTGTGGTGCTTGATCGCGTGCTCGTCGAGAAATGCTTCGAGTGTTTCGATGCTCACGTGGCGCCTGCGGTGCGAGTTCTGAAGTGGTAGCTCTTGGGGCGCGTGACTTGGCCAAAACCCAACGTGGAGAGCGAGCAGCCGACCCCGGAGTCTTTGACGCCCGTCCAGGCGAGGCCCGGATCGAGATAGTCGCAGCGGTTGAGGTAGACGGTGCCGGCTTGCAGCCGGTGGGCGAGGTCCATCGCGCGGTCGAGATCTTGGGTCCAAAGCGACGCGGTCAGGCCGTAGCGCGAGTCGTTGGCCAAGGCGACCCCCTCGTCGCCGCTCGCGATGGGCATGATTCCGACCGCGGGCCCAAACGTCTCTTCTTGCATGAAGCTCATCGTGTGGTCGACCCCCACGAGGACCTGTGGGGCGACGTAACACGGTGAGGAATCGGGGAGACAGAACGCGCGCGGATCGATGAGTGCACGCGCGCCCTTGGCCACGGCGGCGTCGACCTGCTGCTGGACCACGCGCGCGCCCTGGACGGTCGCGAGCGGGCCGAGATCGTTGCCGGGTTCCAGGGGGTTCCCGACGCGATAGGTCCGAACCTTGGCGGCGAAGGCCTCGATGAAGGCGTCGTAGATCTCGGTGTGCACGTAGATGCGCTCGATGCCGCAGCAGGACTGTCCCGCGTTGTAGAGCGCGCCGTCGACGAGGTTCTCGACCGCGAAATCGAAGTCGGCATCGGGGAGGACGATGGCGGCATCTTTCCCGCCGAGTTCGAACGTCGTCGGGATGAAATTGTCGTGCGCGATCGTGCGGGCGACCTCATGGCCGCCGCGGACGGAACCGGTGAACGAGACCGCGTCGAACTTGCGGGCGGAGATGAGGGCCGCCGCGGTGGGATGATCGACGGGGAACGCTTGGACGAGCCCTTCGGGCGCGCCCGCCTCGGCGAACGCGAGCGCGAAGTGATCGGCGACCAGCGCGGTCTGGTGGGCGTGCTTGATGAGCACCGCGTTGCCGGCGAGGACGGCTGGAACGATGACGTTGATCGCGATGAGCAAGGGGTAGTTCCACGCGGCGATGTCGAGCACGACGCCGACGGGCGCGCGACGGATGAAGCGCTCGAACCCCGCCTTCTCCGGCAAGACGATGTCGGCGAGCGCGGTCGCTGCGACTTCGCACAGGTACGTGCAACGCTCGACCGTACCGCGCTCGAACTCTCCGCGCGCCTGGGGCAACGGCTTGCCCATCATGCGGGTGATCGCCTCCGCGTTCGCGCCCAATCGTTCGCGATAGGAGGCGAGCATGCGCATGCAAAGGCCCACGCGCTCGTGCAGTGGCACCGTGGCCCACGCGCGCTGAGCTTCGCGAGCGTGCTCGACCTTGGTCAAGGCGGCGTCGTAGGAGAGTTGCGCGTATCGATACGCGACCTGACCGTCGATGGGGCTGACGATGTCGGGCATGCTCAAAAGGTACCGGTTGGGGGAGCGATTTTGGAGGTCAGCCAGGCGAAGAACGCAGCGGTGTCTCCGGGTGGCGGTGGCGGGCCGAGTCGGAGGTCGCGGCGCTCATCGATCCACGCGATTTGATCGAGCGCGATATGTACCCATCCTCGTTCTGTGACATCCAAGCGACGCGAGGCGCCGGTCTCCGGGTGCAGGACCGTGATCGCGGGCGGTTCTCCGGCGAGGATGAGCGACCCATGCCTGCGAAACGACGTTGGTTGGGGGCTGTGCTCGGCGATCGGCGTCCAGGTGGCCTCCGCGACGTCCCAGAGGAACCGCGCGTCGCCATGACGCGCCCACACGTGGCGACCCGTCGCGTCGGAGACCGCGGCATCGACGCGGCGTTCGAGCGCGCGCACGATCACGGCGGTCTGCGGGTCCCAAATCCACAAGTGCAGGTGTTGTCCGTCGGACGTCACCAGATTGACCGTGCCGGAGAGGGCCCCGAATGCCTGCGCGATGACGGGCTCATCCGCCGGTGTTTCGAGCGAGGGTTGCAGCTCGACGCCGCCGCCGACTTCGAGCAACGTGACGGATGCGTCCGAGCGGCGCGCGAGCACGAAGGTCGAGCTCGCGTCGAAGGTGACGCTCTCGAACCGGGGCCCAAAGGCCGTGTTCGCGACCGCGGTGCGAGACTCGACATGGAACACCGCGAGCGCGCAGTCGCTGTGCGTTCGGCAGACGGCAGCGGCGATGTGCCGCTCGTTCGGTGACCACGCAGCAGGAGGGCTCGACCCATGCGCGGTGGCCAACGTCAGCGGTGGTGCATGGTGCGGCGAGAGTGGCCAGAGGGTCAGGCTCGTCAGGCCACCGGTCGCGGCGAGCATTTTTCCCGACGGTGAGAACTCCAGCATGTGGACGCCGCCGAACAGGTGACCGAGCGGCTCCACTTCGTCCGTCGTCGGCGACCAGAGGCGCACGGCTCCATTCACGGTGCCGTACGCGATCGTCTGACCATCCGACGAGGCGGCCAACGTGCTGACGAGATCGTCGCGGACCGACAAGCGTGCGCGGTCCACCGTGGGAAGCCTCCACACGTCGAGCCGACCCCGCGCGTCGACGACCGCGAGCCAGCGACCCTCGACATCCAGCGCGGCGGCGCGCGGGGGCGTTGCGACGAGCGTCGTCGCGTGGCCGTGGGACTCATAACGCAGGCCCTTCGCATCCATCCACACGACGTGCTCGCGCCCGCGTCCAACGAGGGTCTTGGCGTGCGTCGTCCATGGCGTCATCACGGTGCCGATGGCGCGATGATCGAGATCGAACGTTCGAGCTTTGCCGCTGCGATCGAGGACGTCGAGGTGCGTGCCCGTTGCGTCGAATCGCAGCCCACGGGCCACGCCCGCGCCATCGAGGGGTCCGTCCTCGTGGGGAGCGTCGGGGCGCAGCAGCACGACCTGCCCGTCTGCGTCCGCGTGCGCGACCCACTTACCCTCGCGAGAGATCGCAAGCGCGGTCGTGCCTCGCATGCCGCGACGGAGCAAGCGATTGCCTTCGCCTTCCCACATCGAAAGCTCACCCGCCTCCGTGGCGATCGCGACATGCGAAAGGTCCGCGTCTCCTGCGAGCGCGACGACCGGGCTGCGCAAGGCAAGCACGGCTCCCGAAGTCGCCTGGGCCGTTGGCGTCTGGAGCTGCCAGCGTTGGACGACGCCCGTATCGTCGCCAGCGACGGCGGTCTGTCCCTGCCGATCGAGGACGAGCCCGCGAACGTTTCCACGAAGCCCGTGCAGGGCGAGCGTGGACCCGTCGCGCGCGAGGATCGAGACCGACGGACCCCCCGCAACCCCGACCATCCCGCCCTCGCTGACGCTCAGGTGCTCGACCTCGAGCGGTTTCGTGGGGTGTGAAGCGACGATGAAAGGGCGCTGGAGCGCGGCCGAAGCCAACAGGCGCGCCGCGGTCAGCTGCTCTCGCCGAAGCGGCGCGGCGCTGCAGTCGTCCGGCTCGCACATGGGGGACGCACCGGGTCGCAGGCGTTGGATCCATGCGAGCGACCGCGCCGGATCGCGAGCGAGGTGGCGCTGGGCCTCGGCCAGGACGAGCTCGGCCCACGCCCGTCCGGCGCTTTGCTTCGTCGCCGAAAGCAGAGTGCGCTCGAGCTTCTCTGCGCGCGCGTGCTCGAAGCGCCTTTCGAGTGCCTGCGCGCCTTCGGTTTGGGCGACGGACGCGTTACGCAGCGCGAGGCCGCTGGCTGTGGCGCCCCCGAGGAGCGCGAGCGCGATGGCCGGGGTGATCCATCGCCGCCACGAGCGAGGTCGCCGCCGGAGCGCGGTCAGGAGTGCACCGAGATCGACGTGGCGTTCGCGTGGGTCGACGGCCAGCCCGGTTCGGAGCGCGCGGTAGATCGCCTCCGGAACGTCGGTGTAGCGGGGCGGGGGCTCGATTCGACCGGTCGAGACGCTCTCGGCGAGCGTCGCGACGGCGGACCCTGCGAACGGGCGGTATCCGTACAGCGCTTCGTAGAGGGCGACACAGACGGCGAACTGATCCGTCCGCGCGTCGACCCTGCCGCGGGCGAACTGCTCGGGCGCCATGTAAGCCGGTGTGCCCATCAGCGTCCCCGTGCGTGTGAGGGCCTCCGAAAGGTCGGCATCGGGACTCGGTCCGTCTCGGGCCGATCCGTCATCCGGCGCTCGGGCGAGCCCGAAGTCGATCACTCGTACCGAATCGTCGGGAGCGACGAGGACATTGTCCGGTTTGAAGTCGCGATGGATGATTCCCGCGCGGTGCGCTGCCGCGAGCCCCTCGATCGCGGAGGCGTAGGCGTGCAACACGGCCCGCCACGAGCGTTCGGGCTGGGCTTGCCACGCCCGCAAGGTCGTCCCTTCTACGAACTCCATCGCGATGTACACCTGCGCGTCGAAGGTTCCCGCCTCGTAGACGTGGATGACGCTCGGGTGGGAAAGGCGGGCCAGCGCTTGGGCTTCGCGCAACAGGCGAGCCCTCCCCTGGGAGTCGTGGTCGCTGTGCTCGGCGCGCAGCAGCTTCACGGCAACCTTGCGACCCAAGGCCGGGTCGAGCGCAGCGTAGATGACCCCCATCCCGCCGCTCCCGAGTCGTCCAAGGACCTCATACCGACCGACGTGGAGCGGATCTGCGGGTTGCGCGTCCGAGACCTCGGTGGGCTCTCGCCTCGGTCGGTCGTGAAACAATCGCCGGCGTAGGCGGTCCCGCATGCGGTCCATCCATGCCAACGAAGGGCCCTCCTCCGGCGGCGCCGGAAACCCCTCGCGCGGCGGTTCCTCCTCCTCGTCCTCCGCGCGCGCAGGGGTGCTCCGCGTGGGAGGCAACCATTCGTTCACGGCCTCATGATGCACGATTCTCTCGCGGCGAGTTGCTGCGCGGGTAACCTTCGTGCAAGGCTCGAGGTACCGCTGCTATGCCGCTCATCGACGTCCTCAAAGAGATTCGTGCCGACTACGAGCGGCACAACCGACAGTTCGGCAATCCGGCGCTGTGGGTGCTCGCCGTCTACCGCTATGGCCGATGGGCGAAGACCCTTCCGCGGCCCGTTCGGCGCGTCGCCGATCGCGTCTACCATCTCGCACACCTCGGCATTCAGCTCACCACCGGGTCCTATTTGCCGCGCGAAGTCGAGATCGGTGAGTCGCTGCACCTCGTGCACCACTTCGACATCCGGATCCACCCGGAGGTGAAGATTGGTGATCGCGTGGGCATCATGCACGAGGTCACCATTGCCACCACGATGAATCGGCTTGGTGCGCCAAAGATCGGCAACGACGTCTTCATCGGTGCGGGAGCGAAGATCGTCGGGCCCATCACGATCGGCGACAAGGCCGTCATCGCGCCAAACTCGTTGGTGATGAACAACGTGCCCGAGGGGGCCACCGCGATGGGCGTGCCTGCGAAAGCGCGCCGCCTGAGCCTCGAGCTCAAGAGCGAGTGGGACGCCGCGATGCGCCCCAAAGCCGTCACCACGCACGAAGAGGGGCAACCCGAGCCGGCCGCCAACGACGACAAGCTCGCAGAGGGCTGAAACCCGAGCCGCCGAATTTGACCGCACGGGTTCGAGGCGCCAGACTCCGCGCCGATGGGCGATACCTCGCGGGATCTCGGGCTCTTGCTGCTGCGGGTAGGCATCGGCGGGATTTTCATGGCGCATGGCTGGCCGAAACTCCTCGGCGGGCCCAAGACGTGGGAGCAGTTGGGCAAAGCGATGAGCCACTTCGGCATCGACTTCGCTCCGACGTTCTTTGGGTTCATGGCCACGGCCGCGGAGCTCTTTGGCGGATTGTTGATCGCGCTCGGGGTGTTGTTCCGCTCTTCGCTCGTGCTCCTCATCGCGACGATGGTCGTCGCGCTCTGGATGCATCTGGCCAAAGGCGATGACTTCGTGGCCTGGTCGAACTCCGCAAAAGCGCTCGTCGTGTTCGCGGCGTTGTTCCTCACCGGTCCGGGACGCCATCGCCTCGCGTTCCCGCGCAAACCCGGGTGACGGCCATCGTCAATATCAAGCCATTTCAGGCGCTCCGCATTCTTGGGTAGGTCGTTTTACGGACGCCGAGCCGCACGTGCGCTGCGACCGAAGGAGTTAGTTTTCCTCGGCACCCTGCTAGAGTTTCGAGGAGCGGCTGGCGTCCGCCGAGGGAAGGCTTCTTTGTTGGCGCTTGTGGTCGTCGCGCTCGGCTGCGTGGGGGTGGTGCTGCTCGTCACGTGGGGGGGCCGAGCACGTGGTGACGGTGTTTCGGAGGGCGAGACCGTGGTGGACGAGCCAGCGTCCGCCCCGAGCATCCATCCACAGCCTGGGGACGTCTCCGCGTTGTTCGAGGCGAAGTGGAGCCAGCGACGCTACACCGCCAAATCGATCTGTGACGCGCTCGATGCGTTGTCTGCGTTGACGATCGTGGAGCACGTCCCCGAGCACGTCGCCCAAGAGCAGGCGAACTGCTACGCGCTGTTGCTCTCGATGTCGCGCAGCGAGCCGCGGTTCCTGGAGACGCTCGAGAAGCATGGTTGGCCGCACGTCGGGGGACGGCCTCGATCGCTCGACGCCGTGCGCCAGATCCTCTGGACCAAGCATCTCGAGGCCCTGGCGCGGGTGCACGCCGCACCACGCCGCCCTGCGCCGGAGGCCCCCGGGCCGGACGCGCACTAGTGCCGTGACAGATGAGGTCAGAACTCATCTGTCGCGGCACTAGCTCGGGCCATCGGCGCAACAGAGCACGCCGGCATTGTCCGTGGAGAACAGCGCACCGCATCCCGAAGCCGTGCCCAGGGAGATCCTCGTGCGCCCGCGGAAGACGCCATCGCGGCATCCGCCCTGCTTGCAATCGTGCCCGCAACACACGGGCTCTGAGCCTACGCCGACCTCCATGCAAGGCAACACGGTGCTCTTGAGCACGGGTGGACATGGGAAACCCTCCTTGGGCGAGTGGCTCATGGCCGCGTTGAAGCGGCCTGGACCCGCCTTACGACAGCCCCCGGCGCTCACGCGAGAGGAGAGATCGTACTTGTCGCCGTCGTGGCCGCACGCGTGCCAACCGGGCGCGCACGCGTCCGCGGGTACGTTGCACGGCGCTCCATCGAGGTCGTCCCCGCAAGGTTGGCCCGTGGGGGGCGCTCGGAGGCTGGCCGCGCCCTCCCACCGGCCCACGCAACCGGCGACCCGAGGGTACTGTTCGACGTCCGCGAATCCCTCCCGCTGTCCATCGGCGCAACCCTGGGTCTCGGGCGCGCCCGCGGGGCTCTCCACGTAGTCGTAGCGCACGGTCGGCGGTGCCTTCGTCGGAGCACGGGCGGCGTCCGGAGAGCCGCACGCGAGGGCGCCGAGCAGCAGCACCACCGCCCAAGCTCGCGTGGGCAACCCGCCACGCGAACGGGTGAAGAGGGTAGGCCATCGTCGGGCGTCCATCGACGCGAGGATATCGGGCACGAACCGGGGGAGCGAGGGCTCGCTCACAGGTTGGACCAAGTGCCGTCGAAGACCCGGGCCTCGCGCAGGAAAAACGTGGAGCCGTCGACGGTTTGAACGTCCCACCCCACGAAATCGCTGGTCAGGGTTTGCGAGCCGAGGTCGAACTCGAGAGGGCCCGTCATTCCCTCGAGGTCGATGGGATCACCGCGTCGGAGGTGCTGCAGGCCCGTCGCCAAGGCATCCGGATCGAACGCGAGATCGACCACCGGGGCGCCCGGAGTGATGAGGCTCGCGATCTTGCTCGAGGTCTCGCTCCCCAGCGGGCGCAGCCGCCCTGATGCCGCGATCCCAAGGAGCGCGAGCGCGGTCGCGTCGTAGGCTGGGGCGGAGTTCGTGGGCGGACCCTCGACGCCGAAGCGCGCGGAGTAACGCTTGGCGTACTCGGCGTAGCGTTCGGGCGTCGAATATCGTGGCGTCACGCCCTCGAGGGCCGTCGCCAGCGTCGCGCGGAAGGAGGCGGATACCCCTTCGAGCACGGCCGGCATGAACGGGACCGCGTCGCGGGCAAAGACGAAGCGCGGCAGGGGAGGGCGCGGGTCGAGCTGGTCTCGGCGCGCGAGGTAGTGCAGCGCGAGCTCGGAGGCCTCATGGGTACCCAGCAGCACGACCGCGTTTGCCTCATGGGGGAGACCTTGGTCGGCGACCGCGGCATATGCGGCTGAGCGGTCCTGGGCGGACCCGAAGGCATCGGCTGGGGTGTAGAGCAGCACCGCTTCGTTGACTTGGGGAAGGTGTGCCAGCAGTTCGCGAGAGAACGCCTCGCGGAAGGCACGGCCGGTGAGGTCGTTCGGCGCGAGCGTGAGGACCTGCGTCGGCGGTGGATCCAGGGCGGCGAGCCGCGCTGCCATGGCTCGCGCCTCTTGATCGTCCCCGGCAACGGTCCTCCACAAGAGCGGCGTGTTGCCGAGGCTCAGTCCCCGCGCGGATGGGGTGATGAGCAGGGCTCCCGCGGGGTTGGTGAGCGCCAAGAGCGAGGCGGTGTCGTCGGTGGTGCGACCGCCCACGAGGGTGGAGAAGCCACCGCCGAGGATGGGGCCTATCGCCGGTTGGTCGCAGCCGAGCCAACCGATCGGCGACTGGCCGCTCGCCTGTTCGGCGAACGCTTGGACGGCCATCCTCGTCGCGTTGCGAGCCGCTCCCGGGGGGAGCACCACGGGGAGATACGTGATCTGATCCAGGCTCGCGGCCGCCGGACGCCAGACCTCCGAGCAGTGCGCGCCCAGGAGGTCCAAGCAGATGTTCGCGGGCGTGCAGACGTGGTCCGCACCGAGCACCTCGACACAATCCACCGTGCTCACGCACGTGACGTCTTCGGGTTTGGTGCGAGGTTGACAAGTATTGGACGCGCAAACGAGATCGAGCCCCTCGTCGTTGCGACAGTCGGCGTCGTTGCGACACTGCTCGAACTCGAGGGTGAGCGAACAACCGGCGAGCGACGCTGCGGTCGCGGCGGCAAGGGCGATGACGTGGATGCGGCAAGACATGACGGGACGAAGCTCAGAAATGGACGAGGACGCCATTCGCTGCGACGCCAAACGCCCGGGATTTCGAACGGGCCTGCGATCGCGACCTGCCTAGCGTCGCGAGGGTCAAGATCAGGCCCGTCAAGGCGACCACTCCACCCGCGATGAACAGGGCATCGGCGACGAGCGCATACCGCTGGCCTTTGTCGATGGCCTCGTTGCGGGACTCGAGCGTGGAGAGAGAATCGAGCTCCCGCTGCTTGGTCAGCGCGGCGCCAGCAAAACCGCCCCCGATTGCGGCCAGCGCAGCGCCGCCACCTATGAGCGAATATCCAGCGATGCGGAGCCGCGCTCGCGATGAAGGTGGCGAGCCGGAATCGCCGTGGGTTTCTACGGGCGGCGGTGGAGGGTCCGGCTCTGGCTCCGGCGGAGGAGCGGGCGGGTCGAGCTGCTCGAGCTCGGCGACGAGCGCATCGATGCGCGCTTGCGTCATCGCGATGGCCTCCGGCTCTGCCTCGGGGTGACGAACGAACCGCTCGTAGTAGGAAAGCGCGGTCTGGAGTTCGCCTTTCTCCTCGTAGACGCGGCCGATGTTGAACAGATAGTTGGCCTCCGGATCGAGGGCATAGGCCTCCTCGAACAACGCGATGGCCTCGTCGTAGCGTTCGGCTTGGAACAACTCCGTCGCGCGTCCGAGCAGGGACTCGACCTCGGCGCGGCTCTCCTCGGAGGGGCTCGCTGCCCACGCGTACCGAGGCTCGGGCGCACCGATGGCGAGGCAGGCGAGCACGGCGGTCGTGCAACGGCGAACCGGGGCGAAGCGCCTCACTCCTGACCTACCGGGAGAAACACGCTGTTCGCGGACGTAGCCTTGGGCATGAGGGCGTCGCTCGGCTTGGGTGCTTCTGGGACGCTCGTGCGCGCGGCCGTTTGGACACCCCGCTCGGATGCCACGGACGCGGCTGCGGGCGGAGGCGCGGGCAAGCTGAACTGCGGTGTCACGAGATCATCTTCCTTGACCTTGACGACAGTGCGTCGCGGACGGGCTTCGGCGCGCGCTGGCCGTTCCGAACGCGCTGCCACGGCGTCTCGTTTGGAACGCGCTTCGGGTTCCACCTGCTGCGGCGCGGGGACACGGGGCGAAAGGGACGGTTTGAGCACGAGCGGCGTCCCAGCCACGACCTCGAACTCGAGCGACCACGGGTCGAAACCCTCGGCCTCCACGAGCACGCGATGCGACCCCGCGGGAATGGGCCCGCGAAACGTGTGGAGCACCGCCGGACCGCCGTCGATCCGAATGCGCGCTTCACCGGGAGCCTCGATCGTGACCTCTGCGTGTGCCGGTGCCGACGCAGGCTTCGGGGAGTCCTCGGGGCTCTCCTCGTCCGCCCGCTCCACACCACGGAGCGACAGCCGCTGCGCCCAGTCCCCGTCGCCTCGCGCGAGCGCAGCCACGACGGCCCCCATGAGGGCCACCGCGAGCAACGCGAGCACGCCGACCCCGATCCCGAGGTAGACGAGCGGCGAGCGGCGTGGACGCGGTTCCGCGGAGGTCTCGTCGAACTCGACTTCGATCTCGTCGGGTGGTCGATTCGGACGCCGCGCCGTTGGAGGCACACCCCGCGGGGGGATGCTCGAAGGGTCCCACACGGGTACGGCCGCGAGCGGGGACTCGTACTCCTGCATGGAGGTGCTGCCGATCCGCGTCGGCGAACCAGCGTCGCTCGGCAGAGCGTTGTAGCCCGGCAAGGCATCGTAGCTCCCACTTTGGTACGACGCGCCCACGGGCGGAGGCGGTGGGACCATCAACACCGTGCTGCGACGCCGCGACTCTCCGACTTGCGCGCGCTTCCAGGTCTCGCTCGTCGGCGTCGTGCTGTGCGGTCCGGTCTGATGACGCGTCTGCTCGAACGCCTCCACGGCGCGGCGGCTCTCGGCGGACGCGCGCGGCAAGGCAAACAGCTCCGCCGATACGCAGGCGAGCAACCCCGCGCGCACGTCGTTGGCGGAGGCCGGCCGCTCGCGCGGGTCCTTGGAGAGACACTGCGTGATGAGGGCGACGAGCGGGGGGGGGATGTCGTTGGGCTGAGGCAGCCACGAAGAGATCGCCCGTGGTTCGCAGTGGACGTGGTTGTAGAGCAGCGCGCCGTCGTTGTCTCCCACGATGGGGGACTCGCCCGTCAGCATGCGGAAGAACAGGACGCCGAGCGCGTAGACATCCACGCGGGCGTCGCCTCGCTCGCCGCGAATGAGCTCGGGGGCCAGATATCCGGCCGTGCCGACGGCGTAGGACTTCGTGACCTCGGCCTCGCGCCCCTCCACGAGTTTGGCCAAGCCGAAATCGAGCAACTTGACGAAGTTGGCTTTGCCTTCGTGCTCGCAGAGCATGATGTTCGAAGGCTTGATGTCCCGCAGCATCAGGCCGTGCTCGTGCGCATAGCCGGCGCCGGCCAAGATCTGCGCGGCGATCGGGACGAACGTCCGCAGCGGCAACGGTGGCTGCCTGCGCAGGAAGTGGCGCAGCGACTCGCCGCGCACGTACTCCATGGCGATGAATCGCTCGCCTTGATCTTCGCCGAGCTCGTAGAAGCGGACGATGTTCGGGTGGTGCAGCGCGGCCAGCCGCTGTCCCTCACGCGCGAACCGTTCCGCAGCCTCGGGGTCCTCCGCCCAGTGTGGCGCGAGCACCTTGATCACGACGTCCCGATCGACCGCGAGGTCGAGGGCGAGGTAGACGAGCCCCATCCCACCGCGGCCGACCAACCGTTGGATGCAGAATCGGCTGGCGAGCGTCCGGCCGATGAACGGGTTTGCGGGTGACGCCATGCTTGGGACCCACAAACCCTACACCCAGATCAAGCGTCTGCGCGGGCCGAATTTCTTCGTACACGCGGCCCGAGCGACCCCTCCGCGCAGCTGCGGGCGCGACCGCCGATTGGGTGCGCGGATGAGAGCGGCGCTGCTGTGGACCCATGTCCCCCGAAAACGGTGAGCCGACGCGCGCGTGTCCGTGATAACGTCCATCTCGTGGGCTTTGGAAAAGCGTGTGTTCCAAGCTTGCGGCGGGGCCTGGCCGCCAGCGTCTGGGCGTTCGCTTGCGGCTTCGATCCGGCGGGTTTGGGTGGCGGAATCGATGCTCCGTTGGCGGAGTCGGGCGGTTCTTCCTCCACCACGTTGGCTGGCACGACCGTCACTGGAGCCGCAGAAGGGCTGACGGCAACGGGCCCAGCGCTCGAAACCACGACCGACGCCGGCACGACGTGGACGTCGACCTCCAGTACCACGTCGGGAAGCTCGGGCGAGGCCGGTGCGGCCTCGTCCTCGGCCGGCGATGACGCATCTGGGGACCCCCAAACCACGGAGGCCGCCGCCAGCAGCGGCGCGACCGGTCCAGCGTCGATGTCCGCTTCCGAGGACACTACGGAGCCCGGCTCCAGCTCGGCCAGCTCGGGGGGCGATGTGTCGACCGGCGACACGACCGGGTCCGATCCCTGTGAGGCGGTCGCTCCGATCGAGGGCGTCCTGTTCGCAGAGGATGCGGTGCTCGATGGATACACCCTCGAACCTTCCGACCTGCTGGCCGACTTCCAGGGGGAGCCCGTGCTCTATGCGAGGGCGGAAGGGCTCGGGCGGGGGCGTTCGATCACCTACTCGTTCGAAGTGACCTGCCCGACGCAGCTCGTGGTTTGGGGCCTCGTCTATCCCGGCAGCTACGTTGGAACGAGCTTCAATCTGGCGCTCGAGACCGACCCCGCCGCCGCGTCCGTGCGCTGGAACTTCGAGTGCCTCGACGAGGAGGGCTGGAGCTGGGTTCCGGTCGCCGTCCGGGAGGACGCGTGCCTCGATGCCCCGGTGACGTTCGACGTGCCTTCCGGCGAGCATCGGCTCGTGTTCACAGCGCTGGGCGCGGACACGTCGGTGATGGTCGCGATGGCGTACTCGAGCGATGCGGCGTTCGATCCCCATGCGATCTACACGCCCTGACGGCTGGGGTCCAAACCACGACTTCGAAGCGGGATCCTCACGCGCAGAAGCGGATCTCCGGCGCCGCAGGTGCTATCGTCGTGGCCGTCCCAAGGTCCGTTTACGCCGTGTCGCAGACCGAGATCGCCACCCAAAATGACGCCTCCGCGCCCGTGGTCCAGCTTCGGCGGCTCTGCAAGGCTTTTGGCCGCCAGAAGGTCCTGCTCGACCACGCCGATCTCGAGGTCCGCCCCGGCGAGACGCTCGCGATCATCGGGGAGAGCGGCTCGGGCAAGAGCATCTTGCTCAAGATCATCATGGGGCTCGTCGACGCGGACTCTGGGCAGGTGTTGTTCAAGGGGCGAGACGTCGCGCAGATGGAGCAGGAGAACCTCGATGACCTGCGTCGCGAGGTGGGCTACGTGTTCCAAAATGACGCACTGTTCGACTCGATGACCGTGCTCGACAACATCGGCTACGCCATGCGGGAACACACGAAGGCGAGCCCAGAGGAGATCCGGGCGCGGGCGATCGAGTGCCTCGAGAAGGTCGGGCTCGAGGCGTGGCGCCTCGATCTCTACCCCTCGGAGTTGAGCGGCGGGCAGCGCAAGCGCGTAGGAATCGCACGGGCGGTGGCGATCAAGCCGGAGGTCGTGTTCTACGACGAGCCGACGCAAGGTCTGGATCCGCAGAGCATCACCCTGATTGGACGCCTCATCGAGGAGCTCCAAGCCGAGCTCCAAGCGACGAGCGTCATCGTGACGCACGACATGCGCACGGCCTTCACCGTGGCGGATCGGATCGCACTCCTGCACGAGGGGCAGTTCCAGTACGTCGGCACGCCCATCGAGTTCGCCCAGACCCAGGACGAGATCGTCCAGGAGTTCATTGCGGATGCGTTGGAGGAGCTGCGGGAACTTCCGTTTCTGCAGAACCCCTGAGATCCACACGTGTGTCTTGCAAGCCCAGGACTTCGAGGGCGGGGAGCTCGATGAGCTCGGCCACGCCCGCCGAGGAGACGACGGTGTTGGACAGGTTCAACCGCTCGAGGCGCTGGAGCGCCCGCAGGTGGTGGACCGTGGCGTCGGTGATGAGCGTGTGATCGAGTCGGAGCACCCGCAGATTGCTGAGGTTGCCCAGCACGTCGGTGCCGAGATCGAGCAGGTCCGTATGGTCGAGCTCGAGCACTTCCAGGTGGTGGAGCGGGGCGAGGTGCGCGAGCCCGCGATGGGTGATGCGCGTGTGATGGAGCTTGAGCGTGCGCAGCTGGGTCAGGTGTGAGATCGCGGCGAGCGTCTGGTCGGAGACCTCGGTCCCGCTCAGATCCAGGCTGCGCAAGTCGACGAGCTCCACGAGTTCTGCGGCGATCCGATCATCGAGCTTCTCGTAGCCAAGCCGTAGGTCGGTGAGCGAGACAAGATCTCGCAGGCCTGTGAGCGAGGGATCGGTCGTCGTTCCCGAGACTTCGAGCCGTGTGAGCTTCCGATGAGTGCGGAGCGCGGCGAGCCCGTCTCCCGCGATATCCCGCCCTTCGAGCACCAAGGACTCGAGGTCATGAAGGGTCTCGAGGGCGAGCAGACCCGCGCCCGTGACCTGGCTCTGCCGCAGGTCGAGATGTCGTACGCCCTCCGAGTGGCGGAGCGAGCGTAGCCCCGCGTCTCCCAGGCGCGGGCAGTCGCAATGAAACGTCGAGATCGGCAGGTCGCGAACGTACAGCGGACTGTTGTCGTTGAACGTTGCTCCCGCGAGCGACAGGTCGCGGAGGTTGGGCAGCGCCTTGACCTGGTTGAGCGAAAAGTTGCCGACCCGGGTTTCGCGGAGCTCCAGCCGCTCCACGCTCACCGCCTTGCTGAGGGCGAGCATGGCCTTGTGCCCCGCCCAGGCTCCCGACAAGGTCACCGAACGTAGACTTCTGGGCCAGAGCTCGAACAACTCCGCGAGCGCAGAGTCCCGTTTGAGGTCGGTCAGGACCAAGGTATGGAGGTCGAGCTGGGCGAGCGCGCGCAGGGGGTGCTCGTCCCGCTCCACGCGGGTGAGCTCCAGCGCGCGTAACTGTCGTAGTTGCGAAAGCTGAGCAATGGTGAGGGCATCGATCGTCAGGTCTGCGAGGTGGAGGCTCGTGATCGTCGCGGAGAACGCCCCAAGACCCGCGTTCACGGCCGTCTGGCAGCCTGAAATCCGCAGGGTGCGGAGGTGCGGGACGGCGGTCGCCAGGGCCACCAGGTCGAGACCGTTGCACGCGTCCGCCGACTCCTGCTCGGACACGAAGCCGACCCCATCGACGGCCGACAACGCGAGGTCGAGGTGCATGACGGCGCCGAGATCGGCCTCGGAAAGCTCGCTCGCCGTGTGCACCACGAGCCGTTCGCGTGCGGTCTCCGGGCGGGAGACGAGCGTTCGCGGGGCTGGCGATACGGTGGCTTCGACCGGCGTCTGCGGAGTCTCTCGCCGACAACCGGCGAAGAGCAGCGAGAGCAACAGCGGGAGCAAGCGCGTCAGGGGCATGGGGAAACCGGCGAAAAGGCGTTCGAAGATAGCGGTTGGCGCGAGCGGCTCTGCGTGATGTGAGATTTTTCACTCACTCGAATTCGAGCGCAAACGAGCGCGAATTCACCTCTGCACGAAAAGTGCGCGAGTCGCGATGGCCTCTGCAGGGGTTCGAGCCCGCGGAAACCGCCAACTGCGGTCATCCCGCCTAGCCCCTGGCGCAAGGCCCGAAGTGCAAAAAAGCGTGTTTGACGCGTTCGGGGCGGTTTTGTACAAAGCGGGCCGCGCGGCGGGCTGAACCCGCCGCTCCTTTGCCCGGGGATCAGGTCTAAAGCCATGGCAACCAACAGAATCGAGCGCGTACTACGCCACGACGGCATCGTCGCGGTTCTCGATATGACTGCGGAGCAGGCGCAAAGTGCCGAGCCGAATCCAGGTTGGGTCGGCGAAGAAAAATGGAAACCCATCGTGATGGAGGCCGTGAAGCTGCGGCAGATCGCGAACGAACCTTCGGTTCGGGTTCTCGTGGGAGAGCACGCCGTGCTCGTCTCCGGGGACGAGCGCCACGTCGTCGGCGTGGTCTTCATCAAGGGACATCCGGTGGTGAAGTCCGTGGTTCGCATGGTGCGGCAGCTGCTGCGCCAGCCGGGATCTTCTCCCTTACCTTCGGTGGGCCCGGGACTTTGAGAGCCCGGGCAGCTCGAGCCCGGGCGGATGCGCTGCGCAAGCAGCGACCGCCCGCGGCCCGCCCATGCCACCCCATGCCGCCCCATATCATTGGGGCGCACGCTTGCCGGACCGGCGGGCTCGCGGTTTTCGCGTGCCGTGCGAACCGAGGGACTCGAACCCTCACATCTCTCGATACTGGAACCTAAATCCAGCGCGTCTACCAATTTCGCCAGGTTCGCGTAGCGCAGCGTATCACGAACCGCTCGCGAGCGTCCCGCCAGTCGTCGGGTAGCCCGAGGGGCGGTGCACCTCGAGGTCGAGGCTGAAGAGGTGCTGGTCCACCGTGAAGACGACGCGGTGCCCCTGCTCGGTCACCTTGGCGAGAAACCCTCGGCTGTCGAGGTTGATGCGCTGGACGCTGCGCCCCGTGAACCACGGCCGCCGGCGGCTCTGGACCCGGATCTCGAACTCGAGTTCCAGCGTCTCCTCCCCCTTACGGGGCCCACGCAGGCGCGGGATGGCATGGATGGTGAGGTCCATCTCGAGATCGCCTTCCTCGAGGCGGACGGTCTGTTCGACGGTCGCGCTCATCCCGAGAATCGTGGTCACGACCGGCTGTGAGAGCAGCTGTCCGCGCGCGTCCACGTCCGGATCCGGCACCGAAACCACGAGCTCGTTGTCGGCGTAGAGGCGCAAGCTCGCCCTCACTTGGACCGCTTGCGGATGCGTGAGCTCGGGGGAGAACTCCTGCCGTGGTGCATCCCCGACGATCTGGCCGACCGTGGTCTTGCCTACACGGACTTCGTCCGGAGGAGTGAACTGCACCGTGCGCGTGATCACGAGGAGGGCAGCGACGACGAGGCCGAGGTAGGCGTTGCGGCCCAACCATTGAGCGATGCGGCGAGCGGCATCCGACACGGTGGTGACGCTGGCACGGCCTTGCCCGCGGCCGCAAAAAGTTCACGAGAATCGCAGCGTGTACGCGACGATCCCGAGCGCGACCGAGACGTTGAGGGAGTCCTTCACGCCCGCCATCGGCACGTGCACGACGCGCTCGCAGAGGGCGAGGATCCGGGGATCGACGCCCGAGACTTCGTGGCCCACGACCAGCACGAGCCGGGCGTCCGTGGGGCGCTCGTCGAGGGTGGCCGGGTCGTAGAGCGAGCGCGAGCGGTCGCCCCCCTCGATGCCCCAAAGCCGCGCGCCGCCTGCGACGAGCGATTCGGCGGCCCGCGCCGCGTCCGGATCGTGGGACCAGGCGACGTGCTGCTCGGCCCCCAGGGCGGTTTTCGCGAGCTTGGGGTGGGCGGGGGTCGGGGTGATGCCACCCAGGTGGAGGTGGGCGATGCCCGCCCCGTCGGCGGTGCGAAAGATCGATCCGACATTGCTGAGGCTTCGGACGTTGTCGAGCAGAGCTTCGAGCCGCAGCGGCGGCAGCACCCTAGGTGCGGGCGCGCCGTCGGTGTGGAATCCATCGTCCACGAACGTCGTCGGTGCGCCGCAGAACGGGCACTGCGCGCCCAAGGGGCTCTCGTCTTCGACCGGGAACCGCAAGCGGCAGGCGGCATCGGAGCACTGGCGGGCTCGGAAGGTACGTCGAGGTCTCGTTTCAGGCACGCAACGGCGATGCTACCCTGATTGTCGTGGCCTACCGCGACGACCGGATCGCACTCTCCCTGCAGATCGCGGAGCTCGAGCGGCAAAACGAGGAGCTCAAGACCGAGGTGGCGCAGCTCAAAGACAGCGCAAAGCGAGAACGCGCGGCGGATCGCGAGAAACGCCGTGCCGGTGCCGGGCGTGCGTGCACGGCATGCGGTGGGTCGCTGCTCCCCGTGGCGATGTTCGCGGGCCGCGATCGCGCACCGATCCCCCTCGCGCTGAGCACGGTGCGGTTTGGGGATCCGGGCGGCGGATTCACGCGCTCGGCCCCCATCAAGACCCTCGTGTGCGCGAGCTGTGGCTTCATCCACAACTTCATCGACATCCAGGCGCCAGAAGCGGCCGATGTCACCGGGGACCTGAACGTCGATGTCCCCAAACTCGAGGAGTAGAGCGGGAGCGGCGTGCCGCTCCGGGGTTCGGGGTCCTCGAGGTCGCGAGGCGCGGGCTACTGCGCGTGCTCGGCGAGCCAGCGCTCCGCGTCGATGGCCGCCATGCATCCGGTGCCCGCGGCCGTGATCGCTTGGCGATACACGCGGTCCGCGACGTCGCCACAGACGAACACGCCCTCGACGCTCGTGTAGCTGCTGTGAGGCCGGCTCGGCACGATGTAGCCCTGGTCGTCCATCGTGAGCTGCCCTGCGAACGGCTTGCTGTTGGGCGAGTGCCCGATGGCGAGGAACATGCCCGTGACCGGGAGGATCTGCTCGGGTCCACCGGCGGTGTCGGTCAGGCGCAGCGCCTCCACGCCGGTTTCGCCCAAGACCTCACGCACCTCGCGGTTCCAGTGGACCGTGATCTTCTCGCTCTCGAGCACGCGCTTCTGCATGATCTGGCTCGCGCGGAACTGATCGCGACGATGGATGAGATGCACGGAGCGGCACATCCGCGTGAGGAACAACGCCTCCTCCATGGCGGTGTCACCACCACCGATCACCGCGACGTCTTGACCGCGATAGAACATGCCATCGCACGTCGCACATGCGGTCACGCCCTTGTTGCGGAGGCGCTGCTCGCTTGGCAGTCCCAAGTATTTCGCGCTCGCCCCGGTGGCGATGATGACCGTGTCCGCGGTGTAGACCGCGGTGTCTCCGTTCACGCGGAAGGGGCGTTTGCTGAAGTCCACGGACGTCGCGAGGTCGTAGACGACCTCGGTTCCGAAGCGCTCGGCTTGCGCCTTGAACTCCTCCATCATGACCGGACCCGAGATACCGCTCGGATAGCCGGGAAAGTTCTCGACGTCGGTCGTCGTCGTCAGCTGGCCACCGGGCTCTGGCCCCGCGAGCATCAGCGGTTGGAGTTGGGCTCGTGCGGCGTAGAGGGCCGCGGTGTAACCGGCTGGTCCCGCTCCGAGGATGAGGACTTTCGCATGCCTAGGGTCGCTCATGGTTGCCGCGGGAGCATAAGCACCTGCCTGCATCCCAGCAACCCGGCCGCCCCCGCCCGCGTTTTCGGTGATCCGCGGTCAGAACAGCCCGGCGAGGCTGACGTGGACGACGAGGTCCACGGTGTGCGCGCGGTCGACCCGCTCGGGGGGAGCGTCCTGCGGAAGCTCGGAGCGCATCGCCATGGCCATGGGGTGCAGGCCGGCGCGTGCACCCACCAACCAGAACAGGCCCGGAGGTGCGCGACGCTCGGAGGTGCCCGAGGCTCCCGAGAGATCGCGAGGGCGCTCGATGTCGCCATGCAACATGAGACCCGTGCGAAGCTGCAGGCGATCGTCGGAGGGCAACGATGGTGAGACCAGCACCTCCGAGGTCGTGCTGAGTTTGAGCCAAGGGAAGAACACTCCCGTGAGGCGCAGCTCGCTGCGCGTGCGCGTGTCGAAGCCCCATCGGTGCCCGGTCCGGATCCCGCGCAGGTCGAGCGCGGTGGAGTTCCCGATCAGGAAGCGCTCTCCCAAGCTCGAAAGGCGCAGCCCGATCTGCCCGGCATGTTCGCGGTTTCCGGTGCCGTCCAGCGGGAACACCCCCTCGGCGAACAGGTAGTTCGCGTAGAGACCGACGATGGGGTGGACTTGGGCGTAGGGCCCCGCGCGCATCGCCAGGCTCGCCCAATGGGCCCAGCGCGGGCCAGACGTGACGAATCGGCCTTCGACGTTGAGTCGCATCGCGAGCTTCGGCACGACGTTGACGCTCGCGCCCAGCGATGGGGCTGCGGCGCTGCGCATGCGGCTCTGCCCCCAAGCGGACGGCATCGCCAGCCAGAGCCAGACGAGGCCCACGATGAGGCTGCGAAGGCACATCCGAGTCGCGACCATGCCCAGGCATGAACGCAAGCGATGTGCCAACGAACGCGTCAGTTGATGGCGTACGGGGTACTCAGCCGGAACGGTGCGATCTCGGCGTCGAAGCGTCCGCCGTCCGCGGCCACCATCTGGTAGGTCCCGTGCATCGTGCCGAACGGCGTGCCCAGCGGGCAGGCCGAGGTGTACTCGAACGACTCACCGGGTTGCAGCACGGGCTGGGCCCCGACCACGCCCGGTCCGCGGACTTCTTCCGTTTCGCCGTGGGCGTTGGTGATGATCCAGTGGCGGCTCACCAATTGGACGGTTTGCTCACCTTCGTTCGAGATCGTCACGGTGTAGGCGAAGAACCAACCGCCGGCTTGAGGATCGGACTGTTCGGGGACGTAGCGGGACTGGACGCGGACGCGAACGCCACGAGTGAGAGCTTCGGACATGGAACGAGCCGCAGTGTACACAGGAAGTGCGCCACCGCGGGTGCGGGTGCTACGGTGAAACCTCGATGTGCCGCATTTTTGGCTTCCGCTCCGTGATCCAGAGCCAAGTCCACCGGAGCCTCGTCAGCGCCGAGAATGCACTCATGCTGCAAAGCGAACGCCATCCGGACGGCTGGGGCGTCGCCTACTACACGGGCGGGGCGCCCCACGTGATCAAGAGCGTCTCCTCCGCGGAGGTCGACCACCTGTTTCGGCGCGTTTCCGGGATCGTCGCCTCGGAGACGGTGCTGGCCCACCTGCGGAAGGCCACGCAGGGGTCGTTGTCGATCATCAACACCCACCCGTTCCAGTTCGGCAAGTGGGTGTTCGTTCACAACGGTAATCTCCGTGGGTTCGAGGATGCACGCGGGCCGCTCCTCGCGCGGATCCCTCCGGTGCTGCGGCGCTTCATCCTCGGAGATACCGATAGCGAAGTGCTGTTTTACCTGTTGCTGTCGCACATGGCGCGCCGGTGCGATCTCCACCGCGACGGCTTTTCGTTGCGCGATCTCGAGGCCGCGGCCCGCGAGACCGTGGAGGAGGTCGTACGCATCGTCGGCGACGTTTGCGTCGACGAGCGGGGCCCCGCCGACGACACGTATTTGACGTTTGCCATCACCAATGGCGTCACGCTGCTCGCCCACCAAGGCGGCAAGCCCCTGCACTGGAGCACCTGGAAGCGGACCTGCCCGGAGCGCGCGACGTGCTCGAGCTTCGCCGCCGAGTGCGAGCAGAAGAGCGAGCACGGTTTCGTCAAGCATCTGCTCGTCTCGAGCGAGCCCCTCCAAGGCGAGAACGTCTGGGAAGCGATGGCGCCGTTCGACATCATCGGCGTCGACTGGCGCATGCAGCTCATGACGACGGGGCTCTAGCGCAGCGTGGGCTCGAACATCAGGTTCACGCGAGCATCCGCGAGCCAAAGCCAAAGCTCCGAGGTCCCGTCGCAGTCGACGTCGCCGAGGACCGAAGTCGGGCGCAGACCGTGGTCTTGGGCAGAGGGGTCGGGCCTGGGGTCGAACAGCGCCATGCGGGACGGTTGGTCCAGGGCGAGCGGTTGGTCGAGCGGTCCGCCCAAGACGACCACGAGTTCTTCGAGGGCGACCGTGATGAGGTCCGCCAGACCATCGCCGTTGAGATCGCCCGGGGCTGCCAGCGGAGCCCCCGACGAGAAGTGCCACGAGCCGCTGCGGACGAACGTGCCGGCTTCGCTCGGCGCGTGCAGGTCTGCGAGCGCCAACGATTGGAGTTGGGGTCCACCGCGGACGATGTAGAGGCGCCCGTGGTCGTTGGCGGCGTAGGGATCGGAGATGTACGACGGCGCGAGGATGGCGAGGTCATCGTAGCCGTCGCCGTCCATGTCTCCGACGCCCGCCGTCGACGCCCCAGGGTCGGCGCGTGTGCCGATGGGCTCGGTGGTGCCGTCGAATGCCAATGCACCCCCGCTCTCGACGAGCGCATCGAGCTCGACGTCGGCGGTCGGGCCCGGGCCGAACACGAGGTAGACGCGTCCCTCGTAGCTGTCATAGGAGACGTCGGACACCAACAGATCGGCGATACCATCTCCGTTCGGATCCCCGGCCGCGGCCACCGTGCCTCCGAAATCCACGTCGTTGAGTTCGCTGGGTAGGAGACGCACCCCGAGCACACCTCCACCGACGCCGTCGAGCGCGATCGGCTCGCCGGGCCGATGCCCGAAGACGACCGTCACTTCCGGTTCCAGGTCGTCGTACCCGCCGAACACCAAGTCGTCGCGGCCATCCTGGTCCAGATCGAGATGGGCCATGGTCCTCCAGTCGAGCGCTTCGGCGGCGGAGCGTCGCAGCACCGTGCCCCCCTGGTTTTCGTAGAGGTCGACCATTCGGATTGCGCCGTGGTCGGAGCGCCCGAAGACGATGACCGAACCGGTATCCCGACCCTCGCAGACGGGCTCGCACTCGGGTGGCCAAGGGGCATGGGGATCGATGTTTTGGCAGTCGAAGTTCGGGTCGCGCTGGCCACACGCGGGGCGATCTTCGAGCAAGAAGTCGTCGAGACCGTCGCCATCGAAGTCTCCGATGCCGTGCACCTCACCGCCGGGATGATCGGTTGCGGCCTCGGCCACGACCTCGAGGACGCCGGGGCCCTGTGTGAGCCCCTCGACCGTCTCGGGCAGCGGATCGGGCACCTGCCCGCCCAAAACGACCCACGCGCGACCTTCGGTGCCCTGGTACGAGCCCGGGGCCGCCAGCACCAGGTCCGAGGATCCGTCGCCATCGAAGTCGCCGATCCCTGCGGCTCGCAAGATCCGGTCGTCGACTTCGCTCCCGATCGAGTGCACCGGCGGCAGCGTCGATTCACAGAACCCGACCGGGAGTCCCGTGCAGACGCAGCCACACTCCGGCGGATCGTAGACCCCCGGTTCGATGTACGTGCACGGTTCGAAGCCGACGATGGGCGAGCCGCCGCATTGCTCGGAGACCTCCACCCGATCTCCCACGCGGGCATAGAACAGGTCGGAGGTGCAGCCGTCGGGTTGCTGACCGCAGCCGGCCGCGCTCGTGGCTCCCGTCATCGCTTGGCACGACCACTGCGGCTCGTCCACCAAGCAAGCCCCGTTCTCCATCGATACGGGGACCACGGCTTCCCATGTGCAGTAGGGTCCGTCCTCGTCCGTCCAGGTGCACGTCTCTTGCGTGGCGAACTGGGCACAGTAGGCGTCGGGATCGAGGGGGCCCGAGTCGCTGCTGCTGGTCGTGGGCGAGCCCGAGCCCGAGTCCGAGTTCGAATCCGAGTCTGGCGACCCCGTCGTGGCGCTATCGATGCCGATGGGTTCGGGTTGGCCCAGACAGCCGCTGCAGAGCCAGCCGAGCATGGTCCAGCGCGTCACATTCCACGGAGGGGTTCGCAAGGTCATGGTGTCGATGGGTGTCCGGTCAATGCCTCGTCCAGCAGTCGCACGTTCAATCTTTTGTGCCGTCCAGCAGCGAACCGCACACCGCTTGGACGTGGGGGGCCAACGGGGAACGGGGGTGGTCCTGGAGAAACTTGGCACCGCGCGCTGGGTCCCGCGTGGCTTTGCAATCGGCGATGGCCTCGATCGCCTCGCGTTCCGGTACCAGCATGCCGCGGGGGAACCTCCGGGCGTGCTCGCGGGCGAGCGTCCGCACCTCCGTCAGGTCGCCTTGCGCCAGGGCCGACCATGCGGCGCCCAGCACTTGGTGTTCCGATTCGGTGTCTCCGCGCGGCGGGAGACCGACGCTCGTCGGGCCGCCGTCGCGTCGCGGTGGTGCAGCGTTCGAGTCGGGTTCGGACACCGGTCGGCGGATGGGGCGGGAGGACGACCCCTGCCGTCGCTTGCGGCCGCCGTGAACGGTCGATCCCGTGGTCGCGGACGGTTGGGCAGGCCCGACCTCGCTGGCGGTTCGATCCGACGAAGGACCAGGTGTCGCGGTGGCCTGCGGGTCCGGTTGGCTGCCCTCCTGGAGCGATGGTTCTCGGACCATGCCGGTCTCGCTGGAGGCCTCGGCCCTCGATTCGAGGCGCCCTTGCACGGATCCGGACGTGTGATCCGAAACGGCTTGGGACCGCGATTCGCTCGCGTCCAAGGTCGCCGTGTGAACGGCCGGCCACACCAGCACCAAGATCGTGCCTGCTGCGAGGCCGAGCGTGGCCACGGCCAGCCAGGTGAGGGGCCGCGTCCTCGAAGGCAACGGCTGGGTGAGCCTGGTCAACACCCGCTGGCGCACCGGTTCTGGGATGTCGTCGAGCTCGCGGTAGGCGTCCAGCCACGCCCGCGCCGCGCTCGACAGCGGTCTGGGTCCTCGGTCCGACTCGCTCATCGTCCCCTCCGTCCTTCGCTTTCTTCGATGAATCGCTCCAAGCGTTGCCTCGCCAAGCGCAGCCGCGAGTAGGCCGCGTTGAGCTTGATGCCGAGCGCCTCGGCGATCTCGGGTCCGCTCATGCCCTCGATGTCGGACAGCTCGAACACGGCGCGCTGGTCCTCGGGCAGTGTGGCGAGGAACGCCACGACGCGGCGATAGGCCTCGTGCCGCCCGAACTGCTCATCCGGGTCCGGGGGCGCTTCCTCCGAGGGCACGGCCCAAAAGCGCGCCGCGCTACGCCGCTGTGACCGACGGACGTTGGCGCAAAGGCCCCGCGCGATGCCATAGAGCCAGGTCTTGGGCGACCCTCGGCCTTCGTAGGTGGGGAGCTTGCGTCGAGCGGTGATGAAGACCTCTTGCACGATGTCCTCCGCGGAGCCGTCGGGGACCCCGAATCGACGCACGACTCGCCATACGAACCCTGCGTGAGCGCGATAGAGCTGCTCGATCGTCGGTGGCGCTGCACTCGCAGCGGTCGATGCGGGTCGCCCCACATCGCCTGGGTGTCCGGATCTCCCCCGATCCGTCAGGTCGTCCGTCACAAACGGAAGCTCACTCCCCCCGACACCGCAAGACCGGCTCTTCCGGCCAAATGAATGATGTCCTCCGAGGGCAGCGTCTCGAACTGCGGTCGGCGGAGGGTCGCGTGCCCAGCGAGTCGCGCCGAAAGCCCCACGTTGCGGTGGACCCAGAACGCAAGCCCGCCCTCGAGGACCAGCGCTGCCCAAAGACTCTCGGCTTGCAGATTCTCCTCGGCTCCTCGCCCTACGGCGATCATCTGCCCCACCTCGAATCCCCCGCAGATCGGAAAGGTCAGTCGCCGCCAGATCGGCTCGCCGCAGCCGCGACCGCCCGCCGACCAAAGCTGTGCGCGGACGTCGATGGGGTCGTCTCCGGTGACCGGTGGCCAATAGTTGCCGGTGGCCTCGACCCTCCACCACCGGCCTGCGATTCCGAGCCCGATGAGCACGGTGGCGCCGAGGGTCGGGAGCGGTCCCACGCCCAAACCGGCTTCGATCCGTCCGACGAACCGTAGCGCGCGCGGCTTGGCGATCGCCGGCGCCTTCGCGCTGGGCGGCACTGGGTCCGGGTCCTTGGGCGCGGCCGTCGATTCGAACGCCCGTGGCGTCGGCTCCGACGCGTCGGGGGCGGGAGCGGTCTCGGTCACGGGCGGGACACTCGGAACGGGGCCGGTGGCGGAAGGGGTCGCGTCTTGGCTGGGGTCGGGCAACGCATCGCCCTGCGGACCGCCGGCGGTCGAGGCGGTCGCTAGCGACGTGATGCGTGGGTCGAGGGTCATCGCGAGGATCAGGGCTCCCGCTTCGGACACCTCTTGACACGAAGTCGACGTCAACGTCCGCTCGAGTTGACTCGACCCATCGACGACGCGCAGCTCGAGTCGATATCCCTCATCGCTCGGCGTCACCTCGACGTGGGCGGTGACCGACCGCGGGGTCGCGGTGACGATCGTGCGGTCGATGATCGACCGCATCTGCACGCTCGCCGGGCACGACAGCGGGGCGTTCCAGGTCAGCTCCAAACCGGTCGGATCGGTGAGGGTGATGAGCAATCCGGCGAGCGTCATCATGAGCCGGCGGTCCGCGCCGCGTTCTCGGACAGCCCGCGACGAGGCCCTGGGTTCATGCGACGGCCTGCCCACTTGTCCGCGTTGGACGGCATTGGTACGCCCGAGACTATCGGACCTCGGACTCGGCGGGCTTGCGGGGCCAAAGAACCCGAAAGATCGTCTTGGGGCGGAACAATGAAGTAGGGGGGTCCACGAGGTGCAGTGTCCGGCTGAGCGCGGCGTGCACGGACGCCTCGAGCTCGCAGGCGCGGTACACCCGGGCCATGTAGCCGCGCAGCAGCCTGCCGCCCAGGGGGGACGACCCCTGCGTCGCAGGCCAACGAAAGGCCTCGCTCATGGACATGAGCCAAGGCACCTTCGTCGCGCCCGCGACCGCGCGCATGAGGCTGCGATCTTGGAGGCGCCCCGTGCGTGCGGCTTGGCGCAAGATCTCCGCCTCCATGGCGGCGACGGTGACACCTTGGCCGAACACCGGATCGAAGCTGCACAGCGCATCGCCGACCACGAGAAACCCGCGCGGAAGGCGGGCCGAGGCGTACCCGTAGCGCACTTGCTTGGGGACTTTCATATGGACGAGCGGACTTCGCCGCGTGCCGCCCTCCATCGCGAGGTAGATGTCCGGAACGTTGAGAGACTTCATCCATGCGACGAACGCCTGTTCGTCGGTCGGCGCGGGCTCGCCGTGGTACGTGACCGTCCCCACTTGCCACAGGCCGTCCTCCACGGGAAACAGCACCGCCCCCCGGTTTTGGTGCGGAGGTTGGTGGTAAATGATCATGCACTCGCCGCGGGTCGCCGCGGGTAGCTCGAACAACCCCGTCACGTAGTTGAGGTCGATCTGCACCTCGGTCTTGCGGACCGTGCCGTAGCCCGAGCGCTCGAGCCAACGCGGGGTTCGAGAGCCGCGCCCGCTCGCGTCGATGACGACGTCGGCGGGCACCTTACGGCCATCCGAGAGGGTCACCCCCGTGACCCGGCCTTGTGCGACGTCCGGATGCTCGACGCCGAGCTCATCCAAGAGCGTCACGTTCGGGAGCTCGCGCACGCGCTCTCGGATGCAGCCCTCGAGCAGTGGCCGTGTTTGGATCGAAGCTGCGAACTCGCTCTCGAACGGATGCATCCAGCGCCCGTGGAAGTGCCAACGCAAGCGATTGCCCATGTTGATGCGTTGGGCTCCGGCGCGTTCGAGACTCTCGAAGATCCCCGGAAGGAGCGAGTCGAGCGCTCGCCGCCCGCGTTCGAGCAGCAAATGACCGTGGCCGCCCTGGGGGACGCCCTTGCGAGGGGCACGGCGCGCACCTGGGGCATCGCGTTCGACGACCGTGACGCGCTCGGCATGGGGGGCGAGGGCAGCCGCCGCGCACAGACCCGCGATGCTGCCCCCGATGATGACCACCTCGGATTGCTGAGCCATGGAATCCAACCCCGAAGGGGTGCGGAATACTGCCATGGCTTGCTGGGTGGTTGCCCGTCCGGACGCGCGAGATCCCCTCCGCGTCGGCGCATGGCGGCACATGTCCACCGAGCGTCGCGGCTCAGTAGACCCCAAATGGTTCGATGGCGCCAATGCGCTCGCGGATCGTGTCCCAGCTGAGAGGAAGGTCCTCGGCAGGGACCTCGAAATGTGCGACGCGACCGCTCAGGTTCAAACTTGCCGTCTGCGCCATCGCATTGGCGTGCGCGCCAGAGACCACGAAGTCGTACATGGCTTGCTCGCTGGTCCAGATTCCGACCGTGCGGCTGAATCCGCAGTTCGGTTCGGTCATGAATCCGACCGCGATGAGGCCCGGGGTGGTGTAGAGCTGCTCCACGACCTGGTAGCTCAAGTCGGCGAACATCTGGGCGGTTTCGGCGGGCACGTACGCCTGCGTCGTGTGGACGACGTAGGTCGCCTGTGTCTCGCCGATGATCGATTCGGTTTCGGGATCCCAGTGGTTACCGAACAGCGGCTGGATCATCGGCTCGGTCTCCACGCAGTCGTAGGCGGACGCATCCACGGTCTCGCCTGCGGTCGTGTCGCTCGCGCTGGTGTCGCTCCCACTCGTCGAACTCGAGGAGGTGCTCGTGGTTCCGTCGGTGGCTTCGCCCGTCGAGGCGTCGTTGGCCATCCCATCGTCCGAGCCCTCGTCGCAGGCGGCGAGGAAGGACATCGCCGTGACGCTGATGGCGAGGGGCAGGCACCGGTTCAAGGGAAGTCGGGTTGCGTGTTTCATCGGAGGTGCGGGTGGAACACCCGCGTGCGCGAAACCTGTCACCCCTCGCGGGAACGCGACCGAAGCGGTGCCGCGGGTACACCGCCGAATCGAGTTGACGCCGTTCTTCGGGGCGCCGTATTGGTTCTCGCAACCGCTCATGGTTTCAGTTCCTGCTGTCGTCCTCGTCGGGCTCGTCGTGGTCGGAGCGGTGTTCGCCGTGTTCGTGCTCCCGCGTCAGCGGGCGCGAGCGCGCCAAGGAATGGTGATCACCGAGGTCGCCGACCTGCTCGGGCTGACCGTCACGCCGCGGCCCGAGGGCGAGGGGGTGAACGCGTCGGGTCGCCTCGGACGCATTCACGTCGACGTGCGACCGCGTCCGGATCGGAAGACGCTCGAGTTGCAGGTCGATCTGCTCACGCGCGGACGCCTCTGTGTCCGACGACGCACCGCTTCCGCCGCGCCCGAGAAGGCGGGGCCGAAAGTCGCGACCGGAGATGCAGGCTTCGACGCGAGCATCGAGATCTTTGGCGCAGGTCTGGCTTTGCAGGAGCGGCTGCGCGATCCAAACGATTCCGAGCTGCGCGACCTCATCCGGCGCGTGGTCCTCGAGAAAGGGGCCATCGCGATGGACGACGACATCACGTTGGTTCGCACGTTCCCGCCCAACTCGACGGCGCTGCAGGCCGATCTCGAGGCGATGATCCAGCTCGCGCGTTGGCTCAACGAACCCTACGCACCCAAGGCTCTCCACGTGCAGGCGCCCATCGTGCCACCGTTCGCGGGGCCCCGTGCGCAGACGCAGCGCATCCGCGAGTTTCTCGCGGGGCTCGGCTCCTCGATCGCGCCGGGAAGGCTCGAGCCGCGTACGGACCGACACGAGTGGCGCGGTGCCGTCCTGGAGCGGCCTCTTCGCATCTTCATCGACGACAACGTGATCGTGAAGGTCAGCGCATCGATCGCGCTCGGTAACATCGAACTGCGCGGGGACCCAGACGCCGTCCCGGACGCGGAGGGGCCGAACGGCGGCGGCGACCTCGTGTTCGTGGGCCACGGCGTGTTCGTCTCACCCGCCGACACGATCGGGCTCGGTAGCGGCGTCGTCGCGGCACGGCTCGCGCAGTGGGCTCGGATTCCCGTCTCGGAACGCGGCGAGATCTCGGCCATGATGCTCGCGTGGGGAGTTGCCGAGCTCATCATCGATGGGGACGGTTTCGAGGCCGAGCTACGCCGCACGATCCACGAACTCCTCGATCCCGCGCGTCAGATCGAAGGTTTGAGCCGCAACCTGGGCGAGATCGCGAACCGACTCTCGCTCGCGCTTCCCGTTGCTGACGAACGCGCCGACTTCGAGGACGGGAGCGCCGATGGCTTGGCGCGGTCGCGATGCACGGACTGCGGCTCGCTCTTCGTGTGGGATTCCGCCCGGCGTTGCGTGAACTGCGGGGCGATTCCCTCGGCGCCGAGCCTTCAATCCGCCGAGGAAGCGGTCACGGCTGCGCCCCCGACCTCGTAGCGGGGCTCGGCGAAGCCACCGCGGGCGTCGTCGGAGGACTCGAGGGGCGGCGGACGACGAGGCCTGGCTTACCCGAGCGCGTATGACTCCAGGCGTCCGCCTCTTCGGCGGACATGCGCACCTTACCCGGGGTACGCGTGCGCCCCTTGGAGCGAGGGCGTTCCACGGGCTCTTCCGTCACCGCACGCGGCTCGACGGGATCGAGGAGCGGCTCGGCGATGGGCAGTGGAGCCACGGGCTCGCTTTGCTCCGTCCGCGACCTCGACGAGCTCGCCCGTACCGTGGACTTCTTTGCCGTGCGCGTCTTGAGGTGTGCCGTGGAATCCGGGTCGACGTCGGAACGCTTTGCCTTCGCCCGTGCGGGGTCGCGACGTGGTTCCACTTCGTGGTCTGAATCGAGGTCGGGGCCGCCTTCTGGGTCGAGTTCCGTCCCGAGTTCTGGGCGACTTCGTTCCGGGAGCGGGGGCACGACCGAGGCGGGGATCAATGCAGCGCCGAGCGCTGCGCGGTCCAGGGCCGGTGCACTCCGCAGTCCGAAGCCTCCGGCGACGACGAGACCCACGAGGAGCAGGGCAGCAACCCCCCACAAGCGGTGTGCCGTGCTCCCAGGGATGGGCGTAGGATCGGCGTCGCCCACGAGTTCCGCGGGGGTCCTCACGTCGACCCGGGGCTTGGCGAGCTGCGGCAGGAACCCGGGGGGTGGCTCCGCGGGCGCACCGAGCGAGTCGAGCGCGGTGAGGGCCTCCTGCGCAGTCCCAAAGCGTTGGCACGGATCGGCGTCCGTCATGCGAGCCAGCCAAGGCTCGAGCGACCGCGCTTGTTGGGGAAGTGGGCCGAATGCTGGGCCGTGCAGGTTCCCGTTCCCGTCGTCCACGATGGGTTGTGGGCTGCGTCCGGTGACCATCTCGTGGACGATCGCTCCGACGGCGAAGAGATCGGCTTGGACGCTCGGGGGGGCGCCGTGGAGGCGTTCCGGAGCGCGGTAGCCCGATTGGGACTCCGCGTTGTCGAGCGTGCAGATCATCATCTCGAACGGGAGCAAGGTGGCGGACTCCGTCCCGTGAGGCGTCGCCACGAGGCGGATGAGGGCCGGCTGCAAATGACCATGGCTCTCGTCACGGCCATGGAGGGCGACGAGCGCGGCAAGGATCTCGGCCGCGATGGTCGTCGCTCGCCGCACGCTGATGGGCTGCCACAGGAGGTCGGACAACGCAGGGGCGGTGGACGAAGAATCGAGCTCGGCTTTCTTCGCGGTGGCCAACGATCAATCCCTAGGAGGTGAACCCCCGCCTGTCAACCACGTGGCATCGCGCAAATTGATCGAGATCCATGGGCGCGAGCGGCAACGTATCCGGGGATACGAGAACGATCGTTCCGGGCACTCGTCGTGGTCGCGACGAGATCAATGCGCGCTCGGTCGCAAGACGCCACGGTGCACCCGGTTGTCCTGATCCACGCAACGCACTTCGAGGCGCTTGAGGCCCGTGGGTACACCCAAGATCTTGCGAGAGACGAGGCGGCTCGACTCGACGCGACAGTGTTCGACGACGCTTTCCCCTTCCGCCACGTTGCCGTAGACGAGCGGAACGCCGCCAGGAGGGAGCAACACCTCGAACGCGAAATCCTTCCTTCCTTGACGGATTTTCACGGTCCAGTGCTGGCTGTTGAGCTCGTCGTACGCGATGTCGATGTAGCGGCGGACGCTCTTGCCGAACGGGCTGCGCTCCCCGTTCTTCGCGGTGTCGATCCACCACATCCGAACGCCGGCGAGCTTGCCCGAACAGCCTACCCAACTGTCGAGCGCGATCTCGTAGTCTGCGTTGGGATGAAAATCTTGATCGATGACGAGCAGGCGATGGTGTGCTGCGCCGCTCACGTCGAGATCAGTGGCAGGGGTGCGCATCTGGGGTAGCGCGGACGCCGTCGGGCACCCGGCGGGTGCCGCGTAGAGGGAAAGTAAAAGCAATGAAGCGAGCATCGGACTTAGCTTTGGACAGCGGAAAGGGGCAACGGATTCGGAACGATTTCTCGCGGAGCGATCCCCGTCACAGTCACACCGGGCGCGGTTCAGGCAATCCTGGAGGGAGGCGCTCTACGAGGAGCGCGCCGCGGATCGTCGTCGCGGACCCAGGATAGGGGTTCCGCTGCGTACCGATCGTAACGACCTGGGCTGCCTCGGCCGCGGCAAATTCTGCACCTGCCCGGGCTTGTTCCGGTTCGCAATGAACCACCACGAGCAAGGGGCCCGTCATGGGGAGGTCGGGACCTGGCCATGGCGTGCAGAACACCGCGGGCGCAAGAAAGTGTCCCGCGTCGATGCGTTCCAGTTCCCCGCCGGCACACCATGTCTCGACCTCGGGGTGCGCGCTCCAAGCATCGAGCGCGCTCAAGTACTCGTCCCGAACTGCGGACGTGACGGGGCCCGCAAACGCACCCGCGAACGCAGCGGGTCCCATCACGACCCCGAGCCACAGGCGAACCAGATGACGCCGCAGATGATCGATGGGCCCAATCACGAACGCGCGCTTGATCGCCCGCGGATCCATCCCTGTTCGTCGTAGGCAGAGCCGCGCGAGCACGTAGGCCGCAAGCTCGCGATCGGCTTGCGGTTCGACGATCGCGAGCCGCGGCTTGGGAATCGCCGGACCGGCGACGCGCCAGAGCGTTGGATCGTCGATGCCGTAGGCGAGGCGAAAGGCCGAGGCCGACGCCGAGGGATCGGCCGGCGGGGTGATCCATGGCTCGTCCTCGATCGAAAGCCCGACTTGGCCCAGGCGATCGTTGAGCAGCCACGCGATGCCGCGCAGGAGATCGAGCGCGGCTTGGCACGCGTTGGGCTCGTGCTGGACGTGCACACGGGTGCCGCTGCACAAGAGGTCCCACGCGAGGTCGATGCTCTCGAGCGGCTGATGACAGCGCTCGACGACCCGCGCGCCGGGTTCGATGGCGACCCGGTGTTGGGACTCTGTGCGCAGCCGCTGCTGGAGCCCGCCGATCAGCTGCTCTCGATCCCATGCGACCAACGCGAGGTCGTCGGCGAGCGACTGCGCGATCGCATCGGCATAGAGGGTGATGCGGAGGTCGAGCTCCGAGCGTAGCGCGCGAGCGATGTCTGCCAGGCGGGGGAGGTGCGGTCGCCTCACGATTGGAGCGCCAAGATCACGGCCGCGGATACACAGATGCCGATTGCGATGCCGGCGAACACCGCGATTGCGACGGTGTGGCCGGGGGCCGTGGTCTCGTCGTCGTGGAGGTCGATGGGCCCGGCTGCGAGCCCCTCCGGCTTGCGGAGCTCGACGCCCTGATGGCGGGGCGGAATGCGGCCGCCCAAGCGAGCCACGATGGCGCCCAAGCGTTCCACGAGCTCCTCGAAGGTGGGGCGCACCTCCGCGCGGCGGCTCATCATCCTACGACAGAGGTCGCTGAGCTCCTCGTCGAACCCCGTGATCTCGAGCTTGAGCTGCGGTCTCTCGGCCTTGAGGTGGCGACGGACGACGGCCGTGTAGTGATCGTCTTGCCCGCCCTTGCGAAACGGCGGATGCCCCGTGCACATGTGGAAGAGCGAGCATCCGAGGGCGTAGACGTCGGCTCGGGCATCGACCTCGTCTCCCATCGCTTGTTCGGGGGCGAGGTAGTCGGGGGTCCCCACGAACACCCCGGTCGCGGTGATCGAGAGGTCCTCTTGGAGCGCCTTGGCGAGGCCAAAGTCTGTCACTTTGACGGTGCCTTGGCTCGTCACCACAAGATTGGAGGGCTTCACGTCGCGATGCACGACGCCCGCGCGCTTGGCCTCGCCCAAGCCGACCGCCGCCTGGCGGATGACCTCGGCCGCGTCGCCCGGGTGTAGCGGGCCGCGCTTCTTGAGCGCCTGGCCGAGATCTTCGCCATCGAGGAACTCCATGGCCAGGAACGGCCGCATCTCGTGCTCGCCGATCGCGTAGATCTGCACGATGTTGGGGTGGTTCATCGACGCGAGTGCGCGGCCCTCTCGGAGGAACCGCGTCTGGAACTCGCGAGACTCACGGTGCTTGGCGCCCAGGATCTTGAGGGCAACGCGGCGGCCGAGAGCGTCGTCGAGGCCCTCATAGACCTCGCCCATCGCCCCCTTCCCAAGGAGTCCCGTGACTCGGAACTGGCCGATGTGTTCGGGCGCAGGCGCCATCCCGTCGGGGGTGAAGCTAACACGGCTATCGCCGGACCGGCTACCGAATGCGCCGAAACTGCGCCATTCGCGGCAGGTCGTCGTTCAAGGGACCGTAGGTAGGGGCCTGGCCCACCTGGACGAATTTGGCCCGTCCGCCCCTCACCCTCAGTTCGGCGGCATGGCGTGCAGCTCGGGATTCTCGAAGCGCGTGTGTTCGCCGATGAACATCAGATTCACGGTGCCCGTGGGGCCGTTGCGCTGCTTTCCGATGATGACCTCGGATTGGCGTTCGATCTCTTTGCGTTTCTGCTCGTCGGTCACGTAGCGAGCCTCGCGGTAGATGAACATGATGACGTCGGCGTCCTGCTCGATTGCGCCGGATTCACGCAAGTCGGACAGCATTGGGCGGTGATCTGCCCGGCTATCCACGCCGCGGTTGAGCTGCGACAGCGCCAGCACGGGCAGCTCGAGCTCCTTGGCGATCGCCTTGAGTCCGCGCGAGATCTCGCTGATCTCCTGTTCGCGAATGTCGTAGCGGCCGCGACCACCACGGCAGAGTTGGAGGTAGTCGACGACGATGAGGCCGAGCTGCTTGCGCTTGGAGCCCTCGGGCACCGGCGGGAAGATCTGGCGATCCTGCCGGAAGCGCCGCGCGCGGGCCCGCAGCTCGAGGATCGTCGGTGCGGCGCTGTCATCGATGTAGAGCGGCGCTTTGTGGACGCGATCCGCCGCCCGAACGAGCTTCGCGAACTCGTGCTCGACGAGGCGCCCACCCCTGAGTTTGCCCGCGTCCACCCGCGCTTCGCTGCACAGGATGCGCTCGATCAGCTGGGACGCGCTCATCTCCAGGCTGAAGAACAGCACCGGAAAGCGGCTCGGTTGTTCCTCCTCGGGGAGGTGGCGGTGCTTGTCTTGAAGAATGCACGCGTGTTGGGCGAAGTTGAGCGCGAGCGCCGTTTTTCCCATCGAAGGGCGAGCGGCGAGAATGATGAGATCGCCGGGCTGCAGCCCACCCGTCATCTCGTCCATGCGGGTGAACTGGGTGGGCACCCCCGTGATGGGGTTCTTGAGCTTGGCCCGCTCCGTGATGCCCTCGAAGACGCCGTGGATCAGGTCCTTTGCGGACTTGTAGCTCCCTTGGCGTCCGGCCTGGTTGACCTCGAGCAGCCGTCGCTCGGCGTTGTCGATGAAGGCGGGCACGTCCTCGACCTCGCCGCGCCCCTCCTCGGCGATCTCTTGCGCCGCGACCACGAGATTGCGGATCGCCCCCGTCTGGCGCACGAGCTCGGCGTGGTGCGAGATGTTGTGGCTGCTCGCGTAGCGATCCGTGAGCTTGCCGAGCCCCTCGATGCCCCCGATGAGGCCGAGCTCGTCCACTGCGCGCAGCTGGTGCTCGAGGGTGACGATGTCGATGGGTTGCCCGCGGTCGGCGAGCTTCATCATCGCCTTGAACACGCTCTTGAAGGCCGGGACGTAGAAGTCGTTCTCCGTCACGATGGAGACGACGTCGTTGAGGGCATCGTTGCGGAGCAGGATCGCACCGAGGACTGCGGCCTCGGCTTCCTTGTTGTGGGGCAGGGGTTTGGACATGCGACGCGACCGCGGCGAGTTTCAGTGTAGATCGGTCGCGCGGCGTCGCGGTCGTCGCCGGGATTCGCAGACATGAAAAAACCCGCCGGGCACGAAGCCGGGCGGGTTCTGGATCTACTTGCGCTCCGCGGCTACTTCTGGATCCCGAAGACGTTCACCTTGAGGGTGGCCGTGATATCGGGGGCGAAACGCACGGGCACCTCGTGGCTGCCTGCGGTGCGGATGGCATCCGGGAGCAGGACCAGGCGGCGATCGAGCGTGACGTTCTGATCGGCGAGCGCCTCGACGATGTCGCGAGACGTCACGGAGCCGAACAGCTTGTCGTCTTTGCCGGCTTTGCGCGCGATGGCCACGGAGATCGTCGCGAGTTGCTCGGCGATCTTGCGGTAGTCCGCGCGAATCTTCTCTTGCTCGCGTGCGATGGCGCGACGGTGGTGCTCCTGCTGAGCAACGTTGCCACGGGTGGCGAGCAGGGCCATCCCGCGAGGGAGCAAGTAGTTGCGGCCGTAGCCTGGGCGGACGCGCACGACTTCACCGGCGCGACCCAGATTGTCCACGTCTTGAGTGAGGATGATCGACATCATGGCCATGACTGCGGTCTCCTCAGGTGGACGTGAACGGAAGCAGAGCCAGCATGCGTGCGCGCTTGATGGCTTGCGTGAGTTGACGCTGCTGCCGTGCCGTCAACCCGGAAATCCGGGCGGGCACGATCTTGCCGCGATCGGTGAGGAAGTTCTTGAGGAGCTGGGGATTCTTGTAGTCGATGACGAGCTCCTTGTCGCCGACGCCGAAGCGCTTGCGACGGCCTTCGCCACGGGCTCCCCGATCCCCTCGGTCGCCTCGATCACCGCGGTCGCGGTCACGATCACCACGGTCGCGGTCACCACGGTCGCGGTCACGATCACGTTCGTCGTTCATTCGTCACCTTCTTCCTCGTCGTCCTCGTCGTCGCGACGGCGATAGTCGTCGTCGTCGTCGTCGTCGCCGTTGTCCTTCGACTCCGCAGCACGGCGTGCGGCATCTTCGGCGGCCTGTCGCGCGAGCTCGTCCGGATCGGGGCCGGGTTCGGCGACGGTCTCGAGCAGCTCTTCGGTGATTTCGGAGGGGCGAGCGTTCGGGTCGACGTCGTCGTCGATCCGCACGGTGTAGAACCGGATGACGCGATCGGACAGCCGCATGTGCCGCTCGAACTCGGCGACCATGTCGGAACCACCCAGGAAGCGCCAGTAGAGGTAGATGCCCTTGCGGCAGCGCTCGACCGGGAAGGCCAGGATTCTCATCCCCCAGCTATCGATGCGGATGAGCCGCCCCGACCGCTCCTCGAACACGCCTTGCATGCGTTGCACGAGGGCAGAGATTTCGACTTTGCCCGTGTCAGGGCGGAGGATGATGACCGACTCGTATTCGCGTTGCGTGCCGATCGTAGAGCTGACCGATTCGATGCGGCCAGCGCTGAGTTCAGTTGCCATGAAGGCTCCCTTCGGACGTTGGCCCCGGCCCGTGCCGGAGCAAGGAGGCGTTGTGGAGGCGGAGGATTAGCCGAAACGCCCAAGCCCTGCAAGGCGAACCCGCAGGGTATGGGCGGCGCTGGATCCGCCGCAAGGCGTGCGTAGAGCTCAAATCAGGAACGGAGCGATCACCACCGCGACGATGGTCATCACCTTAATGAGGATGTTGAGGCTCGGTCCCGCGGTGTCCTTGAAGGGGTCGCCCACGGTGTCACCGATGATGGCGGCCTTGTGCCGCTCGGACCCTTTGCCCGTGTTCACGGTCGCGTTGAGGTCGCGCTTCTGATCTTCGACCTGCTTCTTGGCGTTGTCCCAGGCACCGCCGGCGTTCGACATGAAGATCGCCAGCATGACCCCGGACACCAGCGTTCCCGCGAGGAGTCCGCCGAGACCCGCGGGCGACCAGAATCCGACGACGACCGGGGCGACGAGCGCCAGCAAGCCCGGAGAGATCATGCGACGAATCGACGCGTGCGTGGAGATCTCCACGCAGCGGGCGACCTGGGTCTGCTTGGCGGCGGCCATGACCTCTCGCTCTTCCTCTTCGGTGAGCTCGCGCTCCTCGTCCTCGGCGCGCTTGACCAACTCGAGTGCGGGGCGGAGCGCCGGGATCTCGCGGAACTGGCGGCGGACCTCCTGGATCATGTCCATCGCTGCGTCGCCGACGGCTTTCATCGCCATCGCGGAGAAAAGGAATGGGAGCATGGCGCCGAGCAGGAGCCCGATCAGCACCTCGGGATCCGTCAGGAGCATCTCGACTCCGGTCGTCTTGCGATACGCCGCGAACAGCGAGAGGGCGGCGAGGGCGGCCGACCCGATCGCGAAGCCCTTACCGATCGCCGCGGTGGTGTTGCCGACCGCATCGAGGCTATCCGTTCGCTCGCGCACCTTGCTGGGCAGACCGGACATCTCGGCGATGCCACCCGCGTTGTCGGAGATCGGTCCGTAGGCATCGACGGCGAGCTGGATCCCCGTCGTGGAGAGCATGCCCAGAGCGGCCAGAGCGACGCCGTAGAGGCCCGCGTATGCGTTGGCAAAGTAGATCGCGATCGCGATGATGATCACGGGGATCGCCGTCGAGCGGAAGCCGACGCCCACGCCCGCGATGATGTTGGTCGCCGGTCCGGTCATCGATTGCTCGACGATGCTCGTGACCGGTGGCTTGTACTTGGAGCAGTAGTACCCGGTGACGAAGCCGATCGCCGCGCCGGCAACCAAGCCCCCCGCCATCGGCACCCAGAGCGCGAACGTGGTGACTTGGTTGGCGTCGAGGACGATGGGGTGCCCAGCCGCCCGTGCCGTTCCCACGCAGAAGTCGATGATGCCCCAAGAGAGCAGCAACATCACGCCAGCGGCACCGAAGGAGCCGCCGTCCAAGGCGACCTGGGGGTTCCCGCCTTCGCGCGTGCGAACGAGATACGTGAACGCGACGGAGACGATGATGCCGACGCCCGCGATGAGCAGCGGAAGCATTACGGCCTCGACCCGGCCGCTCGTGGCCGCGACGCCGAGGATCATCGCGCCCAGGATCGCGGCGACGTAGGACTCGAAGAGGTCCGCGCCCATGCCTGCAACATCGCCGACGTTGTCGCCGACGTTGTCCGCGATGGTCGCGGGGTTGAGCGGGTGGTCCTCGGGAATGCCCGCCTCCACCTTGCCGACGAGGTCTGCGCCCACGTCCGCGGCCTTCGTGTAGATGCCACCGCCGACGCGCGCGAAGAGGGCGATGGACGAGGCGCCCATCGAGAAGCCCGCGAGCGCGTTGACGGCCTTTTCCAGGCCTGCACCGCCCGATTGCCCTTCAGCCGTCGCGAACGCATCGAGCGAGTTGGCGAGCAGCAGGAAAATGCTGCCGAGCCCGATCACCGCGAGGCCGACCACGCTCATGCCCATGACAGCGCCACCACGGAACGCGATGGTGAGTGCGGGCGCCAAGCCGGTGCGTGCGGCTGCGGCCGTGCGAACGTTCGCTTGCGTCGCGACGCGCATGCCGAGGAACCCCGCCAGTGCGGATGCGCTGGCACCCGCGACGAACGAGCCCGCCACCGCGAACGCACCGCTACCTTCCTTGGCATTGAGCACCGCCAACGCGGCTGCGACCGCCACGACGAAGATCGCGAGGACCTTGTACTCCGCGGCGAGGAAGGCCATCGCACCCTTGTGGATCTGGTCGGCGATGGTTTTCATCGTCGGAGTGCCAGGGTCCTGGCGACCGATCCAAGCCGTGGTGAGGAATGCGTATCCCAGCGCGACGAGGCCCGTCGCAGGCACGAGGTAGAGAAGCGTCTCGATGTCCACAGATGCGTGTCCTTTTCGCAGGTAGCCGCGTCCGAAGCGAAGGACCTCTTACCAGAAAACGACCCGCTCGGTGATCTGCGCGCGGGTGTTACCTTTGGCCCCGCTGCCGGCGGCACTCAGCTCGGATTGCCAGATCCGGGCGACTGCTCGCGGCGCGCATTGATTTCGTTCATGGCAGCGGCGGGCCCCTGTTCGAGAATCGCGGAGATCGCTCGTGACGCGAGCGCGACGAGATCGGGCATTTCCGCTCGCTCCGAGGCCGAGAAGTCGGAGAGCACCCACGAGGAAACCTCGGTTCGGCCCGGCGGTGGCCGTCCGATGCCCGTGCGAATGCGGACGAAGTCGGCCGATCCGAGCTGCGCGATGATGTCGCGCAGGCCGTTGTGGCCACCGTGCCCCCCACCCAGCTTGATCGCGATGCGGCCGAACTCGAAGTCGAGCTCGTCGTGAACGACGATCATGCGCTGTGGGGGCACGTGGTGAAAGTTCGCCGCAGCCGCAACGGACTGCCCGCTGCGATTCATGTAGGTCTGCGGCTTGAGCACGAAGGTGCGGGGAGACGTCGAAGAGGTCGAGGCGAGGAGCCCATGGAACTTCTCCCGCCACGGCGCGGCGTACGGGCCTTCGCGGTCGAGGAACCACTGCTCGACGACCGTGAAACCGACGTTGTGACGATGTCCGGCGTACTTCGGCCCGGGGTTGCCCAAGCCGACGACGAGCCAGGATGCCTCTTCCGCCATCCCCCGAGCACCCGCCTACTTCTTCTTCGCTGCTGCTTTTTTCTTGTCGTCCTCGGGCTCTTCCTTCTTTGCCTTTGGCATTTCTACGTGGCAGAGCTGGACTTTCGGATTCTCGACGATCCGAGCGTTTTCAAGCACGATGTCCTCCACCCGCAGGGACTGGCCTTCGTCGACGTTCGTGATGTCGACGTTGACCTCCTTGGGGATGAACGCTGGGCGCGCGGCGACGGTCGTGAGCCGGCGGAAGGTCTTGAGCTTGCCGCCCTTCGACACGCCGATCGAGCGGCCCGTGTAGACGACGGGGACTTTGCGGGTGACCTCGCGCTCCGGATCCACCCGCATGAAGTCGAGGTGGACGATGTCGCGTCGGACGGGGTCGCGCTGCACGTCGGCCAGCAAACAAGGTTCCACGAACTCGGCCTTGCCGTCCTCCTGGATCACGAGCTGGAAATACGTGTTCCACTGGAGGTCGAGGCTCGTGGCCTTGCGGAACTCGGCGGGATCGATGCTGATCGCGACGTTCTCGTTGCGGCCGCCGTACACCACGGCGGGGATCAGCCCCTCGCGTCGCATGGAGCGTGCAGCTCCCTTGCCGCGGGTGTTTCTTACGGTAACGGTCAGTTTGCCGTCGTGAGTCATGACGTTTTCTCTTCAGATGCAGTTTTCGGGTCCCGGGTAGGAGTGCGAATCACTCGCCGCCGGGGTGGCCGGTGGGTTCTCGGTAAGGTCAAAAAAATTCAAACGAATAGGCTGGAGATCGAGTCGCCGTGGTGGATCCGCTTCACGGCCTCCCCGAGAAGGCGGCCAAGACCCAGCACCTCGATCCGCGGGCATTGCGCCACGTGATCTTGCTGCGGGATCGTGTCGGTCACCCAAACTTTCTCGAGGACGGAATCGTTGAGTCGCTCCGTCGCGGGGCCCGAGAACACCCCGTGGGTGGCGGCCGCCGCCACCGAGGTGGCGCCAAAGCCCATCACTGCGCTGGCGGCGTTGCAGAGCGTGCCGGCAGTGTCGACCATGTCGTCGATGATGATCGCGCGTTTGTCACGAACGTCACCGATGAGGTGCAGGACTTGGCTGACGTTGGGCTTGTCGCGGCGCTTGTCGATGATCGCGAGGCCACAATTGAGCGCCTTGGAGTAGACGCGAGCTCGCTCCACACCGCCCGCGTCGGGTGAGACCACCACCGACTTCTCGCCCCCGTACCCTTCGCGCTCGAGCTTCTCGCGCAGGACGGGGCTTGCGAACAGGTGATCGAAGGGGACGTTGAAGAACCCTTGGATCTGCCCCGCGTGCAGGTCTACGGCCAGGACGCGGGTGGCTCCAGCGGCGTGCAACAGGTCGGCCACGAGCTTGGCCGAGATGGGCGTCCGGGGCTTCACCTTGCGATCTTGCCGGGCATAGCCGAAGTAGGGCATGACCGCCACGATGCTCCCCGCGCTGGCGCGCTTGAGCGCATCGATCATGATGAGGAGCTCCATCAGGTTGTGGTTCGGCGGGCTGCACGTCGACTGCACGATGAAGCAGTTCACATTGCGGACGTTCTCGTTGATCTCGACGAAGATTTCCCCGTCCGAGAATTTCTCGACCCGCGCTTGGCCGACCGGCGTACCGACGTAGTCGGCGACATCTTGCGTCAGTTGGGGGTTGGAGTTGCCTCCAAAGATGGTCAGCGTCTTGTTCACGACGAGATCCTTGAGGGGGGGTGCCGCGGGCGGCAGCGCGGGGATGATAAGCACATTTTTCCCGCCGCTGGCCGAGCGCTACGCCCTCGCGCGCTCAATCTTGGACGCCTCGGAAGCCCGAAATGACCAACGTGTCCGAACCAGGGCGGCGGGACACCATTGCGAAGTCAATCCGGGCCTCTCGTGGCGCGCTATCCGCGGATCGCGCCGAGCCGCGAAGGCCTCGCGAAACTGGAAGCCTCGCAAAAGAAGAAGGAAATGTGGCAGGGGCGGTAGGATTCGAACCTACGAATGTCAGGACCAAAACCTGATGGCTTACCACTTGCCGACGCCCCATCGAGCGGTTTTCGCTGAGCGCGCGCGTTATAGAGGTTCTCGAGCGCGGCTGTCAATGCTGACGAGAACTTGCTTGCATGTCATCCCCAATCTGACGCGGCGCCGGAATTTTCCGCCGTTTTCCGGCGCTCCGGAGTACGCGCCGGGGGGCACGCAGATTGCGCGGCGGCGGGCCGGAGCCTCGGACTTCGGCGGGGCGCACGGAAAGACGCGGAAGGGTCCGCGTGCGGGTCGAGGTCATGGCAGCATCCGTCTCGCCTGTGGAATGATGGAGGCAAGACCTAGGTGATCGGGAACGCCTACAAGATCTGCCCGCAGTGCAGTAGCCGCTCGTCGGGTGAGTCGCGCTTTTGCGCCTCGTGCGGTCGCGATCTCGCCGCGGTCAGGATGGCGGATGGAGATCCGTATCTCGGCCTCGTGCTCGCGGACAAGTACATCATCGAGGAGCTCATCGGTGAGGGGGCCATGGGGCGGGTCTACAAGGCCAAGCAGACCACGCTCGGCAAGCCCTTCGCCGCGAAGATCTTGGCGCCTCACCTCCTGCACGACGAGCAGAGCCACGCCCGTTTCGCGGCCGAGGCCCACAACGCGGCCAGCCTCAACCATCCCAACTGTGTCTCCGTCGTCGACTACGGGCAGACGCCGGAGGGCATCACGTTCATCGTGATGGAGTACATCAAGGGGATCACGCTCGAGCGCATGATCTCGGAGCAGTTTCCTCTCCATCAGGATCGCATCGTCGATCTGATGGTGCAGATCCTCGCCGCGCTCACGGAAGCGCACGGGCTCGGGATCCTCCATCGCGACCTCAAACCGGAGAACATCCTCGTCCAGCAGCTGCGCACCCACGGTGAGCTCGCCAAGGTGCTGGACTTCGGCATCGCCAAGCTGATGGAGGAGCAGACGGCCGCGGGCACGGGCCTCACGAACCAAGGGATGGTCTGCGGCACGCCCGAATACATGTCCCCCGAGCAGGCGCGGGGACAGAAGTTGGATCAGCGCTCCGACCTCTATGCGGTCGGGGTCATCCTCTACCAGATGCTCACCGGGCGTCCGCCGTTCGAGAGCTCGTCGGCCGTGGAGGTGCTCCACAAACATCTGAGCGAAGATCCCATCCCCCCGAGCCAGCTGCTCGGCATGTCACCCACGCCGCTCGAGGCCGTCTGCTTGCGGGCGATGGCCAAAGACCCCGCGAACCGCTACGCGTCTGCGGCCGAGTTCCGCGATGAGCTCATCGGCGCCAACATCCCCACGAACGCGGGTGAGCACACCTGCGATCGCTGCGGCGCGGACATGCGGACGGATCATCACTTCTGCCCGATCTGCGGCGCTCCATCGTCGCTGCGTCCACGCGATCGTCCGGTTCGCCGCCACCCGAGCCGCGGCTCGGGGATGACCCCGCGGCTCAACGAAGCCACCGCCGAGGTCGTGGTCCGCAACTTCCCGTTGCCGCTGGTCGGCCGCGAGCTCGTGCTGCAGCGTGCGCGCAACGTTTTTGCCCGGCCGCAGCCGGGCGTGCGCATCCGCGTCCTCACGGGGCCCCGCGGCGTCGGCAAGACGCGGCTGGGCGACGAGATCGCTTCGCTCGCCGAGGCGCTGGGTTGGCGTGCCTACTACGTCGGCGCCGATCCGAGCGGCGCAAGGACGCCGCTGTGGCCGATCCAATCGATGGTCGCGCAGCTGCTCGAGCTCGATCCCAACACCGTCACGACGCACGACCTCGGTCGCGTGGCCAACACCACGGGTCTCTCGTTCGAGGAGCTACCCGGGCTCGCCGAGCTGTTCCGGCTCCAAGGTCCCGCGCACGACCTCGAGCTCGGCGTGCGTCGGCGGGAGTGCTTCGCGAGCGCCGTGCAGGCGCTCATCGCCGGTGGGCGCGGGCAGCCGCTGCTGCTGTTGTTCGACGACATCGACGGCTACGACAGCCCCTCCCGCGAGGTCTTGCGCCGCCTCGGCACGGCCCACTCCTCCGCGCCGCTCGTCATCCTCTGCACGAGCGCGGAGTCGCAGTTGCAGTGGACGCAGGGCTCCATCGAGCCGCTCGAGCCGCTCGGCGCCGAGGCGGTGATGAAGGTTGCGCAGCAGGTCACCGTCGAGATCAACCCCAAGTCCACGCTGCCCGAGGCGCTGGCGAGCGTGGCCCCGCTTTCGCCGCTGCGCCTCGAGAACTACCTGCGGTTGCTCGCGTCCGGGGTCCAAGCGCCGGGAACGGCCAGCGCAGAGGAGCTGCTCCGGACGCGTTTCCGCGACCTCGACGACGTCGCCAAGAGCTTGCTCGAATGCGGCTCCGTGCTCGGTGAACGCTTCTTCGAGCAGGATCTGATGGACCTCATCGCGGGTGACGGGGGCGATCCGCGCGACATTGCGTTCGATGCTGCACTGCGGCACCTCCACGTCGCGGGCCTGCTCGTCATCATCGGCAACGGTGAGCGGGCGTTTGCCCATGCGGTGTTCCACGAGCTCGTCTATCGCTCGCTCAAGGACGACCGCAGGGCCGTCCTGCATGGCCGCGCCGCCACGGCATCGCGCCTTGCGCGGAGCTCGCTGAGCGTCCGCGCGATGCATCTGGTGCGCGCACGGTCGCCCGACCTCGTGGATCCTCTATACGAGGCGGCCGTTCACGCGGAGCGCAGCTTCGACGACCCGCTCGCGGCCGAGTTCGTCGAGGTCGTGCTGCGACACATCGATACGCTCATCGACCCCACGCCGTTCGAGGCGCTGGACATCGTGCTCGCGCTCATGGCCTCCCGCGTGATGCGGACCCCGCAGACCCACGGGGTGGCGACGGAGCTCATCGAGAGCCGTGCCGCCCGGGCCTCGTCTCCGGATCACGAGGCCCGCCTGCTGACCGCTGCGGCCCACGTCAAGGCTCGCGCGGGGCTCCACTCGGATGCCGTCAACACGCTCAAGCGAGCGATGGGACCGGCGATTGCGGCAGGCGACAGGCCCACGATGGTCGACATCTACGCCGAGATCGCCCGCGTCTACGCCAATCAGAACGACTTCAAGCACGCGGTCTCGGAGCTCGTCGAGGGACTGGATTTCTTCACGCTCGGCGAGGGACCGCGCGCTCCCGTGGATTTTCCGTTGTGGCGTTACCTCCTGCGGATCTGCGAGTACTCCCGGAGTGGCGGCGAGACCAAGCGCGCGCGCATGTGGTGCGAGCATGCGCTCTGGCAGGCCGAGCGCTCCGCGAGCCGGCTCGGGTTGCTGCGGTGCCACACCCAGATGGCCTGGATCCTCCGCGATCTCAACCAGCTCGCGTTGGCCGAGCAACATCTTGCCCGCGCGCTCGACGAGGCGCGTCACTTCGGCGATCGGCTGACCACGGCGGAGCTGCTCATCGAGCGCGCGCGCGCGCGCGCGGCCCGAGGTCGGCTCGCCGAGGCCAAGCGATGCTGCGAGGAGGCCCTGCGCCTCGCTCAGTCGATCCAGTGGTCCACGGGGGTCGAGCACGCGGAGCGAGCGATCACCATGTTGAGCCGGCAGGGCAGCGGAACCGTTCCGGCCACGCCCTCCCCCGAGAGCAGCACCACGACACCCCGCGTGTCGTCGCGTCGATAGCTCCCGTCGTTCGCGGCCGCGGAGCTGTCACACCAGCGTTTCGGAGCCGACCCGCGAACGCCACGAACAGCGTTGGATCATGGTGTAGCGACATGTCCGCGCCCAGGGTGTGCGTGTGATACGGTCGCTGCCGACTGGATGAGGAGTCCACCTCCCATGGATCGTCCCCGAGCCCTTCCCCTCGTGCTGGCAGGCCTGCTCTTGCCGACCAGCGCCGCCGCTCGAGCTCCCTCGCAGGGAGCCACCCCCGAACCGTCATCGGGCACCAGCCCCGCCGCGGACGCGCCCAGTCCGAGCGGCGCGCCCGCGGCTCCGGCGGGTGCCGTCGCTGCGCCGGCCCCGACCCCGTCCGCCGCTTCGGCATCCCAGGAGCCCACTGCCGCGCCGGCCCCGACCGTGCCCGCGACCTCGCCATCGCACGATCCCACCGCGGGGCCGCTCGAAACGGTTCGCGGCCAAGCGCTCGGGGTCGAGCTCGCCGTGGCGCACTTCAGGCTCGGCAACGGGTTGCGTGTCTACGTGGTCGAAGATCACTCCGTGCCCACGTTTGCGTTGAGCGTGGCCTACGGTGTGGGCTCGCGGGACGAGGCCCTGGGCCGCACGGGCTTTGCCCACTTGTTCGAGCACATGATGTTCAAGGGCAGCGAGAACGTGGCCGACGGCGGCCAGTTCAAGTACGTGAGCGGTGCGGGCGGTCTGATCAACGGCTACACGGTCCCCGACTACACGATGTACTTCGAGGCGCTGCCGAGCAATCACCTCGAGCCCATGCTCTGGATGGAGGCCGATCGCATGCGGAGCCTCGACGTCACCGAGGAGACGTTCGAGAACCAGCGCAGCGCCGTGTTGGAGGAGATGGCGATGCGGCTCGACAACGTGCCGTACGCCAAGGCCTTCGCTACGTTCATGGCCAACGCCTGGAAAGGCACGCCCTATGGCCATCCCACGATCGGCAGCAAGGAAGATCTCCTCGCTGCGACCACGCAGGACGTGAAGGCGTTCTTCGAGCAGCACTACACGCCCAACAATGCGGTGCTCGCCATCGTTGGGGACGTGGACCCCGAGGAGGTGAGACGGCTGACCGAGCGCTACTTCGGCGAGATCGCGCCAGGTCCTGCACCTGCGCCGTTTGGCGCCATCGATCACACGCAGGCGCAGCTCGTGGAGAAGATCGCGGATCCTCTCGCGCAGCAGCCCGTCTACGCGCTTGGGTGGAAGACGGTCCCGCAGAACCATCCCGATCGTCATGCCCTCACGCTGCTGTTCGATATCCTGGTCCGAGGAAGCTCCTCCAAGATCACCAAGATCCTCGTCGATGAGCGGCAGCTCGCGATCGCCTCGATCCCCTTGGGCGCCGGTGGTGGGCGCGATGCGGGTTCGGAGTTTGCGGCCTTCATTCCCGCGAGCGGCGTAAGCTTCGATCAGATCTTCGCGGTCGTCACCGAGCAGATCGATCTCGTGAAGAAGCGCGGGATCACGACGAAGGACCTCAAAAAGGCGATCAATCAGCGCACCGCGGATGCGATTTCGGACCTCGCGACCAACGTCGAGCGCGCGTTGCAAGTCGCGAGCGGAGCGTTGCTCGAGGACGACCCCCTGTATGTCCTGAGAGATCTCGACAGGCTCCAGGCGGTAACCCCGGCCGATATCAAGCGTGTCGCTGAGCAGTACCTCACCGAGAACTATCTCCGCCTCGAGATCGAGGCCCGCCGATAACGCGAGCAGCGGAACGAGCCGATCATGCACATTCAATCTTCGATGCTCATGGGGGTCTTCGCCGTGTTGGGGTTGATGCTTGTGGGCGCGTGCGCCTCCAAGTCCGAGCCTACGACGGTCCCCGAACCTGCACCGCCTCCGTCCTCCACGCCCGAGCCCGTTGCACGTACGTATCCGTCACCGCCGCCCGCCTCCGCGTCCAAGCCGGTGACGTTTCCCGAGACGCAGCGGTTCACGCTACCGAACGGTCTCACCGTTCACGTCGTCCGGAACGCGGAGGTTCCATTCGTCTCCGCGCAGCTCATCGTGCGGTGCGGAACCATGGACCGCCGCCACGTCGCGGACTTCACGGCTGCGATGTTGGGCGAGGGAACGAAGACCCGCACCAAGGCGCAGATCGACGACGCGATCGAGTTCGTGGGTGGCTCGCTCGGGGCGAGCGCCGAGCTCCACACGACGCAGCTCTCGTCCCGCGTGCTCAGTAAAGACCTGCGCTTGGCCCTTACGTTGCTGGCGGACGAGGCCATGAACCCGGTGTTTCCGGAAGCCGCGCTCGCCAAACTCAAGGAGCAGGCCAAAGGCTCCTTGCGGATGTCGAAGCAGGACCCTGGCTATCTGGCTTCGGTCTTGTTCGATCAGATCGCCTATCCGCAGGGGCACCCCTACGGCCAGCCGCTCGCGACCGAGGAGGAGCTCGACGCCATCGAGCTCGGCGACATCCGTGAGTTTCACGCCCAGTTCTATCGGTCCAACAACGCCTTCGTCGTGCTGGCGGGCGATGTCGATATGGCGGTCGCGCAAGAGGTCGCCAATCGGGTGTTCTCCGCATGGACGCCGGCGACCGCGGAGGAAATCCCCCCCAATCCGCTCAATGCGTTCACGGACTATCAGGTCGCCAAAGAGCTCGTGCTGCACGTCGTCGACCGTCCCGGATCGACGCAGACCGAGATCTTGCTCGGCAACCTCGCGCTGGCGCGCGGACACGCCGATTGGGCCCAGCTCGTCGTCGCCAACGCGCTGCTGGGCGGCGACATGTTTGGGCGCCTGTTCCCCGATGTTCGGGAGAAGCGGGGCCTCGTGTACGGCATCGCGTCGCGCGTGAGCCTCGGCCAGGCGCCAGGGACGTTCACGATCACCACGCGCACGCGCACGGAGACCACGGCGGCGACCTTGGCTGCCGTGTTCGAGCATGTGAAGACCCTCCGGAAGACGGCGCCCTCGGCGGAGGAAGTGCAGGGGATCACCGCGAAGCTGGTCGGAGGCTTTGCACTCGAGCTCGAGACGCCCCAGCAGATCGCGAACAAGGTGCGGGAAGCCCTGGTCTACAACCTCCCACAGGGCTACTGGTCGGCGTATCGCGACGCCATCGCCGGCGTCACCGCTGCGGACGTCCATGACGCCGCTCGCAAGTACATGCATGGAGCGCCCCATGTCGTCCTCGTGGGAGAGGCGGAAGCCATCGAGGCGCAGGTCGAGCAGGCGCTACCGAACGCAAAGGTCGTTCGGTACGACGGCAACCTGACGGTGGTCCAAGAGCGTCGCGAGGCAGAGGTCTCGCCGCCCCAAGCAGGGGCGGGGGCCACCGAAGTCGAAGGCGGCAAGCCGTAGAACGACGCCGCGTCGGTTTGCTGCAGTTGGCACCCCTTCGGGCGACGAGGGGTTGCCTTCTCGAGCGGTCCTTGGTGAAGATCGCAGCCGCTCGCCCATGAAACTCCGCCTCCGCGCACCCGTCCTCGTTGGCCTCCTCGTCACTGCGGCGGTGTGTTCCGATGAATCCCCGAACCAGGACGGCAGCTCGTCCACCGGCGAGTCGACGGCCAGCGGAGCCACGACCGTCACGTCCATCGTGGAGGAGGGCTCCGAGACGGAGCAGGGCGGCCATCGGAGCTGCGATGGCTCGTCGCCTCCGGAGGTCACCATCACGCGGGTCCTGCAGGAGATGAACTCGCCGATCGCGGCGCAGTTTCCCGACAACCAGCCTGAATTCGTCTACGTCGCCGAACGCGGGGGCGCGATCTGGCGGATCGATCTCGAGGACTGGGACACCCGGGTCCAAATTCTCGACTTGGAGGTCAAGGAGGACGGGGAAATGGGGCTCCTCTCGTTTGCCATGCACCCCGACTTCGACGGCGAGACCGAGCGCCGCATGTACGTCTCACACACGCCTTCGGTCGAGGGCAACTTCAGCGCGCTCACGGAGTTCGTCGTGGACGGTGACTCGGCGACGATGCAGCAGGAGCTCCTGCGCGAGACCCAACCGGCGACGAACCACAACGGGGGGCACGTCGCGTTTGGCCCGGACGGTCATCTCTACTTCGCGCTCGGGGACGGCGGAGGTGGTCGTGACGAGTTCGAGCGCGGGCAGGACCCCTCCGAGCCGCTCGCGTCGATCCTGCGCTTCGATATCGCGGATCCTGCGGTCGCGCCCCCCGGAAACCTCACCTCCTCCGATGTCGCGGGCGGCGCGGTCGATCCGCGTGTATTGCATTGGGGTCTTCGCAATCCGTGGAGGTTCTCGTTCGACCGCCAATCGGGTGATCTCTGGATTGGGGACGTTGGGCAGGACGATTGGGAGGAGATCGACTTCTTGCCCCGAGGGACTGGGCCGACCAACTTTGGGTGGCCCGTCTTCGAGGGCAACGGGCCCTGTCCTGGGTGCGCAGAGACCGAGTTGACGCCCGGTTCCAGCGATATCAAGCCCGTCTACGTCTATGAGAATCCAAACCAAGGCCCCAACGACGAGCAGCGTTCCGTCACCGGCGGCTACGTCTACCGGGGCACAGCGATCCCCGAGCTCGTGGGGCGCTACGTCTTCGCCGACTATGCGTCAGGTGAAGTCGAGACGGTGACCTGGGATGGGGATGCCGGCGCTTGCGATGTAGGGACGCTCTTGCCCCGCAATCTCTTTGGAACGGGCATCGTATCCTTTGCCGAAGATCGTGGAGGTGAGCTCTACATCATCCACGGACCGGACGGGTACATCGCGCGGATCGATCCCTCCTGAGGTTCGCACTAGTGCCCCGACCGATGAATTCTGACCTTGGAGGACGCTGTTAGCGTCCACCAAGGTC
>Ga0315910_10000223_pt1 | contig 62924 bp, 56 predicted proteins | sample EdamamesoilMG_FD_204470 | JGI IMG/M metagenome (GOLD analysis project Ga0315910, IMG submission 204470) | Garden soil microbial communities collected in Santa Monica, California, United States - Edamame soil | ecosystem: Environmental > Terrestrial > Soil > Garden | place: USA: California... | reverse complement strand
CAGAACAGCGGAGGGCTTGCTTCGGGCCACCAGCGGACTGGATCATGCCGTGCCCGCTGGGTCTCCATCACCCCGCAACCGATCGGAATCGATCAACTTTTGATGCGCTCGCCCTGGTTAACGATCCCGCGACCGAGATCGTGAAAGAGCGATATTCCGAGGATGACCTTGGGGTCGTCCGAGCCACCCGCGCATCCACCGACAACGCCCTCGTTGAGTCTTGGCTCGGCACCTTCGACCCTGAGGACTCCCGAGGAACGCTCGTCCTGTACCGCAGGGTCCAGGGTCGGTTCTTCCAATGGATGTCATCCAGGGGCCTGGTCCTCAGGACCCTGAAGGTGGAAGACCTCTCGACCTGGAAGGCCGAACTCACCGGAGCCTCATCGACGAAGGCAACTGCCGTCGCGATCATCAAGAGCCTGCTCGGCTACGCGCACCGGACCGGCTACCTGCCGTTCAACGTCGCAGTCGCCGTGAAGACGCCAAAGGTGGCTCCTGATCCCGATGCACGCGGCCTCACCGAGATGCAGGTCGCCTCCATGGTGCACGAGGCCCGCAAGGCCCTGGCGCATGAGGAGCGTCGGCTACGACCGAGACCACGTTTCCTCAACTCCGCTCGACGGCGCCTCCACCTGATCCTCTGGTCGTACTACTCGGGATGTCGGGTAGCTGAGGTCGCAGCAGCGCGATGGGAGGACCTCCACGCCAGGACGGACGGTGACTACAACCTCAGCGTGCTCGGCAAGGGCAGGAAGAGGCGCACCGTCCCCATGCCCAAGAGGATCATCGAGGAGATTGCAGGGGGTGCCTTCGAGGCAAAGTCCGGATCAGTCTTTCCCGTCGGCCCTCGACAGATTCAGACTGTGATCACAGCTCTGGCCGAGCAAGCAGGCATCGACCTGGGGGTCTCACCGCACTGGCTCAGGCACGCCCACGCCAGCCATGCGGTGGATCGAGGCGCGCCCATTCACACAGTGCAGGGCAGTCTCGGGCACAGCAGCCTGAGCACCACGGGTCGGTATTTGCACCGGGGGCAGGACGGGGCGGGCAGGTATCTGGCCGACTTCTAGCCGGTCGCTACTCCGATGCAGCTCCCGCCGACACACTCTCGCGATCAAGTGAGAGGAAAAGCAGGCCTGGTAGTGGCCGGGGCCGAACGATCTCGAACGGCGTCCGCCCCTGGCAGTGGGTCAGAGCGCCGTCCGCCTTCTCGGTGCAGAAGAAATCCGTACCAAACCCATCTTTGCGTGCCTCGTACTCACTAGCACTGAAGCAATTTGAAGCGTGGCTGGGTCTACCTTCCTGGTCGAAGTGGGTGACACACCGGAACCCACCGAACAACAGAAGTGCCCGTCGGGCGTCAAGACGAATCCCCCTAACGCTGCGGGCCTTCCTTGCGTCGTCATTCACCATGCTGGAGGTCCCGAAGGCAATCCAGTTCTGCATCCGCACCTCGGCGTCGGCGCTAAGTGGACGGGTGAGTTCCAAGGCACAATCGGGGACCGCACTGCGATTCGCCGCCAACTCCGCCTTGCAGAGCTGGCACTCATCGGGAGGCTGTCCGTCCACGCTCTCACGACAATGCAGCTGTGCGTCGTAGAGCTGATTCTGTCCGTCGAGGACAGCCTGTTTCCAGGCATCATCCGCCTTCGTGTCAGCGACGTACCCCACGGCTGAGGCGAGTAGCAACGCGACGGTCACGGCTACCAGGATGTGGGTCCGCATCCCTGGCTTGGCGTAGGCACTCGCAAAAGTCCCACAAATCCCTGCGGCTACTCCCCCGAGGCCGAGCAACACTCCCCAACTTTCCATCCACGCTAGTTAGGGCGAGCAGCGAAATGGTCAACCCGTCGATGTTGCTGCTCGTGTAGAAGCGTTCGAGCGGAACCGCTCGTACATCAGTCGAGGCCTCCTCCATAGTCTAGAAGCCGCTCAATCTCGGCCTCGACCTCCGTGCGAGTCCGAAGCGCCCTGTCGTGGACACCATCGTGGATACCCAGGGCCCGAGCGATAGCTCTCTCGGTTCGTCCCGGGCGGAGGCAGTCCAGGACCCGAGCGACGAGGCTGCGGCGGACCAGCCGGCCGCCAATACATGAGTCGGCGTAGCCTCGGACGTACTCGTCGTAGCCGGTCAAGCTCGCATCCTCCGCAGCTGCTCAACGAGTTGCGAGATCTCGGAACCAGCGACAGCTTCAGCCACCTCAGCATCGTCGAGCAGCGCCACCAGCACTTCGCCGAGGTCATCGACGCCGCCAAGACCTGCTGCGGTCTCGACGATCCACCTGGCCGTTGTCCAGAGTGACCGAGGATCGGTGACATCGTCGATGAGCGAGGCACGACAGCCATCGCTAAAGAACGCGACAGCGTCGTAACCAGCTGGAGTCCACGAAAAGGTAACAGTAGTGCCGGACGGAGCATGCAGCGTGTGGTGCATGCTAGGTATAGGGCGCAGTGCATCGGAATGGGATCCTCAGCCCGGTGCACCTGGATCGGCGCCGTAAGAACCGCTCCATAAAGTTGCCAGACTACCACAAAGCCAGCCGAAAGTGCCCATCCACACGGTGCGAACACTTGGAGCGAGAGTTCGACGATTCTGAACCGAATCTCCCCCCGTCTAGATATTTTAGTCGTTCGGCCCTCGCGACGGGCATGGGCAGACCTTCCAGATTTCTCCGGCAAAATTTTCCTGGACGATTCGGATTGAAAGACCCAAACAGCGCTACCGCTTCCTGTTCACGGCGAGCCCGACCAGAGACCCCACGACGGCGAAAAGGCCAGCCAGGACAAGCGCGAAGAAGACCCACGCTGTCTTGCCAGCAAATATCGCCGCTCCGGAACCAAATCCCACGACAGCGCCGGCTATCAATCCGATCAGGACGGGATTGCCACGAGCATTTTTGTACGCGATGGGTGCGCCGCAGTGCGGGCAGGCTTTGGCGGAGGAACTGATCTCCTTCGAACAATCGGCGCATACTACTAGACTCATTGAACTACCTTTCTCTCGCGACGCTGGCGAGCCTTCTCCTCTTCTTCACACTTCTCTTGCCCGGCAAGATCGGCCCGACGCTGCATTTTCTGGGCGGCAAAGTTTCCGAGCGGCATCGCAAGCACCACTGCGCGCTGGAAGGGGCGTTCGAGGTCGAGGACGCTGCTCGCCGTTGAGGGCGGGACGAGTGCTCATGGCGCTGGAGAGAAGGACCCCGTCGTGAACGGCCTGGCCGACCCTTCCTTCCAGCTTATAGACAGCACTTGGCTGATATTGCCCCAGCTGAACTTGGCCGAGAACCGGACCCCCTCACGGTAGGGATGCACCAGAACCATATTGCCGCCATCGAGCTTCGCCACGCTCATGGGTGACTCGTGGGAAACGAAGGAAACCGCGTTCGGTTCGCCCAGCCCGTTGGAGCGACACACGGCCCTGAAGTATCCGTCGAGGACCTTGGTTTCACAGTTCAGAGCGGACGACCCGCTCACCGTGCACTCCCTGGCAGACGCCCATTCGGACTCCAAAGGTCCCGGGACTGGAGACCTTGACGGTTCGGCTTCATCCGCGACGGGTGGCGGCGCCTTCTCCGTCTCAGCCACAACCGTGGGCCTCGCACTTCCCGGCCTGATCTCCTGGCCATAGCTGTAGATTGATGCCATCGGGCTAGTGAAATCGCCGCAGGCAACGTTGGCGATCACCTTCACCGAGAATGGGGCCTGCTTGACCTCATCCATGGATGCTTTGTCGCCGAACTTCCGACCCCAGACGAACGTTTCTGTGCCCCAGCCGCTGTTGTAGACGCCCGAGGGCTCACCGGCCTCAGCCTTGATGACATCGCTCGCCTTCGTCAGGCGACCATACTTTAGGTCCGCGAAGCCCGTAGCCTGGATGATCTCACTCAGGCGGCTGCCGATCTTCCACCAGTGCTCCTTCTCGGCTTCGAGTGCAGCTTCCTTCAACAGTGGGATCGCCGCCTTGGCTTTCTCGGCAGACATGCCCGCGCCGGTGACTCCCGCCGCCTGCTCGCACGCAGCAAGTGCCTTTGCCGCGTTTTCCACCCTTAGCTTCATGCAGTTGTCGAGATGACCCGCGGCGATCCGTTCGGCACTCTCGGCACCGAGGGTGGGTAGGAGGCGAGCCGCCTCAGCCCCTGAATCGCCCCCTCGTTTCTCGGAACGCTCGCAGGCAACTATTGCCTCGGTGAGCTTCCCTGCGGTGCGAAGGTCCTGGCACTGCCGAAGGTCCGTCTTTCCGTAGTCGCAGCCCGGCAACAGGACCACCCAGCCGATGGAGCCAATGCTAGTTCTGAGCCACATACCCGCGACCCCGCTTCGAAACCACATCATTTGCGATTCTACATCAAGTCCGATGCTGTTTATAGTTCGGACAGACGGCGACGCTCGAATGCGTGAGTCCCCGTCCCACAACCCTCCAACGTCGCCTCGGGTTGAAAGTCCGAGAACTGCGGATGGCCAACGGGTGGACCCAAGAGGAGCTGGCAAGTGAGTTGGGCTGGGCCGTCCAGAACCTGGGTCGCCTGGAGCAGGGGCGGATTGACCCCCGGCATTCGACGATCATGGCCGTGGCCGCTGCGCTCCAACTCGGCGACCCGGGCGAGATCCTTCGTCCCCCAAGCATCAAGTCCCCTGGTCCGGGCCGTCCTCGGCGGAACTGAGACCTCAAGCAGAGGACCTTCGAAGGCTCAGAGCCGCTGTACGGACCTGGACGACGAGGCCCCCAGACACTTCCCTCCTCGCTGAACTGGTCCGGGTCATCGGTTTCGGCGACGACGTGGGGCGGGGTCGAATAGCAGGTCCCCGACGAGGCTGAGAAAGAGGGGTAGATCGAGGAGCTGGGATTTGGCTGAGCCCGGTCTAGGGGGACCGGTAGAGCCTCGACAACTATGACCAGCGCTACGTTGCATCCGGGGGTCGTTCGCGGGCCCGGAACTACTCGTCCTTGCTGAGCAACGCTGCCGCCAGAAGTACTCCAAGGCCGGCTCCAACGACCGAGGCCCCGGCTTTCGGTGATACGGCAGTTCCCAACACCGCACCGAGCAAGGCCCCTCCTGCAAGCCCGATTGCTTGGGGATTGTTCTGGCACGCAGCTGTCACAGCCACACGAGCCAGGTGTTCCCCAGCCGAAATTGCCTGGTACCTGTCCTCGAACTCGCGGACGTACAGAGGGTCCCGGGAGCCCCTCATCTGCACGACGAAGTCGGCAATCTGACCCGTCGCCACTGTGGCAGTGGGTCTAGCGCCCACTTCCCGGGGATGCCCGATTGCATCTCGTCGCAAGGAAACGGTCCCCTTCTCCTTGGCGCGCTCGTAGGCCTCCAACCAGTCCGATATGGCGCTCATACGCTGGCCTCCTGGAACAGGTCGATGAGACGGAGCGACCCGCACTCTCGTCGTCGGCCTTTCAAGCGGTGCCTGGCTGTCTTCAAAGCCCCGGTGGTCGCGAAATGGTTGGGGAATGCATCCACGATTTGTTGGTCGCCTTCCAGCCCGCAAGGATCGACGATTGCCGCCTCTCGGGCGCTCAGCTCACGAGCAAGCTCGATGCTTTCGATGTGTTCCAGAAGCCGCTGGAACTCCTCGCCGTACTCGGCCACAGCGTTTCGCCATCGCACTCTCAGCTTGGCATCGGTGCGGGCCAGCGCTTCTGCCACCATGATGCGCAGGGGGCGCGTGTCCTCTAGTAGGTCCTCAGGGTAGGAGAGCATCTCCTTGAGCATGACCTCGGATGCGAGTTCCTCCTCGCCAAGTAACCCCAGCGCCTGGCATTCAGGAGTACCCCACGCAGCTACAAGAAGATTGAGTCGCACGCCTTGCCAAAGCGCGAACCGGAACAGCGCGGCCACCGGGTCTTGACCACGACGACCCACTTCAAACAGGATGCCGTGCCACGGCTCAAACTCTCCGCTCGCGGCTCGCTCCAGCAAGGACCGGAAGACGTCCAACATTTCGGGCGGGATTTCGGACCTCAGGAGATCCCAGGTGCCGAAATGCACCCTCGCCATCGTCGGAAAACGCTGAAATTGTCGGACTGCAGCGGAGTAAGGAACCCCTCGTCCTTCTGCTTCCATGATCTCCAAGGAGAGTCTCAAGATAGGAAGTCGCAGGTCGCTGAGTGCTTGACGAACGTGTGGGCCGAAATCGGCGGGATACAGGCCAATGAGCGCCTTCGTGAGCCCATCGAGGGCGTCTAGGGACGTGGGCTCCATGCGCCTGGTCTAGCAAGCGGAAGTGCCAAGGTTACATGACATGCGTGGGTGGCGGTCGATTCCCCATCGGACCGTCTCTGGCGCCTCCCGACTGCCTTGGGCTGTCTTCGGGACGAAGTGGCGATGCACGGCAGGATCATGCAGATCAACGCCGACACTCAGGTGCTGCTTTCGAAAACGAAGTCGCCTGTCTTCTCAATGGTCAAAACTTTAGGCTAGAACGCCCTCGGGACGTTTCCCCACGTCTCACCCCTCGCCCCCAGGATCTCCGAAAGGAGGCTCTGGGGGCTTTCTTCACTTTCGGCGCGAAACTCTGGGCTTCGAAATATTTCACACTCCGGATTTCGGAGCTGTTCTCACAAAGGAAACACACTCAACTTAGGCCCTTTGGCCAGACTGCTCTAGTTCGACTTGCTGACCAGCAGGCATTGGCCGCATGCTCCCCATCGTCATGAGGGGGCGCATCGGTTTATTGGGGTTGGCAGCTATTGGCATGGCTTGTTCGAGCAAGCCGCCACCGGAACCTGAAGCGCCTGCTACGTCCCCACCTCCTGCGGCAGAACAACCTCAGGAGAGCGAAGCCCGGGAGCCCGCATCAGTTGGTCCCACTGCCAGCATGGCAATGGCGAGATCCATCGCACCAACCCTCAGCATGTTCGCCGTCGACATCGGCCAAGGCGATGCTTCGGTCGTACTCGGTCCGAAGGTGGACGGTCGTCGTATGGCGCTCGTGATCGATGCCGGCGACAGAAGTCCCGATGGTGGGAAGATCGTAGAAGACCTTCTGGTGGCTGAGGGAATCACGACGCTCGATTACGTCGTCCTATCGCACCACGATTCTGACCACCTCGGTGGCTTCGTCACGGTGAGCAACAGCACTTCCCTTCTCTGGACGTGTGGAGGGCAGAATGGCCAGCAATGTCAGTGCGCCGCGAAATCCCTCTTCCCCAAGATTGCCGTCTACGACAGCGGAAAGGACCCTCAAACCGACGGGACGGTGTCGTCCAAGGAGTGGACCAAGTGCGTCCCAAAGCTCACCTCCGAAAGGGGCGTCGCCTACCACAGTGTCGAAGATGGTGATCACTTGGGCGACGAACTGGACCTAGGCGGTGGGTTCAAGGCGGTGATCGTGTCCGGGGACGGGCACGTACTTGGAACAAGCGGCAGAATTCCGAAAGCGGAATCACGAAATGAGGAGTCCGTTGCCGTCCTGGTGACCAACGGGACCACGGACCTACTCATCACTGGGGATCTCATCGGACAGCGAGGGTCCACGTCAGGGCCAGAAGATGCGGCGCTCGAAGCCGCACTCGGTCAGGCCCTCGTGGCACGAGGCATTGACGTCGAGGTTCTCAGGACGGGTCATCACGGGGCTGCGAACGCCACAGAGGACTCTTTCATCGCTGCCATCAAGCCCGAAGTTGCGCTCATCTCGGCTGGCAACACCAACACTCACGGGCATCCGACTTGCCGAACGCTCGCAACCTTGAAGAAGAACAATGTCGGGCTCGTCGTTCAAACGGAGCTTGGAAAACGGAAGCCCGCCGACACCAACTGCAACCTGCCCTTGGGGACCCCAGTCGTCGCCAATGGCACCATCCGGGTGGACGTCAGCGGGAGCAGGTATCGAGTCTCGTCCTACGGCGATACGTCCCCGGCCAACGGGAACCCCACAGCGACATTCGCTTACGACTGCGCCGCCTCTAGCGGGTGCGCCGTATCAACGGGGGAGCCACCCGAGGACGAACCCCAGGAATGCTGTCGAGTCTGCTCCAGTGGGAAGCCCTGTGGGGACTCTTGCATCGCATCCACCTCAACCTGCAACAAGCCGCCAGGCTGTGCTTGCGCCAGCAACTGAAACCTCAAAATGAACCCCAAACTGATTGCGTCCGCCCTGGTCCTCCTGACACTCAGCACAGGCTGCAAGATCTTCGTTCGCAAGGTCTCCACCGAAGGTGACAACGCCGTAGCGAACTACCCAGGGGATGGAGGCACGGTTCTCGCCATCAACTCGGAGAACGCAGACTACATCTGCTCAATGCCACCCGCACAGGGAGTCAAGCTGCTTGAGCAAGCGCTAGCAGCCAAAGGAACCGTCGCGACCCCGGGTGGTGAGGCAGTAGAAGGAGAGTTTAGTTCCACCCACACCGAGACCCTAGCGAAGCTCTACGAGCAGTCAGAGCGCACCTTGTTCTTGCAGTTCGCCTTCTATCGGCTCTGCGAAGCGCATGCGAACGACATGATTCGGGGGACCTGCGACCCTCATCTGGATCGCTACAACCGCATTCGGGACCAAAAGGTTCAGCCAATCGGTGCGCCCGCTCAGAAGCAAAGCATTGCCGTTGCGTGGAAGGACTACACCACTTGCATGAAGTCATGCGAGACCCTTCGCACGTCCCTCAAACCTGCTGAAAAACTCGAAGGAGAGACCAGGAAGGACGTCGCAACCCAAGTGAAAGTCCTTGCAGGCATCGACGCGACGCGAGCAAAGCACCAGGCGTACTTCGACTTGGATGACTATGAGAGCGCCCTCAGGCTGGAGGCGGCGGCCGCCACCTATCCAGAGGTGAAGACAGAGCTTGAGAAGCGTCTTGGCCAAGCTATTGCTGCAAAGAAAAAGCTCACCGATCCGGGCGACTCGGTCCGCTCGCAAGTGAACGGGCGAAAAGGAGCTTTGACCGAACTCGACAGGCGGAGGACCTTACACACGACGGCCCTCGAAGGCCTCGCAAAGGCACAGGGCATGCTCAACAGTTGTCGGTCCGAACTGTCCGGTAACTACGCGACACGGTTCAAGCACGTCATCGAGGCGGCCAAAGACCTGCACGAACTCGAAGTTGAGAAAGCGAAGGCCGAGGCCGAGAAGGCCAAGGCAGACGCAGCCAAGGCTGCGGCAGACGCCCCTGTCAACAAGGCCAAGGCGGAGGCAGAGAAGGCCAAGGCGGACGCTGAGAAGGCCGTGACCGAGCTAGAGAAGGTCCGCGTCGACTCGGTGAATGCGGTGATCGAAGCGGCGAAGAAGCCGGCATCCAAGGATGAAAAACCAAAGGAAGACTAGTGCCTCACCACGTTGTCTCGGTTCACAACGACAGAACGCGCGATCGTTGCGGTCGCCGACCAGCGGCCTTCTGCGGACTGGTGACCATCGTGCTGACAGCCGTCGTCTGCTCGTGTCACGGAGGAACCGCCGAGGTTCGCAGCCCAGAGGATGTCGACCAGCCAGACGTTTCGGGTGCAGAGGCGCACATCGAGGGCGTAGGGAGCAATCAGATCAAGATCTCTCGCAGGGACTATCCGGGGGTTTTCCTGGGATCCTGCGCGGATCCGGCGGGCGGCGTGTTGAGGACGTTCTGCTCACACGGAGTGCCAATCATGGATGTTGCCAACACCGAGCCTGGCACGACCTCTATCAGCCCCTGCGCCCTCCACGATGAGCGCTTCGGTCAGACTGGTCGGCTAGTCTCTTTCAGCGGTTCGAGCGAGGTGGCGGCTCCATTCGGCGGTGGGCAGGTGAAAGTAGTCACCGGCATCTACTCGCTCGTCTACGACTGGGCACGTTCGGTCAAAATTTCGCTAGCAGACGAGGCGTTTGTGCCAGAGCCAGCACCCGCGGCGGCTGAGAAGGAAAAGCAGACTGCCGATTCCCCTCCGATGCCGCTCGTAGTGCAAAGTGCGGACTATGGTGTAGCGCTTCGCCTCATCTTGGAGGTGACGTTGAAGGAGGCATCAGGAGAGCTGGATTTGACCATTGGGATTGCGAAACTTGCAGCCGCGCTCGCTACCCAAACGGCCACGGTGAACGCTCGATTCCTTGCCCTAGGGGTGAGGAGTACCTTCCTACCAGCCAAGCCAGTACGAATCGACTCCGTGGCGGACCTCTACGAGGTGCTCGATGAATTCCATCAAAAGGTCCACCTCGTAGCGGGTCAATGGGAAATGCGGTGCAAGCATCTGATCCCGACCACGGTAAATGAGGGAACGCCACCGCCAGGGGCTCCCACGAGTGAAGCGAACAGCTCTCAATTCACTACGACGATCGCGCAGGGCACCACGGACGAGGGGCCATCACTCGTTCCGGTGATGCTTTCGTACTACGTCTCGGGGTACAAGATCGGCCTGCATTTCGAAAAGTACGAACAGGAGCAGAACAGGTGTAGGCAACTACTCGACGGAACGAGAGATGCGCCACTCCCAGCCGTTTGCCATCAAACGTGGCCGGAATACGCCCACGAACATGTAGGCGAGGCGCCACGGGGCTCACGGAAACCGTAGTCGACGCACTTCGTCATCCTCCACGACGCTTCGGTCTCTCCGACTCCGGATCGGCGAAGTAGCCCGGCGGAGGGTCCCACCTCGGACCGGGAGCAGCGTTCTTCAGTTTCGGGCGAGGGGCAGCAGAGCCCTCTCGCGGCTTCCGACGAATCATCCAGGGCAGCTCGGGAGCAATCTCCACGGTCCAGCCATCCCAGATCCAACGCTCCAGGGCGGTCTGGATCTTCTCGGGGAGCACCTGTTGGAACGCGGTGGTGTCCTCCTTCCACGTCACCCAGATCGTCAGGACCTTCTTCTCCGGATCCTTCTCGCCCCGCACTCGATGGACCCGCGGCATCGACTCTGCGATCCGCTTCGCTGGCCACAAGCGAAGTTCTTTCACGGACATCTTCTCGAACTCGGGGAGGCTCGACATCGGATCCCAACCCTGGATCCGAGGGCCTAAGGCTGCCAAGACCGAACTAGGACAGCCTAGGTCCTGGGACTCGTTGCAGCCGTTGACGGGGGGCTGATAGTTTCGGCGCGTGTCGATCTACGTCGTGCTCAAGCGCCCGGGAGAACCAGCTCAAGTCATCGAGGCACCCGAGCCACTGGGCATGACGTACATCCAAACGAAGGTGGGTGGCTTCATCCAGGTGTTCCCTTCGCGCGGACACGTGAGCGAGACCCTCCAAGAGGTCACGCTCGTGATCGACGAAGACGGGCGACGGAAGGATCTACCGGCCAATGTCGAGTTCCCCCTCGATGTCGTGGTGGGACCGATCCTCGCCTGCGTCACGGATGAGGAGGGCTACGACCACGGCATGCCTCTGGAGCAGGCAGAGGCCGTGGCTCGCGCCTTGGAACACTACGCGGTGGGAATCGCGAAGAAGGCGAACTAGTCAGAGTCTGAAGCAGCGGTCGCTATTCCAGCGCGAACATCACCGACTGGGTCCAACTACGCGCTGAGGACAGGGTTGTCGGGGAACTCGTCCCACGTCCTACCTTCAAGGAGTCGGCCAGTTCTGCTTTTGTTGACCCCTCCCCACTGCTTGAAGAAGAACGGGACCTTGGCGGCGATGCACTGGTCGCGAATATCTCGTACCCACGACTCGTCAATCGGCCTTGCACCCGGACCGGACTCCCCGCCGACGATCACCCAATCGATTCCTCGCAGGTCGAGGTGGCCAAGGGGACCAAGCAGTGGTTCCAGGGAGAGGAACTTGATCCGTGCCCTCGCACCACGAAGTTGGGCAATTCGGTCCACATAGCGCTCCGATTCGACGCTGGTGCCCATCCAAACGTTCGATGGCCAGTTCAAGAATGGGTCGAGGGAGAGGACACGTTCTGGGCGCTTCGTAAGAACTTGAAATCGATGCCAATGGGCTCGCCTCATTACGTCGAACACCAGAGCGATGTAGTCGTCGGGAACCTCGACGTGGAAGAGGTCCGACATCGAGTTCACGAAGATCGTCATCGGCTTTCGCCAGGTCAGTGGGCGTTCCAACATCGTGGGCTGGAGCGTGAGCTGAAAGCCTTTCGCGTAGTTCGGCTGTCCCATCGCCTTGAGACGTCGGGCCATTGTCTCGGCGTAGCAATGCTTGCAGCCCGGCGAGATCTTGGTGCAACCCGTCACCGGGTTCCAAGTCGCCTCAGTCCATTCGATCCCTGATCCTAAGCCCATCTCGTCACCGGCTAACAAAGTTGATGGTGAGGTAGTCGGGGAACCCTTGGTTGCTCTTGCGCCCAGTGACCGTCAGCTCGCCCGCTTTCTCCATCTCCTTGAGAACTTCTACGTAGTTCCTTCTAAGGTAGGGTCTATCGACGGAGTCCTTCTTGTAGAGATCGCCCATGGTCCACGTTTGACCCTTGCGATCATCGCGCAGATGCCCACGAAGGGCGGCGAGGGGCGCATTCAGCGAGAACAGCAGACCTTGCCTCTGGCCAAAGTCCGCCGGACAGTAGGTGAAACTCGGAACTCCTTGGTCCGAGCTGCTGCTCGCGTTCGCCATGATGCCCTTCATCGTATCGTAGCCCTTGAAGCTTTTTGTCACGAGAAAGAGATGATGGCTCGTCCGCGTGCCCTCCTGGTTCTTGAAGCAAAAGGGAAGGACGAGCCGATCCTGCCCGCCCTTCAGTGCGGTCGCTAGGGCTTCCACGATCCGGGATTCCCGCTCCCGGGGCGACTTCTGATCCAACTCGTCGCCTAACCTTCGTGCCTGGTCCTCTCCGAAGAGAGCAGCCATGTGGGGGAACACGGCCGCATTGGAGATCCCCGGATTGATGCGGTTGTAGTTGAAGAAGAAGATGCACTCGCACGCCCAGTCTCGAACCGCCGAGTGAATCAGATTGAGGGTGAGACCCTTGTACCCCCATGGATCGATGAACATGAGGGTTGGAGTGTCGCGGCGTCTCTCGAATTCGCGCGCAACGCTACTATCGATCTCTTCGTTCAAAACGACAGGCTGATGCTTCAACTGGTCGATGCCCGGGAGTTCTCGGATCGCGCCCTGTAGGGAAGCAACGTTCGTGGAGTCTCTGTCGTTGAAGAGCGTGCGCAGACGTCGGACATAGGTGCCCTTTTCGATAGCTTGTCCGAGCACTCGAAGTGGCGTGGAAGAGGAGCCGTCCTCGTACCGCCCAGGTCCCGCAAACAGATCAACATACGCGATGTCTCGCCCGTGTCCCGAACTCACGATGCTTGCCCAAGCGTGAAAATACTTCTCGACGATGGCCGCCTTGACCTCTGACTGCTCCCGCTGCTGCTTGAAGAAATCGTCGGTACTCACGGCGTGCCCCCCGCGACGATCTCCTGCTGCTTCGGGTCATACCTGTACTTGGTGATCTCCCCACTGATGAGGAGGTGGACTGCGGCCTCAATGGTAGGCAGCGGCACCACGAACCACTCCCTGGGCGTGTGCAGCTGCCCATCAGAGTCAGTTACGGTCAGGTCGAGTCGCACCGCTCCAAAGAACCGGTGGACTAGGTACTCCAGCTTCTGGGGCGAGACGTTGAAGACCTGGAACATCGTGACCAGGTGAACTCTGGCCATCAAGTAGGTCGGCTCCTTCTCCGCGTTCGCGATCCGTTCGGGCACCGGCCCAGCAGAGAAACCAATCTTGTAGAGATGCTCGATTGCCTTCAGCTCCGGCTTTGGACTGAGGGTTCGGAGCACGTACACGTACCCCGTTTCCGTGTCATCGCCAGACACGCCGCCGGGGCGGAGGTCGAGTTGTGACCTCTCGACGACTTCGGCGCTGCCTTCCGCTTTCCAAAGCGCCGCAGCAAGGGATCGCTGAAGCATGTTCGACTCCGTGCCGTTCTCGAAAATGCAGAGGAGGCGCCTGTCAGCGTTCCCGAAGTTCTTCTTCTCCCAGTCCGCGACACCGGCGACGTAAACGAGCATTCCCTGGAGCAGGAAGACACGCTCCTTCTCGATTTGGCGCTCACTGGAGAACTCCATCGTCTGGAACGCACCCGAGGCCAGGCCAGCGTGGTACCGCTTGAAGATCGGCTCGAACTGGTCGAACTCGTCGCACGGCTTCCTCTTTGCAAGAAAGTCGGGAGGAGTGGATGGGCGCTTCACGTTCTTCAAGCGCAGAATGGTTCCCGGGTCGTCGGACGACGGCCCTTCATCGAGAAGTCCAAGGTCATCTCGTCCGAGGATGTCATCGATGTCGTTGATCTCCGGAGGTACAGGGACCTCGACGCCCGCAAGGAGACCGAGTTCGTCGATCTCCTTCAGTGCTGCGGCCTTCTCGGGGTTCTCTCGGAGGCCCTTGAGGCGACTGTGTAGGCGACGCTCGCCGATGTCCTTCGACGCCTCAGGCTCTCGTCCCCGGCCACGGACGAACTCCACGATCTCGTTGAACGACGCCAAGAGCCGCTCGTCCACGGAAAGGCGAGTCGAGGCCTTCGCCATGGACTTCAGGAGCCCAAGGGGATCGTCCCGAAGGATCGCTTCGAGTTCCTTCTCGAAATCAATCACCTTGCTCCGCCGCCCGCTGACGCTTCTTGTGCCGGAGATAGACCAGGGCCTCGGCCATGCGCTTCTCCAGTGGATCCACGGAGTCGATGCGAGGCTCGCGCCCTGCTCGCTTCATGAAAGGAGGGATCCTGTCTCGGTAGAGGATGACCGCTTCCTCGTCGGTCATCGCGATCCGGCCGGCTTCGATGGTGTCCTGAATCACCTTCAAGAGTCGGCTCGTGACCGAGCGCGAGAGGACCTCGAATGCCTTCTGAAACGGGTTCACCTGGTCGATGAGGTCGATGTGCAGGTCCTCGATCTTTACGAACTTCGAGGCCATGCGGACAAACTGGGTGCCACCGACTTCTTTGACTTCGCCGTTCTTGATCACCGAGTCGGCCACGACGTGCTGGCGAACTTCCTCGACTTCCTCGGCAGAGAGGAAAGGGTACTTGGTCTGGATGACCTTGGGGACCAGGACCTTGTTGATGACCTCGGGGTCGATGAACTCGCCCGGCATCGCCTGGAGCATGGTCGGGTCCTGAAGGATGCTCGCCTTCAGGTCATTGAGGTCGGACTCGATGATGTCGCGTACCTTCTGAGTGGAGGGCTCCCTGAAGCCCTTGATCTCGATGGTCCCCTGCTCGACTTCAATCTCGGCTCCCTCATGCTTTGTCCGGAACTTGAAGTTGGGGGCAAGGACCTGCTCCATGAGGAGGGAGGCCGTGATCGCCTTGAGCATGTTGTTGACGCTCAGTTTGACCTCGTCGTCGGCAGCATCGGGCTGTGCTATCAGGTTTGTGAACTGCGCGTGGGTCTTGTTCGAGCTGTCCCGTGTGGCTCGTCCAATGATCTGGATGATCTCGGTAAGGGAGCCCCGGTAGCCCACGGTGAGGGCGTGCTCACAGAAAGGCCAGTCGAAACCTTCCTTGGCCATGCCCAAAGCGATGATCAGGTCGATGTCCTCAGGGGATTTCACGTCCCTCAGGTACGCCACGACCCTATCTCGGTCCTTCGCCGTGTCGTTGACGAGATCGGCAACCTTGATGACCTTGCCGTCGGATCTCCTCTTCACGGAGATCACACCGGTGTCTTCATCGACACCGAGGACCTCTCCGATGATGTCGAGGACTCGATCCACTTCCTCGTACTTCTTCTTGGTGGACTCGCCTGCGTTCACGTTGGGGATGTGGAGGATCGTCTTCTTGTCGGTGTCGAGGACCTCACTGATGGCACTGAGGTAGCGTCCCTGGTAGAAGTGGTAGCCGATCCCCAGGGACTTGAGGTGCTCGTAGCCGTCGAGCTGCTCGTAGTACGTGTAGCTGACCTTCCGGAATCGGGCCTCGTCCTCAGGCATCAGGACCGGAACGCCGTCGCCACGGAAGTACGAACCCGTCATGGCGATGACGTGAGCGTTCGACTTGTCCATCATGAGCCGGAGCACCTCCCCGAGCCGATTGTCGCCAGCTGCGGAGACATGGTGGAACTCGTCGATGGCGATCACGGTATCGTTGAAGGCCGTCTCATCCACCGAGTCGAAAGCGAAACGGAAGGTTGCGTGGGTGCAAACCAGGACCGTAGCCGTCTTGTCTTCGAGAAACCGCTTGAACGCTGCGACCTTGCTGGCGTCGCCGCCAGGGGTGCATAGGTTGTACTTGGGGTCGTAGTCCCAATCGGCAAAGAAGCCGTACTGGGTCAGCTTGGTGGGAGCGAACGAGCTGCCGATGCTGCGTTCTGGCACGGCAACGATGACCTTCTTGAGACCTTGGTTGAAGAGCTTGTCGAGCCCCAGGAACATCAGCGCTCGGGACTTGCCGGATGCAGGGGGAGCCTTCAAGAGCAGGTATTGGGCCTTCCTCGCCTCGAAAGCCCGGGACTGCATCTCTCGCATCCCGAGCTTGTTCGTCGAGACGCTCTGTCCGGACTGGCGGTACTGCACGTCTACGAGATTAGGCATGGTTGCTCCCCTTCCTTGATCAAGTCCTTGTACCGGTCGAAGAGAACGTCCAAGCGTTCCTCGTCGCTAGCGAATGCTTTGCGACGAAACAGCCTGTCAACGGCATCGTCGACGGCCCGGTGTGCTTCCCGGAGGTCATCCGGCATCGCCTTCGGATCGTAGAGACTTGAGATCGTTCGCTCGCTGTGGCGCTCACGCTGTTCGACTACCGCGAACGCAAGCTCGTCCAGTGTGCGCTTCTGACTCGACGACAGCGGAGGGCAGGGAAAGGTATTGTAGCAGAGCAAAGAGGAGTACCTGACCCGCTCCTCCAAAGCGCCAGCGACTGCCTTGACCCAGACGATGTGCATCTTGGAAGACACGAGAGCGAAAAGGTGAGGCTCTGCATCGTAGATGGCGAATGCTAGGTCCGAGATCACAGTGCGTTCATCCAGAAAACCGCTGGGAATGTACTCTCGCTTTTCGGAAGAAGTTTTGGGCACTAACAGCGACGTGCCAACCTGGTGCGCCCGCTGAGCAAGCTTGTGTGAGACTGCCGCGTATTGCCTCGTCGTCTTCGCGTCGGAGGCAAGCCGCATCTCACGCACTGCTTCCACTCGCATTCTTATGGGTGGGATTTGGTTTGCGAGTTCAAGGTGTTCGTCTTCGATCCACAGGCAGGCCCTTGGGGTGGAATCGATAAACTCCCGGGTACCGCAGAACTCACGAATCAGAATCCCTGCCTTCGGAAATTTCGTCACCAGATCGCGAGCCTCCTCGCGACTTAGGATCAGATGCCCGCCGTCTCGCGGCATCGATCCTGAGACCATCTTCGGCCAGCCAGCTAGCGACACGGCGGCAGGGCGAACGACCAGATTTTCACCTTCGGTCAGATAGGGTGAGATGTTCTGTACAGTCTTCACGCCACCAGCAGAATGAAGGCGCTTCGGTCCGCGTCTTCCAAGCGGTCGCAGCCCGACGATCACACAGGTAACCCCGGCCTTGCCCCTAGCACTATTTGACCACTTGAAGGCCTGGTGGGCAAAGCTGATTTCAGCCGTGTTCCAGACGCGCGGCCAAAGTATGCCCACCTGCTGCCCTTGGACGATTGAGTTAGTTGCAACGAATGCCGCCTGGGCGTTCCGTTCCGCAATGTACTTCGCTGCCTGGATGAACCAGGCCGACACATAGTCCGAATCCTTGAAATCGTCATGGCCGTGGAATGTGCGGTCCATGTCGAGCTTCTGCTCCTTCGACTGGTTCCTAGCGCCGAGATATGGCGGATTCCCCACTACTTGAACCTCGCGTGCTTCCTCCGGCTCGCAGACGGTCGTCCACTCAGTTCGCAAGGCGTTACCGCAGACGACAGTTCCACCGTCCTTCAATGGCAACGTTGGCCTCGTCGTCCCGAAGACCTCCCTGAACTCCACGTTCATCTGGTGCTCAGCAAGCCAGAGGGAAAGTTTTGCCGTCTCGTGAGCGAAGTCGTCGATCTCGATTCCGTAGAACTGCGAGGTCGCGAGGCGACTGGTGAATCGGGCCGTCACCTGCTTCCCGTGGATCCTACGGAGCGCCTCGATCTCGATTCGAGCGAGTTCCTTGTACGCAATGACGAGAAAGTTGCCGGAGCCGCAGGCAGGGTCGAAGACCCGCATGTCGTAGATTCGGTCCAAGAGCTTCTGGAGCTTCGGCTTGCTGTCTCCAGCGGCTTCGAGCTGCTCCCGGAGTTCGTCGAGGAAGAGCGGATCCAGGACCTTGAGGATGTTCGTCACCGAGGTGTAGTGCATCCCGAGGCCGTCACGCTTCTCTCCGTGAACGACCGCCTGCATCATCGACCCGAGGATGTCAGGGTTGATGGCCTTCCAGTTTAGATCACCGGCCTCGATGATCATCTTCCTGGACTTCGAGGAGAACTGCGGCGGCTTGATCTTCTGAGCGAAGAGTCCGCCGTTCACGTACGGAAACTCCTGTAGGAACTTGGGGTAGTTGCTGCGGTCCTCCGTGTTGAGAACCTCGAACAACCGCGCAAGGTAGGCCTGCATGTCCTCACCGGACTCGGCAGTGTGGGAGGCAACCGCGTTCGTGAACTGGTCGGGCGCGAAGATGCCGGTGTCCTCTGCGAAAAAGCAGAACAGGAGGCGTGCCAGAAAGACGTTCAGCTCGTGTCGCTGTGCTTCCGTGGAGAACTCGTTCTCCTGGACGATGAGATCGTAGAGGCGACCCATGCGCTCTGCGGCTTTGACGTCGGCCGGGTTCTCGCTTCGGTGGCGAGCCTTCTCCATCCCTGCCCATGGCAAGAAGAAGTCGAAGTGCTTGGGCAGTTCTCGGATCTCGATGTCGAGGCTGTCGCCGGTCTTCGTGTCCTGAGCGAGGAGACCGTGGAGATCGGTCACGACGATGAAACGGATGTTGTGACGCTCGACGTTGGGATTCTTGGCCAGCTCGGAGATGCTCTCGTGAAGGTCGCGCTTCGACTCGTAACGGTATGCGACCTTCTTCTTCCAGAGGACCTCGCCCTCGACCTTCGAGAGGTTGTAGTCGCCCTTCATGAGGCGCGTTAGGGAAGCCTGAGGAGTGTCGTAGGCCGCGAGGAGACCCCAAAGGAATCCCTTGCCGTCGTGCTTCTTGTCGCACAGGGCGACGACCGCCTTCTCGACTTGCTCAATGCTCATACTATGGCCCCGCATCTGCTGATGCGGGAGGCACCGGCCATGGCCCAGTCGTGCTCACCCCTGCGGCCGGGATCGGGAGCCAGGCGAGGTATCCCGATCCGCTGGAGACCCCCAGGAACAGTCTCATTCATCGGGCGTCTTTTTACCTTCACTGCACGACAGAGATCCAGTCAGGAGTCCAAGTAGGAGCGCTCGTGGCTCGTAGGTCGAATCGTGAGGAGGTGAGCCGCCTGGTCGGTGCGGCTAGTTCGGAAATAGTTTTGGGACTCTTGGGGCCGGACAGCTTGGGGAAGCCTACCCGTTAGCCGTCGCAAACGCCTCCGAGGGAACATCTTGGCTGCCCTCACCGTAGGCTCACAGTGAGCTTCGCTGGCTTGACGGTGGCCGATGTTCCTGGCCTTCGAGACGAGTGGGATGTGGCGAGGAACGGCGGCCAGTCATCCTCCCTAGTCGGAGCGGGTAGCAACAAGGAGACATGGTGGCGCTGTTCGGCCGGCCACAGCTTCTGTCGCAGCCCAAACGCCCGGACGAATAACCACCGTCGTACAGGTGGCTTCTCCCGTTGCCCGGAGTGCCGGAGGAGTGAGATCTACACCTGGCAGCGGGCTCTGCGCGAGGCCAAGGAGGTTGCCGATGAACTTGGCGCACTGCCTCCTGCCGGGTGGTTCCAACGGAACGGCCGCGGCCGCCTGGTGTCCTGCGTCTACGATACCGGACACCGGTGGGAGGAACTGCAAGACGCCGTCGGAAAGGTTGAGCGGTCGAGCTTCGTTGAGTCTCGGAACGGGGTCCGGTGGCGAAGTCATCCCGAGGCCTCGGTTTCCAATTTCCTCTTCGCGCGAGGCATTCCTCACTCGCGAGGTGAGAAATATCCGGAAGACTACTCCGCGTTCTCGGGGCGTTCGTACGGCTACTACGATCTGCGCTTCTGGGACCGCAACGGCGTCGCGATTAACGTCGAGATCTGGGGCGACAAGCCCATGGGGCACGGTGAAGCTGAGTACGAGGCGAAGCGAGCCACGAAGGAGCGGTACCATGAGGGGCGTACCGACTTCTTGGGCATCCACTTCCTCGATGCGTACTCGGACCTCACGCTCACCCGGATCTTCTCAGAGCCCTCGACGTACCTGAGCCATTCGTGTTCGAGAAGCCACACGATGCCGAGATCGAGACGAGTCACTGGAGCAATGCGGATGAGCTGCTGGAGGCCTGTCACCAGCTCGCCGCCGAGCAACCCGACGGAGTGTTTCCGACAGAGGGGTGGCTGCGGAAGCGGGGCAGACACGCTGCCCGGCCGGGGCCTATGTACAACACGATGTCGATCTACATAAAGACCTGGCTTGGCGGCGTAAGGAAGGTGCGGAAGCTTCTCGGCCAGGAGGACGCGAGCACGATCAGCTGGACAAGACAGCGAGTGCTTCAAGAGCTTCAGTCGTTCTACGACAGGTACGGTCGGACACCTGGCGCGGTTCGCGGGGCCGATAGGACCGGTCGCGAAGCGTTCGATGCCGAGGTTGTTCGTGAAGCTGGTCGCCTCGAAATGGCGATCAAGAAGTACGTCGGTTCGGCCACCGAGGCGTGCCAGGAGCTAGGGATTCCGTGTCGAAACTACCCCGCGACACGTCGCGAACGGGTTCAGCTCTCATGCTGACCTCAGTCATCGTCCGGGCCGACGATGCTCAACGTCGTCCGGATCGGTAGATGGTCCGAGACAGTATCAAAGAAGGCTTTCGGGCTCGTTGTGACTCCCCGAACATCGAGGACCTCCGCCTTCTCACCCAGCTCCGGCGAGTCGGGCGTAGAGGCCACGAGGACGTGGTCGTAGAGGTTGCCCGTGATTGCTCCAGTGGAGTTCAGGGTCGAGCCGGTACCTGTCGTCCAGTCCTCTAGAGTCGTCGCCGCGGCCAGCTTGGAGGGCACCAGGTTGAAGTCGCCTAGGATCAGGATGTCGCCTTCCCCTGGTCGGGAGGCGCGCATCTCAGCGGCAACATCTGTGAGCCTGCTTGCCTCGGCATGGATGCTAGCAGATGACTCGAAGGTCGCGTGGTACGCGGCCAAGAGGAAGTCGAACCTGCTGCCGCCTCCCTGGAGGACGAAGCACCCGTAGGCGGGCTCACGAGAGAAGTGGTCATCCCCCTCGTCTGTGTCTGAGCCGTCGTTGTCGACGATGTAGCGAAGACCGTCCCAACCCTCACACTGGCTGAGGACGCCGGTGCGCCACACAACGGCATAGAACTCAGCGTACCCATCCGTGGTGTTCGGTCGTGGCTCCTCGGTGACGACTCCTGTCCAACCCGAACCAAGAGCCGCCATAAGGTCCTCGTAGCCAGGGTGAGTCCCGCCTTTCTGCATGACCTCGACGATCACGGAAGCATCGCAGTGGTCCTCCAGCACGGATGCCGTCGCCTCGTAGTTCTTGGTGGACCCGTGGCCCAGCTTCTTCACGTTCCAAGAGCAGAGGCGAAGGTCGGGTGCGTCCGGGCCATCGTAAGGGGCGGAGGCCCCGGTATCACCCCCCCGGCCCGCCATGCCGCCGGCCTCGGATGGCGCGCCGGCAGCGCCGCCGCTCGAAGGCGATCCGACCCGAGCAGGGGTGGCGGCACAGGCCGGCACCAGCAGCATGACCCCGAGGCAGCACAACGCTCGCATGGGGGCACTTTACATCGAGGATGTCGATCTTGCGCAACGCATTCCGGGGCGGGCCGAACACCGGTGCATGACGCCAGGCTATTACCTCGTGAGTACCGATGACCCTCAGGTCTTTCTCGTCGTCGCCCTGACCCAGGTTCGTGTCGGCTACGAGGTCTTCCGAGGAGACCGTGATGCCGCGATCCGCATGAGGGACCTCCTGGTGCGGAGCCAGGAGGTTGAAACGTGGGCTGGGTGAAACCCCAATGGAGTGGGCTCACCCAGCAACCCCGCTTCGACACGCTAGCCAGCTAAGCGTTGCTCACTTGAAGGCAACCGGCATCCCGAGCCCTGTCGTGGCGGCCTCAATGATGGCCCGAAGGGTTGCCTTCTGTGCCGGAGTTCCGTGCGACACAACAGTCAGAAGTCCATCTGGCTCCTCGACCTCGGGGGTCGGCTTGGGTCTCGACGGTTCCGGAGGGAGCGCCATTTCCAGCTCCTCAGGATGGCGCTCGAAGTATCGGTCAATGACGCTCTCGATGCTGCGCCTATGGTTAGCCAGGATTTTGCGGCCGCACAGGGCGTTGCTCAAGCACTTGCGGGACAAGTGCGCCATACGCTCGACTTCACGATGTTCAAGACGCTCCACAATGAAGCAGAGCTTCCGGTGGTTTGTTCTTGAGAGGGGAAGGATTCGACAATGAATGTTACTCTTGGGCATATAAATACTCCGCTGACTTTGCAGCGTGTTGGGGACCTCTACCCGCGAACCCACGATCCCCGTGGACTGGAAGCCCGGCAGGCCGGGCCCGGGTAGGCCCCCTCGGGCTCCGCGCCAAAGCGAGGGCGTCATCAGGACAGGCCCTCCCTCGCCTGGAGGTCGCTAGTCTCCCGTTCAGCGTCTCGAAGCAGAATTTCGAGAACTCGAATGCGCTCGGCGTAGAACGCCGAGACCAGGCACCGAGTCTCCTCGTCGATCCCACTCACGAGGTGACTCAGGCCGGGAATGATGCGGTACGAGAGGGTCGCGCCCGACGGGAGCTTGATCTGGGCAGCTCGCCGCCCCAAGAGGAACCCCCTAGGAACTCGCTGAATTGCGACCTTCGGGAAAGCGATGTCGGGCGTGTCGTACCTGCTAGCGAACTGGTCGATCATGATGTCGCCCACAAGCAGGACGAACTGTGAGCCTTCGCATGGTGCCTCTCCGCTGACCTTGGCAACGTGGACCTTGGGGGCGTGCCCATCGAGGGTCCAGATCACGCACAGAGCCGAAGCCCTTCGCAGGGCGGTAGCCAAATCGTGGGTGGGAGCCAACCGGTCAAGCACGTCGAGCGTTGTCAGGACATCCTGGGGCACGTGGACCGAGCTGCTTACGAAGACTCTTCCGTCGGGTGAGCAGGTCATCCCATCTCCTCCAGGACCTTCTTCAGGTCCTTGCTCACGGCGCTCGTGAGTCGCGATTCGACGTAGTCGGACACTGACTCGTCCAATCCCTGCGACACGATCCGCAGCTTCTTCAAGAAGATCGGACTCACCGAAACGGTGAGCGGCATCTTCTCCTCGGCGGACGCTTCCTTCTTGGAGCGTCCACCCTTTTTGGGTTCCCGAGTCTTCTGCCCGCTCGGTACGGGGCTGGGGGTTGCGGTTTCAGGGTGGGGGGTGGCCGAGAGGGCCGTGGGTGTCTTCTCCATGCCCGATATAGGTGGAAGCCCCCGAAGTTGGGATCCTCAGGCCGCCGGTTTTTCCGGAATGACCGGGAAGTTCTAGACCTTTCGCTATCCCGGGATTCAAGGGCAACGAGCCGACTGACCTTTGGGGCCAAACAGAATGGCCCAGTGGTAACTCCCGGCCAGCGATGCAGGAGACGCGGGACGACGCGATTCTGAAGTTGGAGCAACTGACGACCGCTGACGGCTGGCAAGTGGCGCCAGCGGCCGGGATAGGGAGCGGCTTCGTGTAGGACCGCCGTAGATCGAGTGGTGGTTGCCCGAATTGGAACCCCTGCCCGTGCGGCCACTACGGCAGCCCGCGCCGCGTGTGTCGCTGCGAGCCGGCGCTGCGCGCGCGCTACCTCGGAAAGCTGTCCGGACCACTGCTCGACCGCATCGATCTCCACGTCCACGTCCCCCAAGTCGAAGTCAGCAGCTTGCGCCCAATGAGCGTCCCGGCTGATTCCGCCAGCGGGAGGACCGGCGGCGACGACCTCGCAGAGCGGGTGAGTCGGGCTCGGGCCCGGCAGGCCGATCGCCAGCGGCGCGGCCTCGTGCGGGCGAGCGACAACGCGGAGGCCAGTTTGAACGAGCTCGAACGGATCGCCGCGCTCGACGCCTCGAGCAACCGGATGCTGGAATCGGCTTTCCTCCATCTCGGCCTCTCGGCTCGGTCGTACGTCCGCGTCCTGCGCGTGGCGCGCACCATCGCCGACCTCGACGACTCGGACCGCGTAAGCGAGGCGCACGTCGCGGAGGCCATTTGTTACCGGACGGTCGCGTCGGAACAGAGGTCACCGGGTCCCGTCGTCCCGAGCCCCTTCGTGGCCAGCGACCATCCGAAGTCAGCTGACCGCTCGGTCACGAGCCAGAGACCGCAAACGAACGGAACAGAAAGCAAGAAGGAAAGGAAACCCACATGAGCAAGGCAAAAACATCAGTCGATTCCAATGACGACGACCTGAGCGAGCTGGCGCAGACGCTGAACAAGAAGTTCGGCGACGGTGCCGTGATGAGCCTGGGCAAGGCACCCCCGCCGGAGGTCGACGTCATTCCGAGTGGATCGCGGCTGCTCGATCGGGCTCTCGGCATCGGTGGCTACCCACGCGGACGGTTGATCGAGGTGTTCGGGCCCGAGTCGAGCGGCAAGACGACGCTGACGTTGCACGCAATCGCGGCCGTGCACGCGCGCGGAGGCAGCGCCGCCTTCATCGACGCGGAGCATGCCTTCGACATGCAGTACGCCAAAGCGCTCGGTGTGCGACTCGAGCGGCTGCTCGTGGCGCAGCCCGATTGTGGCGAGCAGGGGCTCGACATAGCGGCGGCCCTCGTCGAGTCGGGCAACGTCGACTTGGTCGTCGTCGATTCGGTGGCAGCGCTGGTCCCGAAGGCCGAAATCGATGGGGAGATGGGCGATCAGCACATGGGCCTCCACGCACGCTTGATGAGTCGCGGGGTGCGCCGCATCACGGCCGACGCCGCCCGCACGAAGACGTGCGTCGTCTTCATCAATCAGCTGAGGCAGAAGATTGGAGTCACCTTCGGCAATCCGGAGACGACGACGGGCGGCTATGCGCTCCGCTTCTTCGCCTCCGTTCGGCTCGACGTCCGGCGCATCGGCAAGGCCACCGCCGGGGAGCAGGTGATCGGCAATCGGACACGGGTCAAGGTCGTCAAGAACAAGCTAGCGCCTCCCTTTCGCGAGGCCGAGTTCGACATTCGCTGGGGCGAAGGCGTCGACTCGGCGGGTGAGCTCATCGATTGGGGCATCGACGCTGGGGTCGTGAGTCGCTCCGGTGCTCACCTCGCCCTCGGGGGAGTGTCGCTCGGGCAAGGACGGGAGCGAGCGCGCCAAACTCTACTCGGCAGCGGAGAAATGCGGGCCGAGCTCGAACGCCTGCTCGGTCAGTTGGACCGGGGTCCAGGTCCGGCGAAGGCAGCCTGACCGACCGCCTGATGCCCCTGCCCGTGTGGAGACGCACGCAGGGTGCTGAAGACACGTTTTCAGCACCCTGATGGGGCGCGCGGCGCCCAAGGCCCGACCAGACACCGGAGCGCGATCGGAGTAGGTTCTCACGAGCGTCCGACTTCGGCGCGCCCTGAGCGCCACCACGCCTCACGATGACCGGTACTCGTTTTGCGCCCGCGAGCGTCCAGCGTGCACTCTTGGTCCTGCTGCTCCTCGAGGCCCTCGCTCTCGCGTTCATGAGGATCCCGACCGCGAGCGTGACCGAAGCCGGCTTCGGCTTTGGCCCGTACGTCGAGGGCATGATGGGGGGGCACGGCTACAGCGCAGTCGGGGACTGTGGTCAGCGCGAGTGGGCCACGCGGATGCCGCTCGTGCCCTGGCTCCTCTTCGCCGTCGGTGCGCTCGGCGGCAGCTTGAGGAGCGCCTCAGTGCTGAAGAGCCTGGTCCTCGTGGGCGTCTTTGCGCTGACGTTGAGCAGGTTTCAGCGCTGGTTCGGCGACGACACCAGGAGCAGGCAAACCTGGGCGGCCATCTTGGCCAGCTGGGCTGCGATGCCTGCCGTCGCCAAACACCTGTCCGAAGTCAGCTATGAAGAGGGCTGCGCGATCTTGCTCGTACCGACGCTCCTCCTCTGCCTGGTGGCGCTCTGGGCCGCTCCGGCCCATCGCCGTCTGGACGGATGGCTCGTCACGACCGGTGCCTTGCTCACGGCCCTCTACCTGCTGAAGTCGAGCTACTTGCCGTTCATTTTCATCGGCTTTTGTCTCCTGTGTGGGCGCGTCTTCTCGATCGAACGCGGCGCGGGCGCGCTCCAACGCGGCGCGGGCGCGCTCCAGCGCAGCGCGGGCGCACTGGCCGTCACACTGGCGCTCCTCGGGCCTGCTCTCTGGATCGCTCACACCCACGGCAAGACTGGCCAAGCGAGGCTGGGAACGAGCTTTGATGGTGCGAATCTCTATCGCGGCATGAATCGACAGGCGCTGCTCGTTTATCCCGAGCACTCGCTCGACGTGCTCTTCACCGGGACGAGCGACCTGCTGCAAGCCTTGGGCATCCGTCGGGCACCCGATCGCTGCAGCTTTCGCGATGAATGGGCGTACGACGCGCACCTTCGCGAGGAGGCGTCCCGCTTCGTCTGGGACGCGCCAGGGGAAGCCGCGCGCCTCGCGCTCCGCAAACTGTGGGTGGTGGCCTTCGAGGTCAGGCCCGTGCCGCACCAGCCGGCCGACCGTCGAACCGCCTTCGTGCTCAACAGCGCGTCATTCGTCATCGGGCGGGCAATGCTCGTGGTTCTGACTCTGCTTCTCCTCCGCAAGCTCCGGTGCCGAGCGAGCGAGCGACGACCGGTCCGCGATCCGACCGGCCTGGCCGTGGTGCTGCTGGCGGCGGGGCTCGTGGTCCCGCTCCTCCTCGGCTTCGCCTACGACCGTCACACCCTGGTGCTCTTGGTATCCCTGATGACCCTGCTCGGCGCGGTGCACAGCGCCCTGGGCGCGCGGACCTCGGCGGCCGGCCCAGGACCGGCGTCGCCGGTATGAGCCCCCCGCCCCGGCCCCGGACGGAACCGCGACAATGCCGGAAAATTTGGCGGTTCGCCGACCTTTGCTAACGTCCGGGCCGTGACGCGCTTGCCGCTCGTATTGGCGATCTTGGTGCCCAGCCTGCTCGGGCTCGGGCTGGGAGACCGCCCGGCCCTGGCAGCCAACAAATACCTGGAAATCCCCCCGGTCACAGAGGCGGAGGACAGTCGGGCCTATCGGTACGCGAACCTCGACAACGAGCAAACCCTGCGCGAGCTCGACCGCCGCGGCATCCCGTACGTGCGGGAAGAGCCGGTCCCCGGGGTCCGGCTCCCCATTCGCCTGGCAGGGCGACTGCACGGCGTCTGGATCCATTCGGTCTTGCCCGCCGAGCAGCGCAAGACGACCCCCTTCGAGATCCTCGATGGACGCCTGGCCCTGGCGCTCGACGACCTCTGCTCCATCCTGCGCGCCCACGGCTTCGTGGAGGTCGTCCACTTCACGATGTACCGCCCGCCCCACGACCGGGCACCCGCGAAGCCGGGTGAGTTCATGCACCGGCACCCCGGCGGCATGGCGATCGACCTCGGTGCCATGAAGAAGGACACCGGCCACTGGGTTGCGGTCGGGCCCCACTGGCCCAGCCAGATCGGCGCCAAGAGCTGCGGGCCGGAGGGCAGAAAGCTCCAGGGCAGGCGCGGTCGCGAGCTGCTCAGCGTCGCCTGTGAGGCCTCGGATCTGCGCATCTTCCACTACATGCTGACACCGCACTTCGACGACGCGCATGCGGACCACTTGCACCTCGAGATCAAGGCGGGCGTAAAGTGGTTCTTGGTCAACTGACCGACGTCGCAGGCAGCAGCGAGAAGCAGGCCGGGCGCGCCCACCATCCCAGCGCAAGGGAGGCACGTCGCTGATGGAGCTAGGACGCCTCATCGGGCCGGAGCTGCGAGAGCTCCTGCGCGAGGAACCCGACCAGGCCAAGGATCTCGTCGAGGACTTCCACCCTCAGGACGTCTCGGAGTGCCTGGAAGAGCTGGATGACGAGCTCTTGGTGCGCGCTCTCCGCGCCTTCCCGATCGAGTTCGGCTCCCAGATCTTCGAGCGCCTCGAGGAAGACCGCCAGCTCAACATCGCGCGCCTACTCGGGCTCGACAAGACCGCTCGCTTGGTGAGCGAGATGGACGCCGACGACGTCGTGGACTTCTTCGGCCTCCTGCCCGAGGAAACACGCACCAAGCTGCTCGGGCGCCTGCAGAAGTTCGACCCGGAAGTCGCACTCGACATCGAGGAGCTCACGCGCTGGCCGGAGGATTCGGCCGGCGGCTTGATGAACAACTGGTTCGTCGAGGTGCCAGAAAAGGCGACCATCGACGGCACGCTACAAGAACTGCGCACCCAAGCGGCCGAGGGCGTCGAGGTGCTGGGCGTCGTGTACGTGCTGTCCGCAGAAGGTCGAGTCGTCGGCTTCGTGACATTGCGACAGCTGCTCATGAGCCCACCGGCGCAACCGGTGGTCGAGGTCATGAACAGGAACATCGTGAGCGTCCCTCCCGACATGCCCCAGGAGGAAGTGGCTCGCATCTTCGCCCGCTACGACTTTCAGGCGCTCCCCGTCGTCGATGACGATCAGCGCTTGCTCGGCGTCATCACGCCAGACGACGTCATCGACGTGGTGGCTGAAGAAGCGGATTTGGACGCACAAAAGATGGCAGCGGTGGCGCCCCTCGAGAATCCGTACTTCGCCGTCCCGTTCTGGACCTACTTCCGCAAACGGGCACCCTGGCTCCTCGTGCTGTTCGTCGGCGGGTTCTTCACGACCACGACCATGGAGGCTTTCGGCCCGGTCCTCCGGGCGATGACCCATTTGGCCTTCTACGTGCCCCTCCTGATCAGCGCCGGCGGCAACTCCGGCTCGCAGTCGGCGACCATGATCATTCGTGGGCTCGCGGTCGGCGAGATCCAGTCGACCGATTGGTGGAAGGTGGCGCTGCGCGAGACGATGCAAGGGCTCCTCCTCGGAACGATGCTGGCGCTGGCTGGGGTCCTGCGCGCACTCGTGGGCGGCGACGGCCTGACCATGTCGTTTTTGGTGGGAACCACCATCGTCGCCATCGTCATCATGGGCTGCCTCGTCGGCAGCATGATGCCGCTCCTCTTGCATAGGATTGGCGTCGATCCCGCAACGAGCTCGACACCCTTCGTCGCGTCGCTCGTGGACGTACTCGGCATCGTCGTCTACCTCGGCCTGGCTCGACTCCTGCTCGTGGGCCTGGACGCCGGCGCGGGCGCTCTCGGGACTTGAGGCAGCACCTAGCGGCGAGGGAGCAAAGACGAGCTCGCCCTCTGGTGGGCGCCGCCACTCTGCTATTGTTCCGGCCCGCATCATGGTTCAGGCGGCCGCCCTCATCCACGCCCTCCTCGAGTTGGGTGTCTGCAAGTCGGACGATCTCGACGAAGCGCAGGCGCGGCAGCTGATTTACGGAGGAAGTCTCGAGCTCAACCTGCTCGAACTCCTGGCGGTCGATGAAGCCGGACTGCTGCGGGCGCTGGCCCACGAGTGCGGCGGCGCAGTGGCCGCCCCAGGTCCACTCCTGGTCGAGCGCAGCATTTCGACGGCCGTACGCTCGGTCCACCGCGAGGCAGTGGCGGGCTTCGCCGCAGACGGCACGGTCGTCGTCTCCGTCGCCGGCCCCCCGACCCAAGAGGAACACCTCGCCTTCGTCGCCGCCGCGAGCGGGCGGCCCGTCAGCATCCAGGTGACCACCGGGCTCCGCCTGCTCGAGGCACTCGCCTTGCTCGACGGCTCCCTGCTCGGGCGCCGGGTGGAAGAGCAGCTTGCCCGCTCGGCACGCCCGTCCGCCCAGCTGCAAGATGGTCCGCCACCGCTTCCATCGCTCCGCGTCGATCCGGAGCCGGAGCCTTTGCCGGCCGTGCCGCCGCCGCTCGTGCCCGGCGCACAACCGGCCGATAGCAGCCTGTCCGAGCTCAGCCGTCTCGTCATCCGCGAAGCGCCCGCCGCTGTCCTGGAGCACCACGTCGCAGTCAGCTCCGCAGTCACCCCGGCGCCTGAGCACAAGGCCGCAGACGAAACGGCGCCACCACCCGCCGGCTACCAAGAGCTCGCGCGCAGCGTCATCCCTCCGCCACCTCTGCCGGAGCGCATCGCCGTCGAACGGACGCCCGCTCAGCAAGATCCACTGGAGCACGTGACCCAGCCGACAGGGGCAGAGGACGTCCCGAGCGACGCAGCGCACCCGCCCTTCACCGCAGGGAGCCAGCCTTCTTCGCGGCCTGAACCCGCCTACCCCCAACGCCAAGCGCTGCTGGATCTCGCCACCGCCAAAGACCGCGACGGCATCGTCTCGACGCTCAGTCGCTTCTGCGCGCAGTTTTTCGAGTACGTCGCCGTCTTCGGCATTCAAGCCAGCGAGGCGCGCGGTCTTACCGCGTCGGGCCCTGGGAAGAGCTCGGAGCGCATTCACGATCTGCGGGTTCCACTCGACGTCCCGAGCGCCCTGTCGCGGGTGAGGGATACCGGTCAACATCGGGTGGCGCGCTTGCGAGCGGGCGGCCTCGAGGGCGGCCTCGTGCGCGACCTGGAGCGCCCGCTCGGTCGAGCGGTCCTTCTATTGCCCATCACCGTGCAAGGGCGGACGTTGCTCTTGATCTGGGCCGATGACGGGCCGGACGATGTCGACATCGAACACGCACTGCCGGCGCTCGGCTTGGTGCGAGTCGCCGCAGCCGCGCTCGAACGCGTGCTCATCGAGCGGAAAAGAGCCAGCCGTTTGGCGCGCCCTTCACTCGTGCCCGGGGCGCAGAGCACCACGGCCGAAGCCGCTCCGGAGGAGAAGTCACCGCCTCCTGCAGCGGAGGCGCCGCCTCCTGTGCTCCCGGGTGTGCCAGAAGTCGCCCCAGCCGTTCCCTCTCCGGCGGCATCGCGCGCCTCCGCGCCGCCCGCCGCGGCGGTGCCGGCGGAACCCACATTCGATACGCGGCCCACGCGCCTGGGCATGTCCATCCCGCCAGCAGGCGTGCGTCGGATGTCGTCGGCGCCGGCGCCACGTCCGGAGGTTGCGCGCAAGCCACCTCTGGTCGACGAGCGTCACGAGACGAAGCGCGACCTCGCCCCACCCGAGGCTCGACCCAGCTCGCCGACGCGCGTCGATCAACGCATGAGGTCCGAGGCGCCGAAGAAGCGCAAGCTGGCCGAGTCGTTCGGCGACTCCGAGCCCAGTCCTGGCCCGAGCTCGACCCCTGCCGGTCCGTCGGATCCGCCGCTCGCATTTCCGTCCCAGTTCCCCAAGACGATGAAGGGGTACCCGGGCGACATCCGCATGAAGGCCAGCCTGTCGCCGGCCCCGAAGGTGTCGGCGCCGCTCTTGTCCCGCCGCATCGTCGCCGTCTCCGAGCAGCCTCACGTCGACCCGGCGACCGAAGGGCGGTCGACCGGCGTAGCGCCCGCCGCGGAAAGCAACGCCAGCCCGACCTCGACTGAGGCCAGCTCGGCTGACACGAGCGACACCAGTGACGTCGACACGAACGGCGCCGGTGACGTCGACACGAGCGCGTCCGATACCCCGCCGAGTGACTCCTACCCAACGGGCACCGAGTCTCCGAGCGGCGGCACGATGATGAGCCGGCGGCTCGAGGTCGACTCGCCCGCGCCGCGCATTTCGGATCGTCCGCCCGTCCGACCCTCGCCCGCACGACCGTCACCCGCACCCTTGTCCTATCGGGCCCTGGTCGGACAGTGGCTCGATGGCGATCCGGCTGCGCTCGATCGCCTCGTCGAGGGCGGAGAGTCCGCGGTGGGCGCGCTCATCGCCGCCTTCCCCGGTCCCGTCGAGGAGCCCCCGTCCCCGCAGACGCGCGCCTCGGACTGCGGTCCCGTCCTCAAGGCAATTGCGACGATTGGCGCGAAGGCCACCCCTTTCGTCACGGTACGCACCGCTGACGAAGATTCGAGAGTGAGACGCTGGGCAGTGTTGCTGCTCGGCGAGCTACCGGGGCGAGATGCAGCTCGCGCCATTGCGGATCGTCTGCTCGACGAAACGGTGGACGTACGACGCGCCGCCCTCGCCTCGGCCCGGCGGGTGCAGGCAGACTCACTCACACGCCGGACCTTGCGAGCGCGGCTCGAGGAGATGACCCGCGACTCGCAGCTGATGACGGAAGAACGTTGCGCGGCGATCGAAGCCATTGCCGACATCCGCGAACACGAGTCGATCCCCACGCTCTTACAGCTCTTGGACGACGAGAGCAGCGCCGTGAAGCGCGCGGCACGCTGGGCACTGTCGGTCTTGACCCGGCACGACTTCCAGGAAAACATCGAAAAATGGCGTGAATTTTGGCAGCGTCACCGCAACGAACCGCGCAGCGAGTGGCTGCTCTTGGCGCTCAAGAGCACGCAGGGAGACTTGGCGCGCGCCGCTGCCGACGAAATCGAGAGCACGCTAGGTAGTCCAGTGGGCGACATCGAACACCTGACGGAGGAGAACATCGCACACCTGCGCGAGAAGCTCCGAACCCGCCCGAGTTGATGCTCTGTTTACAGGCCTCGGGATGGATGGCATGGGTCCGAGTCCATGCGCCTCGGAAGTGAAGTGGACCCGGCCCTCGAAGCTGCGACTCAGGCCATCAGCCGCCGGGCGCAGCACCACGCGAGCCGCTTCGCTTCGATCGAGCTGCGCACGTCGAAAGCGAACGCGGGTAGCGGCGGCAGCCGACTGGCTCCGCTCGGCTACGCGATGGCCACGACGCTCGGCCTGGGCGTGGTCCTGGCGGCCTGGTTCTTTTAGTCGCCGGGCGCTTCTCGCAGACGGGCGCTCCTCGCAGACGGGCGCTCCTCAGACGGATCGAACTCGAGGCGCGCCGGAGCGGCGCGCCTCCCAGCACGATCACTTCTTCTTCGGGTCGGCTGCCTTGGCCTTCTCGTCGACGGGCTTGGGCTTACCGAGCTCCACCTTCCAATCCACCGTGACCTCTTCCCCTTGGTACAGCTTGACCTGCACCGAGTTGATCGCGCGGAGCACACAGTCGCCGACCGGGGTGCCGTCGTAGGGCGCGTTGATGGTGGCCTCCTTGACCGAGCCATCGTTGAGGAAGGTGATGCGTAGCTCGGCCGTACCCGGCTGGTATCCCTCGAGCTGCGCCTTCTCGAAGGTGTTCGGGCAATCCGAAGCATTGAGGGTCGCTCGCTTCAGCTCGTGCTTGGCGTGATCTGCGTCGAACTTCTCGGCTTTCTCGCTGTCCGATTCGACCTGCTCGAACTTGCCCTTCTCAGCGTCTTGCTTTGCCAGCTGCTCGTCGGCGAGCGCGAGTTGCTCCTCCAACCTCTCGTCCTGCGACTTGACCTTGCTCTTCTTGGGGCCGCACCCAGAAGCCAGAAGGAGCGCGGCGCCCATCACGATGACCACGGACTTGTTCATGGGCGCGAAGCCTACAGCGAAAAGTGCTCGTGGGGATCCAAACTTCGCCGGCTTTTCGGGGGCTCGGTCGAACCTCGAGCGAGGGCGCAGAGGACGGCGCCGGGCGGGGCCAGCGGCGCTGGAGCGCAAAGAGCGCAATGAGCGCAAAACTGAAGTCTCGCTTTAGCAGGGTGCTGAAAAAGCACCCTGCCAACCAAGGACGGCCGTGCCCGCGCGGATCGGTGGCTGGCGGAGGTGAAACCCCCCCCACAAGGAGGGGCTTCTTCGCACCGTGACCGATGGAGGCCCGGGGGCCTCCGCGAGCCCCGAGCGATGCGAAGGTGCCTCGCGCCATCGCATCGTTCCGCCCTCGCTCGCCTGCCCCCGCGCGGAGAAGCACGCAGGGTGCTGAAAAGACCATTTCAGCACCCTGCTAGTTTTCTGCGCACGGCCCCTCCGGATCCGCTCGAGGAGCCGGCGACGGGCGCCCGCCCACCTCAAAGATCCGTGATGCGGTAGTCTTTGATCTTGTAGAGCAGCGCCCGGTGACTGATTTCGAGCAGCTCGGCGGCTCGGGTGCGGTTGCCCCGCGTGCGGTGGAGCGCCCGGCGGATCAGGACCTCTTCGATGTAGCGCGTGGTCTTTTTGACACTGAGCTCGCCGCTGGCCAGCTGCAGCTTGATCGGATCGCGGACGTCACGAATGCGCTCCGGCAAATCGGCCGCAGTCAATTGGTCACCCTCGGCCAGGACCATGGCACGCTCGACCGTGTTCTCCAGCTCGCGGACGTTGCCGGGCCATGCGTACTCGTAGAGGAGCCGCCGTGCCTCCCCGCTGACGGCGCGGACGGTCGTGCCGAGGCGCGCATTGTTCCGCTGGATGAAGTGATCGATGAGAAGCGGGATGTCCTCCCGGCGATCTCGGAGCGGAGGTACCCAGATCGGCAGCACGTTCAGCCGATAGTAGAGGTCCTCACGGAAGCGGCCGGCCGCAACTTCCGCAGTCAGGTCGCGATGCGTAGCTGCGATGATGCGGACGTCGACCTGAATGTCTTTCGAGTCCCCTAGACGGCGAATCTTTTCATTCTCGAGCACTCGGAGCAGCTTCACCTGCAAGCCCAAGGGGAGCTCGCCGATTTCGTCCAGGAGCAAACTGCCGCCGCTCGCCTCTTCGAACAGCCCGCGCCGGTCCTGGTTGGCATCCGTGAACGCCCCCCGCTTGTGGCCGAAGAGCTCACTCTCCAGCAGATTCTCCGGAATGGCGCCGCAGTTGATGGCCACGAACGACTGACCAGCACGGCCACTCCGAGCGTGCACGGCTCGCGCCACGAGCTCCTTGCCGACGCCGCTCTCGCCCGTGACGAGCACGGTCGTCTTGAAGTGCGCCACCTTGCTGATGGTGCGGAAGATCTCCTGCATCTGGGGTGACTCGGCCAGGATGTTGTCGAAGCGCGCGCCCCGCGCGATCTCGTCCTTGAGCGCCCGGTTCTCCTTGCGGAGCGACTCGCGCTCCTCCGCCTTCTTGAGGCAAAGCAGGACCTCCTCGGGCTTGAACGGCTTGGAGACGTAGTCGTACGCGCCCGCCTGCATGGCCTCGATGGCCAAGTCGTGGCTGCCATAAGCGCTCATCACGATGACCGTCGCGTCGCTGCCCTTGGCCCGCAGCGCGGACAAGAGGTCCATGCCACCCATGCGTGGCATGCGCACGTCCGTGATGACGAAGTCGGGTCCGAAGCCATCGATGAGGGGCAGGGCTTCTTCGCCGTGCTCGGCGGTCTCGACCTCGTAGCCTTGGCGACGGAGAAAGGTGCGGAGCACGAGGCGCAGATTCTCCTCGTCATCGACGACCAGGACGCGCTTCATTCGGACAGGGTACGCAAAAACTTTCCTTCCGGGAAGGTCGAACCGCGCAGAAGTTGCGGCGTCCGCGGCGTGGCGATACAAGGCGCCCATGCTCGTTGGACTGGACGTCCTTTCGCGCCCTTGGTCGAGCGCCGTACGAAAGCGACTCGGCGAGGGTAACTTCGGCGTGCTCACCCACTCGGCTGCGGTCGATGGACGCGGGCAGCGCTGTCTCGATGTGCTCTCCGAGCTCGACCTCGCGCCTCGAGTCGTGTTCTCGCCCGAGCACGGCCTCGATGGCTTGGTCGAAGCCGAGGTCCCGGTCGTCACGGACGATAGCCCAGCGCGGGGCGCGCGCGTCGTCAGCTTGTACGGGGCAGATCGCTCGTCGCTCACGCCGAAGGCCGAGGATTTGGCCAACCTCGATGTGCTGCTGATCGACTTGGTCGACGTCGGAAGCCGCTACTACACGTACGTCTGGACGGCGCTCTTGGCGATCCGCGCGGCGAGCCAAGCCGGCGTGCACTCGCTGATTTTGGATCGGCCGAATCCACTCGGTGGTGATCCCAGCCGCCTCGAAGGGGCTCCCCAGGCCGAGGAGCTGCGCTCGTTCGTCGGGCTCGAGTCGATCCCGATCCGCCATTCGATGACCATCGCCGAGCTCCTCCTGGATCAGCTCGCGCGTGATGGCGTGGCGCTGGGGCCCGACGGCGCCGTATCGGTGATCGCCTGCGAAGGTTGGGAACGATTCCGTCTTCTCGATCCACGCAGCCGTCCCTTCGTTGCACCCTCACCCAACATGCCGTCGCTCGAAGCAGCGCTCGTCTATCCGGGCGGGTGCTTGCTCGAGGCGACCAACCTGTCCGAAGGGCGCGGCACGACCCGTCCCTTCCAGCTCGTGGGCGCGCCTTTCCTCGATGGCGCCGAGCTCGCGCGCGCCATGGGCTCAGTGCCCGGCGCGTGGATCATTCCGACCCGTTTCCGCCCGGCCTGGGGAAAGCACGCGGGCGTCGTGTGCTCGGGCGTCCAAGTGCACGTCGAGAACGAGCGTCGTTTTCGTCCGGTGGCCACCTATCTGCGACTCATCCGAGAGGCCCGTGCTCTCGCACCCGAGCAGTTCGAGCTACTGAGTCGCCCGTACGAGTTCGAGACCACTCACCCCGCGTTCGATCTCTTGACGGGACGTCCCGATGCGCGCTCCTTGCTCGAAAGCGGAGCAAGCGCCGAGGACTTGATCGCGCTCGTCTGTCCGGTGGACCCGAGCTGGCAAGATCGCGTGCACAAGGCCGAGGCTCGTTTGCCCGCGGCGCGGGCCGGCGCCGGTTCGACGCGCACGCGAGCTCGAGTTGCCGAGCCTGCAGCAGACCTCCCAGGCGCCGGGCTGCTCGACATTCCGAGCGGTGGAGCGTTCGTCGACGAGAGCTCGATCGACCCCAGCACGATCGACGCGACCTGAGGCGCCCGGCTACGGGCTCGCCGGCACGACGACGTCCACGATCCAGCCGAGGCGCGTCCAAGTCGAGAACCAGGCGCCCAAATGGCCATCCAAGAGCTCGGCCGCTTCCGGACGCTGGCGCGCCACGGTCTCACACGCCGCCGCAAGCGGAAGGCCCCGGCCAAGCTCCGCCAACAAATCGCGGGCGCTCGCCGGGATCTCCAAATCGAAGAGGGCGCGCTCCCGCCGGTAGACGGCCAAGCACGAGGGGGCTCCGACCTCCGTCTCGCACGCACCGTCCGACGAGACATCCGCCAAGAGCGCTCGTCGCCGGTCGGCCACCGGAGAGCCGACCTCGAGCACCCGGAGCGCCTGGGACAGCTGGAGGCGTGCGAAGGGCCACTCTCGAGCCCCCAGCGAGTTCACGCGAGCCGCATCGAGCGCCGGCTCGTCGGGCGCGTCGAATACCTCCAGGTACGCGACCTCGAGACGCGCCATGTCGACGATGTGCGTCCCGACTCGAGCCGTCCCAAGCTCGGCAAGAAAGTGCGGTAAGTCGAAGCCGAGCTCCCGTAAGCTCGGCGTGCTCGGCGGGTGCGCCCTGAGGTAACTTCGACAAACGTCCCGCCAGTCCGCTCCCAGGAGGTGCCTCGTGGCCGGAAAGTCAGCGGCGAGCGAGTCCTCGTGCCGGAGCCAGAACTGCTGTCGGTAGAGATCGAGTCGTTCGATCGCTGAGAGCGAGCGGCTGCCGAGGTACACGCCCTCCAGCCGCCCGCGCACTTCGTCGGACAAACGCAGCGGCTGTCGAATGTCCCTCGCCATCTGGGCCAGCAGGCGATCGACCGCCTCGAGCTCTGCTTGCTCGGCGCTCTCGCCGGTCATGGTGCGCCGCCTTCCACGTCCCGAGAGGGAGCGACCTCCCAGGCCGAGAGCGCGCCCCCACCGTGGCGCCCAGGCACGAGGGATGCGGGCAACGTGCTGCCCGCGCGCTGGACTACGTCGAAGGCGAGCGGCTCGGCCATGGGCCGTAGGCCTTCGCGACGCGCCTCCGTCAGGCGCTCCACTTCGTTCAACATCGCCGGGAACTCCGGAATGTCTTCGTCCCATTCGAGCAGCGTCGCGACCGGCCCCACGAGGCGGGTGGCTTCGCGGTACAGCAGAACGACCGGATCAGGTGTGGGACCGACGTGGGTGTCGATGATGTGGGTGCCGAAATGGGTGTGGCCGGCAACGTGGATCTGCAGGACGCGCTCGTGCGGCACGTGGCGCAGGTAGGTGAGAGCGTCGAAGTCGTGATTGAACGCCGAAACGTAAATGTTGTTCACATCGAGCAAGAGGCCGACGTCGCCAAGCTCGCACACTTCGGACACGAACTCCCACTCCGGCAGAGTGCTGCCGCCGAAGGTGACGTAGCTCGAAGTATTCTCGAGCGCGAAGGGCACCTCCAGGAAATCCTGAATCATCCGTGCACGTCGAGCCACGCGCCGGGCGACGGCATGCGTCAGGGGCAACGGTAGAAGATCGTGCAGATGGGTGCCGTGCGCATGGCTCCAGCACAGATGATCACTGACCCAGGGTGCTCGCACCTGCCGCGCGAGCTGGCGTAGGCGGCGCAGCTGCTCTCGATCGGGTTCATCCGGGCCGCCGATGCCGAGTGACACGCCGTGCAGAACGATGGGATACGACTCGGCGACACGGTCCAGGTGGTAGCGCGGCCGGCCGCCACCCAAGTAGTTCTCGCTGATGGCCTCGAAGAAGCCGACTTCGGGTCGTTCTGACAAGATCGAGCTGTAGTGAGGCGCACGAAGGCCCACCCCCACGCCAAGATCCGGCACGGCGAGGTGCGCCGGTCGGCTCCGGCGCATGTTGGGCGCAGCCGTCACTGTGCGATCAGTTGGCATGGTCTCGAAGTACGCGCCCCGAATGAACTGGGTTTCGCCCGACCGATCCTTGCCGGGGTCTGGGGAGAGTGCAATTGAGAGCCGATGGGACCGCCCCGCACCAGCGCCGAAGCATTCCTCGACCGCCGTCGACGTCTGTCCCAAGCCCTCCGCCGTGCAGGGGTCGCGTCGGCGGCCTTCTGCTCGGGCTGGGCCCGGCCGAGAAACTTCGCGCACAACGTCTACCCGTTTCGTGCGGAGAGCCACTTCCTCTACCTGACTGGCCTGAACCGGGAGGGGGCCATCCTCATCGTCGATGAGGACGACGGCGAGACGCTCTACGTCACCGAGCAGGATACAGGCGACGTCGTCTGGCACGGCGGCAGCCCAGCGCTCGAAGACCTGGCCGACGAGCTCTTGCTTCCCGTCTTGCCGATCGACGAGCTCACGGCCCGCGCCGACGTGGCTGTCCTGCCACCGCAGGATGACGAGTCCGCCAACTGGCTCGGAGCCCTCTTGGATCGCGATGTCGAGGCGCAAAGTGGACCTCACTTGGCAGGGGCAGACCTCGCGCTGGCGCAAGCGATGGTGGAGCTCCGATTGGTGCACGATGCTGCCGCCATCGAGCAGCTGCGCTCGGTCGGTCGCATGACGGCGGAAGCGCACCGCGTCACGATGGCGATGAACCGCACATGGACGACAGAGGCGGAGGTTCGGGGACGCCTCGTGGGCGAGCTCTGCGCCCGCGGACTCGAGCTTTCGTACGACCCCATCGTCACCCGGAGTGGGCACATCCTGCACGCGCGCGGCAGCCGAGATCTCCTCGAAGCCAGCGATCTGATTCTTTGCGACGTCGGCGGCGAGACGGCCGAAGGTTGGGCGGGGGACGTCACGCGAACTTGGCCGGTGTCGGGACGCTTCACCGAAAGCCAGCGCGCCGTCTACGAGGTGGTGCTCGACGTACAGATTCGCGCCATCGACAGCGCGCGCGTCGGCACTCGCTTCCTCCACCTCCATCAGAACGCGCTCGCCGACCTCACTCGTGGCCTCGCAGCCATCGGTCTCTTGCAGGGAAGCCTAGACGCACTGCTCGAGTCGAGAGCTGCTGCGCTCTTCTGCCCACACGGCCTCGGACACCTCTTGGGGATGGATGTCCACGACATGGAGGACCTCGGTGACCTCGCCGGCTACGGACCCGCACGGATGCGCTCGGAGCTGCCGAGCGAAGCGGCTCTCCGCCTGGATCGCGACCTCCAAGCCGGCATGGTCGTCACGATCGAGCCCGGATTTTACCGCATCCCCGCGCTCTTGGACGCTGCTCGGAAGGACGACCGCTTGCGCCAGCAAGTGGACTGGGACGTGCTGGAGCGCTTGTCGGACGTGCGCGGGATCCGCATCGAAGACGATGTCCTCATCACCGCTGGCGCCCCCGAGGTGCTCTCGGCCGAAGCTCCGAAGCACGTCAGCGACGTCGAGCATGCTTGAAGCTCAAGTCACGTCGAAGGGATAGGCCTGATCGCCGTAGGCGCGGCTGGCGATGCGGTCCCTCTTCGCGTCATCGTTCTCGGAGAGCGCGCTGAGCTCTTGTTCGATGCGACGGTGGGCAGCGGCAGCCCAGATTTCGGCCGCTTCGACCATACGGCGACTGCCCGTCTCGCCGTGCTCACGTCGATCGCTCTCCGCGCGCATGGACAGAGCGCGCCAGGTGGAAAGCTCGGTCAAGACCATGGCCAGCCTCCGCTGGACGTGCTGCATCTCGACGATTTCCTTGCCATACAGACGCACCTGCGCTCGCACCGCAGCGCTGAAGCGCACCGCTTGTTCGGCCAAGAGTGGCGTCAAAATGCCGTCGTCGCCTGCCGTCCGTCGGCCGAGCCGTGCCGAAGCTTCGGTCAAGAGCTCGCCCGTGATGCCTTGCAGGTTCTGAACCAGACTCGGTGCGCGCGACGAATCGAACGACTGACGCAGTTTGCGCGTCCCTTCGAGCACGATGAATGACTCGAGCGCCAAGTCGGACCCGTCGAGCAAGGTCAGGGCACGCGTGTCGGACCAGCGTCGCGAGGCCACGCTGTCACCGGCGAAAGCCGCTGCACCTTGAAGCTCCCGCGCCGTATCGAGCACACGCGCGGAGGTGCGCGACGCAGCTAGACGAACGACGGCACGTTCGACTGCGTCGGGCTCCGGTCGCGCCAGGGAGGCTCCAGCGGCGCCATGGACCAAGCTTTCGAGGGCCAGGATGTCGGACAGCATGGTCGCCACTCGATCCTGCACCGAGGGGAAATGCCCCACTTTGCGGCCAAATGCTCGACGCTGATTCAAACGCTCGACCGTTTCGTCGAAGGCGCGAATGCAGGCACCCAGCGCCGCCGCCCCTACCTGCAGGCGTGCCTCGGAGAGTCCACGCATGACGAGCCGAAACCCCTTCCCAGGCGCGCCGAGCGTGTCGTTCGCCTGAAGCACCACGCGATCGAGGACCAGCTCGCCGACGGACGCGCCCGGCAGCACGGACGCGTGAAGGGGACGCACCGAGACCCCTGGACCTTTGGGAACGAGGAAAGCGGTGAGGCGCGGCTTGGTCGAAGCACCCGGGGGCGCGGTTCGCGCGAGGACGACGAAGTGGGTCGCCACGATCGCGTTCGTCACCCAGGTCTTGGTGCCGCTGAGGATGTAGCCACTCGAGGTGGGTTCGGCGTAGGTCTGGACTTGGCTGACGTCGCTGCCGGGATTCGCCTCGGTGAGGGCGAACGCCAAGATCGCGCCACCCGTGTGCTGGCGAAGCGCCGCGCGCTGCGCTTCCCTGCCGTACTCCTCGACCATCCACACGCCGAGCGTGACGTGTGCGATGAAGGACAGTGCGGTCGAGACGTCCACGCCCCCGAGCTCGCGCACGACCCGACTCAGCCACAGGGGCGGAACGGACTCGCCAGCGCCGAGCAGATCCAGGCGCCGCAGCCGTTCCACGCCCGGTGGCGCGTCCTCTTCGGCGCGGATGCGCGCGAACAGCTGAGCCGTCTCCTTGGGATCCGAGGTCAGGCGCGGGAACGGCAAAAGGCCGGTCGAGTCGAGACGACCATCGAACAGGGCAGTGACGAAGCTCTTCTTTTCGGTCATGCGTCGTGCGGAGACCGCGCGCGGGGTGCGCGCCTCGCGGCCCACCTGACAGCGTACAACGCTGCGCGCCGTGCCCCCAACAGGGTGCACACTTCTCGCCTATTGAAGCTATCGGCGGGCCGCATCCTGGCTTTCGAAAAAGTCAAGCCTTTCTTGCCGCGGTCCCCGCCTCTTGCTACCCGATCGTTCGTGGGGAGCTTCTCGGATTTCGTGGACGTCGTGTGTCGTGAGCGTGGGGCGGCGCTCATGGGCATCGTCAACGTGACTCCCGACTCCTTCTTCGACGGCGGCGAATACGTCGACGCGGAGCCGCAGCGCCGCCGGATCGATCGCCTCGTGGCCGAAGGTGCCGACATCCTCGATATCGGGGCCGAATCGACCCGACCCGGCGCCGAAGCCATCGATCCGGACGTACAGATCGCCCGCGCCGAACCAGCCCTCCTGCATGCGGTGCGCGCCGGAGCGGTCGTGTCCATCGATACGACTTCGCCGAAGGTCGCACGCTGGGCGCTCGAGTCCGGTGCTCGTCTCGTCAACGATGTGTCGTGCCTGACCGATCCGGAGCTCGCAGCGGTCGTGGCAGAGCACCACGCTGCGCTCGTGATCATGCATAGCCGCTATCCCCTGGCCGGCATGCTCGGCCTCGGCGCGTATCCGGAGGATGGCTACGAGGACGTCGTCGAAGACGTGCGCCGAGAATGGGAGCAGGCACGCCAGCGGGCACTCCAGGAAGGCGTCGACCAGAGCGACATTCTCTTCGACCCGGGCGTCGGCTTTCACAAGAGCGGCCGGCACAGCCTGGAGGTGCTCCGTCGCCTGCGCGAATTCACGCGCCTCGATGCTCCCATGTGCATCGGTCCGAGCCGAAAATCGTTCATTGCCGCACTCGACGGCTCTAGAGCGCAGGATCGCCTGGGGGGCACAATCGCGGCCTGCTTGTCGGCGGTCTCCTCGGGCGCCCGCATTCTGCGCGTCCACGACGTGGCACCCATTCGCCAGGCCCTTCTCCTCGATCGCGCGCTTCGGCCGAGCGAACCCAGCAAGAGCGGGCGCGAGCCCATGCTCGAGCATGCGGGAAAGGCGCTCGATGCCTGAGACGCTGGCAACCTACCTCTCGCACCGCACGCCGCTGGAACTGACGCGCGACGTCGCTGACATCGTTGTCGTCTACTATCTCTTCTACCGCCTGCTCTTGGTCGCTCGTGGTACGCGAGCGATGCAGATTGCTACGGGGCTCGGGATCGTTGCGCTCATGTACGTGGTGGCGCAAGCGATTGGGCTCGTCACCATCGTAGCGCTGTTCGGCGCGCTCCTGCAGAGCATCATCCTGGTCATCGTCGTGGTCTTTCAGACCGACATCCGACGGGCGCTCGAGCGCGTCGGCAGCCGCGCGTTCTTCGGAAACTTCGCGCGCGCTCAAGAATCCGAGGTGATCGAGAGTGTCGTTTTGGCTGCGGGTGAGCTGGCACGCCACCGCATCGGTGCGATCATCGCGTTCGAGCAGGACGCCAACCTCGACGAGTTCATCGGCCAAAACAAGGGCATCACCCTCGATGCCAGGGTGTCGCGCGAACTCTTGGTTTCGCTCTTTCTGCCCGACGGCTCGAACAAGCTCCACGATGGGGCGGTGATCCTGCGTAACCTACGGATTGCGAAGGCTGGCGTATTCTTCCCGATGCCGGAGAGCCGCGTCTTCGATCCGAGCTTCGGTTCACGCCACCGCGCGGCGATCGGCATCACCGAAGAAACGGATGCCGTAGTGGTCGTCGTCAGCGAAGAGCGCGGCACCATCAGCTTTTGCTTCAACGGCAACGTCGCCTCGAACCTCCAGGCCGAACAGCTGCGTGAGATGCTGCTGTCGATCATGAGTCCGAAGGTGCGCCGCAAGAGCCGTCAGGTGCAGCGTCGGCGCGCGTCGAGCGCCAGTGTGTTGCCCCCGGAGGTCGAGCCTCGGGAGCGCCCGCGGGACGAGGACCAGGCCCCGCCACCGAGCGTGGCGCGTCGACCCCCAGCGTCCATCCCACCCCCACCGCTGCGCAAGGCGACGCCGGCCCCACCCGCCGCTCAAACACCGCGCACGACGGACGTCGCGAATCTGCCCATGACCGAAGACGACACCGATACCGATGCGGCGATGCGGCAATCGATGACCGCGACGCCCCGGCCCATTCCACGCGGCCAAGGGCTCGATCTTCCTCCGGATCCCGAGGAAGCCGATGAGCCGCGGAGTTCATCCACGTGAGCGGGGCCTTCTTGCAATGGCTCCGTGAAGCGTTCACCGAGAACTTGGGGCTGAAGCTGATGGCTCTGGTGCTCAGCCTGGGATTCTTCGGCTATGTGCACGGGCGGGAGGACATCGAGCAGCGCACCGTCCCGATGAGCGTCATCAGCCTGCCCGCCGAAGGCGGCGACAAGGAGCTCATGACGCGCGTCCCGGCCAGTGTCCACTTGACCATCCGTGGGCCTGCCCGGGCGATGAGCACCCTCATCCACGAAGGCGTGCCGCCGGTCGAGGTCGATCTGCGCCAAGGCTACCCACGTCGTGTGCAGTTCACACGTGACATGTTCACGCTGCCGCGCGACGTCGAAATCGTGCTCGTCGATCCGCCCTATTTCGACCTCGAGTGGGAAGACGTCGTCACCCGTCAGGTGCCTTTGCATGCCTCCATCACCGGTATGCCCGCGGAGGGCCGCATCGTCAGCGGCGAACCGAAGGTCGACCCCGAAAAGGTCACCGTGCGTGGTCCCACCACGCTGGTCGAGACCATGCAGTTCGCCGCGCTCGCGCCGTACGTGGTGACCGGGCTGACCGAGGGTAGCTGGGCGCGCCGCATTGCCATCAGCTCGCCGCCTCAGCGCGTCGAGCTCCTGGGGACCCCGGCTGCTACGGTCACGGTCGACGTCGTGCGCCGCAAGAGCGATAGGGCCTTCCCGGGCCTGGAGGTGCAGGTGATTGGACCCGCCTACGCGAGCGTTCTGCCGCGCTTGGTGGACGTGACCGTGACGGGGACGCCGGAAGCCATCCTGGCGCTGCACCAGGATCAGATCGTGCCGCGCGCCGATCTCACGGTGGGTGGCCTCTACACCAAGGAGACGCCGCACGGCTCAGCCACCGTGCCGGTCGTCGTCGACTTGCGCGATATCGAAGCGCACATCCAGCCGCCCTCCGTGACCGTCAAATGGTGACGGCCGCGCGATCAGGGTGCTGAAAGAGTCTTGTCGGCACCCCTGCTCCGCGCTGACACGCTGCGCTGCTCCGCGCTGACACGCTGCGCTGCACCTTCAGAGAAACTCGACTTTGAGTCGCGCGCGAGCACTCTGGAAGAAGTTGGCTGCCGCCGTGCGCAGCGCTTGCCCCACGTACCAGCGCTCGACGAGTGGCTCTGCCTGGTCGAACGGCATGTCGGAAAACGGCGTCTTTCCCGAGCGGTGGGCACGACGTAGCTCCAGCTCGCTCGGCTCGAGCATGGGTGTGACCATGGTATCCAGATAGAAGCTGGCCCGCGCCTGACGCTCGAACAGCCGTCTGAGCTCGGCCTCGCCAATGCCCTCGGCGCGAGCAGCCAGCGCCAGCGTTTCGGCGCCGCCGACCTGTTGCTCGATCATCGCGCGCGCCGCCTGCACTTGCCGCTCCAGAGCGGCAGGACTGGGCTGCTCCTCCAGTCTCAAACCCGAGAGCAGCACTTCGGCGATGTGCCGCTCCAAGGCGCCTTGCAGGTGGTGACGGCGGAAGGGTTCTCGACCAGGTCGAAATGCAGGATCCGACAGGGCCGTCAGTCGAGCCTCGAAGGCCAGCTCACGCTCATAGATGAAATGCGGGCGCTCTTGGCCGCCCGCCTCCGCGGCGGCAAAGCGGACCACGGCACGATCGACCAGCACGAAATCTGCGGGCTCGGGCTTGCGGTCGGGCCGGCTCGGTTCGGCCGACGCTGCCTCCCGCGCGACGAGAACCAAGAGAAGGCCCGCAGCGAGCGCCCAAGAACGTCGCATCACGATGCCGCCCAAGACCGTACGAGCCGAGATCATGCGAGCCATCGAAAACCGGACGACGGACGCTAGCGGCGTTCGACGACCCGTCGGGGTGCCGGAGTTTCCGCAGGCTCGGGATCGAGCGGGGAAGGCGCGTGGCCCTCGGTTGCGCGTGTTTCCTGGTGCCCCTCGCGCATGGGTCGTGAGCTATGCGCCTCCCCGCGTTGCGAGTAGACGCGCGCCGCGCGGCGAGCTTTCAGGAACTCGGCGAACGCCACCAGCTTGTCGAGATCGCGCGCGGTCAGCCCGTCGACGATCTCGAGCAGCTGCTTGCGAAAGAGCTCGGTCCCAGCGCGCACCCGTTCTGGCACGCTGCTCGGCGCGGTCTCCGTCACTTCCGGCACGACTGCCGCGGGCAGCACAGGCGGAGGGGCCTCGATCGGTGGCTGCGGGCGAGCGATCGGCCGCAACCCGTGTGCGTTGAGCCAGGCCTCCATGAAGACGCGCAGCCGTTCGCTGCGGAAGGCGAACCAGCGCTCCCGCTCGGGTGCGAAGGCCATGAGGACGTCTTTGAAGCGCCGGAACGCACCCTTGCCGTCGATGGCCGCCATCAGGCGACCCTGGATGTCGGGATCCTCCACCATCGGGATGAAGCGCTCCATCCAGCGGTACTGTTCGCGCGAGCTGACGGGGTCGATCCGCATGTAGCTCGCATCGAGGGCAATCCGCGAATGCATGTCGGGATCCGCGATGCCGTCGACGACCCGGAGAACTTCGCCAGTCTTGACGTGCAGATAGCTGTGCACCTCCGGCGCGTTGTTCTCGAAGGCATCCTCGAGCGCCTCCCAGTCGACGGGAACGTCTTTCCAGGTTTGGCTCACATTCGTCATAGGCGTATCGCGCTGCCTGGGCACTCTCCGGCAACTCGCGGAGGGACCACCCTCCAAGAGTGCCGGAGGCCTGAAAAACGTCAATCACGAGTGTCCCCGCGCCAGTGGACGGCTCCCAAATTGCCGGGCGTCAGGTCATTCAACCCACCGCCGAGCGCTCCCATTCCCTAGCAGGGCGCTCAAAAGGACCCTCCCCACGACCGACCACCAGGGACCCCCGCCAGGACCTGCACCTTCATGGGGCTTTCGAGAGTCCACGGGCTCGGTCCTTCGCCGCGCAGCGTTCAGGGATGAGCCTGTCACGGTGCTTCTTCCTGCCCCCTGCGGCGTGCTGCTCCGCGCGGGCACGGTGGCTCCTCGTCGGCAGGGTCCTTTTTCAGCACCCTGCTATCGAGCAGACGTTCGGGTCCGAGCGACCGCTCGCGTCCAGCCTCGATGGAGCTCCGCCACGCGCTCAGCGCTGAGCGCACCAGGACCATCCGGCAGGAACGTGCGGTCGAGGTGCGCACGTTCGGCAGCGGCCTCCGGCGAACCAAAGAGCCCTGCTCCCAGACCGGCCAGCAAGGCTGCGCCGCGTGCGGTCGACTCGACGTCGGTCGGCCGCTCGACGGGCACCTGCGAAATCGACGCCTGCAGCTCGAGCAGCAGCGCGTTTTTGGTCGCTCCGCCGTCTACACGCAAGCGGCCGATGGGGGACAGCCCTTGCCGCTCGAGATCGCTCGACATCGCGCGAACCAGATCATCGACCGAAAGCGCCATCGCTTCGAGCGTCGCCCGCGCCAGATGCGCGCGCGTGGTGCCGCGGGTGATGCCAGTGATGAGCCCCGTGGCTCCAGCGTCCCAATGCGGCGCCCCGAGACCGGCCAGTGCGGGAACGAACACGACGCCTTCCGACGACGGCACGCTGCGCGCGAGCGCTTCGATGTCCGAGGCGGAGGCAATCACGCCGAGACCGTCGCGCAGCCATTGGACAGCCGCGCCCGAGATGAAGCACGATCCCTCGAGCGCATAGGTCGGGGTGCCTCCAAGCTGCCAGGCCAAGGTCGACAGCAGACCGGCCTGGCTCGAAACTGGCTGTGCACCGACGTTTGCGAGCACGAACGCCCCCGTGCCGTAGGTGCATTTCACGTCACCTTGGTGCAAGCATCCCTGGCCAAAGAGCGCCGCCTGCTGGTCACCCGCGATGCCGGAGATGGGGATGCCATCTGGCAGCCCGGGCACCCCGCGCGTGTGTGCAACCACCCCTGCGGTGGGCACGATCCTCGGCAACATCGCCTCGGGCACGCCGAATAGATCGCACATCTCCGAGCTGAACGTGCAGCTCCGAAGGTCCATCAGGAGCGTGCGAGCGGCGTTCGTCGCCTCCATCACGTGCGGCGCCGTCGGCCCGCCGCAGAGTTTGTTCACGAGGAAGCCGTCGATGGTCCCGAGCTTGAGCTGGCCCGACCGAGCACGACGTCCGAGCTCGGCTTGGCTGTCCAAGCACCACGCCACCTTCGTCGCGGAAAAATAGGGATCGATGACGAGCCCCGTGACGGCGCGGACGCGGTCCGCGTGACCCGCTCGGATGAGCTCCTCGCAGCGCGGCTGCGTGCGTCGATCCTGCCAGACGATGGCGCGCCCCACCGGCGCCGCCGTGTCTGCATCCCAGAGAACGATCGTCTCGCGCTGGTTGGTGATGCCCACGGCAGCGAGGCGATCGCGTGCCTGCGGAACGGCTCCGAGGGCCTTCGACACCGCCCCGAGCACGCTCTGCCAGATCTGCTCCGGCTCGTGCTCGACCCAGCCCGGTCGCGGAAAGTGCTGCTCGAACTCGACGCTCGACCTGCCCAGCGCACGCCCCTCGAGATCGAGCACGACGGCAGTCGACCCAGTCGTGCCTTGATCGATTGCCAGGATCAGCCCATCGCTTCGTGCCGTCATCGCCAGCAAACAGAATACGCGCGCCCGGCGTGGAGCCCAGCGGGGGCGCCGCCCGCGTTTCTGCTCGCACACGGGCGCAGGAAGAGGAAACAAGGGGGGCCTCCGCCTCGCACTCCGGAGCGAGGCGGTCTCCCGGGAGCACACTCCACCCCACCCCGGGGCTCGCTCGGCGCAGCCGGGAGCAGGCCCGCCGGTCCGGGTCGCGGTCTTGTTCCGGGCCGGACGGGCGGCTAGCCTGACGGCAGATGGCGCGCCTGGTCCTGTCGACTCCGGAGGGTCAACGCACGGTCGAGCTGCGAACGAAGAACTCCCTCGGTCGCCATCCAAACAACTCGATCCAGGTCCTCGATCGCATCGTCTCGAAAGAGCACTGCATCATCGAGCTCAGGGACAGCAAGTTCATCCTGCGCGACCTCGGTAGCCTCAACGGCACCTACGTCAACGGCGAGCGCGTCAACGGCGAGGCCTTTTTGCCAGAGGGCGCAGAGATCGCGATGGGCCAGACCAAGGCGCGCATCGAGCAGACCGATCGCCTCCCGCAACGTGCGCCGACACCGATTTGGGACAAGCCCGGTTTGCCGCACGAGGCGATGGGCCAGCCGACCATCCCGCAGCCGCTGTCGACGCCGGGCGGCCCGACCCCCGGCGGATTCCAGCCCTTGCCCGGGCCCGCGCTCAATTTGAGCAATCTGCAACCGCCCCCGACGAATGCGATGCCGGCGAGCCCGGAAAAGCGCGTCGGCATGAAGACGCGCGTCGATCTCGCCGCCGACGACGCCCACGCCATTGGCGCGCAGATCGACGCGACCGAGAAGGGCTTTTTGCCCTACGACAAGGTCTCGAAGAATCCGGCGCAGCTCGCGCAGGACTACGAGCGGCTGCGCCTGACGCACGAGCTCTCGCGCGAGATCGCGCTCGAGCGCGACTTGCCAGCCCTCCTCGAGAAGATCCTGTCGACCATCTTCCGCTTCGTGCGCGCGGATCGCGGTGTCATTTTTCTGAAAGACGACACGCAGGAGACGAAGCTCGGACCCGCCGCCAGCTTGCGCCGCGACGGCAAGGACGCCCCCATCCAAGTTTCGTCGAACATCATGAACCGCGTGGTGCAGGAGCGCGCCACCGTTCTGACTCACGATGCAGCCAAGGAGTTTGCGAAGGGCAAGAGTCTCGTCCTGCACAACATCAGCTCCGCCATCGTCGCGCCGATGCTCCACGAAGGAGACATCGTGGGCGTGCTCTGGCTCGACAGCCAAAGCATCGCTGCTTTCCAGGCCAAGGATCTCGAGATCGTGACCGCGATCGCCAATCAGGCGGCCATGTTCATCGAGATCAACACGCTCGGAAAGAAGATCCAGGAAGTCTCGCGCGTGCTCTCGCCCAACGTCGCCGCAAAAGTGCTCTCAGGAGAGCTGGCCATCGAAAAGGGCGGACGCAGCGTGGAGCGCTGCACCGTGTTCAACTCCGATATTCGTGGCTTCACGGCCATGAGCGAGCGCGCCGAGCCCGAAGAGATCGTCGACATGCTCAACGACTACTTCGAGCTCATGGTCGAGACGATCTTCAAATACGAAGGCACGCTCGACAAATTCATGGGCGACGGGATCATGGCGCTCTGGGGCGCGCCAGCGACGCATCCAGACGACGCTTGCCGCGCCGTGCGCTGCGCCCTCGAGCAAATCAAGGTGCTCGAAGTCTTCAACGAAGGCCGTGCGATCCAGGGAAAAATCCCGCTCGAGGTAGGGTTCGGTGTTCACACCGGCGGCCTCGTCGCCGGCTACATCGGCAGCTCCAAGGCGCTCAGCTACACGGTGATCGGCGATACGGCCAACACCAGTGCACGCCTCTGCGGCATCGCAAAGGCTGGCCAGGTGGTCGTCAGCGAGTCCACATTGGAGGAGCTCCGGGGTCTCTTCGCGTACGAAGAACTACCCGCAGCCTCGCTCAAGAACAAAGAGAAGCCGTTCCGCTGCTTCAACATCACCGCCGAGCTCTGATATCCGACGCTTGAAGCGTCGACGAGCCGGAGAGCCTTTCTGTCCCAAGGCTCGCATCAGCCCAGAAATGCCGCCAATGCTCTGTTTTCTCGGGGCGGTACGTTTCACCGGCAGTGGGGAGAATCTCGGCCCCTGCCCAGGGCGATGGTCGCCGTGGCAACAAGAACCGGAGCCATGCAGCGTTCTTCTCGCGATTCGACGGCACGGTCGGCTCTACCCCGAGCTGCCTCACTCCTGCTCCTGGGGGCGGCATGGAGCTGCGGCGAAGGCACGCCTCCAGCCACCGACCAGGTGGGATCAGGAGGCAGCGTGACCTCAGGCTCGGGCGGCAGCCCCCTGCCCACCGGCAGTGGTGGCGCCATTGCGAGCTCCGGAGGCAGCGGACCGAGCGGATCGGGCGGTGCGGCGAGCGGTGGCGCAGCGACGTCCAGCGGAGGCAGCGGCAATGGCGGTGCGTCGCCGGGAAGTGGCGGTACTGGCTCAGGCGGCACGGAGCCCGCCGTGTGTGCGGACACCTACGAGAACCCGATCATCTGGGAGGACCTGCCCGACCTCGAAGTGATCCGCGTCGACGACGCGTACTACTACACCGCCTCGACCTTCCACCACTCGCCGGGTGCCCCAGTTCTCCGCTCGTACGACCTCGTTCATTGGGAGTACGCAGGCCATTCGGTGCCCGCGCTCGACTTCCATCCTTCCTACGATCTGGACGGGAGCCGCGCGTACGTCAGCGGCATCTGGGCGTCGACTTTGCAATACCGCGCCAGCAACCAGACGTTCTACTGGATGGGGTGCATGCGTCAGGGCGGCGGCTACGTCTTCACCGCGACTTCGGCAGAAGGCCCATGGGAGAAGCACTCGAGTCAGGGCTGCTATTACGACATGGGCCTCTTGATCGATCCGGACGACGACAAGATGTACGTGGCCTACGGCAACAATACGATCAACGTCGCCGAGCTGAGCGACGACGGATTCAGCCAGGTTCGCAACGAAGTCGTCTTCGAGACGCCGTCGTCGGTTCCCGGACCCCTGGAAGGCTCTCGCTTCTACAAAATCAACGGGAACTACTACATTTTCGTGACTCAATACGCGAACGGCGAATACGTGCTGCGTTCGACGAACGGTCCCTTCGGCCCGTACGAGCTGCGTGAGTTCGCGGTCCAGGTGCCCTTCGCAGGTGAGGGCGCGGGAGCGGCACCACACCAAGGAGGCATCATCCAGACGCAGAATGGACAATGGTATTACATGGGGTTCAACGACTCCTATCCGGCCGGGCGCATTCCCGTCATGGCGCCAATGACCTGGGAAGATGGCTGGCCCGTGCTCGAGCGCGTGAGCGGGGAGTGGGGCGCGTCGTACCCCTTCCCCGACCTGCCGTGCGGCTCGAATCGCGTGAGCGCGCCGCCGAATCCAGAGACGTTCGACGGCGAGACGCTGCGGCACGAGTGGGAGTGGAACCACAACCCGGACGACACCAAGTGGACGAGCGGGGCCGGACTCGTGCTCGAGACGGCCACGGTGACGACCGACCTCTACGCGGCGCGCAACACGCTCACCCGGCGCATGCCCGGGCCGACTCCGATCGGCACCATCGAGCTCGACTACAGCGAGATGGCCAATGGCGACGTAGCCGGCATCGCGGCACTGCGCGATGTTTCGGCGTGGATTGGCGTCAAGAAAGGGAGCGATGGCGCCACGCGCGTGGTCATGACGAGCGGGGTCAACCTCGACTCGAGCTGGAACACGAGCAACACGGGAGCGGAGGTCGCCAGCGCCGACATTGCGGGCGGCAAGATCTGGCTGCGCGTCATCGCCAACGTGCGTACGGACGGCGGAGGCGGCACCGCCCGTTTCGCCTACAGTACCGATGGCACCACGTTCACCGAGCTTGGGAATACGCTCACCATGAACAAGAACTGGACGTTCTTTTTGGGCTATCGATTCGGCATCTTCAACTACGCCACGACCGCGCTCGGCGGTTCGGTGACCATCGAGTCCTTCGAGCTCAGCTCGCCCTGATTGGCAGGGTGCTGAAAAGGTCTTTTCAGCACCCTGCGTGCTTCTCCGCGCGGATGTTTTCGTTGGCAGGGTGCTATTCAGCACCCTGTTGGAACGCGCGGTGCGCCACCCTCGGAACGGCACTTCAGGCGGCAGCCTGATCGCCCTTCCCCGGCGGCAGAGGACGGCGCAGCTGCCGGAGTCGCTGCCAGGCTGCTTCACAAGCGCGGGGGGCAATCAGGCGCATGATCAAAAGGTAGGTGGGCGGCAGCACGAGGACGAGCACGAGGGCACGCTCGAGGTCGCTTCGGGCGACGAAGTGGCTGACTGTCAGTCCACACAGAGCGGCCAGCCCGTTGCCGAGCACCGTCGAGAAGTACGGCCAAAGTGCCTGGCGGAGCGATGCGCCGGCTCGCCTCATGATCGAACCGTAGAGCGGCAGCCAGACCACGACGTAGTAGCAGGTCACCGAGAAGGCGGCGCCGACCTCACGCCCGAAGTAGGCACCCGGATAGACGAGCGCAAAGAACACCAGCGTCGCCCCACCGTACATTGCGGCCACCGTGCGAAATCGCCCCCGCGCCAGGAGCAGCTGCACCGCCGGAACGGCGATCCACTCGAACCCGACGCCCAGGCTCAGGAGCTGCACGATGGGCACGGCCCCCACCCAGCGCTCGCCGAAGAGCAGTCTGAGCATCGGCGCGGCCAGCACGGCCTGCAGCGTGCAGAGGTGCCCGAGGACCAAGCCGAGAAGGTGCGAGGCCTCCAGCACGGCTCGTCTTTGCCGGGACGCCTCTTGCCCGAGCGAGACGAGCGTTGGGTAGAGCACGCTCTGCACATTGTGCCCGACGAACGCCGCGCTCTGCATGGCTAGGTTGAAGCCAAAAAAGTACGTGCCGACGACCGCTGCATCGAACAGCGTGCCCAGCACGATGTAGTCGCCCTGGCCGATCGCCGTGACGCAGAGCAGGTAGATGAACACCCAGATGCTGCGATCCAGGAAGAATCGCCACTTGCGTACGTGCAGACGAAGCCTGATCTGGGGCCGAGCGGCGAACCAATAGAGGGCCGTCTGCACCGCATTGGCGATGGGGAGCGGCAGCACGAAGCAGTACGGACCAAAACCGAGCGCCGCGAACGTGACGGTCAAGAGGCCGCTCAGTAGGCCGACCAGCAGTGTCGTCCGCGCCAAGAAACCGAAGCGCAGGTCAGCGTTCAGCATCGCCCCTGGCACCTGCTGCAGTGACCCGATTGGAGCCGCCAGCGCCAAGACGGCGACCAAGCTCACCACTTCCGGTACGTCGTAGATGTCTGCAGCGATCGGAGCGGCGAGCAGCATCAGCGCGGCGCCGCACAGGCCGGACGTCAGGCTTAGCCAAAAAACGGGGGTTGCCCACAGGCGCAAGCGATGGGTGCGCTGCATGAGCACCGTACTCGTGCCCGGGTTGACGATGCGATTGGCAAACGTCGAGATCGTGTAACAAAGGCCGACCTTGCCGAAATCCTCCTGCGAGAGGAGGTAGGCCAGCGCTAGTTGCACGAACATGCCCTGGAACTTCGCCCAGGTGGAGACGGCGAACAGAACCGCCACGCCGCGCACCGCGCGCTGGCCGGTAGCGGCCGATGCGCCGGAACGAGTGCGCGTCACGACCACGGCCTCGGCGCGATGCACGCCGTCAGGAGCACAGGATGCGGGGCGATCAGACCGCCGATCCTAGCAGGGTACATTGAAAGCACCGCGCGCTGCGAACCTTGGACCGCACCAGAACTCGGGGAATTTCGACTGGTTGAGCCAGTTCGCCGCCCTTTTTCCCTCTCGACGCGGCCCCGGGTACGAGACAATCTCTGCCCCCCCATGGCGCACGTCCTGCCGTTCGAGCGACCCGTCGTCGAGCTCCTGAGCCGCGTCCGGGATCTGCGCGAGCTGGCCGAGAAGGACGAGCGGTACAAGGGTGAGCTCGAGCGGCTGGAGGAGCGCACCGCACGCCTGGCGCGCGAAGTGTTTTCCAAGCTGTCGCCCATGCAGAAGGTGCAGCTCTCGAGGCATCCGGCGCGCCCGTACACGCTCGACTACATCCGGCTGCTCTTCCAGGATTTCGTCGAGCTCCACGGCGACCGGCGCTTCAAGGACGACCCCTCCATCGTAGCTGGCCTCGCGACGTATCACGGGCGCAGCGTCATGGTGCTCGGTCATCAGAAGGGGCGCGACACGCGCGAGAACGTGCTGCGCAACTTCGGCATGCCGAATCCCGAGGGGTATCGGAAGGCGCTGCGGCTCTACGCCATGGCAGACCGCTTCTCGCTGCCGGTCATCACGTTCATCGACACCAAGGGCGCGTATCCCGGTCTGGAAGCCGAGGAGCGAGGCCAGAGCGAGGCCATCGGTGCCTGCATCGAGGCCATGGCCGGGCTCGGGGTGCCCGTCGTTACGACCATCATCGGCGAGGGCGGATCGGGAGGTGCCTTGGCGCTCGCCGTGGCCAATCGCGTCCTCGTCCAGGAGTTCAGCTACTACTCGGTGATTTCGCCAGAAGGCTGCGCGTCGATCTTGTGGAAGACGCCGGAACGCGCGCCCGAGGCCGCCGCCCGTCTGCGCATCACGGCGCCACACCTGCTCGAGCTCGGAGTGGTCGACGGCATCGTGCCCGAGCCACCCGGCGGAGCGCACCACAACCATGCCGAAGCGGCACGCCTCCTGGATCGAGCGCTGTTCGAGCATTTGGCAGCATTGAGTCAGCTTCCCCCGGATGCTCTGCGCGACGACCGCTACGATCGTTTCCGCAAGCTCGGCTCCTTCATCGCATGACGACGTCACCCGCCGAGCTACTGGCCGATCTCGAGCTCGAAAACCAACGCGTATTCGTGCGTGCCGACCTCGACGCTCCAGTCGACCGTTCGGGGCGCATCACTGATGCTTCCCGCATCGAGGCGGCCGTCCCGACGATCCGTGCGCTCGCGGCCGCCGGCGCTCGAGTGATCGTCGGTTCTCGCTTCGGCGAGCCGAAGCAGCCCGGCACGGGCATCGAAGGGCCCGAAGCGCCTTCGATCGAGCCAGCCGCCACGACCTTGGCCGAGCTCTCGGGTATGGATGTGTTGATGCCGGACGGCTGCACCGGCGACTCGGTCAAGCGCGTGATCACGCAGCTGCGCGAAGGGCAAATTTGCGTACTCGAGAACTTGTGTCGCGAGTACGACCAGGGTCCGCAGCGCGAGACCTTGGCGCGCCAGCTCCTCGACTACGTCGACGTGTACATGGCCGACGCGCTTCGTCCCCTCGGCCTGGAGTCGGCCACCACGACCATCTTGCCGCGCCTCTTGCAGAGCCGAGCCCCGGGCCTGGCCTTGCAGGCGGAGCTCGCCCACATCGCGCGCCTGCGGAGCGGCTCCGATCAGCCTCGCTTGCTCATCTGGGGCGGGAGCGCGCTTTCGCCGCGGCTCTCGCTCCTCCACCAACTGGTCGACGAGCGTACGACGGTGTTTCTGGTGGGGGTAGCGGCCAACACCTTGCATCGCGCGCAAGGCGGCTCGCTCGGGCGCTCGAACGTCGAACAAGCGTACCTCGCGGGGGCGCGCACCTTGGCCGAACAGCTCGGACCTCGCTTGAAGGCACAAGTGGACGTTCGAGCCGCGGAGAGCCCCCGCGCGGGCGCCACCACGATCTGCGGCGCGACCGACGTGCCCGACAGCCACCTAGCCCTCGACATCGGGCCCGACACCATCCGCGCCCTAGCGCAAGAAGTCAGCCGCGCAGGCGCTGTCGTTTGGTGCGGTGTGCCCGGACTTTACCGTGAGGAAACGTTCGCCGACGGCACGCGGGCGCTCACGGAAATCCTCGCCGATCGGGAGGCCTTTACCGTCGTGCTGGGCGACGATACGGTCACCGCCGCTCGCAGCGTGGCCAAGGACGCAGCAGCGCGCATCGACTACTTGGCAGACGGCGGCGAAGCCGCTCTCGCCCTCCTTCGCGACATCAAACTGCCAGGCCTTTTGGCCCTACGAGGACTCGGAACATGAACGCACGCACCCCCCTGATCGCCGGCAACTGGAAGATGAACGCGGGAGGAGCAGACGCTCTATCGCTCGCCGAAGGTGTGGCTGCTGCCGCCGCCAACAAGAAGTGCGATGTGGTGGTCAGTCCCCCAGCGCTCGCCCTGGCGGCAGTGGTGCAGAAGCTGGCGAGCCTCGGGAGCAAGGTCGGAGTGGCCGGCCAGAACCTCTATCCGAAAGACAACGGCGCCTACACGGGCGAGGTGAGCGGCCCCATGCTCAAAGCCGCCGGGGCAACCTGGGTCATCCTGGGCCACAGCGAGCGACGTCAGTATTTCGCCGAGTCGGATGCGTTCATCAAAGACAAGATCGTGGCCGCGCTCGCGGCCGGCCTCGGCCCCATCGCCTGCATCGGCGAGACCCTCGAGGAGCGCGAGGCAGGCAAGACCCTGGAAGTCGTCTTCCGTCAGGTCGACGCCTTCGCGGAGCTGCTCTCGGCGGAGCCCGGTCGCGTGGTCGTCGCCTACGAGCCCGTGTGGGCCATCGGCACGGGCCGCGTGGCCACCCCAGCCCAAGCCGAAGAGGTGCATGCGGCCATCCGCCAGCGCCTGAAGGACAAGGTCTCGGCCGCCGTGGCCGACGCCACCCGCATCCTCTACGGCGGCAGCGTCAACGGCGAGAACGCGGCCGAGCTGCTCGGCTGCCCCAACATCGACGGCGCGCTGGTCGGCGGCGCTTCGCTCAAGCCCGACGGCTTCGGCAAGATCATCGCTGCCGCAGGCTGATTTCAAGGCCAGGCTGACCGGGGCCGCGCCCCGTGCTAGCTGCCCCGCCCCGAGGACTCCTCATGATCGACCTGCTCGAGACCCCCCTGAACGTGCTGCATGTGGCAGCCTGCGTCTTCCTCATCCTCGTCGTGCTCTTGCAGCCGGGGAAAAGCGGCGGGCTCGGCGCCTTCGGCGGCGGAGCCGCCCAGCAGGTGTTCGGCGGTCGCGGTGCCACCAGCGTCCTCACCAAGATCACCTGGTGGACGGCCGGCATTTTCTTCGTCACCAGCGTGACCTTGGCGTACCTGTCCTCCTCCACGGGCGATAGCCTCGAGAAGCGGAGCCGACTGGAGACGCCTGCAGCACCAGCCACTCCCGTCAAGAAGTGAGCATGCGCGCCCGCGCGCTGCTCACGCTCGCACTGGTGCAGCTCGGCATCAGTCTGCTGGCGACCTTGCTCGGTCCCGTCGCCATCAGCGACGACGACTATGCGCGCGTGGTGATCGCGCAGAACTTCGTCCACGCGCCGAAGCTCGATCCGACCGGCACGAGCTGGCTGCCTCTCCCCTTCTACGTCACTGGCACCGCCATGGCCCTCTTCGGCACGACGCTCGACGTCGCGCGCCAGACGCAGGTCCTTTTGGCCCTGGTGTCGGCGAGTTTGCTCTACTTCGGGGCGCGCCGTCTGGGGCACGGCCCGTGGATGGCCGCACTCGCCGCCGGGCTGGCAGCAGCTCTGCCGAGCGCAGCACGCCTCAGCATCGCGACCGTGCCGGAGTATCCCGCAGCCGCTTGCATGGCCTTCGGCATGCTCTGTTTGGTGCGGCCAGCCGACGCGGGTACCAGCGGCCGCAGCGCCGGCTCGACCCGAACGGACGCCTGGACCGAGCGGCTGCGGCATCTGTGGGCCGCCAGCGCCTGGTCGCTCTCGGGAGCGGTGGCGCTCTACTGCGCCTGCGCCAGCCGCTACGAAGCTTGGCCCGCGGCCGGCGTGTACGCCGCCGTCCACGCCGCGCGCGCCCTCCGGGCGCACGCGGCGCCCACCCGCTTGGGAGACTGGGCCGCCGCCGCGCTCGCTGCCGCGTTCCCTTTGCTGTGGCTCCTGCACGGCATCGTTTGGCACGACGACCCGCTGTTCTTCGTCGCGCGCGTCAGCCACTACAAGGCCGCTCTCGGTAGCGGAGGCGAAGGCAGCTGGGACTCTTGGCTGGGCTATCCCGTGGCCGCGTTGCGACACGAGCCGGGCGCCGCCCTCCTGCTCGCGCTCGGCATCGGGCTCGCGCAAACGACCGCAGGCAGCCGCCAAGCGGTGCGCCGCGTCGCACCCGTGCTTGCCTGCCTGGGCGCACTCCTCGTCGTCCTGGTCCTCGGCGATGTGCGCGGCGGCGCTCCGACCCACCATCCGGAGCGCGCACTGCTGTCCTTCTGGCTGGTCGCCCCGGCGGTCGGCCTGTATCTGCTCCGTCAGCACGTGGAGTGCATCCAGGACGAGCTCGCGCGCCGGGGCCAGAGCGCGAGCATGCTGCGAACGCCCATCCCGTTCGCTTTGGCTCTCTGTGCCTTCGTGACCGTCGGTCTCCGCGTCCAGCCGGGTGCCTTTGCCCAGCGCGGTGAGGAAGAGCGGCTTGGGCTGGAACTCCGTCGAACCTCCGGGGCGGTGGTGCTCCTGACCGCGGACTACGGGTACTTCGCCGTGCAGGCAGCGTCCGCCCGCCCGGACCGCTTCGTCGTCGTCGATCGCAACGATCCGCGCGACGCGGACGCGCAGACCTCCGCCGACGATCGCATCCGGACCGCCCTCAGCCAGACCCGTGCGCCGTGGGCCGTCGTGCCGCTCGGCGTGGTCGTTCCCGGCTATCGCATGGTGCAGCACGGCGCGCGCTTGGCGCTGCTCAGCGCCGACGCGAGCAGAACGGCGATCGCCGCGCGCCGCTGAACGCGCCTTGTCGTGCCCCTCGGGGCACGGCGAGCCAGTCTGCGCCAGGGCCTGGAGCGGCTCGCCGGCCGGTGACACTCAGTGCAGCTTCGTCTGCGCATCTCATGAGTTCATACCAAACTCGTTGACTAGGTTGGCTTGATTGGAATACCCATGAAGCCCGGGGTCGCTCTTGCCGAACCCGAGAGGGGTTTCATGTTCAATTCCGCAGTGCTGGAAGTCACCGCCGGCGTGCTGGTGGTTTTCCTATTGGTCAGCACGGTTTGCACGGCCATCCGCGAAGGCATCGAGGCACGGTTCAAGACGCGAGCCGCCTATCTCGATGCCGGCATTCGGGAGCTCTTGCGCGACGAAGCCGGGACCGGCATCGCGCGCGCGTTCTTCGAGCACCCGATCATCTACGGCCTTTACACGGGCGGCTATCAGCCGAGCGCCCAGGGAAAGAAGGCGCTGGCCTCCGGCGGCTCGCTCCCCTCGTACATCTCGGGGCGCAGCTTCGCGCTGGTCTTGATGGACATCGTGGCCCGAGGACCGACCACCGACGCAGCCAGCACCAGCCCCGAGCTGCCCCCGGTCACTCTGGCAACCCTCCGACGCAACGTCGGCAGCCTGGGCAACCCTCACCTCGAACGCATGCTGCTGCTGGCGATCGACTCGGCGGAAGGCGACATCGAACGAGCGCGACAGAACTTGCACGATTGGTTCGACGACAGCATGGAGCGCGTCTCTGGCTGGTACAAACGCTCGACGCAGAAGGTCTTGTTCGTGGTTGCGCTCGTCGTCACCGTGGGGCTCAACATCAACACGCTGACCATCGCGCAATACCTGTACGAGAGTGACGTCGCTCGGGCGACGCTCGTGGCGGCGGCCGAACGCGCCGTGGACGAAGGCGCCCCCGCCGGGGCCGCAGCACGAACGGAGCTCGAAGCGCTCGCTCTGCCAATCGGCTGGGACCAAGGCTACGGCGCGCCGAACGTCAAAGCCTGGCCCTATCGCGATGCCTCCGGGAAGTGGGTCTCGGCCAAGTTCCAGCCCATGAACGACATCGTCGGCACGCTCGCCGGGCTCTTGATCACCGTGTTTGCCGCCATGCTCGGCGCGCCCTTCTGGTTCGACATCTTGAGCCGCGTGATGGCCATCCGTTCGACCACCAAGCCCAAGACTGCTCGACCCGCCAAGCAGGCCCCCGACGCGCAGGCCTCCATCACCGTCGGCACCGCCGCGGACGCGAGCAGCCCGGCCTCGCCAGCGCCCGTCGTTCACATCGCCGCCGAAGCGCGAGCCGTTCGCCCCCCAGACGACGACGGCGACTCTTGCGATCACCCGATCACGAGCGAAACGCGCGACGAAGAGCTGCCGCAGGCGCGCGGAGGAGTGGCAGCATGACCTTCTCCCTCCTTTGGCTCCCTGACGTACTCGAAGGCGCCGGCCTCAAGGTCGCTGAGGTCGACGGCTGGCAAACGCGCGGGCTCGGCGAGATGGGCCAGGTGCTCGGCATCCTGTGCCACCACACCGCCGGTCCGAAAACGGGGAACATGCCCTCGCTCGGCGTCATCCGTGACGGACGACCCGATCTGCGCGGTCCCCTTTCGCAGCTCGGTCTCGGCCGCGACGGCACGTTCTATGTCATTGCGGCGGGACGCGCTCAGCACGCCGGCAAGGGTGTCTGGCACGGCGTGACCGACGGCAATCGCCACCTCATTGGCATCGAGGCCGAGCACACCGGCCGGTCCGGCGATCCGTGGCCGGAGGTCCAGCTCGACGCCTATCAGCGAGGCGTCGCTGCAATTCTCGGCCACGCGGGCCTGAGTGCGGAGCGCTGCGCCGGGCACAAGGAATACGCACAGCCCCGCGGCCGCAAGATCGATCCCACCTTCGACATGGTCGCCTTCCGCGCCGAGGTGAGTCGTTTGCTGGGCGGCGGCCTACCCGCACGCCCGCTCATTCCCCAGAGTGAGCCACAGGCAAGCAACCCGAGTCGCAAGCCTCGGCCCACACTCCGCCGCGGGTCCTCCGACCCGACCGTGAAGCTGCTCGAGGCGGCGCTCCGCGTGCCGCAGAGCGGCGTCTTCGACGCCCGACTCGAAGCCGCCGTGCGCGCGTTCCAGCGCGAAATCGGCATCGTGCCGGATGGCATCGTCGGCCCGAGGAGCTGGAGCGCCCTCGACGAACGGACCGCCGAGACAGCGCACGCCGTGCCCGCTCCAGCCGTCCTATCGGTCGAGGTCGTCAGCGGCGCAGCGCCTGCCGGTTCGGTCCCGGCCGGCGCCGAGGCGGGGGCTGCGTCGACCGCCGCCCGCGCCAAGGCGCCGCCGGCGGTCCCCTCATAGTCCCCAGGCGCAGCGCATGAACGTCGCCACGCAGGTCTCGTCGCTCCGCGGCTCCTCCAGACAATCCTCGACGAAGTCGGGATCTCGCGCCGAGGTCATGGCCCAATAGCACGCGCTCGCCGTCACGGCCTCACAATCCTCGATGATATCGGTGCAGCCGATCGCGTCGAGATCTTGGTTGCATGGCGCTTCCTGCGTGAGGCATTCCACCACGTCGCTCGTGTGGGTCGAGCTGCAAACGTCGTCCGTCAGCTCGGTCAAGCAGTGGTAGACCGGATGTGAGCGATTGAAGTCGGGGTTCGACCCGTTCTCGCACACGCGCTGGAGCGCCGGATCGAGCGTCGCGGAAGTACCGCCCTCACCGCCCCCACCGCCTTGTCCGCCTTGCCCGCACGAGAAGTCGATCTCCTGACCCTCGCGGACGCCCAGCCACTCGTCACAGTTGGGAAGGTAGATGGCACCACCAGCGCCCACGAGGTCCTCGTTGCACGGGTAGTCCTCGTCGATTCGACCACCCGTGCCGCCCCCGGACCCGCCGCCAGTTCCGCCCCCTGACCCACCGCCCGAGCCGCCGCCCGTGCCGCCTCCGCCGGACCCGTCGCCCTCCCCCGAGCTGCACCCGAACGCGCCGCCGAGGCCTGCCATCACCATCGCGAGCGAAATCGCTCCCCACATACCCATCACTTGGTTTGCCATGTGTTCTCCCCTGAAAAGTGCCCGTACCCCTGTGGTGCGAGCGTCGTCTCCACTCGGCGCAGGCCAACTTGTGTCAAGCTGTGCCAAGCCGGGCAGGTCAGTCCTGCACTACGGTCCTTCACCGCCCGCGCCTCCGGCTCCACCCATTCCGCCCGCCCCGCCTTGCGCCGGGGGCTCGCCGCAGGTCGTCCAACCCGTGCGCACCTGACCCTCCGGGCACACGAACGGGCGCGAACCAGTGCAGAAGCCGCCGCCGTCCGTCGGCTCGCAGAAGGCGTCGTCCGCCAAGCAACCTGTCTGCGTCGCCACCACGATGCCGGGCTCGTTCCGACTGGACGTGCATTCCCCGCCGACCTGCGGGCCCTGGCCGCCCGTCCCGCCCTCCGCAGGAGGAGGACCGCAGCTGGTCCAGCTCGTGCGCACCTGCCCTTCGGGGCACGTGAACGGCCGAGAGCCGACACAAACGTATTCCTCTGCATCCGCCGCCTCGCAAAAGGCGTCATCGTCTCCGCCGCAGGCGTGCGCGAGGACACCGGGTTCACCGCGACTCGACGTGCAGGCGTCGCCGACCGCGGGTCCACCGGCGTCGCTGTCGACGCACCCCCATCCGAGCATCGGGCACGACAAGACGAGGACGATGAGCCAGCTCGTCCGGGCGCGTGTTGCTGTTCTTCCGCTTGGTTCGAGGGCGTTCATCATGAAGGCACCTCACAGCAACTCGCATGCCAACGGCGAGCGAGATCGGCTCGAACCCGTAGCAGGGTGCTGAAAAGGTCTTTTCAGCACCCTGCGTGCTTCTCCGCGCGGAGGAGGCGAGCGAGATCGGTGCGAAGAACCCCCTCTTTGTGAGGGGTTTTCGCACCTCCGTATTCCACCGATCCGCGCGGGCA
>Ga0315910_10000222_pt1 | contig 63126 bp, 56 predicted proteins | sample EdamamesoilMG_FD_204470 | JGI IMG/M metagenome (GOLD analysis project Ga0315910, IMG submission 204470) | Garden soil microbial communities collected in Santa Monica, California, United States - Edamame soil | ecosystem: Environmental > Terrestrial > Soil > Garden | place: USA: California... | reverse complement strand
GGAGAACTGTCAGCTCGACTGAGCGGTGTAATTGGCTTGTTCTACATCGACCAGGAAGTTAAAATTAATGGTACCGAAGAATCCGGAAATGCACAGTGGCGTTTTGCCAAGAACTCAACTAGTGACCTATGGGAAACACCGGGGCTGTTTGAAGGATACGGAATCAATACCAAAGCATCGATCAAGTCAACGAGTGCGGCTGCATTTGCCAATGTGGATTGGGAAGTATTTGACAAACTCCATGTGTTGCCTGGCATTCGTTTCAACTACGACAAGAAAGATGTTGTGTACAATCGCGTGGCCTACGGTGGTTTGGATACCGCTACTTATGATGGTACGAAAGCTGAAAAGATCGCGCTGCAAAATATGAAGAACGGTGTGTACACCAGCCAGGCATACGCGGCCGATGCGGATGAAAACAACCTTACCTATCAGCTCACCCTTGCGTACCGCGCCAGCAATCGGGTCAATGCTTTTGCAACCTACTCTACCAGTTTCAAACCCGTGGGGGTGAATGTAGCCGGGCTGCCAACGATCAATGGTGCCCCGGCCACCGATCTGGCCGTTATCAAACCGGAAGATGTTAAGCACATCGAAGTCGGTGTTAAAACTTCACCAACCGATCTGGTTACGGTGAACGTAACCATTCATAATACCGACATCAAGGATTATCAGACCAACGTTCAATCACCTGAGCTTGGTATAAACCGTGGCTACATTGCCAACGCAGAAAAAGTAAATGTGTACGGAGGTGAACTGGACGCCAACCTGAAAGTGAACAAACATTTTTCATTTTACGGATCGGTGGCGTACACCGTGGGCAAGTATGTAACGTTCAAAAATGCACCGCTTCCGCTGGAAGAAACCGGAACAACGGTTGAAGGAGTGCAAGTGGCCTTCAAAGATATCTCGGGCGAAACGCTTCCTGGAATTTCAAAATGGTCATCCTCTGTTGGTGGCGAATTCACCACGCCCGTTACATTCTTCAATCAATCCGGAAAATTCTTCCTCGCGTTTGATACCTTTTACCGGTCCGAATTCTCCTCCAGTCCATCGCCATCAAAATATCTGAACATCGATGGATACACCTTGGTGAATGCCCGCACAGGATTCCGGGTGGGCCTGGGTACTTCCATTACCATCTGGTCGCGCAATCTCTTTAACAAAGATTTCTATGAGCAGTTGTTACCTGCCGGTGGTAATGCCGGTCAGTATGCCGGTGTACTGGGCGATCAACGTACATCTGGAATAACCGTTCACTATGCACTATAAAAGTAATAACCTAAGCTGAGCATAAGCTCCTCCCAGTTTTGGTTTGGTGGACGGGAGGAGCCGCTCGCTTTTCAATTTGATAAAAAGGAACAATGACTAGCGCAGCTTAGTATCAGGCTTATCGACAAATCCTTCGCATTGTCTTTCTGACTTTTTACCGACATTAGAAAAACAAAATGACCACCACCAAACCCACCTTCAACGAAGCATTTCAATTCTGGCTCAAGCTTGGCTTCATCAGCTTTGGCGGACCAGCCGGACAGATTGCAATCATGCATGAGTTTCTGGTAGAGAAAAAGAAATGGATATCCGACAGTCGTTTTCTGCATGCTCTTAATTACTGCATGTTACTTCCCGGGCCGGAGGCTCAACAACTGGCAACCTATATAGGCTGGCTGATGCACGGAACACTGGGGGGATTAACAGCCGGCATTCTCTTTATACTTCCTTCTGTTTTCATTTTATTGGGATTGAGCATCTCTTATGTGATGTTCGGAAAGCTGGCATGGGTAGCTGCATTATTTTACGGGCTCAAACCTGCCGTAGTAGCTATCGTAATTCTGGCCTTGATCAAGATTGGAAAGAAATCGCTGATCACCCGTTTTCACTATGGTATTGCCCTGTTATCGTTTGTTTGCATTTTCTTCTTCAACATTTCCTTTCCAATCATCATAGTTGCAGCCATTGCGTTAGGATTTCTGGTGCAGAATTTTTTGCCGCACCTGATGGCTACTTCCAAAGCTTCCTCAAAAACAGCCGCAGACGAATCAACGTACTACCTTAACAACTTCTCGCCACCCGTTACCCGAGGTCTATCCCTAAAAAGTATTTCGTTCAAAACATTGCTCGGCCTTGTGCTTTGGTTTGTTCCAATAGTCTTGTTCTATCTACTACGAAATGATTTTTCATTCTGGCAAAACCTTATTGCCTTCTTTACGAAGGCCGCGTTTGTAACCTTCGGTGGCGCATATGCGGTACTCCCGTATGTGGCACAGGTGAGTGTTGAAAAATTTCACTGGCTCTCGCAATTCGAAATGATCGATGGCATGGCGCTGGGAGAAACAACGCCCGGACCGCTGATCATGATCCTGGTATTTGTCGGATTTATGGCAGGCTATCATCATGGGGGAAGTTCGCTGCTGGATGGAACCCTTGGATTATTGTCCACCACCTACTACACCTTTCTTCCCTGCTTCCTGTTCATCCTCATCGGGGCGCCTCTGGTAGAAAAAACAAAAGAGAACAATCAATTAAAATCCATTCTTGCTATCGTTACCGCTGCCGTAGTGGGTGTGGTGCTGAACCTCACCATCTACTTTGGTAAAGCCGTAGTTTGGCCCGAAGCACGCTGGACCCAGCCCGACTGGTTTGCTGTTACCTGGCTGGTGGTTTCATTCGTAGCCCTGTACCGGTTTAAGCTCAATATGATTTTATGGATCGGAGTGAGCGCGGTTGTCGGTATGTTGTACCAAACTTTACGCTGATACTTTCACACCTTCATTATTTCTTCTATCTTGCCGCCCATTTTTTAATCGAAACCTAAATGGCTTTACTCGAGAAACAACTTGTCGTTAAGACATCCACCATACCCAACTCCGGAAAGGGTTTGTTCACCAAAAAATTCATTCCTAAAGGAACACGCATCGTAGAATACAAAGGAAGAATATCTGCCTGGAAAGATGTAAAAGATGAAGACGGCAAAAACGGCTACATCTTCTTTGTAAACCGAAACCACGTTATCAACGCACTCCCTACCAAGTCGGCATTGGCACGATACGCCAATGATGCTCGTGGATTAGTAAAGGTAAAGGGCGTTCTGAACAACTGCGAATATGTAACGGATGGGCTTAAGGCGTACATCGAATCAAAAAAAGATATCCCCGCCAAAACCGAAATCTTTGTTGACTATGGAAAAGACTACTGGAAAGTAATTCGCGAGAACATCAAACTGTGGGCTAAAGAAGCCAAAGCGGAAGAAGCCAAAAAGAAAAAGAATGGTACGGTTTCCAAGGCTTCAAAAAAATCGAAAAAGGTAAATCATAAAGCCAGAAGTAAGAAGTAAGCAACAAGAAAGCTTACTTCTCGCTCAAATCTTCCAACCGCTGCAGGGCGCTGGCTGCGTACTCATCAAATTCCTTCCTTGCAGCCTCGGCCACATAGGCTTCCAGCAGGCGATACGAGTTATTGTTGATCTGTATTGCCTCCGCTAAGATGGTGTACGCCTTCAGGTCATTCGGATTCTGATTTCTGAAAAAGTTGGCCGCGGCCAAAATACCTTCCTCAAAGTAAGGATTATACGTTCCTAAAATTTCAAAACTCTTTTGGGCCGAGGTAGTATCACCTGCCGACTCGCTCAACAACGCAGTGTACAATAGTTTTTCCAGCGATCGGGATTGATCGAAGGTAATCCCCTTGTTAATCTGATTGGCCAGCGAACGCAGCTCGCCACGCGATGCCAGCATCCGCAGTTCGGTGTGGCGCACGTCATCATACAGCCTGCGATCAGTCAACTCCAGGCCGGCTATCCGGTTGAAGTAATGAATGGCCGGCTTGTACTGATTTACTTCGTAGTACCGCTTGGTCATATCCAACAACGCCTGCGCTTTGAAATTTGGATTCTCAAATGTGTTTACAATTCGGTTAAACATCAACGAATCGCGTACGCCCAGCCGATACCGACAAAACTGGTACTTATCCGGATCACCCAGGGTCAACACTTCTTCTATCGACATGATTAAAATTTTTTTCAGATTTTCTGCAATGGCGCGCTCCCCCGCTTGTTCATTTACTGATATTTCCTGCCAGGCTCCATAAGCTTCCTGCGTTCGGCCTGCCTCTGTCAAGGCAATGGCATTGTAGAACTTTGCATCTTTATAGTTATCGGTATCCGCATAGGTAAAGAATGTGGACGCTAACTCCGGATTACCCTGCTCCAAAGCCCACAAGCCCATGGTATAATTAAACTTGCCTTTATAGTCTTGTGTTATGTACACCAACTCACCCAGTATCTCCAACGCCTTCCTTACATTTCCCTGATAGTAATAGGCAAACGCAATGGATGCCTTGAGTGCTTCACTGTAATCTGTATTTGCCGGATCGCTGGCAATGCGATACGCCTGTGCAATAAACGCTGTGTCTTTCTCTTTGGCATACTTTACCATGTAGTTGTTGAGCAACGTGGCCGAAAAAAGATTGAGCTTTTTTTGTAACGGATTGATGGGTGTGGTAAACGGTTTATTATAAAGTATTGAAAGTGCAACGGCATTAGCAAGGGTTGCCGTTGATGTTGGCTGCAACTGCTCCATCACCGAATCAACTTCCAATGGAATCCGCTCAAGCGTAACCATACCAAAAAAATTTGTTTCGGCTGTTTCTTTTGTAAACGCATGTTGTCGAGCCTTATCGAAATAACCTAAGGCCGAATCAAGATTGTGAATTTTTGACAGGGCCAATCCGAAATTATTTTCAATAACACCCGATCCGGGTAATTTTCTGGTGGCATTTCCGTAGGCTTCAATAGCGCCAAAGTAATCTTTCTCCCACAGATAAATGTTCCCGGCATTTGCCAAAGAGTACGCTGAAGGATTCTTACTGTTGGCCCATTCATAACTTTCGTGGGCCGCCTCCATATTAAACTCCGATGACCGGGCAATCGCCAATGCATAATTGGAGCGATGATTCATGAAACTATGGCTTCGCCCCTGCTCATAAAATGCTTCGGCATACTTATCATCTCCGAGCAGTGTATACAAGTCGCCTGTATAGTTGTAAAATCCAGACATGCCGTTGTACACGTACGTTTGCCAATCCGATACAAAAATAAAGGCCAGTGTTGCAATCAATCCCGCCAACCGATACGTGAAGTACGGCATGCGCGTGGGTTTGTATAGCACTTTATTGATCGGGATATTTTGTCCGAGCATTAGCACAAAGTTCGAAATCAGATAAAGAACAAACACAACCCCATAGCCCGTGTGACTGAAGATAACAGCATGACGAATGATCATAACAGCGGGATCGTTACCACTGATGAGCAGTTGGCCAACCGTAGCAAAGCAGATGGCTCCCAGCGCTAAAAAAAAGTAAGCTCCAAACGGTGAGAATGAAATGATGTTTCCGTAAAGTGATTCGCGTTCTCTAAATCCCCAGATACCAATAACAGCCGAAAGCGAAAGCAAAAGGTACACGTTAAGGTACAGAAACTTCCAGTCGATAGTGCCCATCTCATGAAACGCTGCAATGAAAAGATTGACCAGGTAGATGATACTGATAATAAAAAAGTGCTGCAGGCTTTTTGACTTTCCCTGGCTGACCACATAAACAAAAAGGGCGAATAGTTCGTGGGCAATCGTCAGTATAAAAATCAATGAGAGTACAAGCCCGGCTATGTAGCTGGTGAGCGTGAGATGATACAGGGGAAGTTCAACCGAAGAGAAAAAAGTAATCAGCACCCCAATCACCATTGTAATCAATGTAAAGGATGCCAATCGTATTAAAAATGGCGTTGACGGAGCAAACCGGTTAATATAAAATGCTGGGCCAATAAGGATCATCAGCACGGCAACAACCGGAATCTGATTGAACTGTCCGAATAATCCGATCACCTCCAGTCGTAGGCTCACCACAAACAAGATGAACAGTGCCATGCCCACATAGAACCAAAACTTTTCAAGTGTGGTTACCACACTCAGCAGCATGACACAGCCTACTATCATAATAGTAAGAAAGAAATAAGATGCTATAGTATTCGGTTGTATAGCACTGCCATGAAAGTATTCAAAGATTACGTAGCTCTCGGCCGGAACATTTAATTCGAACGGGCCAAGCTTAAAGGTATGTACGGTGGTTTCTACTACTTTCTGCTCCTGTAGTTTATCCCAATGGATAACACCATCTACATCTTTGAAATAGGAAATCCACAAGAAGATAATGGTAGCGGCAAAAATACCTGCACTGATCAGCCAGGTTAACCGATACTCCTTCGCCCACGATTTCCAGAAATAAAGTGATTGCATAAACACAAAAGTTACACTTCGCAGTGCAAGCTAACCGAGAATAGGATAATTATAAAATGTATGGATTAAGCTTTAACCGGCTCGCGATGCCCCACCCACGTAAACCGTTTGGTAACATACTCCGGATTGGTAAACGATGCATTGCCTGACGGATTGCCTCCGGTAACATGAAAATCAGAGAACGCTGCGTTCTGATTCATGTAAATTCCACCGGTAAGATTAAATGAAACCGGTGTAGCGGCCAACGACATGGCATCAGCAATTTTCTCTTTTACTACAGGATCGGTAGTATACGCACCACATGAAATCGCGCCCTGCTGTTGAGCCATCAGCTGCGCGAACTCAATGGACTGATCTGTATTTTTTGTTTTGATGAGCAACGCAATAGGGCCAAACAATTCTTTGGAGTAAATACTCTTCAAGGTTGTTTCCACTTCAATCACCACGGGAGTTGCCACCCGTGCATTTTTGAACATCGGGTTTTCGAAAGCGCGCGACTTAAGCCAAAGCTTGCCAGGAAATTTTTCTGCTTCAGCAATCCGATCCAATGTTTTCTTATTTTGAATGGCCCCTAACACAAACGGTCCTGCCTTTGGATTATCCACTAACGAATTAATGTTATCAATTAACTTCCTGGTGAATTCTTCGAACGAAACATTTCCGGCAGGTGATTTCACTCCGGCCTCAGGAATGTAAAAATTCTGTGGAGCGGTACACATTTGTCCGCTGTATAACGCTAACGAAAAAGCAAGGTTCGCGGCAACTTTATCTACGTCATCCACTGAATCCAGAATGACTGCATTCACGCCCGTCTTTTCGGTAAACACAGTTTTGCCCGGCAGCCCTTCCAGGTAATTGCCGAACTGTGCATTGCCTGTAAAATCAATCACCTTCACATCAGGGTGTTCGGCCAGCTCTTTTGTGATCATCTTATCAAAAGTATCCGCGGCCAATTGACAGATATTCGGATCAAGATTATTCTCGGCTAACACTTTTTGAATTTCTGAAACGAAAATAGCAATTGGCAAAATTGCTCCGGGGTGAGGTTTTACGATCACCGTATTTCCCGTAACCAAGCTTCCATAAATTCCGGTTACCGAATTCCAGGTTGGAAATGTTGAGCAGCCAATCACCACGGAAACACCTTTTGGCACAGCCCGCCACTCTTTATTTAATTGAATGTTAAACTTGCCCATCGGCTTATCCCACACGGCAGTGGAGGGAAAGCGTTGAAGTTCTTCATACCCGGCAGCAATAGCTTCAAGGGCACGATCGGTCGCATGTGGGCCTGAAGCCTGAAACGCCATCATAAACCCCTGGCCTGTTGTATGCATAGTAGCATAGGCGATCTCAAAGAAACGGCTTTTCAAGCGCTCCAGTGACTCTACCAAAATTCCGGCTCGTGTGGCAGCATCAACTTTTCGCCAGGTGTGAAATTCTTTCTTGGCGGTTTCGATAAGTGAACTCACCGCAATGAGCGGATACGTAACACGAAGTGGTTCCTGTAAGTAAGGTGATTCCTCCTGACCATCCCACGCTGAACTTGTTTGTTTCAGCTCGCTGAATTTTTTTCCCAGCAATGCTCTGAATTTATTCTGACCATCGGCATCAGCCGTTTCTCCGTAAACAGAAGGTGCCGGATGCTCCGGAAAGTGCGCATAAAAAGTTCTGTCGTGCAACGCACGTATGGCTTTGTCGATGGTAGTCTTGTGCTTATCAAAAAGATTCATGTTGGTTGATGGGTTGTAGTTGCTTCGCTGATTACTTCTGGGCTCCGAAAACTTTTTTGAGCAATTCAGTTGTGCGGGCCACCGGGTCTACACGGATTTTCTTTTCTTCTTCAGCAATGAGCATAAATAAACCATCCATGGCTTTGGCAGTGGCGTAATCGTCCAGGTCGGGATTAACTTTTTCTACCAGCGGAATTTTGTTGTAGGTGTTCACAATGTCACCGTAGTATTTGGTGGCGTTTACCTTGTTGAGTGAGTTGGAAATTACCGGATTAAACTTTTCGTACAATTGTGCCGAAGTAGTTTTACGAAGGTATTCCGTTGCGGCATTGTCGGATCCTTTCAGAATTGCCCAGGCATCCTGAATCGTCAATTGCTTTATGGCACTGATAAAAATGGGTTTGGCTTCTTTCGCTGCATCTTCCGCTCCACGGTTCAGCGTCATCACAAACTTATCCACTTCATTTCCCAATCCGATCTGGCGAAGTTTATCTTCCACTTTCTTTACATCCGGAGGAAAAGGAATTTTAATTTTTGGATTCTTGAAGTAGCCATCGATTTGTGAGGCAGTGTTTGATCCGTTGGTGATGCCATTGATCAACGCTTCTTTCAGGCCTTCAGCAACTTCGGCAGTCGTTAGCGATTGCTGACTTCCCAATGCTTTGTTGACCTCGCCCATGGTTTGATTAATCTGGGCGGTGGTACAGGCACTCAAGAGAAATATAAATACAATAGATACACGTTTCATAATGAAAATTTCGGGTTTAACGTTTCGGTTTCGAACTCTCGTTCAGCGATTCTCAAACTTTAAACTTTAAACTCGAAACTCCAAGCTAAACCTTAACTTCTACCGGATTCGCAGACATTCGCGGTTAATTTCAGCGATATTTTTACAGCCTGCTAATCCCATCGTCAGATTAAAATCCGTTATGAAATTATGCAGTACATTTTCAACCCCGGCTTCACCGGCCAGCGCTAGTCCATACACATAAGGCCTTCCGATACAAACCGCTTTCGCGCCAAGAGCCAATGCTTTGAAGGCATCGGCCCCTCCACGAATCCCACTGTCGAGCAAAACCGGAATTTCTTCTTTCACTACTTCAATGATCGAAGGCAACGCCTCAACGGTTGAAATCGCTCCATCCACCTGGCGGCCACCATGGTTGGAAACAATAATTCCGTTCATACCATAGTCAATTGCCTTTCGGGCATCATCCGGATGAAGTATTCCCTTCAACAAAACGGGAAGCTTAGTATGCTGCCGCAAAAATTTCAGGTCTTCCCAGGTAGTGCATGGATTTGAATAGGTATCGATAAACTTCCGCACAGCGTTTAACGGCCTTCCGGATTTCAGCTTACTGAAGAATCCGGTACCAGGATATTTCTTCACCATGCTGATCAACCCGCGAAGTGTATGAAAATTGATAGCTCGATTAACCGGACCAGTTGTATCGGGCTGATCCAGCATCTGTTGAAATACAGGATCGGACGTGTATTGTGCTATCCCTTTACCTTCCAGAAAGGGCAGGTATCCTAATTCAAGATCGCGCGTGCGCCAACCCAGCAACGTTGTATCGAGTGTTACTACAATGGCTTTGCATCCACATTTTGCTGCCCGTTGTACAAGGCTAGCCACGAGTTCATTTGATTTACTCCAATACAATTGAAACCAACGGAGGCTATCGCCCATTGCAGCGGCACATTCTTCCATCGGCCTGCTGGCCTGGTTTGAAAATATGTACGGAACATTTGTGCGCGAAGCCGCTTTCGCTACGGCCACATCGGCTTCGGCATGCACCATTTCCAACACACCAATGGGCGAAAGAAGAAAGGGTGAAGGTAATTTACTTCCAAACAATTCAATTTGTGTATCACGTTCGCCCACGTTACGCAGCATACGCGGGATAATTTTTACACGGTCAAACGCCTCGCGGTTGCTTCGCATGGTACCTTCATTGCCCGCACCGCCTGCAATGTAGGCGAAGGCTTCAATGCTCATAGCATCTTTTGCAGCCTCTTCAAGTCGCGCACTATCTACATGAACTAACGGCCTTTTACCGCCAAAGCCACGAAGGTAAATTTCCTTCTGCCATTGGGTGGGGGAAAATTTCATAACGCTGGTTGTTTCTTAAATTTAGTTCCAAAGTACCACTCTTAAAAGGCTTTTGAATAGCTCAATTCAACCAAACCATTTTTCCTGTTAAGCTATCATCTACAAAACAAACCATGATAATCTCGAACATCCTCAATATTTTTGCATCCGATAAAAAAACGCTGCTATGTCGACTGTTACAGCTGAACTCCTAACCATTGGAGATGAACTCTTATATGGACAAATTGTGGATACCAACGCCCAATGGATGAGTGTTGCTATGAGTAATGCCGGTATTAAAGTAGTTCGAAAAACTACCGTTGGCGATGTTGATACCGAAATACTTGCCGCGCTGGCCGAAGCAGAAAAGCGTGCCGATATTATTTTGATAACCGGTGGCCTGGGTCCCACCAACGATGACTTAACCAAACCTTGCCTGGCAAAATACTTTAATTGTGAAACCAAAATTAATGAAGACGCCTTGGCTGAAGTCACAGCATTTTTTAAGAGCAGAGGAAGAGAACTAACCGAAGTGAACCGGCAGCAAGCGGCCCTGCCGGTGTGCTGCGAAAAAATTACCAATGCGGTGGGCACTGCTCCGGGTATGTGGTTTCACCAACGTGGAAAAGTGTTTGTATCCATGCCGGGTGTACCTCACGAAATGAAACGCATGATGACGGACATCATCATTCCGAAATTAACATCAACCTTTAACACGCCCGTCATTCATCATAAAGTAATTCGTACAGTAGGCATTGGTGAATCGTTCCTGGCAGAGAAAATTTCAGCCTGGGAAAATTCATTGCCGCAGCATATCAAGTTAGCCTACTTACCAAGTTTGGGTGAAGTAAAATTACGACTCACCAGCTTTGGCGATTCACGCAACAACCTTGAAGCAGAAACCAATGACCTTACCGAAAAACTAAAATCACTGGCCGGTGAGTACATCTATGGCACAGGCGAAGAGCCGCTCGAAGTTGTCATCGGCCGAACCTTGCACAGTATGAACCTCACGCTGTCGGTTGCCGAAAGTTGTACGGGGGGGTATGTATCACACCTTATTACAAGTGTGCCGGGAAGTTCAGCGTACTTTCTCGGGAGTATGATTCCATACGCCTACGAAATCAAAATGCGACAGCTTGGTGTAAAGCCTGAAACACTGGAGCAGCATGGCGCGGTGAGCGAAGAAACCATTATTGAAATGGCCAATCTCGTGCGCACCAAATTCAACACGGATATTGGTGTGGCTACCAGTGGTATTGCCGGCCCTGGCGGTGCCACTCCTGAGAAGCCCGTAGGCACAGTATGGATTGCGTACTCCGACAAGCATCACACTGTAACAAAAAAACTGCAACTCTCCACCGATCGGTTGTTAAACATTCGTATGGCTTCGGTGGCGGTGTTGAATTTGATCCGGTTGAGTTTACCAGCCAACCATTAACGATGTTGATGATTGCGGATGAATTCATCAGCGTGAGTTCTTAGTTCCGGAAAGAATGCTTCAAACTCAACCTTAAACTCTTCATAGTATTTTCGAAGGTCATTCACGGCTTCATCCATTTTTGAAACGTACGGTGTGCGTCTCGCCATTCCCGTAAGGGCGCGATGAATGCCTTCCACATCTGCATAGTGAACCAACCAGTTGCCACGAATCATATACGGAAGCATACGCTTGACACCTTCCGGCAAAACCGGGCTGAACTGTTCGATGGTCTGATAAGCACGCTCCGCAAAATCAGGAAGCAACTCGGTGTGATAGTTATTCCAATACCGGGCGAGGTAATGATCGTAAAACACATCGACAATCACCCCCGAGTAGTGCCGGTAAACAGGACGAAGCCTGTTCTTGCTTTGTGTCACCACATGATGCGTATCGGTAAATTCGTCAATGGCGCGATGCAATTCTATTCCTTTCACGATTTCAGTATCGAACTGATCCATCCAGCTTTTACCTTTCACAAAATCGCCAATAAAATTCCCCACCATTAGTGGAGGGTTATTACCCGATAAGTAAAGATGTGCCAGGAAGTTCATTTCTATAAAGGTATTGGTTATTTGTCATTAAGTTGGTAGGTTGAATGCCGATCACGACTAACCCTTAACGCTCAGAAATTTATGGCCGTACTCAACCAGATGAAATTGCTTATTAATCTTGCGCAGATTGACGGTAAAGTTGCTATCCGCGAGCGAAACTTTATCATCAACATTGGGCGGGCCAATGGTGTTTATCCGGATGAAATCGAACCCCTGTTCGATCAGCAACATGATCTTATTATTCCCACCAACCTTTCTGACGATGACAAGTTCAACTACATGTTCAGCCTGGTGCAGTTGATGAAAATCGATGAGCGTATGTACAAAGAAGAGATCATGTTTTGTTCTACCATTGCCGCCAGCCTGGGCTACCAAAAGCAGGTAATGTTTGATATGATGCTTCATGTAAAAGCTGGCGATATGCCCACCTCCGACATTGCCAACCTGAAAGAACTTACTACCAAGTATCTGAAACCGTAATGCCGGTACTGCTATGAATAGAATAACCTGCTCACTCCTTCTGCTTTTCATTGTGAGTGGAAGCTTTGCTCAGAAAACCTATATGCACTGTGGCCTCCTCATCGATGGCAAATCAGACGATGTCCAAACGCAGGTAACACTTATCATTGAAGGAAACAAAATCAAAGCCATCGAAAAAGGTTTTTCAAAACCCGGCAAAGACGACAACCTTATCGACCTCAGCAAGAAAACGGTAATGCCCGGCCTTATCGATATGCATGTGCACCTGGAAGTAGAACCATCAAAAGACAATCAACTTCGGGGATTCACACAAAACCCTGCCGACATTGCGTTTAAGTCAACCGTGTTTGCCAAACAAACTTTATTGGCAGGCTTCACCACGGTGCGCGACCTGGGCGGCTCAGGTGTAAATATTTCGCTGCGTAATGCCATCAATCAGCAAACCGTTATCGGGCCGCGGATCTTAACGGCCGGAAAATCCATTGCCACCACGGGTGGTCATGCCGATCCTACCAATGGCTATCGAAAAAATCTGATGGGCGATCCCGGACCTAACGAAGGTGTAATCAACGGACCGGATGATGCGCGTAAAGCTGTACGTCAACGCTACAAAGATGGATCGGACTTAATCAAAATCACAGCAACCGGTGGCGTGTTGAGCATTGCAAAAGATGGTTCTGGCCCGCAGTTTACCGATGAAGAACTGAACGCCATTATCGAAACAGCCCATGATTACGGTATGCACACAGCCGCGCACGCGCATGGAACAGAAGGTATGAAACGTGCCGTACTTGCTGGCATTACCACCATTGAACACGGTACTAAGATGACAGAAGAAATCATGGACCTGATGATTCAGAAAGGTACTTACTACGTGCCCACGATTACTGCCGGAAGATTTGTAGGCGATCAGGCCAAGGTGCCTGGTTACTACCATCCACTGGTGGTTCCTAAAGCGTTGGAGATTGGTCCTCAAATACAAACCACTTTTGGCAAGGCCTACAAACGCGGTGTTAACATTGCGTTTGGTACCGATGCTGGTGTTTTTCCTCACGGTGAAAACGGAAAAGAATTTGGCTATATGGTTGAAGCCGGCATGCCACCGATGGCAGCCATAAAATCAGCCACTGCGGTAAACGCCAGTATTTTAAAAATGAGCGCTCAAATTGGAACGCTTGAAGTCGGAAAACTTGCTGACATTATTGCCACCGATGAGAACCCCTTGAAAAACATCCGAACGATGGAGAAGGTCAGTTTTGTGATGAAGGATGGCGTGGTGTATAAACTTTAATCGCGAAGCAATAACGACAAGTCGAGTTCAAACCCGCTTACAGGCTCCTCGCCATTAATTTTTCTATCGAAACCAACATGGATTTTTCTCTCTCGGTCAGGGTAAACGAAATATACTTTTTTGTCAATTGGATCAATTAGCCAAACAAGATTGGCTCCATTTTCTATCCAGCTATTTATCTTCTCCAACAATTCATTCACGTAATCTGACTTTGATCGAATTTCAATGACAAACTCAGGGCAGACCGGGGCAAATGAATTTTTCTGTTCCTCCGTAAGGCTTCTCCACTTCTCGTTGGAAACCCACGCAGCATCAGGCGAGAATACAGATCGATCAGGAAGGCAAAAGCCTGTAGAAGAATCAAAGACTTCACCTAATCTGCAGGCGGCATTCCAATTCGAAAGCTGTCGGATTACTTCTGCATTAATCCGTCCGGAAAAAGAGCTAGTGGGTGACATGATAACGATTTCTAACTTGTTGTTTCGCTCAATTCTCAAACCTCTGTTTTCAGCACAGAATTTGAAAAATTCCTCATCGGAATACTTTCCTGTAATGCTATCTCGTAAAACTACCGTATCCATAACTAGTTGAAAGTTACTCTATTTTATCCACTACCGCAATGCACTTCAACTCAATGGCAATCGGAGTAGGTAGTGCATTCACTTCAACGGTTGTGCGACACGGTTGATTGCTCTTAAAGTACTCCGCGTAAATCTTATTAAACGTAGCAAAATCATCTTTCATATTGGTGAGGAATACGGTAACATCCACCAGGTTTTCCCAACGCGAACCGGAGGCTTCAAGAATGATTTTTACATTCTGAAAAACCGAATGACATTGCTCTTCAATATTGTAGGAAATAATTTTTCGTTCATCATCCAAGGTAACACCCGGAATTTCTGTTGAGCCTTTCCTGCGCGGACCAACACCAGAAAGAAAAAGCAGATTACCTACTCGGCTGGCGTGAGGATAAGAGCCAACCGGCTCAGGGGCTGAATCAGAAAAAATAGAATTCATATTCGCTATTGAAGTTTAAAGCCAATGGGCAATACAAAACGTTGCCTCACAATTTTTCCACGCTGTACACCAGGACTCCAATTTTTTGATGCGCGAATTACACGAACCGCTTCGGCATCGCACTCTTCACAAATGCCTTTGATCACATTTAAATCCGTAAGCGAACCATCCTTTTGAATAACAAACTCAACAAAAACCTTTCCTTCAATTCCTAATCTCCGGGCCTTTTGTGGATACTTGAGATTATTACCGATGTACCGATAAAAGGATTGATATCCTCCTGGTGGCTCTGCCCGCTTTTCTACTTCGGTATACTGATATACTTGTCCATCCTTATCATGAAAGGTACCTTGTGTAAGCACACCATCGGTATAGTGCTCCTCAAAAGTTTTGTTCTCCGGAGCCAACCCGCTCCATACGCCTTCTTTCATTTTGTTGACAACACGTCCGCTTTCAACATACGGTTCATCTATTTCAGGGGTAAGCACACAGCGGCACATACCATTACCATCGGTTACAATCTGGGCACCCAACGAATCCCAATAATTAAGAATGTAGAGACGGAGTTTAGCGGTACTCCCCGGAGTCGGCTCTTCGCAGCCCAGTTCGGCCTGCTTCTTACCATCGGCATAAAACACACTAATGCTTTCTGTTCTCCCGGTTTTATCCACCACAAGCTCAGCCTTAACACTTCCGGTAATGTGATAAAATGTTCTTTTCACACCCAGCGAATCGCGTACTTCTTTTGAGCGCACCGTTTTTGTGGCGGTGTAGTATGTAAAAAACTTTTTAGTCTCGTTAGCATCAATTTCTGAATAATAATAGGAGTCATCCAGGGTTGTACCTGCGCCACTTTTGTCGTAGTAAGCCCGGTGAACCACCTGCGCTTTCAACGAAATTGAAACTAAACTTACAGCCAGCACGCATAACGTTCTATTCATAGTCCTTTGTATTGTGGGTTATCGTAAACTAAAAACCAAACTACTCCTATAACTTATCCAATCCACGCCAGCCTGCTTGGATGGAACCATCTGCACTACACTTACAATCCACAAACCTGCATTGCTTACGCGCGTTTCCATTCTTCCATCTTGTTGTGTGTAAATACTTTGTTGCGTGGTGAGATTATTATGGATGTTCCAGATTTTAACTTGTGTGCCGAACAAGGGTTTTCCTTGCCAAAGTATAGTAAATGGCATGGTCTCACCTGGCTTCAGACTGTAGGGATTTTTCTCTACAATGATTTCAATGGGAAATCCAATCACCTTTTTATAGGTATCATCAGCATGTTCACCAGCCTGCATCAACACCTTGGTGTAGTACGATGATCGTTCTTGCACCGGCTTATTCAACACTCCGGTCTGTTCGCGCTTGAAATAAATTTCATCGAGCCCGTGTGCCTTTAAATACTCATTAAACTTTTCAGCGTCTACCGAAGACACCACACTGTTGGTTTGCAGAATAATCAGTTGCGTACCCGCTTCCGAAAATATTACATCAAGCTGATCCTTGCTTCCATTTTTAAGATTCGCTTTCAAGTCTGTTACTGAAGTGGAGTGATGAAGGCTCACCTTGTTTACCTGTTCGCGCAACAACGTATAGGGAGCCGGATGAAAGCCATCGCCCGAAAGCAAACTCAATGAAAACTTCTCTCCTGCTTTCGGAAAAAATAGGGGGGGCTGAAGCCATAATTCCTGGGCCTTCGAAAAAGTAAAAAGAAGGTTAAATACGAAAACAACCAGCCAGCGCTTCATTGATAATAGATCATTGGGCATTGAAATTTTCAACTATTCATAATCTCTTCAATCTCTTCCACCTCCACAGGAAAATTCTTCATCAGATCAAGAATTCCATTTTTCTGAATCACCACATTATCTTCAATACGAATTCCCAATCCTTCCTCACGAATGTAAATACCTGGTTCAACCGTCCACACCTGGCCCACTTGCATTTTGTGATACATGCTGCCAACGTCATGAACATCCAGGCCAAGCTGATGGCCCGTGCCATGCATAAAATATTTCATAAAGAGCGGTTTATCCTTGTGCTGATTCTTCACATCTTTTTTATCTAGCAACTTCAACCCGATCAACTCGCTCTCCATAATCTTCTGCACTTCTTTGTGATAATTAAAATAAAGCTCGCCCGGTCTCAGCATTTTAAATGCCTCTCGCATTACACGGAGCACAGCATTGTATGCATCTTTTTGACGCTTCGTGAATTTTCCATTCACCGGAATAGTACGTGTTAGATCTGCATTATAGTTGGCATACTCTGCCCCAACATCCAACAAAAGCATATCACCATCTTTACATTCCATACTGTTTTCAATGTAATGTAGCACACACGCATTGGTACCGGAAGCGATGATGGGTTCGTACGCAAAACCGCGGGAAGTATTTTTCAAAAACTCGTGTGCCCACTCGGCTTCGATCTCATACTCTTTCACTCCAGGCTTTACAAATTTCAATACTCTTCGAAAACCTTTCTCGGTGATGTCACAGGCGTGTTGTAGTAAGTCGATCTCGTACTTCGACTTGACACTTCGCAGGCGGTGCATGATCGGAGCCAGACGTTCGTACTTATGAAGCGGATAGTTTTCCTGGCAACTTTTTACAAATCGTGATTCTCTAGTTTCAACGGCCGAGTCTGCGCGGTAGTGATCATTGGTATTGAGGTAAACATGCTCGGTGTCGCCCATTACCATCATGGTGTTGAAGAGTCTTGTGAATTCCGAAAGCCACAACACAGTTTCGATGCCGGTTTGCTCGCGTGCTTCTTCTTTGGTAAGCTTGTGACCTTCCCATGTAGCAATCAGATCGCTGGTTTCGCGAACAAAAAGTACCTCTCTGTATTTTTTATCCGGAAAGTCAGGACATAACACCAGGATGGTTTCCTCCTGGTCTACCCCCGTTAAATAAAATAGGTCACTGTTCTGACGAAAGCGCATGGTGCCATCAGAATTCGTTGGCATAATGTCGTTGGCATTCAGTGCAACCAGTGAATTAGATTTCAGTTCCTTCACTAAACGCTTGCGGTTCGAAATGAACAGTTCGCTGGAAATGTTTTTGTATCTCATATTCAATCGCTATTTTTCTCGAAATAAAATTTACCGTATGCTAAAAGCGGTATGCAATTTAATTAAAACTCTATGACGCCAATCGCCCGACTATCAAAGTATGTTATTATTCTTTGCGCCACGCTAAACCTGGCACACGCACAATGGAAGTATGAACCTACGGCTGAAAATCTAAAGAACCGGCAATGGTTTGAAGATGCTAAGTTTGGGTTGTTCATTCACTGGGGTGTGTACAGTGTACTCGGAGATGGCGAATGGGTGATGAACCAGCAACAGATTCCGATTAAGACGTACGAAAAAATTCCGGGCTTCTTCAACCCGACAGAGTTCGACCCAAAAGCATGGGTGCAAATGGCGAAGTCGGCCGGTATGAAATACATAACCATCACCAGTAAACATCACGATGGTTTCGCCATGTGGGATAGCAAAGTATCCGATTATAACATCGTAAAGAAAACTCCGTATGGAAAAGACGTTTTAAAAATGCTGGCCGAAGAATGCCGTAAAGAAGGTATCAAATTGTTTTTCTATCACTCACAACTCGACTGGCATCACCCCGATTATTTTCCAAGAGGCAATACAGGCGCCAGTTGGACAGGCCGCGAAGAAAAAGGTGATTGGTATAAGTACCTCGATTACATGGATGCGCAACTTTCAGAATTGCTAACCGGCTATGGCGATGTGGCCGGAATCTGGTTTGATGGTATGTGGGATAAGAAAGATGCCGATTGGCGGTTGGAGAAAACGTATAAACTTATTCACCAACATCAACCAGGGGCGCTGATCGGAAGTAACCACCACCGTACACCTTATGAAGGCGAAGATTTTCAGATGTTCGAAAAAGATTTGCCTGGTCACAACACTACCGGCTTTGCACCTGAACAGAAAATCGGAACACTCCCCAAAGAAGTATGCGAAACCATTAACTATTCATGGGGCTTCAACCTGAAAGACAACGGCCACAAAAGCACGAAAGAACTGGTGCAGTACATTGTTAAAGCTGCCGGCTATGGTGGAAACTTTCTCTTAAATGTTGGTCCGATGCCGAACGGAAAAATTCAACCTGAACACCTTGAGAGTTTAAAGAAAGTAGGCGAATGGATGAGTGCTTCCGGTGAAACCATTTATGGCACCCGTGGTGGACCGCTTACGCCTCGTGATTGGGGCGTAACTACGCAGAAAGGTAACAAGGTGTATGTTCACATCCTGAACTGGTATGATGAGTCGCTTACGATTCCATCGTGGGGCAAGAAAATAAAGTCAGCGAAACTTTATAGCGACAAATCGGCTGTAAAATTCATGGAGAACGAATACGGCATTACGCTGAAAATTGCCAAAGCAAAGCTGAATGAAATTGATACGATTGTGGAGTTGGAGATGAAGTAAGTACTCACAGCATTCACGAAATACAACGAACTATTCCGTGAATGCTGTAACTTCTGTTATCAATATTTTTGCTGAACCCTAACTTGATTTTCCCTGCGGATCATTTACCTCGTCTGTATTCACCCAATTCAATAACACGAAAGTAACGAGCAACCCGGAGAAGAAACCTTCCAGTACAATGATAAAGGAAGTAATGTACGGGTTAAGGTAGCGGCCCATGGCTTCGTTCTGAACAATGGCCTCCATCATACCCGTATCTACTTTAAGGTAGATGAATAGAAACAAACCAAACACCAGCGAGCCAAATCCGGCAGTGGCAACACCCATAATCAATCCTCTGAAGTAATTCAGGTGATCCGAATGTGTTTCCTTGAACTTCTTGAGCGCAGCCCACACGCCAGCCGTTAACACCAGCAGGTTGAGCAGTCGCAGTTCAACATGATGGCCAAGACCAATGGCATTCATAATCAGGAAGTAGGCGATGAGACCACCGGCAATGCGAAGACCGTAGTTTTCGGGAATACGATTCGGATTATTGAAGAAACTCATACGTGTGGGGGGATTTTGGTTTACTTAAAATTTCTCAAATTTTGAGAGAATAGCAAACGTTTTCGGTGGTTAATTATTTACTAACTTCATTCTCAATCAAACCCAACCCTTTATGAAAAAAGTACTTCTCGGTATACTCGGCATCGTAGTGGTGCTGGTGATCATCGGTTTCTTTCTGCCCTCCACCATTGAGGTCTCAAAAAGCATCAGCATCAATGCTCCGGCAGCCAACGCTTTCGATGAGGTAAACAACCTCGAAAAATGGAACAACTGGTCGTACTGGAACGATTTATATAAAGATGACATGAAGCAAACTTTTGGTGATGTGCGCTCGGGCGTTGGCGGATGGTATTCGTGGGAAGGTAAAGAAGCCGGCACAGGAAAGATTACCATCACCGAAAGCATTCCTGACAAATCGGTTCAGGCTGATCTCAATTTTATGGATCAGGGCACCGCCAAGGCATGGTACAATTTTGAACCCGAAGATGAAGGCACAAAACTTACCATGGGTTTCTCGTCTGATTTAGGTTGGAATCCTATGATGCGATGGGTGGGCTTGTTACTCATCAAACCGGAGATGAACAAATCGTTTGATTTCAGCCTTGATAAATTGAAAACACTAGCCGAAGCAAAACCCGTATTCACCGTTGCAATTTCAGAAGAAACCGTTTCACCCATTAGCTACATCAGTGTATCCACCACCATGAGTCCGAAAGATCCGGCCGCCATCAGCGCGCAAATGGCAACAATGTATGGTGAACTGATGGCCGTGCTCACGAAAGCAAAAGTTGAAATGACCGGAGCACCCTTTGCGCTTTACCCATCGTATTCAGAAGAATCCATGGAGATGGTGTGCGCGCTGCCCGTAGCACCCGATGCCAAGCTACCCACCAAGTATAAAGTATCGCAAACAGCCGGAGGTAAAATTGTAAAAGGCATTCACAAAGGTGACTACACCACCATGATGGATACGCATATGCAGATTGATAAATACATCAATAGCAAAAAGCTTGAACTCATTGGTGCACCGTATGAAGTATACCTCACCGATCCGATGGAAGTAAAAGACACTGCACAGTGGGTAACGGAAATCTGTTATCCGATCAAATAGCTGCCGGTTGCTAGTTACTGGTTTCAGATCAGTGATGTTTAATTTAGTATTGCGCATCACTAAGTACCTGGAACCGGTAACTTGCAACTGATTTATGACTTTCGAAGAATTCAAATCGTCTCTTCAGCAATCAGCACCTCCGGCTAATCTAAAGCCCCTGGCAAAAGCATTGTGGTTTGAAGGTAAAGGTGACTGGGAAGCTGCACACGATATTGCACAGGAGATAAACACGAACGATGGCTCCTGGGTACATGCATACCTGCATCGAAAAGAAGGTGACGTTGGAAATGCTTCGTACTGGTACCATCGTGCGGGCAAGCCAATGACTTACGTTTCATTGGAGGATGAATGGGCTTCACTCGTGAAAAATTTTATTTAGAGGGCTTAAAGTCTTTTCCTACTCGTGTTCTCTCGCTTGATAAGTCTGCTGCTTCCATTCCTCCAGCTCTGCCCTTCGTTTTGCCAGTTCGTCTTCGGTAGGTTTGTAGTTTACTAACGATTTTAAATCAGGCTGGCCGGCATCTACCCAGGCCGTGTACCAGAAGTCGCCAATCATTTTAATGGAGGCACGCATTTGTCGCTCTACCATCCCTTTCAATACATCGTGGTAGGCATCAGCATATTCGTTTGAAAACACTTTCTGTGTTTGCTTGCCTTTCGTTTCAAAGGAATAGCGCTTGTCGCCCAACCGTATCGATAAATTTTTCTCTTCCTTCAACACGGAGTCAACCGCAAGGTGAGCGGATTCAATCGCTCTCCAGGCTGCAAGCTGCGGATTGCTAATGTAACCCGCCTTGCCAACGAAGAAATCATACTTGTCGGAAAAGAGTTCGGGCAATCGCGATTCCCAAAATGCATGAATACCCTCCTGGCCACTAAGCTGGCCGTTATAATTTTCAGTAGTATGCAACGGCACATGCGCATCGGCCAGGTAATGACCGAGATCGGCCGATACTTTTAATATCCTGTCCGGGTCGCGCATCATAAATGCATCCTTCAATTGATAATACATGCGGTTAATGTGCCAGGGTAGAATGCCATACGCTTTCAGAGTATCTTCACTGAACTGCTCAACAGCATCATTCCAGTAACGCGGCATGGTGTAAAGCGCACTGTCACCATACTGATCGAGATCGATGTAATGACGGGGCGCTTCATCCACCACTGTGAATCGTCTGCGGTCGGGATTTACAGCGGCTTCGGCTATGTAGTTGATGTTAGCTTTGTAAAAACCGATCATCTCAGGAGGAAGAATAAAAACCGCCAGCCGGTTAATGCGCTTATGGGCTAAAAATCCCCACCCCGAAAAAAGCGGAATGATGCCGATCAAAAGCATAGTGTGGAGAAGCCTTTTCATATTATAACGAACAACGCGTGAATGCCTTTAATTTACCCAAAATCCCCGAAGTACATGCTCTGGCCAAAAGGCCTTAATAATGAATTCACACGCCCGGCAACTATAAATTCAGCATTTTATATCTTGCAAAAACCAGCCAGAATTGAGCAAATCCTAGTTTCAGACTGGCTGAGAGGATATTTTTAAGGAATTGATTTCGCCATTCATTGCATATTTAACAAATACCTCTACCTTTGCAGTCCTTATTTTTGAACAGATATGGCAAATCATAAGTCAGCAGAAAAGAGAATCCGTGCAAATGACGCAAAGCGTGTAAGAAACCGCTACCAGCACAAAACTACACGTACCTTGATCAAGAAATTGACCACTACTTCGGCTAAAACAGAAGCTGAGGCGCTTTTAAAGCAGGTTTCTTCTATGATCGATAAATTGGCCAAGAAGAACATTATCCATTGGAAAAAAGCTGCTAACCAGAAATCGAAGCTTTCGAAACTGGTTAACAAACTGGCTTAATTTCTACGATATCAGATATTGAGAGCCCCGCCCAACGCGGGGCTTTTTGATTTTGCAGGGATGCAGGATTGATGACTTTTTAAATACTAAAAATCACCAATCCGAAATCAAAAATCACTAATCGCAAATCAGTACCTTCATACCTTAATCGTTGTGTATGCAGGCTGAAGAAAGACCCCTTAACATCAAGAACTGGTCGCCAGAAGACCGCCCCCGCGAAAAATTACTGCTGAAAGGAAAATCGGCACTCTCCGATGCCGAACTGATCGCCATCCTGATTGGCTCTGGAACCGCCAAGCTAAGTGCCGTAGAAGTAGCCAAGAAAATACTGCAACATGCTGGCAACCTTCACCACCTGGCTAAGCTCAGTGTAAAAGACCTCACCAAAGTTAAAGGCATTGGCGAAGCGAAAGCGATTACCATAGTGGCTGCGCTGGAGCTAGGCCGAAGGAGAAAAGATCTTGAACCGGATGAAAAACCTAAAATAACGGGCTCAAAAGATGCATTTGAAATTTTACAAGCCGACTTGCTTGACCTGCCCCACGAAGAGTTCTGGGTATTGTTACTTAACCGGGCCAATCGTGTCATTAAAAAATACCAGGTAAGTCAGGGAGGTGTGGCCGGCACAGTAGCTGACCCGAAAATTATTTTTAAAGTTGCTCTGGAAGAACTGGCCAGCGGCATTGTACTGGCGCATAATCATCCTTCGGGCAACCTCACACCCAGCCAGGCCGATATCGATCTGACAAAAAAATTGAAAGAGGGAAGCAAATTATTAGAGATACAGGTACTGGATCATCTCATCATTGCAGGGCAAAAGTATTTTAGCTTTGCCGATGAAGGTATGGTATGATTTGATTTTACGAATTGCCTTTACACAAATGTTGGTGTAGTTTGCAGGATCATTCTACCACCAGTCATGAAAGTAAAACGTCTAGGTATTGGAATCCTGCTGGTTGCGTTGCCGCTTCTGCTGGCACAAATGATTCTTCGAAAAGAAGATCAAATTATTCTTCCGCGTCAGTCACCAGCTAGCGATAGTACCTCCACTACATCCGTAACGGTTCCGGCTAACCCCGAACTACAAAAATTTTTAGTGAAGTACGAAAAAGAAATTCAGGCTTTACTGAAAGCATCCAACACACCCGGTGCGGCTATTGCCGTGGTGAAAGATTCCAACATCATTTACATGCGTGGCTTCGGAGTTCGAAAAATTGGTGGTAAAGATTCAGTTGATACTCGTACCGTTTTCAGATTGGCATCAGTTTCAAAATGCTTTGCTTCTTTCTTAACCGGCATTCTGGTTTCGGATAGTGTGCTTTCCTGGAACGATCACGTGGTTGAGTACCTCCCCTCCTTCGCGTTAAAATCTCCGGAGCAAACTCAAAAGCTCACACTTCAACATATTCTTTCGCATACTACTGGGCTGCCCTACCACACCTACACCAATATGGTGGAAGAAGGACTTGAACTTTCGGCACTGCTCGAAAAACTGAAAGAGGTAAACATGTCGAATGAAGTCGGCAAGGAATACAGTTATCAGAATGTAGCCTACAGCGTGATCGGTGAAGTGATCAAAAAGGCAACAGGAAAAACATACGAAGCAGAAATGCTCGATAAAGTTTTCACTCCACTGCACATGGAAAATGCTTCAACCGACTATCAAACCCTGATGGGTAACCCAAACATTGCGCAACCACATCGCCTACGCAAGGGCCGTTGGGTTACGGCTCCCATCACCAACACCTATTACAATGTGGCACCGGCCGGAGGCATCAACGCCAGTATTCACGACATGGCCAACTGGATGATTGCGCTGCTGGGAAATCGTGAAGACGTTATCGACCCGGGCATGTTAAAGGAGTTGTATTCTCCACACATCAAAGCGCCTTCAAAAAACAGAAACTATGGACGCACCGAACGCATCAGCAGTTCCTACTATGGCCTAGGCTGGCGTGTACTCCATTATCCTAACGATACCTTAATCTATCATGGAGGTTATGTGAATGGATTCCGCAGTGAAGTAGCCGTAAACACAAAAGATCACATCGCCATCTGCCTGCTTACCAATGCGCCCGGTATGGCAGCCGATAAAGGCGTTCCGCTTTTTTTTAACTTATTCAAAGCACAGCGCGATTCTATTGCCGCGTGGGACAATCAGCAAGTCAACCTTTTACAAGAACAGTTAACCAATCCATGAAGAAGCAAAGCATCATCATTCTTATCGCGGTTATTGTTATCATCATCACGGTATTTTATTCGTTGCAGGGAACACGGGATCAAACAGCTTACATTCAGCAAATCACCAAAGCAAGAACTGAAAAGGATGAGTTCATGAAAACGTCTGCCGAGTCGCCCTTTAAAGACACGACAGAAAGTTTTACGGGATTGAAGTACTTTCCACCAGATGCGAAGTATAAAATCATAGCCACGCTTACTCCCATCCAGCATAAAGAAATAGTTGTTCTCACCACCAATGATGGAAAGGAAGAACGGTACATTCCATACGCGTACGCAGAATTCGAACTCGATGATGTGAAAAATAAATTACTGATTCTTGAAATAGTTGACATGGGTCCCTTTAGAGGAAAATTATTCCTGGCCTTCGGTGATGGCACCAGCGCCTTCGAAACCTATGGTGCCGGCCGTTACCTCGATGTGCTCAAAGTTCCCGGAAGCCAGACCATCACCCTCGACTTCAATGAGGCCTACAATCCTTACTGTGCATACACCGACAAGTTTTCATGTCCGTTACCTCCAAAAGAAAATCTCCTATCCGTTTCAATTAAAGCTGGCGAGAAAACGTACCATACTGAATAATTTAATTGGCAACTAGCCATCAGCAATTAGCAATAATTAATCCCTCCCTACGATCAACCGTTACGAGTAAACCCTTATTTTTGAGGTCTTATTTACGGCCCCATTTGTAACCGGGCCTTCAAGACGCACCTATGACCATTTCATACAACTGGCTAAAAGATTACATCGACATACCGGAAAGCCCGGAGGAAATCGGAAAGGTATTAACCTCCACCGGACTTGAGGTAGAGAAAGTAGAAGAACATGAAACTGTTACAGGTGGATTGAAAGGCCTGGTAATCGGTACAGTAGTAACGTGCGCCAAACACCCCAATGCTGATAAACTTTCTGTTACTACGGTGGATGTTGGTGGCGGCAACGTGCATCCCATTGTATGTGGCGCACCCAATGTAGCCGCTGGCCAACGAGTGGTTGTAGCGCTTCCGGGTACTACCGTTTATCCAACCAAAGGAGAACCCTTCACCATCAAGAATGCTAAGATCCGTGGTGAGCAATCCGAAGGAATGATTTGTGCGGAAGATGAAATTGGGTTGGGCGAAAGTCATGCAGGCATTATTGTGCTAACAACCAATGTACCGAACGGAACACCAGCTGCTGATTTCTACAACCTTCAATCCGATTACAGCCTTGAAATCGGACTTACCCCTAACCGTGCCGATGCTGCCTCTCACATGGGTGTAGCCCGCGACATTAAAGCCTCAAAGAATCGCACCCTGAAAGTACCATCGGTAGATGCGTTCACGGTGGAGAATAAAAATCTTTCCATACCGGTTGAAGTAGAAACTCCGGCAGCGTGCCCACGGTATTCAGCGGTAACCATTTGTGGCGTTACGGTTGGTGAATCACCAGATTGGTTGAAGAACAGGTTGTTAACGATCGGCCTTACGCCCATTAACAACATTGTTGACATTACTAATTTCATCTGTCATGAAATCGGGCAACCGCTTCATGCCTTTGATGCTGATCAGATAACCGGAGGTAAAGTAATCGTAAAGACATTACCGGCCGGCACAAAATTCACTACCCTCGACAACAAAGAACGAAACCTTACAGCCAATGATCTCATGATCTGCAATGCCAAAGAAGAAGGTATGTGCATTGCCGGTGTGTTTGGTGGTATCAAATCCGGAGTAAGTGCATCAACCCAAAATATCTTTTTAGAAAGCGCCTACTTCTCCGCTGACTATGTTCGCAAAACTTCGCTGCATCATCAGTTAAAGACCGATGCCTCCTTTCGTTTCGAACGGGGAACTGATCCGAACATTACCGTGTACGCCTTAAAGCGCGCTGCACTCTTGATTAAAGAATTAGCCGGTGGAAAAATTTCGTCTGATGTCGTAGACATTTATCCTTCAAAAATCGAGAACAGAACCATCGAAGTAAAAGACAAGAATGTAAACCGGCTGATCGGCAAAGCCATACCAAGAGAAGAAGCGTTTGCCATTCTTGAACGATTGGATATTGAAGTGAAAGGAAAGAAAGACGATCGCTATACCGTTTCTGTTCCACCGTATCGTGTGGATGTTTTGCAGGAAGCGGATGTTGTAGAAGAAATCCTCCGCATCTACGGATTCAACAACATCGAACTTTCCGATCCCGCCAGCACCGAGTACCTGGCTGAGTTCCCCGTAAAGAACATCGATAAATTTAAACGCTCACTGGGCGAAATGCTGGTGGCCAACGGTTTCTATGAAATCTGGACCAACTCGCTTACTAATCAAGCCTACCAACAGAAACACAACCTCACCTTCAAGGGCGAGACCGTTGAAATCTTAAACAAACTCAGCGAAGAACAAGGCGTACTTCGTCAAACATTACTATTCACTGGCCTTGAAGTTTGCGCCTATAACATCAACCGCAAACAAAAAGACCTGAAGCTTTATGAGTTTGGTAAGACCTATTTCAAAGAGTCGGGTAAGTATGTGGAAGAAAACTACCTGGCCCTCTACCTGACCGGAAATATGGAGACCGAAAACTGGCAACACAAAACACAGCGTGTTACCTACTACGATCTTGCCCAACAGGTACAACATATTTTAAACAAATCGGGTATCACGCAACTGAAACAGGAGAACATCAAGGATCAACTGTTGGAATATGGAGCGAAGTTAACGCGTGGCAATGAAGAAATCGGTAAGCTTGGAAAGGTAAAACCAGCCTTGCTGAAAGATTTCGGCATCAAGCAGGAATTATTTTATGCTGAACTCAACGCTTCCTTGCTTTTCCAATCGGCAAACCCTAAGTTAGTAATTCAGGAGGTTGCTAAATTTCCGGAAGTACGAAGAGATTTGTCGCTCGTGCTCGATCGGCAAGTAAGTTTTGAAGATATTCGCAGCCTGGTGATGACAACCGAGAAGCGGTTAATTAAAAACATCATTGTATTCGATGTGTACGAAGGCGAAAACCTTCCACAAGGAAAGAAAGCCTATGCACTTGGATTTACCTTGCTGGATGAAACCAAAACCCTGACAGACGATGAGATCGAAAAAACAATGGTAAAACTGATGGGTGCGTTTGAACAAAAACTGAGCGCAGTCATCAGAAAGTAGAATTAGGAGTTAATTTGACGATAGAAACAGAAATTCACGAGTTACAAGCGTTCGAACAGCGGGGATTAAACAGGAACGCTGTACAAGTGACCGTAAATATTGCTACATGGATCAAGAACTGTTGAAAACCAACCTCAATGGGTTGGAGCGCAAGCTGATGGTGCTCATCAACGAGCACAAAAATCTGAAAGACGAGATCAAAAGCCTGAAGGCCGAGAATAACAGTCTTAAATCGGCCGTTAAGACCCGTGACGAGCAGATTTCCGGTTTTCATAATCAACTGAAAATCACTAAACTTGTGGATAATTTAAACCCGGAAGACGGAAGTGTTCTGGAGTTGAAGAAGAAAGTGGACGAATACATTCGTGAGATAGACAAGTGCATCGCTCACTTAAGCAGATAAAAGAACCTGTAAGATTATTTAATGGAGGAACTTTCGATAAAAATCAAAATAGCCGACCGCGAATACCCCATGAAGGTGAAGCGTTCTGACGAAGAGCGGGTACGCATGGCCGGTAAACTGATCAATGAAAAACTGAAATCTTACCGGGAACAATTTGGGATTGATGACAAACAAGATTTACTCGCCATGGCGGCCTTCGATTGCCTCGTAGATAAAATGGCAGCCGAAGAAACACATCAGGTTATCGACCAGACCGTGTTTGAAAAAGTAAACCAACTCAACCATCTGGTATCCCAATCCATTCTCTGATTCTTCTCTCCCAGCATTCCAGAGCCAAGGCGGCAAATCCGGGTTAGTGTATAACCTAACTTTTCTATTATGTCTACCTCTACCTTAATCACGGTGCTAATTGCCGCAGCATCAACCATCGTGTTTAGTCTGGCTATTGGCACTCTGTTGTATAAGCGAAAAATGAGCAAAAAGGCAGAAGATGCCGAAGACAAAGCCAAGCTAATTTTAAAAGAAGCTGAGATCGCAGCCGAAAACCTGAAGAAAGACCGCATCATCGAAGCCAAGGAAAAAATCCTGAAGATGCGTTCGGAGTTCGAAGACGAAGCTAACAAGAAGAAAAATCTTATTCTGAGTAACGAACAGAAAATCAAGCAACGCGAGCAAACCATCAGCAAGGAAATTGAAAACCTGAAACGCAAAGAAGGCGAACTGGATGATATCCGCACCGATCTTGCCGCTCAGCTTGAACACGTAAAGAAGCGCAAGGAAGAACTCGATAAATTCAACCAGCAGAAAATACAGGTACTCGAAAATATCTCGAAGCTCACCGCAGACGAAGCCCGCGAACAACTGATCTCCAGCTTAAAAGACGAAGCACAAACCCGTGCCTCCAGCTACATAAAGGACATCATGGAGCAGGCCAAACTCAGTGCCACCAAAGAAGCCAAGAAGATCGTAGTAGAAACCATACAGCGCACAGCAACCGAGCATGCTATTGAAAACTGCGTGTCAATCTTTAACATCGAAAGCGATGACATCAAAGGTAAGATCATCGGTCGTGAAGGAAGAAACATCCGCGCGCTCGAAGCAGCAACCGGTGTTGAAATCATTGTAGACGACACCCCAGAAGCCATCATCATCTCCGGTTTCGATCCGGTTCGAAGGGAAATCGCGCGCCTGTCCTTACACCGTCTGGTGCAAGACGGACGCATTCACCCCGCCCGTATCGAGGAAATTGTTACGAAAACCACGAAGAATATTGAAGATGAAATCGTGGAGATCGGTGAACGCACGGTAATCGACTTAGGTATCCATGGTCTGCACCCTGAATTGGTGAGAATGGTTGGCCGCATGCGATTCCGTTCATCGTATGGACAAAATTTATTGCAGCACTCACGCGAAGTAGCCAACCTCTGTGCCATTATGGCTTCGGAGCTTGGCCTCAATGTAAAACAGGCAAAACGTGCCGGTCTACTTCACGATATCGGCAAAGTATGGCCCGAAGAACTGGAAAAGCCACACGCGATTGTGGGCATGGAACTCGCGCAGAAGTATAAAGAACATCCGGTAGTATGCAACGCTATAGGTGCTCACCATGATGAAATTGAAATGACCAGTATCATTTCTCCTATTGTGCAGTCGTGCGATGCGATTAGTGGTGCCCGCCCTGGGGCTAGACGCGAAGTGATGGAGCAATACATCAAGCGTCTGCGCGAACTGGAAGATCTCGGTCTTGGCTTCGATGGAGTGGACAAGTGCTATGCTATTCAAGCGGGCCGTGAGTTGCGTGTTATCGTGGATGCCGAAAAAGCAAGCGATGAACGCGCCAGTCAATTAAGCTTCGACATCTCCCAAAAAATAGAACGCGACATGCAGTATCCGGGGCAGGTAAAAGTTACCGTGATCCGCGAAATGAGAAGCGTGGCGTATGCTAAGTAAGGAGGTATAAATTCAGATGGATTGGGTAACAACATCGACCGATCTTAAATTTCTATAAACAAAGGCGCTTCATGCGCCTTTGTTGTTTCTAAACTTTACTCGTCAGCAAACGATTTAACGTGTTAAATTTTATGCTAATGGTATCAACCTTTGTGTATTTCGGGTTATTTTTAACATTGATCATCCCCCAGACCAATGAGAAATACCCTTGCACTTTACCTTCTGGTGATCAGTATTTATGGAACTGCTCAATCTTACCACAAGGATACACTCTTTGTTCGTGAAGCTATTGCGGCTGTAGAGAACAAGTATCAAACGGCAACCAGAAGTCAGTCTGAATTATACAATGGAAGTGATTTCAATTTTTATCAACCTTTATTGAACGAAAATCCTTACTTCCTGTCTGATGACTGGATTCAGGGGACAATTGAATACGATCATACGGTGTACACACAAGTGTACCTTCGGTACGACATTCAAAGCGATGAAGTAATTGCCGAGCATTTAAATGGTACCCGTATTAAACTTAGCAAACAGAACATTGGGTACTTTATTCTGAATGGTCATACATTTATTCTTATTCCGAATCTGAATAAATTCTACGAAGTACTTTATGATGGAAAAACAAAGGCTTATGCCGCGTATAGCAAAACATTTCAGGAATCTATTTCCAATGAAAAACTAGAGCGAACTTTCCGGCAAAAAACAAGATACTTTGTCTATAAAGATAAAAAATACATTTCCATAAACAGTAAATCTGCGGTGTATGCAGCCTTCCAGGAAAGAAAAAAACAATTGCGTCAGTTCGCCTCCCAAAACAAACTACGCTTTCGTACCAATGAAACCGCATTCATTGAAGCACTGGCACAACACTACGACACCCTGAGATGAACATACGCACTGCTTTTCTATTGACATTGCATCTTTTCTTTGGATTTTCCGCTTGGAGCCAACAGGCTCAGGTAACCGCTCGGTTTTCAAATGTATCGTTTCAGGATTTAATAACTGTAGTTAAAGAACAAACATCACTTACATTCCGGTATAATCCCGTGTGGACGGACAGCCTTACGATAACGGGTAATTATTCAAATGTAGAAATTGAGAAAATTTTACACGAAGTTCTCGACTCAACGAATCTCCATTTTGTTAGATTCGAAAACACTATTTTCATTACACAAGACAGGCAAGTTCTTACACAACTCCCCGCCAACTTCTTTCCAGGTCAGCCGGCTTCTAACCCCAAGCCTCTCGATTTTGATTTTTCAGCTTACGAAAAACGAGAAAAGGAAAAGAAGCAGGCTGAGGAAAAGCTATACCTTATTGGCACCAAGACCAACAACCTCAAAGGTAATGCGACACTTGCCGGAACTGTGCGCGATGAAAAAACCGGAGAACCGGTAATTGGAACCTCTCTATTTATTGAGAATCCTTTAATCGGATCTACCACCGATCAATTTGGTTACTACTCCATAACGCTACCTAAAGGAAATCACACCTTGAAAGTAAAGAGCCTGGGTATGAAAAACACCCAACGGCAGATTATGCTCTATGGTGATGGGCGACTTGATATTCAAATTGAAGAAGATGTCACACCACTAAAAGAGGTATTGATTGTTTCTGATCGTGATGCCCGCGTAACCAACCTGCAAATGGGCGTTGAAAAACTGGACATCAAAACAATGAAAAAATTGCCCCTGGCATTGGGCGAGACCGACATCATGAAAGTTATGATGACACTGCCGGGTGTTCAAACCGTTGGAGAAGGTACCGTAGGACTTAACGTTCGCGGTGGAGCTGCCAATCAAAATCTTATACTCTACAACAATGCAGTTGTTTACAATCCTTCGCATTTGTTTGGTTTCTTCTCAACCTTCAATCCTGATGTATTGAAGAACGTTGAGTTACACAAGAGTTCGATCACAGCCGATTTTGGCGGCCGCCTTTCTTCGGTAATGGATGTACATGCACGCGAAGGTAATCTCAAAAAAATATCAGGCTCGGGCGGAATTAGTCCGATTACCGGAAGGATTACCCTTGAAGGACCTATCCTAAAGGAACAAACCTCCTTTCTGGTTGGGTTTCGATCCACCTACTCTGACTGGATTTTAAAGCAATTAGATGATCCGAAACTTAAAAACAGTGAGGCCTCCTTTTACGATATTAACACCAGCATCAATCACAAAATCAACGATAACAATTCACTCTACCTGTCAGCGTATGCCAGTCGCGATAAATTCAAACTGAATTCTGATACACTGTACAAGTACAGTGACAAGAATTCTTCACTTACCTGGAAGCATATTTTTAATACTCGCCTATACGGGGTATTTGTGGGCGCCATCAGTCAGTATGAGTATACCATTTCGCGAGATAACAATCCGGTTGAAGCATTTACGTTAGACTTTGCCATTGGTCAGTGGAATGCCCGAGGTGATCTTAATTATTCACTCAATGGAAAACATACCTTAACCGCTGGTGTCGCCTCAACACAATACAATATTTTACCCGGTAACTATCGGCCACTAGGTTCGGAATCGCAAGTGTACCAGAACAAAGTTCAGCGCGAACGTGGCCTTGAAAGCGCTGTTTATGTAGCGGATAATTTTGACATTACCCAAGACCTCTCGGTTTATGCCGGTCTGCGCTATTCGTTTTATCAAAGCCTTGGCCCACGGGATGTTTTCTTTTACGGAGAGGGAGGCGTGCCTGATGCTGATGCGATAGTAGACACCGTTCACTACAACTCTGGACTCATTGCCAAATACGGTGGGTTGGAACCGCGCGTAACCATACGCTACTCGCTATCCAACACGGCTTCATTGAAATTCAGTTACAATCGAACACGGCAGTACATTCAAATGCTCTCAAATTCGACTGCAATAACACCAACGGATATCTGGAAGTTGAGCGACACGTACATTGAACCTCAGGTAGGCGACCAGTTGTCGTTAGGGTTTTATAAAAACCTCAGAGGACAAACGATTCAAACGTCTATTGAAGGATACTATAAGTGGATGAAAAACACCCTTGACTTCAAGGGTGGTGCTGATCTTATTTTAAATCATCACATCGAAACCGATGTACTTCCCACCAATGGCAAAGCGTATGGACTGGAGGTGTTAATCAAAAAGACTTCTGGCAAAGTAAATGGCTGGATCAGCTATACATATTCACGCTCACTACTAAAAACTGCTATTGAATCGCCTGAGGCCGTGAACAACGGAAATTACTATCCTAGCAATTACGACAAACCTCACGCCCTGAATTTCATTGGTAATTACAAATTCAATCAGCGTATTAATATCTCACTTAATGTTACCTACAGTACCGGGCGGCCCATAACCGTACCAATCACCAAGTACGAAGTTGGCGAAACGCTTCGTATGTACTTTTCAGAACGAAATGCATCACGCATTCCTGATTATTTCCGAACAGACTTCTCAATAAACATTGAAGGGAACCATAAAACCAAAAAGCTTGCACACAGCTCATGGACGCTTGCCGTCTATAACCTGACCGGCCGTGAAAATGCTTACTCCGTATACTTTGTATCAGAAGGCTCAGAAATTAAAGGCTATAAACTTTCAATCTTCGCCAGGCCCATTCCCACGGTTACATACAATTTCAAATTCTGACCATGAGCCGAAAAAAAACATACCGATTACTTCCTTACTTCATGCTCATCTTTCTGATGGTCCATTGTGTAGAGCCGTACACATCACCTGATTTTGGAGCGAACACTAATTTTCTTGTTGTAGATGCTTTTCTTAACGCATCCGAAGGGACTATTCAGGTTGAACTATCGAGGTCTATTCCTTTAACCGAAACCAGCACACCACCCGCGGAAACCGGAGCCACTATTTTACTCGAAGATAACGAAGGATCTGGCCTGGCGCTTACTGAAACGACCAATGGCCACTATTCGCTTTCTGGCATTGTGGTTGATTTTGCCCGTACATATCGAATACATATCGTAACCGCATCAGGTCGCGAATACACCTCTGACTTTGTTGACGTAACTGTAACTCCTCCCATTGACTCATTGTTCTGGGTACCCACGGAGCAGGGTGTTAAAGTATTAATCAATGCGCATGACGATACAGGCAACACACGCTTTTATCAATGGAACTACACTGAAACATATGAATACAATGCTGTTTTTTTCTCTCCATACATTTACGAAAATGGAAATGTTCGCTCACGGCAGCCTGGTGAATACTATTACACGTGCTGGAAAACTGAACCTTCGCCTTCTATTCTGATCACCTCAACGCAACAGCTAACAGAAGATATTGTTCATCAATTTCCGATAACGTTTATCCCTGCCGGTTCTCAGAAACTTTTTCAACGATACAGCATCCTGGTAAAACAACGAGCGATAACAAAAGAAGCTTATTCGTACTACAAACAATTAAAAAGTTCTACCGAAGAATTAGGAGGATTATTTGACCCGCAACCCGGACAAATTACCGGCAATATTTCAAATGTTGATAATCCTAAGGAAGTAGTGCTCGGCTTCTTCAACGGAGGTACAGTGTACGAACAGCGCTTTTTTATAAAACGATCGGACCTGCCGTCATACCTGGTCTTTTACCAGCAACAAGGAGATTGTTATTTGGAGTACATTGATCTGGCAGGTATTGGAGCGTACCCGCGCGATACGCACGACCTTGTATCGGGTGTATATGAAAATATCACCCTTATCGGATATGAGTATTCAACCAAAGCGTGTACCGATTGTCGCTTACAGGGAGGCGTAAATGTAGAACCCGATTTTTGGTAGCCATGAATTTGTATTGGAGAATATCTGCTGTGCTATACTTTACCATACTCCTGTCTACTGTGGGGTTTGTACAGGCGCAATCGCCTGATAGCATCCTTTTAAAATTTAAAAAATTCAGAACAAACAATCTGCAAGAGAAAATTTATGTTCACACCGACCGATCAACCTACCTGGTGGGCGAAACACTTTGGTTTAAAGTTTATTTAACTGATGCCAGCCTACACAAACCACTTTCACTAAGCAAAGTTGTATACGTTGAGGTTATAACAGGATCGCAAGAAATAGTGATACAGACGAAAATCTCCACGGATGGCGGTTATGGCACCGGATCAATCTATTTACCCTCTACTATCAATTCAAACAACTACATTATACGGGCCTACACCAACTGGATGAAAAACACAGATGCCGCTTTCTACTTTCAGAAAACTATCACCATTCTAAATACCTTTAAAAGTATCGAACCGTCTGTTGCTGAAGTTCCAGCGAGTGATGTTCAGTTTTTTCCGGAAGGTGGTAATCTGATTACTGGTATTAAAAGCAAAGTGGCTTTCCGTGCGATCAATAATTCGGGAAACGGAATTGATTTCAGTGGTTATCTTTTAAATGAAAAAAATGATACACTGGCAACCTTCGCACCGCTAAAATTCGGCATTGGAAGTTTTCTGTTTACACCAACAGCCGGGCATACCTATCATGCGCTCATACGCGAACGCTCCGGCAAAACCTTTTCCGTTAACTTTCCTTCAGCGCTCGAAAACGGCTATGCCCTTGAACTCATCGATTCTTTATCCGATAAAATTTTTATTCGCATTACCGTCAATCGACCTACTCATGCAAATCTTCCACTTTACATGTTGATTCATTCGCGACAAGTTATTGTTAAAGCTGAAAGCATCGTTGTTCAAAACAACACCTTGATGTTAGGCATCGATAAAAAAGAACTACCCGAAGGAATTTCACACATTACGCTTTTCGACACCAATCAAAATCCGGTTTGCGAACGTCTTTATTTCACCCAGCCAAAAAACCTGAACATCGCCCTTACAACCGAACAAGAACAGTATGTTGAGCGAAGACGCGTGAAGCTCGACATTGAAACAACACATTCAGGAACCGATAAAGCCGCTATGCTTTCTGCTTCCGTTTACAGAATAGATTCCATACCAGAACATCCTACCTCCATGACTACGTACCTGTGGCTTACGGCTGATCTTCATGGGCAAATTGAATCTCCCGATTATTATTTAACCGATTCTCCAGAAGTAAAACAAGCACTGGACAACCTGATGTTGTCGCATGGCTGGAGGCGCTTCACCTGGAATGAAGTGCTGAACCCAGAAAACAAAGTTCTCCAATTCATTCCTGAATATCAGAATCACACCATCCGCGGCATTGTCAAAAATCCAGATGGAACACCAGCACCGCGTGTGTTAACGTACCTAACCTCACCTAGCAAATCGATCCGGTTGTACTGCTCTCAAAGTAATAGCCACGGAGAAATTTACTTTAACATGCATGACTTTACAGGCACCAGAACAATCTACCTTCAAACCAATCCAACGATCGACAGCCTGCATACCCTGGAAATTGTAAATCCATTCTCTGACCAATATTCAAAATGGATTCTACCTCCGCTCACACTAAGCCCATCGTCTGAAGCAACTCTGCTTAGCCGAAGTGTCGCCATGCAAATACAGGACATTTATTTCCGCAACGATCCAATCCGTTCTACTACCGATAGCTCCACCTTCTATGGCCGGCCTGATGAAACATACTACCTCGATGCGTACACGCGCTTTCCGGTAATGGAAGAAGTGCTTCGTGAATACGTACATGGCGTTATGGTACGAAAAAGAAAGGACGGTTTTTATTTCCGGTTACTCGACAAGGTTTACAACAGAATATTCACTGATGTTCCCTTAATCCTCATTGATGGATTGCCCGTTTTTGATGCCGATGAAATCATGGCTTTCGATCCGCTTAAGATAAAACGACTGGATGTAATGACCCGCATGTACTACCTCAGTTCGTTCTATTTTTCTGGTGTGGTAAGCTTTTCAACGTATCAGGGAGATCTCGCTGAATTCCCGGTTCAGTCAAACTGTGTCAAACTGAATTATGAGGGACTTCAATTGCAACGCGAATTCTATTCACCCCGATATGAAACCCCCAAGCAGCGTGAAACGTCATTGCCAGATCAGCGCACCCTGTTGTATTGGAATCCATCCGTACAGACTGATATAAATGGTAAGGCACGGCTAGATTTTTTTACCTCCGACATGGCTGGTGATTTTATCATCCGTGTAGAGGGGCTTACGCAATCTGGGATCATTGGTTCTTCCACAAAGCGATTCACCGTGAAGCCGGCCAACAATTAATCTCAACGCAACTCACCAAAATTATTCAGGTACAGGCAGCTTACCACCGCCCTAACAATTGCTAGTCGACCAGGCGAGATCATATAATTATTCTAACGGTATGAATACTATCGTTAATTAAATATACTTTTATCTAATTCGTTCGATACCCAATGCGCAAACTAGTATTCGCTAAACTCATCATCCTGTCCGTTGTGTCGTGTTCGCTCGGACAAGCACCAGACACTACGTTTGCAGAAGTGGCCACCGCCAACACCAGGAAGCTATATATACAGGGTATGAAAGGGCAATTGCCGCTTTACAATGGGAGCCGGTATCATGACTATCAGCCCTTACAGGACGAGCACCCCTATTACTTAAGTGACGATTGGCAAGAAGGATCAGTTCTATACAATAATAACCTCTATACATCGGTAGCCTTACTCTATAATATTTTTACTGATGAAATCATTTTAGAAAATTACAACGGAGGCAGCATGACTCTTCTAATCGCGGAAAGAGTTCAATTTTTTTCGCTTCGTGATCGCACTTTTATCAGATTAGACAATGGCCTGGTTAAAACAGGATTTTACGAAGTATTATACGATGGAGATACAAAAGTGTATGCCAAACGTATTAAGGAATTTAGCGAAACCATTTCATCTGGTGAAATAGAGCGAACATTTCAAGAGAAGACAAAGTATTTTATTTTTAAAGATAAACGCTACTATCCCGTTAAAAGCAAAGGCTCTGTATTTGATCTTTTTAAGAACCACAAAAAAGAACTCGCACGATACATGCGCGATGCAAATCTCAGCTTCAAGAAGAACCGTGAACACACCATTGTAAAACTCACCGAATACTATAACGGGCTTTAACTACTTATGAAACGATCCCATCTTTCACTGTTCGTTCTTGTCTTAGTCCATTTTCAGCTTCTGGCCCAAAACAAACAATTGATAACTGGAGACTTTTCCTCCGTGTCATTCAATCAATTTGTTACCACGATTGAAGGCCAAACCAATTACCAGTTCTTTTACAACGCATCCTGGACGGACAGTCTTACCGTATCCCTAACAGCTTCCAGAACAACAATTGAAAAAATTCTGGATGAAGTACTGCTGGGAACCACCTTGCATTACGCTATTCGCGGCACAGCGATTTTTATAACACAGGAGAGACCTATACTTACTGAATTGCCAATCGGCTTCTTTGATTTCCGTGGCACACAACCGTCAACAACATTTGATTACTCTGAATTTGAACGAAAAGAAAAACTAAAAAAGCAAGCCGAAGAAAAGCTCTACAGCATCGGCATCCGAAGTACTAACCTTCAGGGTAATGCAACCCTTACTGGAACTATACGAGAACTAAAATCTGGCGAGCCTGTAATCGGTGCTGCTGTATTTATTGAAAACCCAACCATTGGAGTAGCTACCGATCAGTTTGGATATTTCTCTTTAACTATTCCAAAAGGGCGGCATGAACTGAAAATTAAAAGTATCGGGATGAAAAATGCCCAGCGAAGAATTATGCTGTACAGCAACGGAAAACTTGATATTGAGATTGAAGAAGACATAACACCCTTAAAAGAAGTTGTGATTGAATCCGATCGTGATGTGCAAGTTACCGGCATGCAGATGGGTATGGAGAAACTCGATATCAAAACCATGAAGCAGATTCCACTTGCGCTGGGTGAGGCGGATATTATGAAAGTAGTATTAACCCTGCCAGGTGTGCAATCGGTGGGTGAAGGCACTGTGGGGTTGAATGTTCGGGGTGGCGCTACCAATCAAAATCTGATACTGTATAATGATGCCACCATCTATAATCCCTCCCACTTGTTCGGATTCTTCTCTACATTCAATCCTGATATTCTGAAAAATGTAGAACTCTATAAAAGCGGAATTACCGCTGATTACGGTGGAAGAATTTCTTCCGTATTAGATGTGCATTCACGCGAAGGAAATCTTAAAAAAATTCAGGGCTCTGGTGGAATCAGCCCTATTACAGGCCGATTATCACTCGAAGGACCTATCATTAAAGACAGAACATCTTTTTTAATTGGTGGAAGATCTACCTACTCAGACTGGATTCTCAATCAACTTGACTCGAAGGAATTCCAAAATAGTGAAGCCTCCTTTTACGATATAAATGCCAGCATCTCTCACAGAATAGATGACAACAATAATCTTTATTTTTCTGCCTACACCAGCAAAGACAAATTCAAACTAAACAGCGATACCATTTACCACTATAGCGATCGGAATGCATCATTAAAATGGAAGCATGCTTTTAACAGCAAACTCTACGGAGTTTTAACCGCAGCCGTAAGCCAATACCAGTATTCTGTTGAAAGCGATAAAAATCCGGTAAACGCTGCATCGCTTGATTTCACCATACAGCAATGGAATGCCAAGGCAGACTTTAATTACTTCCCCAACGCCAGGCATACTATTACTGCGGGCGCAGGTGTTGTGCGGTACGACATCTCACCTGGAAACTATAAACCGGTTGGTGACCAATCTGAAGTAACACCGGATAAAATTCAAGATGAACAAGGACTGGAAAGTGCACTCTACATTGGCGATACCTATGAAGTTACACCCAATCTTTCCGTCTATGCCGGGCTCCGGTATTCACTTTACCAAAGTTTGGGAGCGCGCAAAGTGTATACGTACGCTGACGGTGTTCCGCGCCAAAAGTCAACGGTTCAAGACTCAGTAATGTATGGCAACGGTGAGACGATAGCAACCTATCATGGCGCTGAACCCAGATTATCAATTCGGTATACGCTCCAAAAAAACGCATCAATAAAATTCAGCTATAACCGTATGCGCCAGTATATCCAGATGCTCTCGAACACCACGGCCATTGCCCCAACCGACATCTGGAAACTAAGTGATACCTACATACAACCTCAGATTGGTGATCAATATTCTGTGGGGTACTATAAAAATCTAAAAGGAAACCTTATTGAGACTTCTGTAGAAGCATACTATAAAAGTATTTCACAAACCATTGACTATAAGGAGGGCGCTAATTTACTGATGAACCATCAACTGGAAACCGATGTACTCGATGCCAAAGGGAGAGCCTATGGTATTGAATTTCTGGTAAAAAAATCTTCCGGTAAAGTGAACGGATGGATCAGTTACACCTTTTCACGGTCGCTGATGAAAACAAAAGGAGATTTTCCAACAGAGACAATTAACAAAGGCACTTATTACCCCAGCAGTTATGACAAGCCTCACGCCTTTAACTTCATTGGTAATTATAAATTCAGCCGCAGATTCAACTTCTCGCTTAACCTTGTCTACAGCACCGGCAGACCGATTACCATTCCGATTGCCAAGTATGATGTTGGCGGCACACAACGCGTTTACTATTCCGATCGAAATGCCTACCGCATACCCGACTACTTCCGTACCGACATCTCCGTCAACATTGAGGGTAATCACAAAATAAAAAAACTGGCACACAGTTCCTGGACCGTGGCCGTTTACAATTTAACAGGTAGAGCCAACGCCTACTCCGTATTCTTTACTTCCGAAAATGGTGTTATCAAAGGCTATAAGCTTTCCATTTTCGCGCAAGCCATTCCTACTATAACCTATAATTTCAAATTCTGAGGTATGAATAAAAGCTGCCTATACCTTATATTCGCTTCGCTCATCATTACATCGTGTATTGATCCATATCCACCACCCGTTATTGATACCGAAATAAACTACCTCGTAGTAGATGGGTCTATAAACAGCGATGCAGGAACCGCCCATATTACCTTAAGTCGGGCAGTGCCATTATCCTCTACAGAACCCTCACCACGCGAGAAAAATGCCACGGTTAGTGTGGAAGACAACGATGGAAATATTTTTCTCCTAACCGAAAGTGGCAATGGTGTTTACGAACATGCCAGCCTGCCTGTTGACAACACAAAACAATACCGGCTTCACATTAAAACGACTGATAATACCGTGTACCGTTCAGACTTCATCGCGATAAAGCCTACCCCGGCTATCGATAGTCTTACCTGGGCTCCAAATAATGATCGTAGCGGAATTGAAATATCCGTCACCACCCATGACGACACCAGGCAAACACGCTACTATCAATGGAGTTTTGAGGAAACGTATGAGTACCAGGCGGCATTCCACTCTTCGTACAAGATTGAAGAAGATACTGTTATTCTGCTTCCACAAAACGAGAGAACCTACGTGTGCTGGAGAACGCTGACTTCTCAAAATATTCTGATCGGCTCAACGGAACGTCTCAACGAAGATGTTATTTACAAGCAACCCTTAGCATTAATTCCGAAGAACTCTCAAAAACTCATCATCAAGTACAGTATCCTTGTAAAACAGCGATCACTGAGTCGCGAAGCCTATGACTACTGGCTTAACCTGCAAAAGACAACAGAAAATCTGGGCGGCTTGTTCGACCCTCAACCTGGATCGGTACGCGGTAATGTTTATAACGTCAGCGATCCGGATGATCCTGTTCTGGGGTACTTTGATGCGGGTGCTGTAACTGAAAAAAGATTATTCATTTCAGCCGTAGATCTTCCTGCAGACTTAAGGAACTATAAAGACATTGGTTTCTGTCTGATGGATACCGTTCTGGTGGATGACGTTTTACAATTGGATCGGGTATCTAATCGAATTGTAACCACCATTTATGTTGGCCCCGATCTTATCGGCTACTATTTTACCTCATCACCCTGTGCCGATTGTCGTTTTGAAAAAGGTACCACTACTAAACCCGCTTTCTGGCAATAACCTTTGAACGCATGAGCCGATCATTCTATCATATCATCTCCCTTTCATTGTGTATTGCCGTTACACTCACTTCGTCACATCGCACCCTTGCCCAAGGCGGTAGTATTTCCAACTTGATAAGAGCGTTTGACGAATATCGCACGCAAGCCATCCAGGAAAAAATCTACGTTCACTCCGACAGAAATTCCTATTTAACTGGCGAAACGATGTGGTTTAAAATTTATGTGACAGACGCAACCTTTCACAAACCTATCGGCATGAGCAAAGTTGCTTACCTGGAGTTTCTCGATACCAACAATCAATCTGTTCTGCAAACTAAAGTTGAATTACAAGATGGCACCGGAGCAGGCTCACTCTTTATTCCTGCTACTTTAAATGGTGGTAACTATCGGTTACGTGCTTACACAAACTGGATGAAAAATTTTGACGCAGAATTTTATTTCAACAAACCCGTTAGTGTCATCAATCCATTCAGGGGTGGCGAATCGGAAGAAAAACAACCTGTACTTAAGATTGATGCCCAATTCTTTCCTGAAGGAGGAAACATGGTGGTGGGCATTCCTTCAAAAATTGCGTTTAGGGCGACCGATGCCACTGGAAAAGGAATTGACTTTAAAGGCACATTGCTTAATCAGCACAACGATACAGTTGCTACTTTTATGCCACAGCGATTTGGCATTGGTCACTTCACCTTTACCCCTCAGTCGCTGGAGGTTTATCGTGCGGTCATTCAAAACAAAGCTGGTAAAACCATTACCGTAAATCTTCCGCTTGCTCTTACAAACGGTTACACACTTCACACCAGAGATTCTCTCGATCATGTATTGATTACCGTAAACACTACACTAAGTGCCCTGAATCCGGAAGTCTACCTGTTTGTTCATACACGCAATAGCATCGCGCTTGCTGTTGGCCAAAAGCTTCAAAAAAATACCACTACATTCCTTGTTGACCGAAAAGAACTTGCTGATGGAATCTCTCACATCACCATTTTCGATGGTTCCATGAGGCCTGTCTGTGAGCGATTGTACTTTAAACAACCGGAAAGAAATCTTTCAATCAAAATTCATCCCAATCAAACTCAGTATGGGCAGCGTAGATCCGTTAAAATTGATCTGATTACTCTTGTCAATCAACAGCCTAAACAATCCAATGTATCAATATCTGTTTACAAAACAGATTCACTACCTACTTTCGCAGGAAGTATGCTCGAATACTTTTGGCTAACTTCCGATTTAAAAGGGAATATTGAGTCGCCCGAATACTATCTCACTTCAGCCCTGGAAACAAAAGAGGCGATCGATAACATAATGCTTACGCATGGATGGAGGCGATTTAAATGGAATGAAGTTCTCACCAATTCAAAACCTGCCTTCCGCTTTCTTCCGGAAGTAAGCGGCCATATTGTAAGTGGCTCTATCCAGGCTGAAGATGGTTCGATGGCGGCAGGAAAGATTGCCTATTTATCATCGCCCGGTAAGGTAGCCTGGTTATACCCAGCCCTTAGCGATGCCCAGGGTAATGTTCTGTTTGAAATGCAAAACTTTTATGGCAGTTCCAAAATCATTACACAAACAAATCCAAAAACCGATAGCACACTAAAAGTATTCATTCAGTCTCCGTTTTCAGATCAGCACGCTGCCTATCCTGTTGTCCCCTTCAATTTGTCTAAAAAATCAGAAGATCAACTCTTGAATCGCAGTGTCGCCATGCAGGTTCAGGATATATACTACGGCAATAAAGAAAAAATTATTCGGCCAAAAATTGATAGCACATCATTCTACGGCAAAGCCGATGAAACCTATTTACTGGATGCTTACACCCGGTTTCCGGTAATGGAAGAAGTAATGCGCGAATATGTTCCTGGTGTTTACGTTCGTAAACGAAAAGACGGTTTCCACTTTCTCGTAGCAAACACCCCTAACAAAACCATTTTTACAGAAACTCCTATGGTGTTACTGGACGGGTTACCCATCTTTGACGAAGATGAAATTATGGCGTTTGATCCGTTAAAAGTTAAAAAACTTGAAGTGATTACAAGGCAATGGTACCTTGGGCCGTTGAGTTTTTCGGGTATTGTAAGCTATACCACCTACTCTGGCAATTTAGATGGTTTCAGCATCAACCCACGCAGCATTTCCTTAAACTATGAAGGACTTCAACTGCAGCGTGAATTTTACTCACCAATGTATGAGAATCAAAAAGCCAGGGAAAGCCGGTTGCCTGATCAACGTTATCTTTTATATTGGAATCCACAAGTACGTACTCAGGCAGATGGAAAAACCGAGGTTGAATTTTATACTTCTGATATTGCAGGAGAATACAAAATTGTAGTAGAAGGAATTACTACTGACGGTTCCGTAGGAAGTTCAACAACCACTGTTGAGGTTCGCGAATTCAACAACTAATCAGTACTGTAGATGGAAATAAAACTTGAACAATCCGGATCGAAGGGATCATTCTATATTGAAGAAGAAGGTAAGCGACTTGCTGAAATGACATTTAGTAAAGCAGGGGAGCAACGGATTATTATCGATCACACGGAGGTATCAGATGCCTTGCGCGGTAAGGGTGCCGGCAAGCAACTCGTGGCTGCCGCTGTTGATCTTGCCCGGAAAAATGGGTGGAAGATTATTCCGCTCTGTCCGTTTGCCAAAAGTGTTTTTGATCGCGTTGCCGCGTTTGGAGATGTGCTTGAGTAATAAGATTGATCAAGCCTCCTGCATGTGAGCGATCACCTCTTTTTCATCTATCCGGATATCATCCTCCCCAACCTCATCGAACGGATGTTCAAGATGATCCTGAATATTATCCAGGCTCACCAGAATAAAACTATAGAGCACAGGCATAACGTATTCCAGGTGGGCCGAAAAATCATCAAAATTACTGGCAAAGTACGGGCCGTAGATGATCGGAAAAATATAGATAAAAACTTTACTATAGGCGCGCAGGGTAACCGGTGTTCGATACGTGTGAATGATTTTTAAATTATCGAACGCAATAATCATCTTACTTACATACTGACTGATTCTGGAGATTTCCGTACTCTGTACACCATACTTGCGGAGTTCCATAGTAAGCAGCGAAAGCTGAGAAAAGTATTCAAACATTTTTCGTTCGCTTTCTTTCACTTCATGTTCGTGCCCCGACATAAACATAGACCGCATCAGAATTATCATCGCTTCCACAATCGCGCGCACCCGTTGCGGAACATCATTCGCCTTATCGGAGGGCCAATCGCGTATTGAATAAAAGAGAGCTAATGCATGTCCCTTAAAATCAGAAAAACGCTGCAAGGCAGTTTCTCTTCGGTTGTAAGCCGAACTGATTGAAAATACCACCGGAAAAACGATAGCCACCCCAACGAGCATATCTGGAAACTTGGCTGTAAAACCAAAATAAAAACAGGTGTAGGTAGAAACGACAGACAGTGTGGTGATAATTACCGTCTTGTAATTAATGATCAGAAAAAAACTCTTAAATACCTTTTTCATGGTGCGTGGTTGATTCAGTCTATCAACCCAAAATACAGTGCCCTTGAATACACTGAAAGCCCCACGGTGGAGGCTTTCAGCGGGCTCCTCATGTTTTTAAATTTACTCCTCCAGAATTTCTACTTCTACGCGAACGTTCTTTTGCGCATTCACACTGTGTTTGTCATAAATCGGCCGCTTGCCTCCCCATGCTTTAATCTCCATTCGGGTTGCATCAACACCTCTGGATATCAGGTACTCTTTAATCACATCAGCACGATTGTACGATAAATCTTTTGCTGATCCGCTGCCCGATTTCGACCCATCCAGCGAGAAGAAATTTTTGCTCTCACCCATTGTAATAATCTTGCCATGGTAATTTCCATTGGTATGCCCGTGAAGACGAATCTTATAGTTTGGATTTTCCTGCATCAACTGTAAAAGTGCATCCAACTCAAACTGCGATTCCTTGCGCATAATGGCCGCGTCATTAAAGAAGTAAACATTGTAAAGGGTGGCAATATCACCTTTATGGTAGCGTACCATATCAAAATTAATCACAATAGTGGTACCCATTAAATCGATATTGGGTTTTACGGTGTCTGCCAGCGGCAGTGGATAATTAATCTCCTGCTGAATTTTACGATAACCAAATGCTTCGCAGATCAGCGTGAGCTGCCCCGATTTACTTTTAGGATCAGGAAGAATCAAGTATTCATTTCCTTTTACTTTAGTCATCAACCGGGTACGGTCGGTATCGACTACCTGTACTTCGCCATCCACAATACGATTGTTGCGCCCATTGTATAAGCTTAGAAATACTTCGGTGTTTCCGAGCGTCATGTGTTCGTGCTGAACGATCTCTTCGTTATCGGTTACTACAATTCCATCATCGGCCGGGCTTGCTGTAATAACTTCCACAGCAGGCTCAACAGCTTCTTCCACTTCGGCAGGTGTTTCTTTTGCTGGTGTTTCAGGTTTCGCTGCAGTCTCCCCCGGAACAATATCACCGGGCACTACACGAACCCACGCATCGGTAAACTCACCTTGTTTGCGTGTGGCTGCCATATCCCGGAGCGATTCCTTCAGTGTGGTGAAGTATCGCAGGTAAACAAAGTAGAGGTTTCGGGAGCTGTTAAATCCGTAATCAGCAGTATGACCTTTCAGTTTCAGCACTTCTACATAGTTCTGGGCAACATTTTCGCGCGATTTGGCATACGCACCAACTACTACATAATAACCGGGCGTCAACTCTTTTGAATCCTGAGAAACTGCTGGTGTATACTGACAAAGAAAGCCGATGACGAGTAGGAGAATCGTACAAATCTTCATGTAAGGAATGGATAGGTTTCTGAACAATATTATTTAAAAAAAAGCAATTTTCCACCTGTCAAGTCCCATTAATGGCAACTAATTCGATTTCTAGATTGTGTATGATTTATACTTCTCAGAAAGAAATTCAAGAGATACTTCTGCTACACGAAAACATGCCAGAGTCCTTTATCTTTGACACCAACTTTACCCCATACTCATGCAGGCTGTTATTCTTGCCGGTGGACAAGGTACCCGATTAAAATCCATCAATACCCTTGTAGCCAAACCCATGATGCCAATCGGCAGCAAGCCCCTGCTCGAACATCAGGTGGAATTGCTCAAGTCATTCGGCATTTGCGACATCATCATCCTGGTGAACCATCTGAAGGAATCCATTCAACATTACTTTCACGATGGCAGTAAATGGGGTGTGAATATCACATACTATGAAGAAGTAGTTCCACTAGGCACGGTTGGTGGTGTGAAGGCCATTGAAGCAGAAATCACCGATGACTTCCTGGTGGTGTATGGCGATGTGATGTTCAGCATGGACCTGTCCCGGCTGATTAGTTTTCATCAGGAAAAGAAAAGCGAATGCACTCTAGTGCTGCATCCTAATGACCACCCCTACGACAGCGATCTTGTAGACATCGATCATCAACTTAAAATCACATCGTTTCACGCCAAGCCTCACGAAACCGATCGTTTTTACCGAAACCTGGTCAATGCGGGCGTTTATGTTTTTTCAAGAAAAGTTTTTGATTTTCTGGAAAAGGATAAGAAAGCGGATTTTGGAAAAGATATTTTTCCGGTACTGGTAGATCGGATCAGCATGTTTGGTTACAACACGACCGAATACCTGAAAGATATGGGCACGCCCGATCGGCTTGAACAAGTAACCAACGATCTTGTATCCGGAAAAATTGAAGCCCGTAATTTCAGCCATAAGCAACGCGCTATTTTCCTCGACCGCGATGGTGTGCTCAACGTTGATCACCCCTACATTTCGACACCTTCGATGCTGGAACTCTTTCCCTTTACAGCCGAAGCCATTAAGAAAATTAATATGTCAGATTTTCTTGCCATCGTAATTACCAATCAACCTGTAGTAGCTCGAAATCTTTGTACTGAGGCAGAACTTCAGATCATTCATAACAAACTGGATACCTTGTTGGGAAACGAGCGCGCCAAACTGGATGCGTTGTACTACTGCCCACACCATCCTGACAAAGGATACCCCGATGAAAATCCGGCATACAAAATTGATTGCCCCTGCCGTAAACCAAAACCCGGAATGTTGCGGGATGCAGCCCGCGATTTTAACATCGACCTTTCTCAATCTTTTATTATTGGCGATGACGAACGCGACCTTGCCGCAGGCCTGGCTGCCGGTGTAAAAACGATTGGGGTGAGCACCGGTAAAGGGTTGATGGGAAGCAAGATTCAGCCCGATTTTCGCTTCGAAAACGTGCTGGAAGCGGTCGACTTTATTACCCAATCCGCTGCTCTAAAGTAACGCCAATCTTGTAACTTCGCGCCCAACTAAACACGTTCTGTTTTGATCATTACCCGTACTCCGTTCCGTATCAGCTTTGTTGGCGGTGGCTCCGACTTGGAGAGCTTTTATGCTCGTCATACTGGGGCGGTGATCAGTACGTCCATCAACAAATACATGTACATTTCTTCCCACCGTTTTTTTGAGGAAGATAAAATCAGGGTGAAATATTCGAAAACAGAAACCGTTTCGCACGCGGATGAATTACAACATCCCATCCTCAGCACAGTTTTAAAAAAATTCAATGTGAAAGGCGGATTGGAGATCAGTTCGATTGCTGATGTACCATCAGGAACCGGGTTGGGTTCGTCTTCAGCTTTCACAGTAGGTGTGTTGCACAACCTTCACCTCATCAACAAAAAACCAACCGATAAACAGCACCTGGCAGCAGAAGCATGTCACGTTGAAATTGATTTATTGAAAGAACCCATCGGCAAACAAGACCAGTATGCCACAGCGATTGGCGGATTGAATGTAATTGAATTCCAGTCAACCGGCACGGTTAACGTAATACCAGTGGATGTTAACCACGACATTCACACTTCGCTGCAACACAACTTATTGATGTTCTACACAGGCGATCAGCGCAGCGCCTCAACCATTCTGGCTGAACAAAAAAAGAACATCGCGCAGGAAGAAAAATTCAACATCCTGAAAAGCATGGTGAAGCTGGTCTACGACATGAAATCTTCCCTCGATCGCGGCTACCTTGATGATTTCGGGAAAATTCTACACGAAAACTGGATATTAAAAAAGCAATTAGCTTCGGGCATTTCAAATCCATCCATCGACCTGGCGTATGAAACGGCTATGAAAAACGGTGCCTTAGGCGGAAAACTGTTGGGTGCCGGTGGTGGCGGATTCCTGCTATTCTATTGCCCGGTGCATCAGCAAAAAAAACTAATTGAATCGCTAAAACCGTTGCGCCAATTTGATTTTAAATTCGATCAGGATGGCAGCAAACTAATTCACTTCTCCGATGAATAGCACAACACAAACCATAGAAAATTACCTCGCACTTGTAAAAGACACCATCGATAAACTCGATCGCCCCCAGATTGAAAAAACTGTGGTCGCCTTTATGCGCGTGTACGATGCTGGCAAAACCATTTACATTTTTGGTAATGGTGGCAGTGCCGCTTCAGCCACGCACGCTTGTGGAGACCTGGTGAAGGGTGCATCCTACGGGCTGGAGAAACGTTTTCGCGTGATGAGCCTGGTCGATAATCTTCCTGCGTTGATGGCCATTGCCAATGATGTTTCGTACGATGACATCTTTATTGAACAACTCAAGAATTTTATGCAGCCCGGTGATTTAGTTATCGGGATCTCCGGTTCCGGAAACTCTGTAAACGTGGTGAAAGCGATGGAGTATGCCAAATCAAAAGGCGTGCAGACCATTGCCTTCTGCGGCTACAAGGGCGGAAAGATTAAAGACATTGCAGACCTCTCAGTGCACTCGGTAGCCATGGATATGGAAGTGGCCGAAGACATTCACATGATTGTATTCAATGTAATTAAAAAAGAAGTGATGCGCAGATTACATGGAAGCAACACTTCGATGGGAAGTACCTATGATGCACGCGTGAAGTAATACCTTACTTACTCGCACCCAACGCCAGCCCATCGCGTTTACCCTGAACAAAAACAGCAAACGCATTCGACAACAATCCTGAACCATAGCCACACAACTGACACGTAGAAGCGATAATACTGAGTATCCCAACAACCATACTCTTCTCTTGCGCTGTCGCCAACACAACGATGGCTCCGTAGTAAGTCCCTATGGCAATCAAAAACAAGGTGAACAGCATGGCACTGAACATCGCAGTAGAAAATCCAACAATCAAAAAGATAAGAAATGCACTCGGAAACAGGTGCGTAATCTTCAGCTCGCTACGATGACGATAAAAAATATTAATACGGGCAGCACCAAACCGAAACACTTGCCGGAAAAAACTTCTAAAGGTTGATCTGCGCTTATGATACACAAATGCATCAGGAATAAGGGTAACAGCAAAGTGATCATTCACAATACGAATGCTCAGCTCAATATCTTCACCGCACGTAAACGATGAAAAGCCATTCATCTTTTCAAACACAGACTTTCGAATGCCCATGTTGAAACCCCGCGGATTGTACTGATGAATTTGCCTCTTCCCTCCTCGAATTCCTCCGGTAGTCAGGTACGAAGTCATGGCGAAGCTAATAGCCTTCTGCACATTGGTAAACGAAGCATGCGCTGCATCCGGCCCGCCAAAAGCATCAATTGTATCGGTAGTTAATGCATGGTGTACAACCTTTAAATACTGCTTGGGAAGTATCACATCCGAATCCAGAAAAATCAGGTACTCGCCTTTCGCATGCTCAGCCCCCAGGTTTCGTGATGGGCTAATCGCCAGCTTCGGGCGATGCAAATGAATGACCGCCAGGTTCGATTGAAATGACTTGATGGTTTCCTCCAGAATAGTAGTAGGGCTGCCATCGGCAATGATCACTTCAAAGCCTTGAAAACCATTTGCTGGCAGTTCCAGTTGCGAAAAGCTTTCCAGTAATTCGCGAACCTCGTCCGGGCGGTTAAAGGCAGGTATAATGAAGGAATAGAACAAGCGTGTGATTTTTAGCCCAAATGAATAGCGGCAAAAGTAGCGAATGATGTGGCACTCTTAAAAGTTTTTTGCTCTTTTGCCCTGCGAATACTATGCGAAAACTAAACGCCTTCCTTAAAAGTTTCATCCTGTTTCTGCACCCAGGCTTATGGCTTGGCTTTCTGGCAGGACCCCTTCAGTTACTAGCAAACACCCTTCGTCTCTCGCGTTGGACCTCTGCGCACGGAAGTAAAGCATCGTTCAATGATTTTTACCGACCTCAGCGCATCTACAAGCTTCGTTATGATTTGTACGAGCATATTGCCACGCGTGAAAAACTCGACCAAACTTCCATTGACTACCTTGAGTTTGGCGTGGCGAAAGGTTTATCGTTTCAGTGGTGGATCAACAAAAACAAAAATCCACAGTCGCGCTTTTATGGCTTCGATACCTTTGAAGGTTTGCCCGAAAAGTGGGGCACGTATTCGATGGGCGCCATGTCGTTTGGCGTGCCTGAACTAAACGACAAGCGTCACGAATTTTTCAAAGGATTATTTCAACAAACATTGTTTGAGTTTCTGGATGCCAACAAACTCAATTCCTCCAATCGAAGAGTTATCCACCTGGATGCTGATTTGTTTTCATCCACGCTGTTTGTACTTACTACCCTGCATCGCCACATCCGCAAAGGCGACATTCTGATCTTTGATGAATTCAACGTTCCGAATCACGAGTTTTTTGCCTTTGATCAGTATACCAAAGCATACTACGTAAAGTATGAAGTGCTTGGCGCGGTGAATAATTATTTTCAGGTGGCTGTAAGAATCCTCTAAGACTATCCAACGCGTTCCATCTCTTTCATACCCACACGTTCAATCACCAGGTAATCGCGTTTGGAGGATGCTTGTGTGGCCAGCATCTCGGCTAGAAAACCGGTAACAAAAAGTTGTACACCAATTACCAGTGCAACTAATGCCAGGTAAAACAACGGCTGCTCAGTAACTTCACGCTTGAGGGCCACTTTGTAAATGTAAGAGGCGGCTACTTTGTCCCACAGAATTTTTACCGTAAATAGAAAGCCCACCAAAAACGACAGTGTTCCCAACGCACCAAAAAAATGCATGGGCTTGCGCCCGAACTTGCCTATGAAAGTTATAGAAAGTAAGTCCAACACGCCCTTCATGCGACCAAGGCCAAACTTGGAGTAGCCGTATTTACGTTCGCGGTGTTCTACTACCTTCTCGGTTATTTTCTTGAAACCAGCCCACTTGGCAATTACCGGAATGTAGCGGTGCATCTCGCCATAAACGGTAATGCTTTTTGCTACACGCGATTGGTACGCCTTCAATCCGCAGTTGAAATCGTGAAGCGGTATGCCCGATATTTTACGGGTAAGCGCATTGAATAATTTGGATGGAAGTGTTTTTGAAATCGGATCGTGTCGCTTTTTCTTCCAGCCCGAAACCAAGTGATAACCCTCTTGCGTGATCATCTTATACAGTTCAGGAATTTCATCGGGGCTGTCTTGCAGGTCGGCATCCATGGTAATGATTACCTTACCTTGTGCAGCGCGAAAGCCGGTTTGAAGCGCGGCCGATTTTCCAAAATTGCGATTGAAGCGAATGCCTTTAAAGCGACTGTCTGCTTCGTTAATTTTTACAATCTGATCCCAGGTATTATCTTCACTGCCATCGTCAATAAAGATAACCTCAAAAGATAAGTCGTGCGCTTGCAACACACGACTTATCCATTGACTTAATTCAGGAAGAGATTCCTCTTCGTTTTTAGCGGGGATAACGATTGATATCTCCATTTACTAATTTACATCCACAGGTACATTCTTTCTTACCACCAAAGCGGTGATCAACGCAATAACCGCTGATACCACAACAGCGATACCATAACTCTTCAATAATCCAACAACGGTAAACCGAGGTTCGGTGTCAACACGCGCTTTCTCCAGCGCTTCATCTATGGAATCAGCTGGTGCGCCAAAATTCTCCATGATCTCGCGTACATTTTCAACGCTGGCATCCACCAGTTTTGACGGAAGTTCAGGATCGATAACATTATACATGAGTAACTGAAACAACGTACTGATCAAACCGGAAATTGCAAAGACTACAAAACCATGCTGGTATGCTTTTCCATAATCGATGTAGCCACCAATGGAGTTACGATAATTAATACCGGCATAAATGGTAAGTCCGATAGCAAGCACGAGCGAAAAGAGTGCAAACTTCACCAGTACCAACATGGTGTAATCAACTACGTAAAGTAAAATCGTCAGAAAGATTCCAATACCGGCTGAGATGGCTGCCCATTTAACAGCGTGACTCAAAAGAGACGATGATGATGAGGGGGTTGTCGTTTCTTCCATAAGGTTAGTTTTTAGATTGTTTTCTTAAAATTACCGATAAAATGATACTTACGAAAAAGCCGATGGCAATACCTTGAGCAAAGTATGTTTCGACTAGTCCTGTAATGTTGGTCGCAGGCAATGCTTCTAAATTACTTTCGTAGATATCTTTTCCGATCTGTTCAATCACTTCCGGAGGAAAAGTCTTCAGATATTCGGTCATCAGCCGAATATATTCCGGAACGAATTCAGCATTATACATTCCAAAAACAAACAATCCGATTGATGCCAGCAGGGTAGCGATAAAAACGGTTAACCCTCCACCAATCAATCCTTGCCAGAAATACAATTCACCCTGCTGATAGTAATCGCGAACTTCCTTTAACGTGAAGAAGATAAACACACCAAACAACAATATCCGGAAGTCAAGGTAAGGTGCAATCAACAACGGATGACGGCCGATAAAAAACATAGCCACCATCAGGATGAACGTAAGCACACCGGCAACCGTGCCGTAGCGAAGAGAAACTTGAATGAGTGGGGATTTCACAAATCGTTTCGGGTTTCGAGTCTGAAGTTTCGGGTTAAAGTCGCGGATCGTTTTTTTGCTTCGAGTTTCGGAAACGTAACATTAAACCAAAAACACGAAACCCGAAACTCAAAATCAGATCAATCATCAATACGCTGCCGGTTGTTGTTAAATACCGCCACAGCCTTGCCGGTAATTTCTTTTCCATACCAGGGCGAGTTCTTCGATTTGGACTGGTTTGACTTTTCATCGAAGGTCCACACGCGGTTGGGATCGAACAGGGTGAGGTTGGCGCGTTCATCCACATCGATGCGTGGCACTTCCTGATTGAGCAGTTTACGAGGATTCACCGTTACCTTCTCAATCAGTACACTCCATTCAACAAACTTTGAAAGCGCCACCAGGTTTGCTCCGAAGGTTTGCAGGTTTATAATACCGAAGTCGGCCAGATCAAATTCAAGGTCTTTACTTTCGTCATCGTGTGGCGTGTGGCCTGAGCAGATCACGTCAATAGTACCATCTTTCAACGCTTTGATCAGTGCATCGTTATCGATCTTCTCGCGCAGCGGAGGATTCACTTTATAGTTGGTGTCGAAATCGGCCAGGTAACTGTCATCCAGCAATGCCTGATACGCGGTAATGTCGCAGCTTACTTTCAGTTTCTTTTTGGATGTGCGGATCAAATCCAGTGCCTTGCCTGATGATAACCGTGAGAAGTGCAACCGGCCACCGGCATAGCCCAGCAACTCCAGGTGCTTGCCTACTACTATATCCTCAGCAATACGCGGCATACCTTTCAGGCCCAGCATGGTGCTATTCACCCCTTCGTGCATCTGACCGAACAAGTTAAGCCATATATCTTCCGGGTGGTCGATCAGCAAACCATCAAACTTCTGGAGATATTGCAATGACTTCAGCAAGATATCGGTGTGCCAGATGGGCTTGAAACCATCGGTAAAACCCACCGCCCCGGCTTCATGCAGGTCTATCATTTCGGTGAGTTCCTCACCTTTGTTGTTACGGGTAACAGAAGCCAGCGCATGCATCTGCACCAGCCGGTTATCGTTGCCCCGCGTAATGTAGCTTATTTCGTTTTTCGTTTGAACAGACGGAACCGTATTGGGCAGCACCGCGATTTCGGTAAACCCACCGGCACTTGCCGCCTTTGCCCCCGACTCAATATCTTCTTTGGATTCCAATCCCGGATCGGTAATGGAGGTGCCCATGTCAAACCACCCGATGGAAAGCTTCATGCCTTCCGCTTTAATGACCCGGTCGGCCTGGTAGTTCTTATCGCCTATTTCCGTAATGCGGCCATTGGTGATCACTACATTTTTTTCTTGTTGATGAAAGGGGGAGTTGGGATCGAGAATTTCAGGGGACTGAATTAAAATCTTCATCAATCACTATTTTAAAAACCGAATCAGCAGTATTTCAACCACCAGAAAAAGGAAGGACAGCATCAATGCATACTTCCACAATGGGGTGCCCAAATATCGCTCCTTTATTTCGTTGCTGAAAGCCCCGGTAGTGGTAGCCTGAAAAATACTGAGATTCTTGCCTCCCCCCAGTGCTTGAATTATTTCCTCACCAGCATATTGCGCCAGCACCGACTCATCCTTATCCAGGTTAAAGGCCAGCAAACTAACCGTATCGCTGCGAAGTACCACCTTATAAAAACCTTGTGTTATCGAGAACTTTGGAATATCAATAAACACCTGGTCGCCAACGTTGCGCTGGCCGGGTATAATCTCTGTCTTTCCAATCAACCTGATCGGCTCATCGTTTCTCAGGCTGTCGATCCGCAGGCCAACGAAGCTTTCATGCAGGGTGTAGTAGGGTCTTGTGTTGTTCTTCTTACCGCTGGCGGCTAATCGGTACATTACGGGTACAAACAAACCATGATTAAAAAAATCGGTAGTGCTACTTTCCAGTGCACACGCCATCACATACAATTTCCCTCCTTGATCGAACCGCGATAAAAACGGCTGATCATTTTTAAACCGCAGAATAGCCGACCGGTCCCTGCCCCAGTCGAGCACCTTGGTGGCTTTTGGCATGGTGAGTGAAATGGATTTCTCTTCAAATACTTTTTCAAAGAACGGATTCGAAAAATCAGGGCGATCAAGCTCCAGCATATCTTCTTTCTCCTTTACATTCACAACCGGTAGCTGCAACAAGCTTCTGAGTGACGTAACATCGGGCTGTACCCCGGGTACTACCAGCACTGTGCCACCCTGATTGACAACCGTACGCAACGCCAGCGACAACGAACTGTTTAGGGTGTTCAAGCCATTCACCACCACCAGATCGGCCCGTTCCAGTTCATTGTAATCAAAATTACCAGACATAAAACCCCGATACGCAAATACCTGGCGGTTGCCAAATACCTTTTCTACAACGGTAGTCGTTGCATTGTTCTTGATTTCAACTACGCTGATCTTGTCGGTAAAATTAAAGGCCAGGTAGAATTCATTATCAAAACTAATGGGAAAGTCGTTGAAACTGATGCGTGCTTCGTTCAGCCCGCTAAGTCCGGTGGCCAGGTCAAAACTAGTCTCATTAACTCCACCGCGCGGTACATTAACCGTAGTAGTGGCTGCCTGAATGTTGTTGATCGTAAGTTTCAGGTTAAGTTGTTCAACATCGCGTGCCCCGTCATTGCGTACTTTCACCGTGAGCATATTTTTTTCACCACCGGCAGCGAATGGATTTTCCAGGTAAGCGGTATCGACAAACACATTAGCCGGAGCATCAAATTGAACAGGCACCAGGTGCCAACGTGTGGTCGAATCCAACGCTGGCAAATTTCCGAGTGTTGACTTTTGAAAATCGGAAATCCAAAAAACTTCCTTCTCGCGCGATTTACTATTCTGTTGAATGCGATCAGAAATTTCCTGCATCGACCGGCTTACAGGCGAAAGACGAACCTGTGTGAGCAAGTCGAGCACCTCTGTCTTGGTTTTAAAAGAATTTGAAAACGGAGCAAAGTCGTTGGTGATAAGGTTGTAGCGGGTATCGGCCGGAAAGAGTTCCACCATGCTGCGTACAAAACTAATGCTTGCATCAAGACCCCGCGACTTATCTTTTAGCTGAGCCGACATACTTTGCGAGTTATCGAGGTAGAAGGTAACATTGCGTGTAGTACCCAGTTGCTCCGTTGCCGGGATAATCGGCTGACAAAAGGCAAGCACCAGAAACGCCAGCAAGAGCAGCCGCGATGCCAGAATGAGGTAATGCTTGAGCTTCCGTTTGGCAGTGGTGGCTTCTTTTACATCTTTCAGAAATCGTGTATTGGAAAAATAAACCCGCGTTGTTCTGCGGAAATTAAAAAGATGAATGATGATGGGGATTGATAAAACCCCGAGTGCCCACAAAAAAGAAGGATATAACAAACTCATCGGCCTGCAAGTTAAGGGTTAAACGGAAAACCGATAACCAACGTATGGTAAATTTGACAGGCGGAATTCTGAAGGGTGTCTGTTACTTCATGAACTACCACACCAGGTGTTATTCTGATTTCTTCGGAAACAAGCGCGAGGCGATCATGGCAATAGCCAGTACAAATACAATAACGATAAGCGATATCTCTACCGGAATTTTGTAGAAGTCTACAATACACATTTTCACCCCTACAAAAACAAGGATGGCCGACAAGCCGAACTTGAGGTAATGAAAGTATTTTTCAATTCCCGACAATGCAAAGTAGAGCGATCGCAAGCCCAGTATAGCAAACACATTAGAAGTGTACACAATAAACGGATCTTCCGAAATAGCCAGGATGGCCGGGATGGAATCAACAGCAAAAATCAGATCGGTAGCTTCAATTAATATAACCACCAGAAATAACGGTGTGGCCCAGGTCTTTCCCTTCTTTTTGGTGAAGAACTTACTTCCCTCAAAACTCTCGGTTACCGAAAACACCCTTCGCGCCAATTTGATCAATGGATTCTTTTCGGGCTCAATCTTAGAATCATCGGATACCAACATTTTGATACCCGTAAAAATGAGGAAGCCTCCAAAAATATATACCAGCCAGTGAAAGCGGTGGATCAATTCAATACCCGAAAAGATAAAAATCGCCCGCATCACCAATGCACCCAATATGCCCCAAAACAAAACCTTGTGTTGATATTCATCGGGTACCTGGAAGTAGGAGAAGATCAGGATGATCACAAAAATGTTATCTACACTTAAGGACTTCTCAATAAGATAACCGGTAAAGAATTCTACAGCCTTCTCTTCACCAAAAGAATAGAAAATGAAAAGATTGAAAAACAGTGCCAGGGTAATCCATATACCCGTCCAGGTAAGGGCCTCGCGTACAGATACAACATGTGTCTTACGATGGAACACACCCAGATCGAGCGCCAGCATCAAGATTACAAACAGATTAAAACCGAGCCAAAGTAATGCCGACTGATCCATAGTGGGGGAAAAATAGTGAATTACGTTGAAACAACAACATGGTAAAACAAAAGCCCGGCTCCTTTCGAAACCGGGCTTTACGATTAAACCAACTACACTACCCTATTGCTGTTTGCTGCCCAGCATTACCATATCGCTTACGTTAATCTCGGTGATGTACTTCTTCTCACCCGCTGCTGTTTCGTAATCGCGGTGCACCAGCTTGCCCTGAACAGCCACCTCAGCTCCCTTTTTCAAGTACTGACCAGCTACTTCCGCCAGTTTACCCCATATTACTACATTGTGCCACTGCGTATCCTGCACCTTCTCACCTTTTTGATTTTTGTAACTCTCGCTGGTAGCTATGGAAAACGATGCTTTCTTCTTGCCGCTGTCGAAGGTTCTTACTTCAGGGTCGTTACCCAGACGACCGATCAATTGTACGTTGTTTCTCAAGTTTGACATATAGTTTTTGTTTAAAGTTTCAGTACTCAAACCGGTATAGACCTTAAACAAAACATGTTCAGTGCCGAACCGGTGATACAAAGGTGGAGGGAGAAAACCGCGCTAATCGTATGAAAAACGGTTACTTCGGCAACTATATACGACTTGGGACAGTGAGACAAAAAAGGCTATTTTAGGGGTGCCTTAAAAATTAAACAACCCCTATACCATGAATATAACTCCTGATATGTGGAAATGGATAGAGAATGAACCTTGGATAAAATTAGGCCTTGCAATAATCACAGCTATTATAATTTGTTTAGCTGTTTATCTATGGTTTAAAATATTTGTATGGGATACATTTAAACCGGGAATAGTAAAAGAGAGTTTGATAGTTACTGACACTATCAAAACAGATACCGTTAAAGTAAAGGCTCCTAACACCAAAAATAAAATGGAACCAAAAGAAGATAATAGAAAAGGGAATTTTAGTGATGGACAAACAGGAGGATCAGTCACTCAAATTTATAATGAAGCTCCAAAGCTTTGGTCACTAACTGACATTGATAAGAGTAAAATTCTAAAATCTGTGTCTGGTTATAAGTATATATTTATCTTTTTAAATTCAAAATCTCCTGATTCGAAGCATTTCGCTAATGAACTGAGGGATTCATTGATTAATAATAACTACCAAGCTACTATATTATCATCAGTTGCAGTAGTTGGATCGACAGCAGATGGGTATGAAGTAAATACCTCACTTGAATTTACATATCTAGCAAATCCATTCAAAGATATAGCAGACCCAAGGTATAAGCTTACTCGTGAGATATTGATTTGGGATAAACCAAATGATAAATGACTTGGTACGAAACACTAATCGGTATGGCCCTTTTGATTCTAATAATAAGCTAATTCGTTAAAACATTCCCAATTGAGGGCTAACAGGCAATGGAGGTATTTTGCCACACGAAACCTCATCTCCACAAATCGTAATTAATTCTTCATCCTCGGTATATAAATAATCTACATTTCTAGTTATGGCTATCGCTGCTATTTCTATGTCATACTTAAATCTATTTCTCATGCCGTCTTGTCCCTTGCTTTTGAATACATCCTGCCAATTTTTTCTATTATGCCATAATTCAGCAGCCTTTATAGCCGCCACGGTATCAAAGGGCGCTATCCTAAACCGCTTTGTCATTTCTGTAATTAATTGTTGTCTTTCTGATGGAGGGATAGGGCTTAAAATTTCCGTAAGTACTGGAGATGGCAAAATAATAATAGCATTCTCTGCTTTTAAAGCAGAGAATAATCCTTTAGCTAGTTCAATTTTGTGTTTTTGATCTTCACTTGCTTGCTCTTTTACGCCCCAAACACAAACCATTGAATCGACACAAACGGTTTTCGGCATGTATATTAACTGTCAATTAGAAGCGCACCTTTTATATCCTCGATCTCATCCCAATACCTCCCAATACTTCCCTTTAATTCATCGATAGCAACATCAATAGGAGTATCTTCGAAATCTGTTAGTGATATTACTTTAAAAGACAACAATTTGTTATTTGGATATGACCATGTGGCAAATCCCCTTAATCCAACTTCTGTATATAACCTATTCCCAAAACTTCTGGCTATCTCTTCGGATACATCAAGGCTTAATAATTCTCCAGTGTGTAGTCTCAACACAACCTTAGGCTCTGCACCGCCAATTCTTTGAATTTCCCCGAATAGTGTAGTCTCACCATTAATTATGGCAGGGGCCTTAACATTAAGTTTAGTATTACTTGTTAGTTGCGTAATTTTCTTCCTGCCAGAAATAAAAGAGCCAACACAATTCTCTTTATGAATTATAACTTTTTGTATTTCCTTCAGGCTATCTATTGCACGGTTAGGCACCTTTTCAAGACTATCTTGTTCAATGCAACTAGCGAGGAATATAAAGGCAGCGCTCACCTGTGGAAAACTGGGAATAAATCTAAGTCCTGCGCTTTCATGCCTAATCTCAACTAGACTAATAGTAAGAAATTCCTCATCCAACTCTGGATTTTGATCCTTTGCTACTGCTCTCAATGAATCTTCCAGATTCAAAATAATAGTAGCAATGTCTTTCCCTGAAAAAGCTTGCGGCTTAATCCTTGGTGCTCCTTCAAGCTTGAAATAGATGCTTTTCTTCTCTGTCTTTCCCATGGGTTAATCCAAAAATATACAAAATTTTTAACAAAAATATTAGGTAGATATTGGGACAAGTATTATCTTTGTCTTAGACTTTAAACGAATATGAACTTCAAATCGCTCCCCCAACTACTAGATTATTTCAGAGATGAAAAAACTGGTATCGAATACTATGAGAAACTCCGCTGGAACGGCAAACCTGTTTGTCCTTTCTGTGGCGTGGATAAGGCTCCATACGTTACTAACCGTGGCTACAAGTGTTCAGATAAGGATTGCGGTAAGAAGTTCACCGTTAGAGTGGGTACGATATTCGAAAACTCCAAGATTTCCTTTAGGATATGGTTTGCAGCTATCTTTTTAGCTGGCTCAAACCGTAAGGGAATTTCCTCTTTACAGTTAAGCCGTGAACTAGGTATCACTCAAAAGACTGCATGGTTCGTGTTACACCGTGTTCGTGAAATGCTGAAAACTAACGCCCCTACAATGGTAGGCGAAAACGGCCCGGTAGAAGCAGACGAAACCTATATCGGTGGCAAGGAAAAGAATAAGCATGCCAGCAAAAGAACTAAAGATGGTGAATCGGATAAGAAAAGCGTTGTACTTGGTGTGATTGAGCGTAACGGCAAAGTAGTCCTGAAATATGTTCCAAATGCCAGCGAGGAAAATATGGTTCCTTTCGTAAAGCAATACGTTAACATTGGCGCAAAGCTTTATACTGACGAGTTCAGGTCTTACAGAAAGTTAGGCCGTGACTACGTTCACGAAACCATTAACCACTCGCTTAAACTATACGTTAACGGTGATATTCACACGAACACAATCGAGAACTTTTGGAGCGTTTTAAAGCGTGGTTTATACGGAATTTACCATAGCGTAAGCGAGAAACATTTGGATAGATACCTGAATGAATTTGCCAGCCGTTTCAATGAACGTAAGGAATCAGAGCAGGTAAAATTCGAAAAGTTCTTAACGCAATCCGGAAAGCGTTTGAAGTATAAAAATCTAATTGCTTAACTTTGGCATATGGCAAAAGCTAAAGCAGTAAAGAAAACATCAAAAAAAAGAGCCAGTGAGTACGAGAAAAAACTCTCGATCATTGGCTCTTTAGACGATGTTTTAAAGGTGTCTGTGGCTTCCGCAAGGAAACCACAGAAGCAGTCCGGTAAGAAGCCGTAGCCCTAGGGAATTGCGTGAATACGCATAGCATAGGCAAGACTGCAATCGCTCTTTGAAGTATAAGTTTGGGACTTGTAGGCTAAACGTTTTAAGCCGTAAAAGGCTTTCTTTCCTGATTGTGGGTTCTGATCTCACAGAGACGTAAACGCTTTAAAAAATGGTGTTTTATTCGCGTGGCATCATATTTTCGGCTTGTCCCAAGTAGTATATAGTTGCCGTTACTTCCGATTATATTCGTTTGTAGCCGTTTGTAAACGGATAGTTATATGCCAGCCATTACCGAACATCAATGCCTCGAATGCGGGGAAACCTTTAAAGGCAGAGCCGACAAAAAATTCTGCTCCGATCAATGCCGAAGTACCTTTAACAACAAGCAGAACAGCGATAGCAACGCCATGCGTAACATCAATAACATCTTGCGCAAGAACAGGCGTATTCTGATTGAGCTCAATCCGGAAGGAAAAAACAAAGTGAGTCGCGAGAAACTTAAATCAAAAGGTTTTGACTTCAATTACTTCACCAGCATCTTCAAAA
>Ga0315910_10000221_pt1 | contig 63147 bp, 41 predicted proteins | sample EdamamesoilMG_FD_204470 | JGI IMG/M metagenome (GOLD analysis project Ga0315910, IMG submission 204470) | Garden soil microbial communities collected in Santa Monica, California, United States - Edamame soil | ecosystem: Environmental > Terrestrial > Soil > Garden | place: USA: California... | reverse complement strand
TGCGCGGCAGCAAAGCTGCCGCGCAGGGGTGGCGTCAATCGTGGACAAACTGTCCTGACTCCGTATTTATCGCTATCGCTCGCCCCCGCGGTACTCCTCCCATCGCTCCTTCCACTCGTCCACCGTCAGGTTCACCACGCCGCCATGGGCATCGATCCGCCGGCCGGCGAGCAGTTCGGCGCGCCGCAGCAACTGTTGCGCGCTCCCGTTCCACGGCTGGGTGATCGATGCAAGATCCACCACGCTGAGTCGTGGCGTGAAGCCGCCCATCACAGCCCAGCGGCGGTCGCGACTGACATCGATGGACAGCCCCTTCCCGCCGAGCTCGACGGGCGGGCTGATCGGCCGGCCCGTTTCCGCATCCCAGATGCGCGCGACTTCATCGTGCCCGACGGAGACGACGAATCGGTCGTCCCCGAACAGCTCCGCCGCAACGACCTCGTTGTCGTGGCTGAACACCGCAAGCAATTGACCCGTCTCTCGATCCCAAAGCCGAGCCGCGCGGTCCCGGCACGAGGTCAACACTCGCTTTCCGCTGCGGTCGAAGCGCACGCTGAAGACCCAGTCGGGGTGGCGAATCTGCGGCGCCACTTCCTCGAAGGTCTGCGTGTCGAACTGGCGCACCGTGAGATCATTGCGCCCGTAGGCGACGGCGAGTATCGCACCATCGGCCGACTCCCGCAGGTCGAACACTTCCAGGCCCGATGAGAACAGCGTCTCCCCGGAGTCCGCGTTCAAGACGTGCAGCCCACTTCCGTTGGGTCCGTAAACGTAGAGACGCTGACCGTCTTGGCTGTAGCCGAGCTGGTGATTCCCGACGTGGAATGACGGATTCAGTTGGAAGCGCTTCAATGGAAACGTCTTCGTGATCTGCCCGCTGGCCGGGTCGAGAATCAAAACCTCTCGGCTCGCGCAAACCACGGCGGCTTCGCTGCCATCCGGCCGGAAGCGCACGTCGCGCGGCTCTTGCGGAACCTGGATGGGCGCTCCTTCGGGTTGCCCTGAAGACACATTCCAAAAGCGCACCGCCCCAGCCTCCGGCGTGAAGATTGCTTCGAGCTCAGGCGATCCCTCCGAACGATCCCTCACGTGCGTAACGGCTGTCGCCATCCGGCGCCCGTCCGGCGAAACGTCAGCAGCCAGGATTGTCTCGCCGGCATCCACGGCTGCGGAATTCGGCTGACCCGTCGCCGGATCGAATTGCTGAATCCACCGCTGGCTCGCCAGATGGTGGCTGCCCGAATGCGGGAACAGCGACGCGCCGTCCGGACCGAACCGCGCCATGGAAATCGCGCCTCCCGTCTCGATCGTGCGCAGCGGCAGGCCGGCGGGCAGGGCCCAGACCCGCAAGTATTGACCCTCGTAGGCGGCTGCGAGCTGCCGGCCATCCGGCGACCACGCAACCGTCGTTGGCGACGAAATCGAGGTCATCTCCGGGTAGCGCAACGCCTGCGCTTTCACGTCCCAGATCCGTAGCGTGCGATCCCACGCACCGCTCGCCAGCAGCGACCCATCCGGACTGAACGCGAGTGAGAAGACTTGATTCAAGTGCGGCAAGTCGCAACCGATCGATCGGCCCGCGCAATCCCAGGCGAGCACGTTGCCCGAGGTCAAGCTCGGGGTCCAAAGCGACTGTCCATCCGGGCTGACCGCCAACTTGAATTCCCAGCCGTTTTCTCCTCGCAGCTCGACGCGGAATTTCTCCTCACCCGTGGCCAGGTCGATGGCGGACGCACTGTCCTTCGTGGGGAACGTCACGACGACCGCGCCACCATCGAGGAATTGCGGCGGGCCGTGGGGCAGGTTCGGTGTCGCGAACTCAGGCTCGGTGCGCTCGCCGTCGACGACGTACACGCACAGGGTCTCATCCTTGCCCACGGTCACGACGCGTGAGCCGTCCGGTGTGAAGGCGATCGCGTCGAGGGCGCCTGGCAATTCCCAGCGCGGCGAGGCAGCGCGGTCTGGCTCCAGGTCCCACACCTGGACCGTGGTTCCTCCCCATGCCAACGCCGTCCCGTTCGAGCTGAATGCTGCTGCCGTGACGGGGCTCGGCCAACTCCACATGCGGATGACTTCGCCGGATGGAAACGCAAACACTCCGGCCTTGTCCTCTCCGCCCAAGACGATTCGCGTGCCCGTCCGATCCCAAGCCACGGCCGTCGGTTTCTCGATCTCGAGCGGGCCCTGCCACGCCGTGCTGCTCGCGAGGTCCCAAACCAGGCAGCCTCCCTCCAGCGTCCGTCCCGCCAGGTAGCGGCCGCTGGGATGGAACTCCAGCCTGCGGATCAGCGCAGGCACGTCGATCGCCGCGAGTGGTGCGAGGACGGCGTCCGCCGCCCAGTTGCGCACACGCATGCGGTTGATCGATTCCCGGCCGGTCTCACCGTCGGCCCGCACCACGGCATTGGAGAACCACAGCGCCGCCAGCGCCGCATCCCCGCGATCCGCAGCGATCTGACCCAAGGTCACATAGCTGTCCGAGAGCGTGCGCGACAGTTCGCGCTTTGCGTCCATGGCGACATCCCGCGCAAGGTTTGCGTCCCTCTCGCGCTCTCCCGCCTTTTTTGCGGAGACATCGGCCTTGATCGCAAACACGGTGGAAACGATCGCCCCCGCGAGCAGGCACACGAGCAGCGCGGCGATCAGCCCCGCCACCGCGGGTCGGCGCCGCGCCCACATCCACAGCCGTTCGAGCTCCGTCGTCCGGCGCGCTGCGATCGGCCGGCCATCGATGTAACTCCTCAGATCCTCGCCCAATTCCGCGGCCGTGCCGTAGCGGCGGGCCGGATCGTGGGCGATCGACTTCTGAATGATCGTCTCGAGGTCGCGCGGCACATCCGGCCGCAGGGACCTCAACCGCGGCGGCTCGCTGGAAGTGATCGCTTCCAGTAGCGCGTGCGGATCGTGCTGCTCGTAGGCCGGCCGCATCGCCAACATTTCATAGAGGGTCAGGCCCAGACCGTACACATCGCCGCGGGCATCGCTCTTTCCCCGGAACGCTTCGGGGGGCATGTAGCGCATCGTGCCCAGGACTTCGCCCGTGCTCGTCAGGTTCTCCTGGCCGTCGTCCTTGGCCAAGCCGAAGTCGGTGACCCACGCCGTTCCCGTCTGATCCAGCAGCAGATTGGAGGGCTTGATGTCCCGGTGGACGATGCCCTGCCGGTGGGCGTAATCGAGCGCGTCGGCGACCTGCATGCCGATGCGCGCCACGCCTTGCCAATAGCTCAGCTTGCGCGTGTGCCGACCGCTGCCGTTGTCGCTCGGCGATGAACCGGGTTGCGTCATCGACGCTGCGATTCCAGATGAATCCACGCCCGAGGCCGATCCGGACTGATTCGCGGCTTCCGGTTCTCTCGGCGTGGAGTCTTCACCGCTCACCAGCGCGCGGGCGACTCGGTTCGAGAGCGGTCGGTCCAGTGCGCCCGATCGACCGCTGTTCGTGCGCGCCACTTCCATGGCGACTGCGTCCAGGCCGATCCCCTGGATGAACTGCATGAAGTAATACGGCGTTCCCTCGTGTTCGCCGAAGCCGAAGACGGGCACGATGTTGGTGTGGTGCAATCGGGCCGCGGCTCTCGCCTCGCGTTCGAAGCGGCGTTTCTGCGTCGCATCGCGGAGCATCCGCTGCGTGAGCAGCTTCAGAGCCACGTGCCGTCCGAGCGAGATCTGCTGCGCTTCGTAGACGACGCCCATCCCGCCGCGGCCGATCTCGCGCAGGATGCGAAAATCCTCGAGGCGTTCGAGTTGGGGAATCTCGAGACCCTCGGCTTGGGCCGCCGCTCTCACCTTCTCCTTCTCGACGGTCGCCGGAAAAACTTCGCGGATGTCGTCTGCCAGTTCCGGATGCCGCTCGATGTACTCCCTCAGATCCGGCCGCTCGCCTCGGCGAAGTCGCGCGGCCCACTCGGCAGCGAGTGCTTCCAGCAACGCCTTGCGATCGCCGCTCGGGTCCGCCACGCCGCTACACCTCGATGGCGTTCATCATGTCAGGCATGCATCGGGAAATGCGAGGCAGCTCCAGAACGTCAGGAGCAACTCTCGCGATTGTCCCAGCGGCCTGTGCGTCTCGCAACCCCACACCTGCGTGGTGCGGCGCTCTGAGGCGGCGGACCTGGGTCGTCACGCTCGTTCATTCCTTACCTCGGGGTCGAGCCGCGAGGCTGGGAGGGCGCCGAGACAGCTTCCGCCTGGACGCAGTCGAGCTCGGACCTCGCGGCCGTCTGCCTGCGCTCCATCGCGGCAAGCAGACAACTGTGGAGGAGAGCGAGACGACGCAGCCATGCCGATCCTCACCTGCTGCTCGCTGCTCCCGCCGGACCGTGCGAGAGTCCACGCACGCCGCATCGTTGGGTTGAGATGGCGCTTGCCAGGGACGCGTATCTTCGGATCAGGTCCAGGCTTCCACGCCGCACCGCTCCAAGTGCTCGATGGTCTCCTTCATCTCCCCCACCGGCGGCAAGAAGATCACCGTGCCATCGCGCCCGCGCGTCAGCAGCACGCGGTAGGAGTTGCGGCGCAGGGCGAGCGCGTCGTGGACCTTGCCTTGAGTGCCGCGCGCGAGACGGTTGGTCCACACGCCATTCTCGCGAATGAAGTCGGTGCCCCATGCAAGGAGCGCCATGTCGAGTTCGAGTCCCTGGGCCGCGAACTCGGTGGCGACGGTGTCGAGGCGACAGCAAGAGAGCGGGTGTGTCGGCGGTTGGTTGAACCAGGGGCCCGCGCGCAGCTTCTTCGTCGTCTGGAATGAATTGTCGACGCCCCAATCGGCGAGGAGCTTGTCCTTGGAGGAGGCGACGAGCCCGTACCGCGACCGGGGCGCCTCGCCGTAGCGCTCGCGCAGGTACTGCTTCGCGGCGCCGAGGTCAGTGGTCACGAGGAACCGATGCCCGCCTTCACGCAGCTCGCGCGCGATCCGCGCCAAATCCGCCGGCGGCGCGTCTTGGAGCAAACCGTCGACGAAGGCGTGGACGCGCGGCACGAGGTGGTGGCGCAGCTCGGTGTCGAGGTTGAGGGAGGGGTTCCAGCGGGTGGCGAGCCCGGCACCGGCGAAGCGCCCCTCGGTGAGCGCCTGCTCGACGTTCGCCGGCGCATGGACGACCCAGTTCCCGTGCGCGAGCTTGACGAGCGCGTCGCGCCAGAGCGCGATGCCGCCTTCCTCGCCGACATGGATCGCCTGTCCGGTGCCGACGAGGGCGACGAGCACGCTCCACTCGGGGACGCGCAGCATGAACTCGAGCAGGTGCTCGGGCTCGGACTGCGCGCGCTCGGAGCCGTGCACGTGCGCGACGCGGTCGGCATCGTGCGCGCGCTGGGCCTCATCGAACACGACGAGATGCTCGGGCGGCGTGCGCGCGCGCTTCTTGGAGTAGGTCTCGACGTACTTCTTGATGTCCTGCACGAAGGTCTTGCCGCCGCCGCCCGCGGAGGCGAGGGCGTCCTGCAGCACGGCGACGAGGGGGCCGTTGCCGGAGAGGAACACAGCGGGCACGGTCGCGGACTTCCCTTGCCGCGGTACGGCGAGCGGGCTGAGCCAGTGGGCGTGGACGAGCTGCAACCCGACGAGCGTCTTCCCCGAGCCCGGCACGCCGGTGAGCATCACGACGTGTCGCTCCTTCTTGGCGGCCGCTTCGAGCGCGATGTTGGTGATGGCTCGCAGGGCGGGATCGGTGTGGGCGCGGGCGCGCTTGATGAAGGGCAGCTCGCCGCGTTCGAAGAGCTCGCGTGCCGCCTGGACGATGCTCGGCATCGGGCAGTAGGCGTCGTCGTCGAGGAACGCGGCCGGAGCGAGCGGGGTGCCGGCGAGTCGGCGGGAGATGTCCTTCAGCAGCGGATGCAGGCCGCGCGGGCCGACGATGGTGACGCCGTCGTGGACGCGCGGAGCGTCGGGCTCCATCGCGCGCACGAGGACGGGGACGACGGGACGGTCGTGGCACTCGCGGTGGTAGGCGCGCAGGTCGCGCGCGTAGGCGGCTACTTGATCGAGGCCGGCCTGGAGTCCGGTCTGGGGGCCCTTGAGCTCGAGCACGACCACGACGCCGCCTTCGAGGATGACGACGTCGGGGCGACGTTGATCGCGCGGGAGCTCGTACTCGAGGATCGCGGTGTACTCGGCGGCGGGCTCGTGGACGTGGAGGAGGGAGTCGGCTTCGCGCTGGAGGTCAGGGATCCAGCCGTTCCAGGCGGAGATCTGGTTGGGGCCGGGGGCGGCGACGAAGTGCTCGAGGCTGAGGCGGACGATGCGCGGTTCGGCCGAGCGAAAGGTCGGGAGGTCGGAGATCCAGCCGGCGCGGGGGGTGCGGGCGTTCTCGGGGCTTGTCACGGCTACGGGACGCTACCACTAAGGGGCCGCGCCGGCGCCAATTGCCAGGAGGCGGCGTCTGGGGCGGGCGGGCAGATTCGGATGGCCGGCCGGCGCTCTAGGAGCCCACTGCTCGGGCGCCGTAAGTGTTGCGGGCGGGAGCTTACACCCCCGGCTCCTTCGCCCTCAGCAGACTCCCCAGCGGTTGAGCTGCTTGACGGTGCGACACCGTGCGGAAGTGAGCGAGAAGCAGTTCTCGACATGGCCGAGGTCGCTCGCGCCCGGGCACTCCTCTCACCGGCCCTGCGGGCCCCCGTCCTTGTGATCCTGAGGGCTGCGGTGCCCACCGACCAGTCGCGGTGATCTCCCGCCGTTCGAGGGGTGCCGCCTCGCGCACCTGCTTCCCTGCCTGCAGCGTTGCCAATGTCGCTGGAACTAGGAATAGGCGACCGACCCGGCGTCGCCGCAGGAACCTTACGGCCTCCCTCGTCAGTGAAGGCTGCTAGGCCCTGCTCGGCGCGATCGCCGAGCCTCGTGTCGTGTCCAGGATCGCCCGCAGCAAGGACTTCCCGCGCCAGAACGACATCCGGTACCGTGGGCAGCCTTCCCACAAGGACATGGATGCCGGAGCCCACTTCTATCGCTGCGACTTCCAGGTTCACACGCCACGTGACCTGAACTTCGACGGCAAGCGCCCGGTTACGGACGACGAGAGGCGCGAGTACGCCCGGGCCTTCGTCGCCGCCTGCCGCGCAAAGGGTCTCGAGGCGGTCGCGATCACGGACCACCACGACATCGCGTTCTTCAAGTACATCCGCGAGGCGGCGCTTGCCGAAACGGATGACGTCGGCAGCCCGCTTCCGGACGAGAAGCGGCTGGTCGTCTTCCCTGGCATGGAGCTCACGCTCGGCATCCCTTGCCAGGCACTCATCCTCTTCGACGCGGACATACCCGTGGAGTTCTTGCCTCTCGCGCTCCCAGCCCTCGGCATCACTCCCGCCCCTGACGCAGAGGAGAATCATGCGGCAGTGAAGAAGCTCGACTTCATGAACTTCACGGCGCTGTACGTGGCGCTGAACAAGGTCGACCCCCTGCGCGACAAGTTCATCGTGTTCCCTCACTTCGGCGATGGCGGTTACAAGACGCTGCTTCGAAAGGACTTCGAGAAGCACTACATCTCGATGCCCTGCGTCGGTGGATATGTCGACGGAGACTTGCCTCAGCCGCCGAACGGAAACGGGCTCCGCACAATCGCGAGCGGCAAAGACAAGAACTGGGGCAACAAGGCCATCGGCCTCTTCCAGACATCAGATAGCCGGAGCCTGGACTTCAAGAAGCTCGGCGTGCACACGACCTGGGTGAAGTGGGCGAGGCCGACAGCCGAGGCACTGCGCCAAGCGTGCCTCGCTCGGCACTCGCGCATCTCCCACACCGAGCCGAGGATCCCCTCGATCCAAGTGACGCGGCTCGAAGTCTCGAACAGCAAGTTCCTGGGGCCGATCGTGCTCGACTTCAACCCGCAGTACAACGCACTGATCGGCGGGCGTGGCACTGGGAAGTCGACGCTCCTGGAGTACATCCGCTGGGCCCTGTGTGACCAGCCGCCGGCTTCCGACAGCGGCGAGGAGGAACCGGCCGACTTTCAGCGGCGGCGCAAGAGCCTGATCGAGGGGACGCTCCTGCCGCTTGCAGCGTCGGTGGACGTGTCGTTCCTCCTGAACGGCGTGCCGCACACCGTCCGCCGCCGCGCCTCCGGCGAGCTCACGCTCAGAATCGGCGAGGGGTCATTCCAGCCGTGCACTGAGCAGGACGTCCGCGAGCTCCTGCCCATCCGTGCGTATAGCCAGAAGCAGCTTAGCGCCGTTGGCGCGAGACTCGATGAGCTGCGCCGGTTCGTACACGCGCCGGTCCAGAAGAACTTGGACTCGCTCCGCGAACGCATCTCAGGGCTCGGCGCCGAACTCCGCGGCACCTTCGACCGCCTGAGCCGCCTGAAGACACTTCAAACGGAGCTCGCGACCCACGAGATTGAACGACGGTCACTCAAGGAGCAAGTCGAGGGGCTCCGCGCCTCGCTCAAAGGCCTTTCCGAAGAGGATCGTGGGACAATCGCGAAGCAAGCCGGCTACGAAGCCGAAGAGCGCGTCGTCAAGGCGCTCGAGCGCGACGCCGAGACCGCCAAGGAGGCCCTCTCGAGCGCTTCGGCGGCGCTACAGAGGATCCCGCAGCCGCTCGACGTGAAGAATGTGAAGGAGCACGAGGCCGTGATCGGCGACGCGCACGCCACATTCACTCAGTGGGCAGAGAGCGCGCGCAGGCAACTCGACGCACTTCGTGCGAGCTTCGTGGAGCCCGTCGAAGGCAAGGCCCTCGAGACCTACTTCAAGAAGTTTGCCGATTGGCGAGCCCTTCGAGACGCACACCGCAAGCAGTATGAGGCGGCAAAGGCCCGCGCCGCTGCACACGAGGAGACGCTCAAACAAATCCAGGCGCTCGAAGAGCGCCTCGCAGCGATCGATGAGGCCGCTGGTGTAAAGGAGCAACAGCTCGGCAGGCTTGGCGAACCCGCCGCGAGCTTTGCGGCGCTGCGCGGTGAGTGGATAGCGAAGCATCGGGAACGCGGCGACCTCCTCGAAGCGCAGTGCAGGGAGCTGACCGCTGTCTCCAAGTTGCGGTTGCGTGCTACTTTGCAGCGCGCCACTGACCTTGAGCCTCTCGGCGAGCGGCTGCGCCAGCTCCTCAAGGGCACTAAGACGCGCACCGAGCGCGTCGACAAGTTGGTGGAGCAGATCTCCGCCGCCTCGGATCCGCTCGGAGCGTGGCACGCGATCCTCGACGAGCTTCTAGAGCTCGCTTGGTTGCGCGTCGAGGACGAGGCTGTCACGACGCTACCAAGTGTTCCCAAGCTCGATAACGCCGGCTGGACGCAGAAGGAGAAGCTCGCTCTCGCGAAACAGATCCAGCCCCCCGAGTGGCTTGCGCTCCTCCTCTTCGATCTGAAGGACCTCCCGAAGTTCGAGTACCAAGCAAGGCCAGATGACTACCTGCCCTTCGAGAACGCGTCGCCGGGCCAGCAGGCCACAACGCTGCTGTCAATCCTTCTGCTTCAGGACGGCCCGCCGCTCCTCATTGACCAGCCCGAGGACGACCTGAACATGAAGGTCATCAACGACATCGTACAGACGCTTTGGCAGGCGAAGACCCACCGGCAGGTCATCTTCTCGAGCCATAACGCCAACCTGGTCGTGAACGGCGACGCGGAGCTCGTCATCTGCTGCGACTACCGCACAAGCGGCGCAGAGTCGGGCGGCATCATCAAGCTGACCGGCGCGATCGACGTGCCCGCCATCAACCGCGAAATCGCAGAGGTGATGGAAGGCGGTGTTGATGCGTTCAAGCTGCGTCACCAGAAGTACGGGTTCTGACGCTTGACTCCGATCGAAGCTCCCTGCCGCGCACTACCATAGATCCCACTCACGGGTGGCGTCGCGTGATTTCACCTCTCCGGGCTGTGGGCCATGTTCGCTTCGACCGCGATCCCCCTCACCACCGCGATCGCCGGAAGCCGTCGCCTGGCCAGCCGCCCGGCTAGCTCTCGCGAGCGCGACGGCCATGTGTTGACGTGCAGGGTCATCGGAAGTTGGGGGATCGGCGTCGGGTCCCAGTGGGCACGCTCGTGGATCAGCCGGCCGTCAACGAACCAGCGGAGCTCGCCCGGTCCCCACTCGATGGCGAAACGGTGGGGCGAATCCGAGGCGTCGAAGCCGAGCGCGATGATGCTTGGGGCTCCCCGGTAACCATAGTCGAACTTCGCGCCGTCAGTTCCGGGATTGTAGAAGACGTTTACGAGCAGACGATCGGAATGCATGCCCACGATCTCGACGTCAATTTCCTGCCGTGGTGAATCGCGGTGCAGGAAGAACCCGGTTACCACGCCGGGCACCTTCGATGCTTGAAGCGTGGTCTCAAATTTTCCGAATAGGAATCGCTCGCGGCTCGAGATTGCGGCGGCGCTGTAGTCGCGGACGCCAAGCAGCTCGTGCCTCACGCTGAGTACAGCACCGACTCCGGCCCGGCATTCGACGTTGGCGGGACGGAATAGGCCCAGGTTGCCCGGGAAAGTGTCGTCCCTCAGCACCCAACGCCTGGTGTCGAGACTCTCCATGCGATCGTCGAACGTCACGCGCGGGGTGGCAATCGTCGGCGAGTCGACGCGGATGCCACGCCACGCCGGACGAGATTCGACCACCCATGGCGACAAGTCGCGGCGGGGTTCACTCAGAGGCACAGGCGATCTCGTCCCCGCTCCCAGGAGCCGCCTTTGGCCGACATCGGCGATCACGGGGAATGCGCAGGCCGGCGGGGCGCACCTCAGGTGCTCGCAGACGGTTTTCCACTTGTCGGCGGCGTCCATGTGAAGCACGGCGATCTCTTCGCCGCTCAGCCCATCTGGAATGCTCACGCCGTTGCCGTTCGATGCGACGCCGTTGCTCGTGGTAACCATGAACTTCGCGCCAGGATGGCGTTTCTTCAGCGTCGCCGCGCTCGCCTCAAGCGACCCGATGTTCACGTAGGCGTCGAACACCCGGTCGCTCGATCCGGAAAGGAGCTGTGCCAGCTCCTCTTCAGGAAGGTCTTGAAGGTCGGAGCAGCATCGATACCCGAGCATCGAGAGCGCCATCGCGAGCGAGGACAGCCCCGAGCCCTCCGCGCCGAAGGCGAACACCGGCCTGTGCCGCGGGCGGTTCTGGAAGAGTGACTGCCCTTCGCAGTCGAGAACGCCAATTCGGCTCAGTGCGGGGAGGATTGAGTAGGAGTTGGTCGAGCCCCAGTCAGATCGCTGGCTGATCAGTGACCGCCGCGTCGCCCGCACTTCGAGTGCATCGAACTGGAGGTTCATCCACAGGTCGACCGGCCCCCGGCAGGGCAGCAGCCGAAGCAGCTTCCGGGCGCCTTGGCGTGAGAGGACGTAGCCCGAGAGGAGCCAGAGCCCGCGCACCGGGCGGAAGACACTGGCGGAGAGGAGGGCCTTTTGGGCGCCCCCCCTCACCTCATTGTAGGAGAGGTAGAGCACATCGAATGGTGCGGTCCCTTCGCGCTCGGGGGCTAGCTCGCGCCATGCCCGAGTCACGTATCGACCGAACCCCCGGTTGAACCAGGCGTCGTCCTCGAGCACGAGCGCGTAGGCGTCCTCTCCTGTCGCTATCCGGCGCCAAACGCCGATGTGAGATCGGGCGACCCCGACCTCTGGCCAGCTCATTTGGATCGGGCGATCGAGCTCGAATCTGTCAGGCTGCACAAGCAGCTGGGGCTCGACGAACAGCTGGTCCCTAAGTGTGTAGATCGGACCGACTTCGTCGTCCTCCTCTGGCGATTGCTCGAAGCTCCACGCGTCAACCGCGGAGAAGCGCACGGTGCGCTCGCTGAGAGTGTCTCCCGCGGAGTCCAGTATCTGATCGAGCTCCAGCCTCATCTCTGCCCAGCGTTCGGGTTGACGATCGAGGCTGATGACGTAGATTCGCTCGATCCTCTCGGCCGCGTGGGTCGGTCCGAAGGCGGAGCACCGCTGCCTCGGCAACAGACGCCGGAACTTCAGACCGAGGCGGTAGAAGAACTTGATCGGGCCGAGCAGGCCCCTTGTCGGGTTCATCGGTGCCCCAGCCCCGTTGGCTGGTACACCCGGCAATTCGAAAGCCGCCAGTTTCTCGCGTCGCCTCGGTAGCTGAGAGGCCACTGGCTGCTCGCGACGTCCTCCCAGTCACGCAGCACGAGGAGCGCCTCGCACATCGCGCCGTCCTGCTGCGCGAGTTCGAAGATCGATCGAGTCAGGTTACCTGGGCCAGTCGACGACTGGATTTCTGGCAGCCCACTGCTGGTAGCTCGCTCGAGCGCGGCGGTCGCGTTTGCAAGAGCCCGCTTGATGATGGGGTGCCCGGAGACCGCGAGCAGCGGATTATTGTTGAAATAGAAGATCCAGGACGAGGCATGCGCTCCCGGCTGGGTGAATGCCCTCTGCGGGATCATCCGACCCGTCTCGACGTCGTAGCAGAGCGGCTGGATCTTCAGCCGGCCGTCGTCGAAAAGACGCTCGATCGCGGGTCCCTTGTAGACGTCGTCCGCGTCGACATAGCAGCCACCCTCCACGAGTATGTAGCAGAGCCGGAAGTAATCCGACTGCATTGCGGGATGATAGCATCTCAAGTATGCGCGCTCGTATCTCGGGCCCAGTCGGCTCGCGATAAGTTCCCTGGCTCCGTCGTAGTCGAAGAGGCGGACCTCGAAACCACGCGCCTCGAGCTGTTTCCAGGACTCGATACACGCGCCTACATCATCGGGCAATCGCCCCAGGTCGTCCCAGTATTGCACGATCGTTCGGCGCGGTCCGCGCAAGAATGCGGCGGGCAATGGATCGGCTTCGCCGGTGCGCTGCACCACCCCCCGGACGAAGGCGGACCGAGCTTGGTGGTCATCTCGCTCGGGTCCCATAGTAGTCATTGGCGTCGTTGGCGGAGTTCGCAGCCTAGAACGGATCATGGATCGTGTACTTGCCGTAGCTAGACACGTCCCGGGGGACTCGACTCAGTCGCTGTACCCTGCCGGTTCCAGCGCCGGGCAATCGTCCTCGGGTGGCCTCCAGCTGGACAGCGTGTCTGTAGCTCTAGCATTACCGACTCGCGCGGCTCGTCGATGCGAGCCACTGCGCCGCGAGGGGTGTCGGTGCCCTCGGCGCTGCCGGAGCGCCTTCGGGGGCTCGCAGCGTCGTGAACCGCCGGAGAACGTCCACGCCCTCGCGTTTGAGCGCGTCGAAGCGGCGGTCGAGCTGGTTGCGCGACACCTCTCCGATCTCGACGAAGTAGGCGTCGGTAGGGCGAGCCTCTGGGACATCCTCGCCGACGAGCTTGAGCAGCCCCCTGAACGGGATGCCGTAGCGCTGGAGCGCGGTCACGGCCTCGACCCCGAAGCCGTACGGCAGCCGGTCCTCGAACAGCTCCGGCGAGCGCGCCTTCGCGATCTCGATCAGCGCGCAGCGCACGAGGATCGAGCGTGCGGCCTCGACGAGCGCGAGCCGCTCGGCCTGCGCACGGTTCGCGTCGATCGCTTGGTGTTGTCGCTCGGCCTCGTAGACACGGTGCCTGGCGATGGCCTCGGCGGCTCGGACCTGCTCGGGGTTCCACTCGACCGAAGGCGCATCGACGGCCTTCTGGAACGCGCCGACATCGCGGATCTCCTCGGCTGCCGTCGCGGTCGGCCGTGCGAAAACGCTGACCCGCGCGGGCGAGGCGGCCGTGATCAGCGCAACGCCCTCGGGCTGGTTCGCGCGCTCCGGCTCTCCGCCCGACGCGAGGACCTCATCGAGCAGTGCTTCGCCGTAGGAGAGGAGCTTCACCGAGTTCGGATGCACGTCGAACACCTCGGGCGAGAATGTGACGGCCTCGACCCTGCCGTTCCATGCGAGCGCGTGCGCTCCAGCGATCTCCCCGTGCGGCGTGAACTTCGAGCCGAGGATGTTCGACTCGACCACCGCGCGTTCGAGTTGCTGCAACGTGACCGGCGGCGGCGCGATGTCCTCGGCCTGCGCTTCGGCCTCCGTGTAGTCGTCGAGGTTGAGCGCATCGACGCTCTTCTGCTCGATCTCCTCGCGCAGCGCCCGAACCTGCTCATCGAGACGGCGCGCCCGCTCCTCGGCAGGCAGCATCGCAACCTGCTCGATCGCGCGCCCGACCTTGTGCAGGATCGGCTGGAGTTCGCCGACGACATCCTCGAACCACTCGATGCGGTCGCCGAGCCGCTGGTAGATGAGCGCCTCGACGGTGTCCTCGTAGAAGTAGTTCCGAATCCACACGCGCGGGTACTTCTGTCCGATGCGGTCGATGCGACCGATTCGCTGTTCGACACGCATCGGGTTCCACGGCAGGTCGAAGTTGATCAGCACGCCGCACGTCTGGAGGTTCAAGCCCTCGCTCGCGGACTCGGTGCAGAGCAGGATCTTGATCTCCTCACCCTGCCGGAACTTGTCCTTGATGTGCTCCTTCGTGCGCGGCACCCACGCGACTTGGTCCCACACTTCGCCGCCGCGCCCCGAGTAGCACGCGACCTGATCTCCGTACACCTGCCGCAGTTGATCGCGGAGGTAGTCCATCGTGTCCGTGTACTGCGTGAACACGATCACGGTCTCACGCTGCTTGAAGATCGAGGTGAGGTCGGAGCGGAGCTGCTCCAACTTGCTGTCCGTCGTCAGCATCCCGAGGTCGTGCAGGAAGTCGTCGATGTACGCCAGCTCGCCGAGGAACGGCTTGAGGTCCTCGGGCGTGATCGACTCGTCCACGTCGAAGTCCAGTTCGGCCTGTTCGAGGTCGTCCTCGGTGAACCCGCCGTTCGCGATCGCCATCCCGCGCAGGAAGTCGCGCCGCCGTTCGAGGCTCTTGCGGATCGCGAAGAACGAGCTGGTCAGCCGCCTGCGGTAGACCGTCATCACGAAGCCGAGGCCCTTCCGCTCGGCCTCGTACTTCTGGTAGTGCGCGGTGATGTACTCCTCGATGCGCTCGTAGAGCTGCCGCTCGTCCGCAGGGTTCAGCGGAATCCACTCGTTGCGCGGATCTCGGTCCGGCACGTTCTCCTTGAGGAGCCCCTTCGCGCGGTACTGGCGCAGCAAGCGCCGCGTGTTGCGCCACAAGAACGAGCGCAGCGGTGTGTGCCGCTTGACCATCTCCTCCAGGTACGCGCGGCTGCCCTTGTCGAGCCGCGCCACGTGCGCAGCGGCACCGGACGTGTCGAAGACGGCCTTGACTCGCTCCCACTCGACGAGCCCGAGCTTGTCCTCCGCGTGCTTGCAGAAGTTCTCGTCCCAACGGCCGCCCGCGCGCCGGTAGTCGTTGACCATCCCGATGAGGAACGGCCAGTCGCGGTTCTCGAACGGCTTGCGCAGCTCCTGGAAGAAGGCGAGGAAGTTGTCCTCGCGCGCGCCCCAGCGTCCGCCCATCCCGAGCACGCGCAGGAGGTCCCACACCTCGACGGGATCGACCTGCATCGGCGTAGCGGTGAGCAAGTACAGACACTGTGTCTGCGAGCGCAGTCCTGGACGGCCGTCCGAGCCGGTGAGCAGCTCCAGGAGTCGGTTCGGCCTGTACTGTCCCGAGAGGAAGTCCTTGCGTCGAGCGTGGTGCGCCTCGTCCACGATGATCAGGTCCCACGGTCCACCGTCGATGACCTCGGCTTGCCGATCGCGGCGCTTCGCGCGTTGGCTCGACGCGAGCAGGATCGGACATGCCTTCCACGGCGTCGTGCCCGAGACTTGGATCGCGCGGTCGAACACGTCGAAGACGCCGCCGTCCTCGTAGCGCGGGACGTTGAGCACGAACTTCTCGTACAGCTCCTCCTGCCACTGCTTGAGCACACTGCGCGGCACGAGGATGAGCGCGCGCTTGACCTTGCCCGAGATCACGAGCTGCCGCACGGCGAGACCGGCCTCGATCGTCTTCCCGAGGCCGACCTCGTCGCAGAAGAGGAAGTTCTCGGGGTAACGCGCCGTGCACTCGCGCACGACCCGTAGTTGGTGCGGCCACGGCTTGATCGTGCTCGTCTCGATGCCGATGCGATCCGCGCTCGGAAGGAACGGTGCCTCGCGCAGGAACCGGAACACGAGGCGCTCGCGCTGCGCGGCGGCGACATCCTTCGGCGGCTGGACCGGGACGAGCGGCACGTCTTTCTCGATCTCTTCCAGCGCATCGCGCTCCGGCATGTTCGCCGGTCGGAATTCGAGCAACCTCCGACGCGCCGCTTCGGGGATCTCCATCGCGATCCACGAGTCGTTCCGGTCCTCCCACAGCTCCGCGAAGCGCTGCTCGATCACGCGCAGGTACGGGCCGCCGGGGCCGACGATGTCGCCGCCCTCCTGTCGCTCCCACGAGGCGTGCGTCATGAACGTCTCGTAGTTGTGCTGCCAGCCCTGGCTGGACTCGTTGCTGCTACCGCTGAACCCGAGTCGGTTGCCTTGGTCGTCGGCGAAGACGCCTTCCTTCGGGTGGTAGTAGTCGTGCGCTTCGGCGGCGGCGAGCGGTTGCCCGTCCTTGCCGCGCGGCAGCACAACGCGGATCACGAGGCGATCGTGAGCGACCATCCACGCGAGAGCTTCGAGCCGCGCGCGCATCGAGCTGTCCGTCGGATCGCCGAGGCATCCCTTCATCGCGGCCCCGACGCGGCCCTTGACATCGTCGCCGCGACGGATCGCTTCCACGTCCTCCTTCGTGAGCTGTGCGCCGCAGAGCAGGCGCATTCGTCCGCCGTTGCCGATCAGCCGCACGATGCCCGCCGCAGCGATGGCGAGCGCTGCGCTGGAGAAGAACCCGGCGCTCCGGTCGTACCTCACGCTGCGTTCGAGCGCAGGGATGTAGAACTCGTGCAGCCGGTCGTCTCGCTGGCCGTAGCTGAATCGGAAGGGGTGCGAGCGGAGCGAGGGCATCACAGCGATCCCGGATCGAGTTCCTGCCAGCGCTTCGTCGGAACCAAGAAGTAGAAGTCCTTCACGTTGTCCGTCACGACGACTCCCTGCTCGTCGGCGGCCTGAGCTGCGAGGATTACGTCGATGTCGATGCGGGAATCCTTCTCGTCCTTCTTCTTCTCGATGCGCGCCTTCGCCCAGAACTCGGCCGCTTGACGCATCACGCTCGTCTTGAGCGGCACGTAGTCCAGCAACGCCGTCATCTTGTTGAGTCGATCGAGGGACACCTGCCACTTCTTGGGCTCGCGAGCGTGGAGGAGCGTCACGACACGCCGATGCTCGTAGTCCGTGATCTCGGCAAGCATCACCGTGGTGTTCGAGGCTTCGGACATGAGCCTCTCGTACCAACGGCTGAGGTCCGGCTTGCAGTTCGGGTGGCAGAGCTGCCCGACGATGCCTGTGTCGAGGAAGAGTCGCACGACTTCGCGTTCCTCAATGGTGCTCGCGCAGCTCGGCCTCAATGACGGGCCACGTGGCCTCGTCGTGTCCAGACGTGTCCTTCATCCACTCGCGAACCAACGCAGCCATGCGCTGGTAGCGCAGCCTGCGGGGGAGGTTCGCGTTCTCGTTCAGTGCCGTCAGCCGCACCGGCGAGAGTTGTACGGTCACCACGTCTTCGAGAAGGTCTCGATCCACGGAGGCTATCGGCAGGGCGGTGGCCGACGAGTGCGAACCGAGGAGCCCAACGATGACGAGGGACAGCCCCGGCGCGGTAGACACTGTGTCTAGCTCAGCTCTTTTGGACATGCTGTCTCCCTTCCAACCTGGCATTGAGGTCTGGAGTGATGGAACCCCTGAACACCTTCCACGCGGTCTCGTGCAGGTCGGTGAGGCGCGCACGGATCGCTGCCCAGTCGGCGGTGACCCGCACGTTCAGGATCGTGTCGATGTCGAAGAGGATGGAACGGGTGCGATCGGGTTGCTCCAGCTCCGCGATCGTGACGACGAGACGGTGGTCCGCGCCCACAGGCACTTGGAGGCGGGAATGGAAGCGCTCGCGCGCTGAGAGGATCTGCGCGGGGATGTACTCAGTGGGAGCAAGCCAGCGCGAGACGGGCTCATCGGGCTGCTCCTTGGGGATCTCGTTGATGTAGCGAAGTCCGATGCGAGCGAGTCCCGTCGGATGCACGATCTCCGAAAAGAGCTGCCAGCCTCGCTCGATGTCGGCGATGAACGTGTCCCATCCCGGATAGGGTGCAAGCTCATTGACGGTGAACACGCCGTCGGAGAGCTGGAACAGGTGCTTCCGGTCCTTGTGGTGGTACTGCATCCGAAGTCCGATGCGACGGGCACTCTGCAAGACGCCGTCAGGGCCAACGGCAACGCCAACCTCAAGGATCTCGTTCGGCTCCATCCTCGGGTAGTCGGTGATCACACGCTTGAAGAGGTCCCCGTACCACGCGGAGTCCCACTCCTTGCCGCTCTCGCGGAGGAAGTGGAGTTCGCAGAGCGCCTCGTTGATCGTGGGAGTCTTGAATGACGGGTGTTCGTTCGGGAGGCTCATTCGTCGTCCTCCTCGTCTTCGTCGGGTTCGCCCTCGTCTTCGATGCCCTCGGCGTCTACACCGTCGGCGGCGACGGGTGCGCCGTCGAACAGGTCGCCTTGGAGCGTCTTGATCTCGACCTCCTCGTCCGGCGGCACGGGCAGGTCGTCGAAGAAGGCGAGGCGCATCGCGTCGAGGACCTCGGCTTCGGGGCGGGCGAACCTGCCCTTTTGCTTTGTGCGGGGGATCGCCTGTAGCAGCGCTTGGATCAGGGCCTTGAAGGTGCTGTCGTTCTGGAAGCCGGTCTCGCGCAGGAAGTGCTGGCACGCCTGCGAGCCGTCCTCGGTGTAGAGGAGCATCGCGGTGTGTGCGGCGTCGATCCAGTGCGGGAATGTACGCTGGTCTGGATCAACCATGCCTCGCTTGCGGCGAGCGCTGGGTTGCTGGAGCGTGACTGTCGTTGCCTTCTTCGAGACCAGCTTCTTCTCCGTCACGAGTTGCTTCTCCTGATCGAGACCAAGAGCGAGCGCGAGCTTGAGTGCCTCGTCGGCGGGGAACTCCGCGGCCTGGAAGGCGTCCCACGCCATCAAGTACCAGTCCGTGAACGGATCAAACGTGACCGAGCGGCCGAGGAGCAAACCCTGCTTCCGCAACGCAACCACTTCCTCGCGTGCGAGGTCGAGCGCGATCTCGGGGCGTAGCGGCTTCGGCTCGCCCGTGCGCTCATCGACCTCGCTCGTGAGCACGGGCCAGTTCTCGGAGAGGATCGCGAGCGTCGGTCCGAAGGTCGCGATGTAGAGGTCCACGCCTCGGATACCTTTGCGTTCGAACTCCTCGGCTTTCTCGCGCGCAACACGGCGGACATTGCCCTTGATGTCGTCCCACCACAACGGCTCCGTACGCTGCTCGCGCTTGCGGCACGTGAGCAAGATGGTGCTCTGCGCCGCATTCTTCTTGGCTTGGTGGAGCGAGTGCTCGCTCTCGGTGTGCACGGGCCACGACGAGTGAATCGCGAAGCCCGCACCGATAAGGGATGTCGCGAGGGTGTCCCATGCCTCGACCTTTTTGTGAGTGAACATCACCGTGAGCACACCGTTGTCGGTGAGCACACGGTGCATTTCCTTGAACGCACCGGACATCTTGCGTTCGTAGTCCTCCGCAGCCAGCGATTTCTTCTTTCGCCCCATTGCGGCAAACCGTGAGTCGTTCGCAACGGCTTCGTCGTCTTTATTGGTCAACTCCTCGCGGAACCACACCGGCCAAACGCTCCCAATGGTGCGCTTCATCCAAACGTAGAAGAAGTCGGCACACTCGGCGTACATCACGTTGTCGTAGTACGGGGGATCAACCACGACAACATGGACGCTCTTGTCGGCGACTGTGTCCATTCGAGAAGCGGAGCCCTTGGTCAGGTCAATGCGAGCACTAGATGCCGCAGCTCCAAACAGTTCGCCGTCAGATAGCGCGTACCCCGTCAGTGGAAGAAGGCTCTCGTAGGCACTTATGACTTGTTCTCCTGCCCAGGAGAACAAGTTGTATCCGGCGTCGATCTCCGCCGTGTTCCATGTGATTCGGAAGTCGTGAAGGCTGAATGTGTGCGCCGCCTTCTCGCGCGTGGCGTCCCATCGAACCTGCCCCGAGCTGTAGTCAACGGCTTTGTCGAACGCTATCCCGAGGTACGCGATCACCGCCTCCGCGTGCTCGCGGTCGAGCTCACGGAAGACCCGCTCGCGGACCTGATCAAACACCTCCAGCGCAGTAGTCAACGCAAGAAGCTGGCGTGGAAGGAACAGACTCGCAAAATCGGGGAATCCGTACGAAGCGATGAAGTCCGACCTCCCACCCGCGCGCGCCTCTGTCGGAATTCGTCCCTCATGAAGGAGGCGGTCCCACCGCTTGCGGATCTCGTCGTTCGCGAGGCTAGCGGCGTGCTCATCTGCCTCGTTGGGCGGGCGGAACTCCATTCCCCCGCGCTTCTTTAGCGCGACACCGTACAACTGAAACCCCATTCGACCGGCGCGTGACTCCGATTTGATGTAGCTGCCGGGAACGGCTTGCCCATTCGCCCAAGGACTTACCGCGTTTCCACGCCGAACGGTTCCGTCCCTTGGGTCGTAGTCTCCGATCGCAGGCTTGCCATCAAGAATCTCGAACTTGGCCTTGCTCAGCTCCTTGGCAAACAGGGGTCGCGCTGCCACGAACTGGCGCCCCCTTCGCAGCCACCAATGCGGACTGAGGGGGATAGGCTTGCCGGTATATGGACAAGCTACAGTCCTTGCCCAGAGGTAGCACGCGCCGATGAGGCTTTCGTCTTTGGGGTGATTCGTGTAGTACGCTCGGAGCTGCTCCTGAACCTGATCGGAGAGCAGCGTCAAGTACTTCCTCAGATGCGGAACGAGAGTCTCGCGGAACCGAGCGGGATACTCAAGTGTCGCGCGCAGGACGATGAGCGCGACGGGATTGAGTTCATTCGCGATCGTGTGAAAGCCGTAGCGCAGCGATTCTAGCGGAATCGAACCTCCGCCCGAGAATGAGTCCATGACTGTGAGGTTCGGAACGCCCCACGCATGAAGCAGAAGCTCCCTTACTACTTCCATCTCATCGGTTGACGGTCCCGAGGTAAACGCACGGGGATAGCCATAGGGGTTCGAGATCGGGGTTTCCGTGCGTCTCGCAAGTTGCAGTGCCTTGCGCGCCAGGACCGGGTCCCCAAGGATTCCAAGTAGCTTGAGGAACCAGCTCTCGTAGGACTCCGCACTTGGGAAGCGCTTGAGCAGGTGTGGGGGCCATTGCGGATCCCAGCACGGGAGCGCGCTTCCAAGGATGGCTGCTCGGCTGACTGTCAGGGGACGCCGAGCCCACCACACATGGAGAAAGTAGAGCGGGGGGAGCGCGCTACTTGCGCCACGTTCACGCATGGACTCCGCTCCGATCTTCTCGATCGGGAGCCACTCTTCGATGAGCGCGTGTCCCTGCTTGCTGGTCACGCTCACTCCCCCGCCATGAGGATGCGGAGCGCCCGCTGCGCCCTCGATGCGCTGTCTCTCGCGGCGGTCTTCGAGAACCAGTAGTACAGCTCCTCCGGCTCCATGCCGCGCACGTGCTCGGAGATCGACTCGATGCGCGCGTGTCGCTTGAGCGGCTTCACCGCCTGGAACAAGAGCCCGATGCGGACCGCGTCTTCCTCGCCAAGCGTGAACGGAGCCTTGCGCGACGCGCTCAGCTCACTCGGTCGATATCCCGCGCGCTTGATTACGCCGAGCACCTGATCCATCACCGCGCGGAGCGGATCGCCCCACACTTGGACGACGCGCTCCAGCTGGGGCTCCTCGCCGTGTTCAGTGCCGAGCGGACTCTGAAACAACGCGAGGCCGTACGCGCTCCCCTTGCCGGGGACGACGCGCAGCTCGTAGTGCCTTCTTGCCTTGGTCGCCATAATCATTGGGCCTTCTCCTTCGCGGCCTCGGCTTCCTCGACCTCGACGGCGAGTTTGCCCACGCCGAGTGAGTTGAAGATGTCACGCATCGCTTGGAACTGCGTGGAGCCGACATCGAGCCCGTCGGGGTAACGCGCGTGCAGCTTCGTACTGACCGTCAGCTTCGCGGCCTCTTGGCCGAAGGCGTCGGTGAGTGACTTCACGCGCTTGTAGCGATCCCACGGACCGCTGAACGTCAGCGAGAACGAGGACGCCTGCGCACCGTCGGTGAACTCGGCGTTGAAGCGCTGCTCGACGCGGTACTCACCCTTGCCGAGCTGCGGGATCGCGAGCCCGAGCGCGCGCGAGTCGGAGGCAGCTTCCTTCCCAGCGCCGTCAGACGTGATGACAAGGCGAGCGATCGTCGAGCGCTTCTTGTCGTGGAACTCGTCGGCGATCTTCTGGAAGACCTGCGCGGCCGACCCCTCGACCTTCACGTGCAGGCGCTTCGACTTTTCGTCCGCGCCGTACTCCGGTGGCGTCGCTTCGCACACGCATTCGGGCTTACCGCACAGCGGACACTCCGCGTAGGTGCTCTCCGTCGTCTCGCCCTTGATCTTGAGTTTGATGCGCTGCGCTTCCTCAGTCGTGTAGAGCGTGGCCTCCTCGGAGACCTGGACCATCGGCGCGGGTGAGACCTTGCCATACCCGAGCTGCTCGGTCGCGTCGAAGTAGACCCAGGTGCCTTGCGTACAGCCTTGCTTGACCGTCTTCTTGAGCTGGTTCAGGTCGAGCAGGATCTTGAGGCCGATGCGCTTGGCGAACTCGCGACGCAGGTCCTCGGTGGTCAGCGTGTCCTGGCCGTGCGGCCACGCCTTCGACTTCACGTAGGCCGGAGCCATCGCGGCGTCGTCGGCAGTCAGCACTTTCTGGAGCTGCTTCAAGACCTTGAGCACGACGCCGCTCTGATCGCCGCTCACGTCGCCTTGGTGTTCGGCCGGGAGCGTCTCGCGCGCGAGGCCGCCCGCATTCTTCGGCGCGTCGGCGCTCGGGTAGTAGAGGTGGCGGTACGCGCGCGTGATCGCGACGCGGACCTCCAACTCCGCCGCCTCGTCCATGGCCTTGAGCTTCTTCTTCTGCTCGTCACTGAACTCGCCGAGGCGATCGGTGTCGCCGACGATGCGACACACGGCGAGATGGCGCTGCGTCACGTCCACCATGCGCTCGACGTGGTCCTTGTCGGCGACGAGGAACACGACGTTGTTCTTGTACGTGCGGTAACCCTGCATGGTGCCCGCGTGATCGAATAGCTTGGTCACAAGCTCGGGCACGGCCGCGTTGGCGGCGGTCGTCGAGGCCGCGTCGTAGTGGACGATCGCGAGCTTGGGCTCGGTCGCGTCGTCGTCGAGATCGGCGGCCTCCGTGGGAAACGCCTTCGGCTTGAACGTGCCCTTGCGCCAGATGCGCTGGATGCGGTCGTCCAGCTCGCCCTTCGCCTTCACGCGGCCGACGAGCGGGACCTCGTCGTGGATCACCTTCTCCAGGCTCGGCTCGGTCTTGAAGCGATAGCGGTGGCCGTCGTAGTGCAGGAACCAGAACGCGGTGCCGGGGTCGCCCTTCTCCTCGCCGAGCATGAGGGAGAGCGTCTTCTTGATGTGCGCGGGGTCGTCGCCGGTCTGGAGGACGGCGAGGAGCAGCTCGGCGGGATCGACGCCGGTCGCGGTCTGCGAGAGACTGTGGAGCAACACGCTCGTCGCGAGCCGTCGCGCGTAGGGTGGCTTGCCTGCGCCGGTCCACTTGCGGTCGAGTGACTGCGCGTGCGCCTCGTTGCCCTTCTTCGGACTGACGATGTCGGCCTCGATCACGCTGCGGAACGCGGGACGCTCCAGGCGGCTCGTCAGGTCGTTCGCGATGTCGTCGAGCCCGAGGTCGAGGTGGTGGATGCAGATCAGGTGCGCGTCGGCGGGCTTCGTCGCCCAGAGCTGGCGCACGACACGCGCGAGCAAGCGCAGCGCACCGCGCGTCTTCTGGAAGTTCGGGATCGTGCTCGTCTTGCGGTTCAGCGTGGTCAGGAACTCCGGGTGAAACGGGTAGTCCTGCTCCATCTCCGACGTGTAGTCGGAGCGCATCGCCCGTTGCGGAATGTCCGCGCCCTTCGCTTCGAGCTGGGAGTAGTAGGCGTGGAACGCTTCTGCGGTTTCCTTCGCTGCCCTGCGGTCGATCGAGCGGAACAGACGATGCGTGACGATCTTCGAGATTTCGGTCTCGCCGGTCGGCGTGATGACGCGCTCCTGGCGAGCGGACACGCGACGCATCTCGGCGAGGTCCTGGCGCAGCTCGTCGGTTTCCTTCGCGAAGGCGTCCGAGGAGTCGGCGAGCGTGAGGACGACGCAGACCTTCGGCTTGCTCGTCGCGTACTCGATCAGACTCATGAGGAACGCGACGGTCTGCTCGGCGAGGTTGCTCTGTCCGTTCGCGGTCGCGACGGCCTTCGCCTTGCGTAGGTAGAGCGCGATCTCGTCGAGCATGATCAGCGCCGGGCCGTCGCCGAGCAGCTTCTCCAACACGTTCGTACCGGGAGCGACGAGATCGGTGTCGCTCTTGCGGACGGCGTTGTAGCTCTCCTCGGCGTTGCCCTTGCAGCGGCCGATCTGGAAGGCGATCTCGCCCCACAGCGTGCGCGTGCGGAACGTGCCGTGGTCGATGCCGTCGGCGGGTTCGCCGTCGGAGCCGACGACGCCCACGGTCGGCCACGGCGTCGTCGGGACCCAGTCGCGCGGGAGGATGCTCTCGGGCAGGCCGTCGGCGTGGCCCTGGGAGACGTGATAGGTCGCGATCAGGTTGTGCGACTTGCCGCCACCGAAGCTCGTCTCCAGGCGAATGAAGGGACTGTTCCCAGGTTCCTTGCCGGAGAGTCGGCCAACAACCTCGCGGAGGAGCGTCTTGAGACCGTCGGTCGGGTACGTCCCTGCGAAGAAGCGCTTGGCGTCGCCGTAGATCGGATCGGCGGTGCCCTCGACCACGTCGCGCAGGCGAGCGGCGAACATCTGGTCGCGCAGCTCGCCCGTCAGCACCTCGTCGCGCGGTTGGCAGGTGTCGAAGATGGTCTTCATGGTCTGGGCTCCGAAGGAGACTCGACGCCCGATGGCAGGGGGTGAATGGGCGGTGCGTCTGGCACGGGTGGGAAGCTAGTCGATTCCTGGTGCGCCCGGGCGGAGTTGAACCGCCGGCCTGCGGTTTAGGAAACCGCCGCTCTATCCAACTGAGCTACGGGCGCGTGGCCCGGCAGGGTAGCCGATCGACGTCCCCATGCGCAGCCTCGGGGCGCCCCCACCACCTCCTCACGCCCCACGCTAGCCCCGCAGGAATCTCGGATCCCTGACCCCCCCCCCGCCCCCGGCAACATTGAGGTCTCACCCGCCCATGTCCGACCTCCCCTCGCCCGCGAGCGCCGAAGACCTCCTCACTCACGCCGACTGGGTTCGCGCCCTCGCGCGCACGCTCGTCCGCGACCCCGCGGGCGCCGACGACGTCGCCCAAGCCTCCTTCCTCGTCGCCCTCGAGCACCCACCCCGCGACACGCACAACCTCCGCCGCTGGCTCTCCCAGATCGTCCGCAACTCCGCCGGCCAGGGAGCCCGCTCCGAAGCCCGCCGCGACACGCGCGAGCGCAACAGCGCCCGCCCCGAAGCCCTCCCCGACACCGCCGAGCTCGTCGCAGAAGCCGAGCTCCAGCGCGAAGTCGTCGGTCACGTCTTCGCCCTCGACGAGCCCTACCGCACCACCGTCCTCCCGCGCTTCTTCCGCGAGCTCGACGCGCGCGAAATCGCCGCGCGACAACACGTCCCCCTCGCCACCGTCCGCACGCGCCTCCAGCGCGCCATGGCGCAACTGCGCGAGCGGCTCGATCGGTCGCACGGCGGGCGCGCGAGCTGGTGCGCGGCGCTCGAGTGGCTCGCGGGCGGACGCGAGGCGACGACGGCTTCGCTCCCGAACTCGATGATCTCCGGCGGAGGTGCACTCATGGGCATGGCGTGGAGAGCAGGCGCGGTGGCGCTCGTCGCCGCGGCGACACTCTGGATCTGGGTGCGGACCGCGCACGACGACGACTCGCCGAGCGCGGCGCAAACGTCCTCGGCCCAAGGGCCCGAACCCGTGGCGGCGCTGGTCACGGCTCCGGACGGACGGCCCTGCGAGGTGCCTCCCGCCGAGGACCGCTCGACCGTTCCCGCCGCCGCCTCGACGACGGAGTCCACGACTCCCGCCGTTCTTGAGCAAGAGCTCCGGCGAGTCGACGGGCGCGTCGTCGATTCCGCCTGACGTCTCGTCGGAGGGCGGCGGCTCGTGGCGTGGGCCGAGGCGGCCGACGGCAGCAAGCTGCCGGAACGGCCGGGCTCGCACGTGCGCACCACGACCGCTGCGGACGGAACGTTCGTGCTCGACGTTCCCGGCCGTTACGTCCGCGTCGAGTCCGAAGACCCGGCGTGGGTGCTCTCCTGCGAAGGCCAGCCGATCGGAGGCAAGGGACAACTGCGCGTCGCGTTCCGCGCGGTATCGGTCGCGGGCATCGTCGTCGACGAGGCGGGCGCGAACCTCGAAATCGTCCTCAACTGCTCGACGCTGATGGAGTTCCGATCGCGACGAGTCGAGCGCGCGGCCGCACTTGCGGCGATCGTGCACCAGCGATGCGGGGCAGCATCCAAGCGGGTCGAGCGCTGCATGGCGCGCGCGCCGTTGGCGCTCGCCAACAGCCGTGTTCGAAGCCTGGCTCTGCGCGGCTCGCGGCAGGGGTTGCGCGATCGAGAGCCGTCAGCGGCGCGCGCTGGTCTGCGCACGGCCGCCGCCGCACGGGTAGCATCAACTCCGCCGAGGTGCTCCCATGCCGAAAATGAAGGCCTACGCCACGTTCGATCTCTACCTGAAGGACCAGCGCCCCAAGAACCAAGCGGTGATCCGCGCGCTGCGCAAGTTCGTGAAGAAGGTCGAGCCCGATCTCGAGGAAGCCGTCAAGTGGGGCAACGGCTGCTGGCTCAAGGACAAAAAACCGGTCGCCTACGTCTACGCGGGCGAGCCCGACTACACGCAATTCGGCTTCGTCCACGGTTCCGCGCTGAAGGATCCGAAGAAGCTGCTCGAGGGCAAGGGCGCGTACGTGCGGCACATCAAGGTGCGCACGACCAAGGACATCGACGAGGCGTCCTTCTCGGCGCTGCTGCGGCAGGCGGCGAAGCGCTGAGCAGGGCACGGACGAACGTGCGGAGCGGGCGGCTCCACACGGGGCCGTGCACCGCTCCCCTCGCTCCTGAGCTGCTCGCTGATGGAGTCCTGGCCCATCCGCGCCAGCGTGGGCCGGGCCGACCCGCTCGCGCGCATTCGCGCTACACTCGAGGTAGGAGCAGAGCCGTGCACTCCATCCTCTCACGCGACTTGCTGGTGCGTGCATCGCCGTGGCGGGCCGTCGTCCTATTCGCGCTCTTGATCGCGGCGCGACCTGCCACCGCGGCGCCCCAGCTCGCGTTCGAGCCGCTCGGGTTCTTGCCCGGCGCAACGCAGAGCGAGGCACGCGGCGTCAGCGCCGACGGGAGCACCGTGGCCGGCGCGAGCAAGGCGTCGACTCACGAGGCGTTCCGTTGGAGCGCGGCAACGGGCATGGTCTCGCTCGGCCCGCTGCCGCTGACCGGCCAGCCGAGCGTCGCGCACGCCGTGAACGCCGATGGAACGGTGGTGGTCGGCGGCGGCACGCAGATCTTTCCGGGAGAGGCTTTCCGTTGGAGCACCACCACAGGCTCCGTGAGCCTGACCGGCGGCGCGGATGGCTCGGCCAACGGCGTCGACTCTTCCGGAGACGTCGTGGTCGGCTTCGACCGCGCAGCCAGCGGCGCCGAGTCGGCGTTCCGCTGGACGGCGGCGGGCGGGCGCATCGCTCTCGGCGATCTTCCGGGCGGAGCTGCAGCGAGCAACGCTTTCGCCGTCAGCGCGGACGGCGCGGTCGTCGTCGGCTCGAGCGGCTCCACGCTCGGCTTCGAGGCCTTCCGCTGGACGGCCGCGGGCGGCATGGTCGGCCTCGGGCTCCTGCCCGGATCGAGCTTTGACAGCGTGGCGCTCGACGCGAACGCCGATGGCTCCGTGGTGATCGGCGTCAGCGGATCTGCAGCCGCCGCGGCCGAGGGATTCCGCTGGACGGCTGCCGGCGGCATGCAAGGCCTCGGGCTGCCCGCCGGCGCCTCGACGAGCGAAGCGCTCGCGCTCGATGCCGCCGGGGACGTCGTCGTCGGCCGCGCGTTCGACAACTCCAGCGGTTTCTTCGCGACGATATGGACGTCGGCGACAGGCATGCTGGACCTTCGCGGCCGCCTCGTCTCGCTCGGCGTGCCCGGTCTCGTCGGCTGGCGGCTCGAAACGGCGAGCGACATCTCCGCCGACGGCCGTGTCGTGGTCGGGACCGGCATCGACCCCCTCGGTCGCCGGCAGGCTTGGCGCGCGGTTCTCGGCGAACCATGGAGCGTTTACTGCACCGCCAAGCTCAACTCGCTCGGCTGCACTCCGAGCATCGCGGCGCTCGGCCAGGCCAGCGCTTCCAACGCCGCGCCGTTCGTCGTCAGCGTCCACGACGTGCGCAACGCCAAGGCCGGGCTGTTCTTCTACGAGGTCGGCGGCGCGCGCCAGAGCGTGCCGTTCCAGGGCGGGACCCTGTGCCTGGGCCCGAGCGGGCTGCGGCGCACGCCGGTGCGCAACTCCGGCGGAAGCGCGCCGCCCGCCAACGACTGCTCGGGAGTCCATGCGCTCGACTTCAACGCCTTCGCCGCCGGGCTCGAGGGCGGAACGCCCGATCCCGCGCTGCGCGTCGCCGGCAACACGTACCTGTGCCAGCTCTGGGGCCGTGACCCCGGCTTCGCGGCGCCGCTCGACACGACGTTGTCGGATGCGCTCGAAGCCTGGATCGGTCCGTGAAGCCGCGCGCGGACGCGCGTTGATCTGGCCTCTGGGATTCGCGCAGCTCCACGCGTCCGCGTGAGCCGGCGCATGAATGCGACGCTTCGCCCAGCGTGTGATCCGAAACCGGGTTGGGCTTCAGACCGTCTCGAAGAAAGCGGCTCCGTGCACGAGGTAGCCAGCGATGGCGTAGGGCACGCCGAGGAGCAGCACCAGCACGATGGCATACGCAACGCTCCTCACCCCGCCTCGCCGCCACCCACGCGACCAGATGAGATAGACAGGAATCGACAGCGGCCAGGTCAAGAACAGGACCAAGGGAATCAGCGCGGGCAGCGGCTTGCCCAGCACGCGAGCATCGAACATGCAGACCCAAGCCACACCGCAGTTGATGACGACATTCAGGAGCAGGTCGATCGGGCCTGCCGCAACGATCGCGGTGCGCGCACTGGCCAGAGCGAGCAGCAGGACAAGGCAGGTGAGCGTGATGCTCACAACGCGACGATCCGGGCGGGCTCGTGGTGGTGAGGGGATGGCCATCGTCGAATGCTATCGTCGAGGGCGCTGCGTGTTGGCGTTGGTCCATTTATCGGCGCGCTGCGCGCAAGCCCGCACTCACCGCTGCCGGAACGGGCTCGATGCGTGCCCCAATCCCTAGGGATTGGGCATCGAATGGCAGAGATCAGGGCCGATCATGCGGCTTCCCGAGTAGCGCTGCCTGCATAGGCAATCTGTCGGGACGAATCGAGAACGGCCCGTAGCACAACCGATCCCTGATTCTCGCGGGCCGATGACCTCGGAGTGCCCCTCCACGACGCCGAGGTTGCGAACCGCGTGGCAAGGGAGGGCCTTCGCTGGGTCGGTGTACGGTGTCGCACCAGCTTCACCCACGCCGAGTGTCGCACACCGCCCGTGGGTGAATCTGGTGCGACACCGTAGACGTCGCGCGCCGCCGGCCGCTACTTCAACAGCCGATCGAGCACGGCACTGATCTGCGCCGGATCCGTCCGGCCCGGCGCAACGACGCCATAGCTCATCAGACCCATGTCGAGCGCCGTCAGGAACTTCGCGAGCCCATCGACATCGGTGTCCGGCGGGAGTTCGCCTTGCTTGCGCGCGGCCTCCAGGTTCAGCCGGAACAACTCCTCGGACGATGCCGCGAATTGCTCGATCGTGACGTAGATCCGCGGCGGGACGACGTGCTTCTCGCGGATCGTGTTCACCACCAGACACCCATGCGGGAAGTCGTGAGCGAGCAGCTCGGCGTAGAAGGCGCGCAGGTTCGCGAGGCCGGCGGGTTCGCGCTGCAGGTAGCCCGAGAGCGCACCCATGCGGGCCAGGTAGGCGTCGAGGGCGGCCTGGAAGAGACCCTCCTTGCCGCCGAACTCCTTGTAGAGGCTGAAACGGTTGAGGCCGGTCTCCTGGACCAGCTCCTGCAGGTGCGCGCCCTCGTAGCCCTTGCGGACGAAGAGATCGGTCGCCTTGCGGACCACTTCCTCGCGCACGTAGGTTCTGGGGCGGGCCATCGGATCTCTAGCCTCCTGGCTGGCAAGAGCTTAGGGCGATCGGAGCAAGTTTTCCACCTTTCGTTCTGAAATTCTGTTCGGAAGCACGTAGGATGCGGCCGTTACGGACTGATCGTTCTGAAACCGACAGCGCCCAGCGGGCGCTCAACACCCAGACCCTGAGACTTCCCATGCCCAGCTACTCCTACTCCGCCTGCCTCGACAACGCCTACAAGGTCAACTGGCGCATCGCCGACGTGCTCGGCGAGCGCCGCTTCGATCCCACGCGGCGTTGGCTGCCCCACTCGCTTTCCGGCGCCTCCACGGTCAGCTGCCTCGATGAGCACGGCAAGCGCGCGCTCACGCAGGTCGAGATGGCGGCCTACGCCCACATCTTCGGGTACGTGGAGGAGTTCATCGCCCCCACCGTCGGCGCCCTGGCGGGCGACGTCGCCGTCGCCGACCGCGCTGCGTTCGACGCCCTGACCAACTTCGCGGCGGAGGAGGTCAAGCACATGAACCTGTTCCGCGCCGTGCGCGACCGCGTGAACCAGCAATTGGGCTTCGAGCTGGAGCTTCTGGAAGGCGAGGCGCAGACGGCGCGCTTCGTGCTCGGCAAGAGCGTCGGCGCGGTGCTGCTGCTCACCGCCGCCATCGAGTGGATGACCCAGCGCCACTACGTCGACTCGATCAAGGACGACGCGGGACTCGACGGCCTGACGCAAGGCATCTTCGAGGCCCACTGGCTCGAGGAGTCGCAGCACGCGAAGCTCGACCACCTCGAGACCGTGCGCGCCTTCGCGTCGATGACGCCCGCGGAGAAGGACTGCGCGGTGAGCGACCTGATCGAGCTCGTCGCCGCCGTCCACGGGCTGCTCGAGCAGCAGGTAGAGCACGACATCGCGAACCTCGGGCGGCTGCTTGGCCGCGCGTTCGACGCGAGCGAACAGCAGGAGCTGCGCCGCGAGATCCTGCGTGCGAAGCGCTGGACGTTCCTCTTGAGCGGCGTGACCCACCCGCGCTTCGAGGAACTGCTGGTCGAGGTCACGACGCCCGAGCAGCGCGAGCGCATCGGCGCGGCGCTGCAGGGCCTGCTCGCTCCGCAGTCGGCGGCGGCCTGATGCGCACGCGCCACGATCGGTGCTCGGTCGAGAGGGACCGGCCGCGCGTGCAGCGCGCGCCGGTCCCCGCGTCTGCGCTTCAGCCCGCGCTCCGGCCCGCGCGCAAGGCAGCCCGAGGCCGGCGGTGCCTTGCTGGCGACGACGTACCGGCCCGGCCGCCGGTCGGCCGACTCAGCTCGCGAGCTCGGCCGATCGGCCTGCCCGCGCTGCGAGCTCGGCCAGTGATCGGCCGGCCTACGTCGCGGGTCCGGCCGACGATTGGCCTGCCCACGTCGCGAGCCCGGCCGGTGATCTGCCGACCCGCGTCGCGAGCCCGGCCGGTGATCTGCCGACCCGCGTCGCGAGCCCGGCCGGCGATCGGCACGCCCGCGCCGCGAGTTCGGCCGGCGATCGACGCTCGCGACCTAACTTCTATCATCTGCTCTCACCCCATTACCGCTGCGCCTGCGCGCCTCGAGCGCTAGGCCGACCTCGATCAGCTACCGATGAGCCCCATGAACACCACCACGAACCCGAACAAGGCACTCTGGGAAAAAGGCGACTTCACGCGCATCGCGGAGAGCATGCGCGAGAGCGGCGAAGCGCTCGCCGCGAGCTTGGGCATCACGCGCCAGGCGAAGGTGCTCGACCTCGGCTGCGGCGATGGGACGACCGCGCTGCCCATCGCGCGACACGGCGCCGAGGTGCTCGGCGTCGACATCGCCACGAACCTGGTCGAAGCCGGAAAGCAGCGTGCGCGCGCCGCGGGCGTCACGAACCTCAGGTTCCAAGAGGGCGACGCGTGCGACCTGCGCGGGCTCGAGGACCGCAGCTTCGACTTCGTCGTCAGCTTCTTCGGCGCGATGTTCGCGCCCAGGCCCTTCGACGTTGCCAAGGAGATGGTGCGCGTGACGCGCCCCGGCGGCCGCATCGTCATGGGCAACTGGATCCCCAACGATCCGACGCTGGTGGCCCAGATCCTGAAGCTCAGTTCCGCCTACGCGCCCCCGCCGCCGGAAGGTTTCGTCAGCCCGATGACCTGGGGTGTCGAGACGCACGTCGTCGAGCGTTTCACGGCCGCGGGCGTGGCGCGCGAGCGGATCGCGTTCGCGCGAGACAGCTTCACGTTCCGGCAGCCGCGGCCGCCGGCGGAGCTGGTCGCGCGCTTCCGGCAGTACTACGGACCGACCATGAACGCGTTCGAAGCCGCGGCGAAAGCCGGTCGCGCCGCGGACCTTCAGCGGGAGCTGGAGGAACTGTTCGAGGCCCAGAACCAGAGCCCGAGCAAGGACGCGACCCACATCGCCGCGACGTTCCTGCGCGTGAGCGTCTCGGTCTGATCCCGGTTGAAGGGGTGCGCTTGGCCACGCGCGCGATGGCGGTCGACGTCCGGCGCGAGCCGGCTCTCGCGCTCGGCCGTCCGCGCGAGCTGTTCACGGGCAGCTGCCAACGGCTGGAAGGTCTCACGGCTCTCGACGTCTCGCCCGACGACCAGCGCTATGGATCGTCGAGCAGTCCGATCCCCCGATGATTCCGACGACGCGTCTGCACGGTGTTCTCGATCGGCTGCCCCAGATGCGGCCGCTGGCGGCGATGCGCTGACCGACGCGGCCGTCGTCGCGCTCGGCGGATCGCGGGGCTGGAGTGCGCAGGCTGCGGCGAGCGGAGCGACGTGTGCGTCGTGCTTCTCGACTGGCCGCGATTGCCGCAGTCCGCTGCTGAGGCGTGCTGGCCGGCCTGCCCGTCGATCCCGGGACGAAATCTTCGGGATTGACGCGACAGCCCGAGGGGCGGGTGCAATGTAGGGACGGCGATGACCGAGCCCACCCGAGCCGCTCCGATCGAATCCTTGCTCGCGCATGCCGACTGGCTGCGCGCGCTGGCGCGCCGGCTGGTCGCCAGCGACGACTTGGCGGGCGACGTCGAACAGGAGACTTGGTTGGCCGCGCTCGAGCATCCGCCGCGCGATGCGAGCTCGCCGCGCCAGTGGCTCGGCGGCGTCTTGCGCAACATCGTCAAGCAGCAGCGGCGCGGCGAACGGGCGCGCAGCGCGCGCGAGGCGAGCGTGGCGCGGCCCGAGGCCGTCGCCGGCGGCGACGAAGCGGTCGATCGCGCGCAATCGTTGCGCGCGTTGATCGAGGCGGTGCTCGAACTCGAGGAGCCGTATCGCTCGACGCTGTTGCTGCGTTACCAGGATGGGCTTTCGGCCGAGGCGATTGCGGTGCGCCACGGCGTTCCGGCTTCGACCGTGCGCAATCGGCTCAGCCGCGGCATCGCGCACCTGCGCGAGCGACTGGAGCGCCGGCATGGTCGCGCGTGGAGCGCGCTGCTCGTTCCCTTGTGTTCCTTCGAATCGAGCGCCGCCGCCGCAGGCGCTGGTGTCGGAGTTCTCGCTGCGTCGCTCGCGGCCTTCACCTCCATGGCTACACTCAAGTTGGTCTCCCTCGTCGCCGCGGTCGCGGTCGGCGCGGCCCTGTGGTGGAATTTCTCCGACGGGATCCCCGCGACCCAGGGCACGGCCGCCGTGCAGCCGCTTGCGCAAGCCGCGCCGATGCTCGAAGTGCCGGCGCGCGCGCCGGAGTCCGAGCGCATCACCGCTGCGAACTCGAGCGTCGAGCAGGCGCCGACGATTCTCGCTGCGGCAACCGGCCGCGGCTCGCTGCTGGTCTCGGTGACCTGGGAATCCGACGGCACTCCGGCGAGCGACGTCGTCGTGCGCGTTCATCCCTGGGGCGAGTCCAGCCCCTTCGCCTTCATGGATTCGCGGTCGACCGACGCCGCGGGTCGCGCGCGATTCGCCGATGTTGCGAGCGGTTCGGTGAGCGTCGAAGTCGATCGCGCCGAAGGCGAGCTGGTGCAGATCTCCGCCGGCGAGCAGCAGACGGTCGCGCTCACGATTCCGCCAGGGATCCTGGTTCGGGGCCAGGTGGTCGACAGCAAGGGATCGCCGGTGGGATTCGCGCGCATCTGGCTTTCGACCTATGGCAATTCGTCCACCGGTCATGAAGTGGGCAGCGCCGACGCTCTTGGGCGTTTTGTGCTGCGCGACGTCGGCGATGGACGTCACATCGCGGCCATTGCCGACGGCCACGCGCCTTCCAATAGCCAGAACGTCTTGGGTCAGCCGGGCGATGCCGTCGATCTGACCCTGCGCCTGGGAGCAGGCGGCGCGGAACTGCGCGGCACGGTGCGCGGGCCGGACGGGGCGGCGCTCGCGGGCGCGGCGATGCTGATCGGAGAGGAGGACGCGCGCTCGGCCGAGGAGGAGGGCGCGATCTTTCCGAGTACACCGCCTCCGCGGCGGCTCTCGAGCGACGAACGGGGCGACTTCGTCGTCCGCGGCATTGCGTCGGGACGCACCAGAGTGCAGTGCCGCGCGCACGGCTTCGCAGCCTTCGATACTCACGTGGATGTCGCAGCGCAGGGCGCGACGAACATCGCGATCGAAATGGAGCCTGGCGCCGCGCTCGAGGGTGTGGTGCGCGATGCCGAAGGCAAGCCGACCGGCAAAGTCGGCGTTGCGATCGGCGGCCCGTTTGGCGCCTTCTCTTCGAGCTACTTCCACACCGCCGCGGATGGCTCCTATCGCATGGAGGGATTGGCGCCCGGCCAGACCCAGGTGCGTTTCCATGGCCAGGAGCAAGGCGAAACGAGCGCATGGGTGGCCTTGGTCGCGGGCGAGACGGCGTGCCTCGACGTGCAGCTCGTGAAGCATGGCGTCATCGCTGGACGAGTGGTCGACGAGGCGGGCAAGCCGCTCGCGGGCCTGCGCGTTGGAGCGATCGAGTCCGATCGTCCGGCCCTGCACCATCGGACTTCCATCACCAACGAGCAGGGCGCGTTCAAGCTCGACAATTGGCCGAAGGAAGCCGATGCACTCGAGGTGCGCGATGCGAATCGCTGGACCGGGCCGTCGTTGCTGATCGTGCGCGATGTCGAGGTCGGCCGCGAGGATCTGGTGCTGCGCGTGCCGGCAATGAACCTGGCGACGGCCTTCGTCGTCGGCCGCCTGCGCGGTCCGGATGGCGAAGCCGTGGGCGATGCACTGTTCAGCTGGGGCACGCCAGGGACGATGCACGGGCAGTTCAATGCCGAGCTCTCCGCCTCGACCGGCGATTTCCGCGCCGGGCCGATGCCGGAGGGACGCTACCGATTCTGGGCCAGTTCACCGCGCCTGGGCGTGCTCGACGTCGGCATGCGCGAGATCGCGAGCGGGCAGACGCTCGAACTCGGGGAGGTGCGCTTCTGCGCGCCGGGCCGCGTGCGCCTCAAGCTCGTCGGGCCGCGCGAATTGTTCGAACGCCTCGATCACGACGCGCTCCACGCGCAGGCGACCGGCGCCGAGGATTTTTGGCTCGGCCAGATCGAGTTCGACGAGAAGTTCGAGGGCCGAAGCGGGCCGCTGCCAGCGGGCGCGTGCACGATCCTCGTGACCGGCGACACGTTCCGCGCGCAGCCTGCCAGCGTCGATGTCGCCGCGGGAGGCGAGACCGAGATCGTGATCGAGCTCGAGCGCGCGACCTCGCGCAACTTCCGCCTGAAGTGGGACGCCACAACGCTGCCCACGGAGGCCTTCGTGTGCAGCGTGACCGACGCCGCGGGCGAACTCGTGCAACGGATGGAACTTCCGCCGCCTACCGACGGCACCAACTACGTCGGCGTGCGCGGCCTGACCGCCGGCAGCTACTGGATCGAAGTGAAAACCGCCGACGGCCGCGGCGCGCGTTTCGCCTTCGACGTGAGCGATCTGGTCGCGACGAACGAGTGGATCGACATCCCGATGCGCTGATCCGCGCTGCGCTACAGGAAGATGCCGGTGACGCACGCGACCAGGCAGGTCGCGAGCAGTCCGGCGATCATCGCGCGGAAGGCGAGCTGGGCGAGGTCGCCGCGGCGCTCGGGCGCGAGCGCGCTGTAGCCGCCGATTTGGATGCCGATGCTCGCGAGGTTGGCGAAACCGCACAAGGCGTAGGAAGCGAGCAGCCGTCCGCGCTCCGTGAGCCACTGCGGATCGGCCTCGAGCATTTGACTCATGTGCGTGTAGGCGTAGAGCTCGGTGAACACCGTTTTGCTGCCGAGCAGGCCGCCGACCTTGGCCACGTCCTCCATCGGCACGCCGATCGCCCAGGCCAGCGGCGAGAAGATCCAGCCCAGGATCTGCTCCAGGCTCAGCGCGGTGCCGAACACCGAGCTGCTGAACCAGCCGATCCCCGCGTCGATCATCCAGGTCAGCGCGACGAAGACGAGCAACATCGCGCCGACGTTGACCGCAAGGCGCACGCCGTCGCTCGTTCCGGTCGCCAGCGCTCCCAGTAGATTGTCCGAGGTGCGCGGAATTTCTATCTGCGAGGTTCCCGCGGTCTTCTGCGGCTCGGTTTCCGGCAGCACGAGCTTGGCGATCACCAGCGAAGCCGGAGCGCACATGACGCTGCAGGCGATCAAGTGGCCGCCGATGTCCGGCACGTACTCCGACAGCATGCCGATGTACGCCGCGAGCACGCCGCCCGCCGTCGTGGCGAAGCCCGCGGTCATGCACGCGTTCAGCTCGCTCTTCGTCAGCACCGCGATGTAGGGCTTGATCACCAACGGCGCTTCGGTTTGTCCGACGAAGATGTCGGCGACCGTGGAAAAACTCTCCGCGCCGCTGGTGCCGAGCGCGCGCGAGAGGAAGCGTCCCATCCAGCGCACGATGAAAGGCAGGACCCGCAGGTAATACAGCAGCGAGGTCAGCGCGGCGAAGAACAGGATCGTCGGCAGGATCTTGAACGCGAACACGAAGCCCGCCGGCTGGTCGGGCAGCGCCAGCGAGCCGAAGACGAACTCCGCGCCGTGGTTCGAGAAGCCGATCAGCTTCTCGATCCCGTCGTTCGCGACGGCGAAAACGACTCGAAACGGCGTCTTGAGCACGATCACGGCCGCGAGCAGGAGCAGCGCGAGCCCGATGCCGACCGTGCGCCAGTTGACCTGCAGCCGTCGCTCCTTGGGGCAAATCGCGAACGCGATCGCCAGCAGGATCAGCACGCCGAGAGCGCTTCGAAGTTGATCCATGGCGGTTGGCTGCCGCTACGGTACCGGTAGTCCCGATGCCTTGCACGATGGTGCAGCGACGGCGGGCGAGAGAATCGAACCGATCGCGGGCGCGAGGAGTGGACGGCTGGACTGCGACGAACGGGTCATGGTGTTCGTGCGCGCGAGAGCTGGCTGGCCAGGAGACACCGGCGCGCCCATGGAACCGCCGCGGGGTCCCGGAACATGGCGACTCTGGAGTCCTCGAGGAATGTGGAGCACCATGGCCCGTGCGCCGGAACTCCGGCGCCGGTTTCGGAGCAGCGACGCGTGCGCTACAACTCCTGGACTCGTCGCCCGCTGCCGCCGTCCACCAGGAGCTTCCCGTGCCCGACTTCACTCCCCTGCCCCAGCACAAGTTCACGTTCGGCCTCTGGACCGTCGGCAACGCGGGCTCGGATCCCTTCGGTCCGGTGGTGCGGCCGCGCATCTCGCCGCTGCAGATCGTGCAGCTGCTCGCCGAGGTCGGCGCCTGGGGCGTCAACCTGCACGACAACGATCTCGTCCCGATCGACGCGACGCGCGCGCAGCGCGACGGCATCGTCAAGGACTTCAAGCAGGCCTTGAAGGACAACGGATTGGTCTGCCCGATGGCGACCACCAACCTGTTCAGCGATCCCTCGTTCCGCGACGGCGCGTTCACGAGCAACGATCCCAAGGTGCGCGCGTACGCGCTGCACAAGACGATGCACGCGATGGACCTCGGCGTCGAGCTCGGCGCGAAGACCTACGTCTTCTGGGGCGGGCGCGAGGGCACGGAGACCGACGCGGGCAAGAGCGCGCTCGACGCGGGCAAATGGTTCCGCGACTCGCTCAACTATTTGTGCGAGTACGCGCTCGACAACGGCTACGACCTGAAGTTCGCGCTGGAGGCCAAGCCCAACGAGCCGCGCTCGGACATCTACCTGCCGACCACCGGCGCGATGCTGGGTTTCATCGCCACGCTCGATCACCCCGAGATGGTCGGCGTCAATCCGGAGATGGCGCACGAGCACATGGCCGGGCTGAATTTCATGCACGCGGTCGCGCAGGCCTGGGACGCGGGCAAGCTGTTCCACATCGATTTGAACGACCAGAACTACGCGCGCTACGACCAGGATCTGCGCTTCGGCTCGCAGAGCCTGAAGCAGGCGTTTTTCCTGGTGAAGTTCCTCGAGGACGTGGGCTACCCGGGCTCGCGCCACTTCGACGCGCACGCCTACCGCACCGATGACCTGAGCGGCGTCAAGCACTTCGCCTCGGGCTGCATGCGCACCTACCTGATCCTGGCCGAGAAGGCCGCGCGCTTCCGCGCCGACCCGCAGATCCAGGAGTTGCTGACGCAGATCCGCGCCGACGACGGCTCGATGACGGCGATGGTCGGCAAGTACTCGCGCTCCAAGGCCAGCGCCTTGAAGGCGCACGCCTTCGATCGCGTCGCCTTGGGCGCGCGCGGGCAGCCCTACGAGAAGCTCGATCAGCTGACCATCGATCTGCTCTTCGGCGTGCGCTAGCAAAGGCTTTCCCGCACGGAAACCCTCCCGACCTGGGCCACGGAGGCAGCTTCGGGGGTCTCGATCCATGCACGATTGATCTGCTCTTCGGCGTGCGCTAGCCAAGGCTTTCCCGCACGGAAACCGTCACAACCTGGCCCACGGAGGCAGATACTGGGGGTGTGGACTCCCTCGGTCTCGATCCCGCCCAGATGCGGCGCTGGACGGACGACGTGGCTTGGCTGCGCGGCCTGGCGGCGGGCCTGGTGCGCGACCCCGACGAGGCCGCGGACCTCGCCGGCGACACGTGGGCCGAGGCATTGGGCCGCCGGCCACAGGTCAGCGACGCGCGTTCCCTGCGCCCGTGGCTGTGGGTCGTGCTGCAGCGACTGGCCGCGCGCCGGCGGCGTGAGCGTGCAGCGCGTCATGATCGCGAACACCGCGCGGCGCGCCCCGAGGCCGTGCTCGGCGTGGATCGCGCGATCGAGCGCATCGAGCTGCAGCGCCTGCTCGCCGACGCCGTGCTCGCGCTGGAGGAGCCGTACCGATCGGCCGTCGTCCTGCGCCACCTCGAGCAGCAGAGCCCGGCGCAGATCGCCCGGCGCCAGAACTGCAGCGTCGAAGCCGCGCGACAGCGCGTCAGCCGCGGCCTGCAGCGCCTGCGCGCGCGGCTGGATCGCGAGTTCGATGGCGGCCGCGACGCCTGGAGGGCGATGCTGGGGCCGCTTGCGCAGCACGCGCCGCGCGCCGGTGCGGGCGTGCTCGCCGGAGCTTCCTTGATGGGCAGCAAGCTCGTGCTCGGCGTCGCGGCCGCCGCCGCGGCGGCCTGCCTGTGGCTGTGGTCCCCGTGGAACCCCGCGCACGATGGGCTGCGCGCGAACCTGGGAAGCGAGGCCGCGGCGGTGGCGCTCGAGCCTCCGGCCTCGCCGGACGCGCTGGCGCAACCCGCGCTCGCGCTGGCGCCGCAAGCTTCCGCGCGGCGCGCGCTCGCCGGACCGCTGAAGCTGGCGGGCACGGTGCTCGACTCGCGCGGCCAGCCGCTGGCGCGCGTACATCTGGACTTCAGCTCGCCCGGGGACGAGACCAGCGTGGCCGAAAGCACGGTCAGCGACGCCGCGGGCCGCTTCGAAGCGCTGCTGCCCGTCGATTGGAGCGTCGACCGACCGGTCGAGGTGCTGGCGCGCGCCGCAGGCTTCGTGGTGGCGAGCGTGCCCCTGCGCGCCGACGAAACGGCGTCGATCGCGCTGCGCCGCCTGCCGCGGGTCGAGGTGCGCGCCCTCACGCGCGATGGCTCGATCCCGCGGGGTGCGGTGGAGCTCACGATCCGCAAGCCCAAGCCCCTCGAGGGAGAATTCGAGCGCCTCTCGCTGACCTTGGATTCCGAGGGCGTCGCGCGTTCGGGCCCGCTCGAACCCGGGACCCTGACGCGTGTCGGCGTGGACGCCACGGGCTACTGCAGCATCGAATCCACGCGCACGGACGAACTGGCCGGCGACCTGCGGCTGAGCCTGGACTTCTCCCTGGTCCCCGGCGTCACGCTGCGCGGCATCGTCCGCGATGAGCTCACGGGGCGCGCCGTGGCCGGCGCCCTGGTCGGGACGCGCCGGGGCACGAACGACTCCTCCTTCGGCCGGCGAGCGACCGCGAGCGACAGCGCCGGGCGCTTCGAGCTGCGCGGCGTCTCACCCTCCGATCGCAGGTTCGTCCCCTCGCGTTCGGATTTCACCGCCCTGTACAGCCTCGAGGTCGAGGCCCCGGGCTACACGCTCCCGCCCGATCGCCGCGTGGTCCTGATGCACTCCGCCAACCAGCCTGGGCCGGCGCTGGTCGAGGACATCGAGCTGCTGCTGATCGCCACCAACGCCAGCCTCTGGGGAACCCTGGGATGGGCCGACGGTCGCGCCTGCGGCGGCTTGTTCCGCGTGCGCGCCTTCGATTCGCAGGGGAACCTCTACGAAGCCCGCTGGGGCGAAGCCTGCAGCTACTTCTTCGACGCGCTCCCCCCGGACGAGCTCTGCGTGTTCGCCACGCCCCAGCGCTCCGACACGCTGCCGGCGATGGCCCAGGTGCGGCTGCGGCTGGGCGCCGGCGAGCGACGGGAGCTGGCCCTGATGCTGCAGAAGCACTCGGCCTCGGTCGAAGGCCGCGTGCTCGATGGCCAGGGTCGCGCTCAGGCGCACTTCGACGTGGATGCCAACGCCTTCCTCGAGCAGTCGGGCAAGCGCGTCTGGCTCGATGGCTGGTCCGAGACCACGGACGAGCAAGGGCGCTTCCGCTTCGAGAATCTGAGCGCTGGGCTGCACGAGCTGACCGTCTACGGGACGATCGACGGCAAACCCGCGGCGGCTGGGCCACCCGTGCTGCGCCTGGATCTCGCCGCGGGACAGGTCTCGAACCTGGTCGAGATCCGGGTCGAACCCGCGGCCTTCTACGCGGGCAGGTTCGAGCCCTGGCCTCTCGCCGATGCCACGGAGCCGGTGGTGCTCGAGCTGATGCATGCCGATTTCGGCAGGGCCGCGACCGCCCTGGTGCGCGAGGACGGCAGCTTCCGCTTTCCCGGCGTGTTCGGCGCGCAGTACGTGATCGTCGCGCGCCAAGGCGATCGCGAGCTCGGGCGCCTGGCCACGCCTTCGGCCAGCGCGCGCGACCTGCTCGTCCCGCTCGCGCGCTGAGGAACTGCCGCGCATCGCTGGCACTCGGCGACGAGACCGCGGATCGCGCGCTCGCGCCCGTAGGTTCGGCGCGCCATGCGCGGGTTCCCGCGCGCGGGCGACGCGGGCAGCGGCTCGGCGACACTTTGTGTCACCAAGCACAAACCTGCGGGCCAGTATCCCGCGAGAGCGGGCGCGGCGCTCACTTGGCGCTGGCGTGCTCTTCGCCCTCGGGCGCCGGCGTTTCTTCGCGTCCGAGGAAGTCCACCTTGCCGCTGTCGAGGTCGTAGCGCGCGCCGACGATCTTCAGGCCGCCGTACACCTGATCCTCCAGCACGGGCCGCGAGGTCGAGAGCTGCTTGACCACGCGCTGCACGTTGGCCTCGACCGCGGCGTCGAGCAGGTCGACGCCAACCTGGCACTTCGCGGTCTCGACGGCCGAGCGGATCGCTCCGGCGAGCGCCTCCATGTGTCCGCCGAGCGGCCCGCCATCGACGACGGCCTTGACGGCGCCGCAGCGCTCGTGGCCCAGCACGACGATGGTCTGCGCGCCCAGGTGCTCGACCGCGTACTCGATGCTGGCCAGGGCGGCGTCGTCGACGACGTTGCCCGCGACGCGCACGACGAACAGGTCGCCCAGTCCCTGGTCGAAGACCAGCTCCGGCGGCACGCGCGAATCGCTGCAGCCGACGATCACGGCGAAGGGCCGCTGCCCGGAGGCGAGCTGGTCGCGGCGCTCCAGCCCGCGGCGCAGCTGGCTGAACTCGCCGCGCACGAAACGACGGTTGCCGGCTTCGAGCTCGCCCAGGGCACCGCCCGCTGCCGGAGCGGTCGCCCGCAACGGAGCGGAGGCGAACCAGAACGGCAAGCTGAGACAGACCAGGACCAAGCCAAGCGTCATGCGCATCGGGAGAACCTCGGGAAGGGGTGCCCCCCTATCGTCCTCGGCCCGGCCCCGGGTGAATTCCACGGCGCCAGGGTGAGCGAATCCGCGGGCCCGCGCGGGGCGAGCGCTCTCCCCGCGGCGTGCTAGGCTGGAGCCCGCGGCGCCGGCAGCGTCGCGAAACGGAGCATCGATTATGCGTCACTCTCTCCTGGCGGCCTGGTGTGGACTGGTCCTGACGCCCTCTCTGGCCTTCGGCGACGTGCTGGTGGTGGCGCCCACGGGCGCGCCTTTCAGCGACGTGCAGACGGCGATCAACGCGGCGGTCGACGGCGACACGATCCTGATCAAGCCGGGCAGCTACGCGGGCTTCACGCTGGACGGCAAATCGCTCTCGATCGTCTCCGACGTCGTGGGCGGCGCGAGTCTGCTCAGCCTGAGCATCGTGCAGAACATCGGCGTGGGCCAGCGCGTCACGATCAGCGGCCTGATCTACCCGGCGGGCGCGATGTACTGCAATTCGAGCGCGGGATCGCTCCGCTTCGAGGCCGTCGAGACCTCGTTCCCCGTGATGCCGGGCTTTCCCGACGACGGCCTGTGGGTCGTCGGCTGCAGCGACGTCGCGGTCTTGCGCAGCAAGCTGATCGGCGGCCCCTCCTTCGGCGCTTTCCCCAGCAATCCGGGCCACGGTCTGCGCGGCGACAACTCGCAACTCGCCGTCTACGATTCGATCCTGCGCGGCGGCAAGGGCTCCGATGGCGCCTACATGGGCACCGGCGGCAGTTCGTACCCCGCGCTCGCGGGAGCCAGCGGCGCATGGATCTCGGGCAGCACGAGCTTGCTCGCCTCGGGTTGCTCGTTCGAGGGCGGCCCAGGTGGCAACGGCAGGCCAGGCACCTGCTTCCCGGGGACGATCTCGGGCGGCGCGGGCGCACCCGGCGGCGCGGGATTGAACGTCCAAGCGGGCGCGCAGGCCTACCTGCTGGATTCGACCACCACGGGCGGAACCGGTGGCAACGGAGGCAGCGCGGCGCCCTCCTGCGGCGCGCCGGCGGGCCCCTCCGGATCCGCGGGACCGAGCACGGCCGGAGCGGTCGCCCTGCTCCCTGGTCCGCGCGGCGTGCTGCGCTGTGCCACGCACGTGCGCGAGCAGAACTCGCTCGCGCTCACGATCGAGGGCCAGCCGGGGGATTCGGCCTGGCTTCGCGTCGGGCTGAGCGCGCAATGGGTGCTCGATCTGCCCTTCAAGGGTGTGCAGCTCGCCGGTCCTGCGACGCGGCGCATGTTCCTCGGCAGCATCCCCACCTCGGGCGTCTTGAACACGAACGTGTTCTACGGCGACCTCGGCCCCGGCATCGAATCGCGGACCTGGCACGTTCAGTTGTTCCTGCGCGACAGCGGCGGCAACCCGCGTTACGGCAGCGCCGCGGTCATCGTCGTGCTCGATTCGGCCTTCTAGCCCCCCCGATTCCTTCGATTTGCCGCGGGCTTCGAGGGCCAGGGACCTCGCCCGGACCGCGGCGCATGGACCGGACTCAAGGGACGCTGCAGGAAGGCCGAAACATGCGATCGATGCGCACATCGCGGGGAGCCCCGGAGGGGGGGAGGATGGGCGTGTCGCTGCTCGTCATCCTGCTCACGCTGGCGGCGATGGCGGTCGCGGCGGGCCTGGCGATCCCGGCCTTCTACAGCAGGCACGAGGTCACGCTCGACAGCGCGGCGCGCCTGCTCGCGCGCGATCTGAGCGTGGCCCGCAACATGGCGACCTACGAAGGTCGGGCCTGCACCTTCCAGTTCCTGCCCGACGGCAGCGGCTGGCGCGTGCTCGACGATGACGGCGAGGTGATCGAGCGGCCCGACCAGAAAGGCCGCTTCGAGCGCGACCTGACGATCGACGGCGTCTTCGAGGGCGTGCGCCTGGGGCACTTCGACTTCGCCGGCACGAACGAGGTGCACTTCGATCGAGCGGGACGCGCGCTGCCCGGCGGCACCGTGCGCGTGAGCTTCGAGGGCGAAGGGCGCGTGTTGCGCGTCGTGGCCTTGACCGGGCGCGTGATCCTCGACGGACTTGCCGAGGAGTATTTCGACCCCGAGCGCTAGCCGCCGCTTCGCGGTGCACAGTTGCAACAGTGCGGGGCCGGGCGCGCGCCCGCATCCCGCTGATGCACGGGCGATCGAAGCGCGCGCCCGCGATTCATCGCGCCGTCGATCGCGGCCTGCGCGTCGAGCCGCGCCGCTCGGCACGTTCCCGCGGGCCAGCCGCGCGCGGACACTCGGGACAAAAAAAACCGGAGTCGTCACCGAGGTGACGACTCCGCGCGGGTCACACTGACTTTCGTCAGCGGACGGCCATCGTCGGGTGGCAGAACCCGGTGACGGCGGCCTCGACAGTCTTTTGGCAGGGACGACTGCCGGGGCGCTCCGATCCGAGGATCGAAGCCTGAGCGCCGCGAGGCGCCCACGGACCGAGGAGGCAGGGCCCCGTTCCGTGAAGGACACTTTATCCGCGGTGGGCCGGAGGTGTAAAGGGGTCGGGGCCTGGACCCCCGAGCTTCGGCCCTAGTAGCGCGGAATGCTCGGGTCGATTTGTTCGCTCCAGGCCAGGATCCCGCCGCGCAGGGAGTGCACGCGGGTGAAGCCGTGCCCGATGAAGTAGCTGGCCACGTCCAGGCTGCGCACCCCCGAGCGGCAGGTGAACACGATCCGGCGGTCCTTGGGCAGCTCCATGTACTTGCCGGGGTTCTGGAAGTCCAAGGCCTCGGCCTGGGCGATGCGGGCCAGCTCCAGCTCCTGGGGCGTGCGCACGTCGATGAAGGAGAAGTCCTCGCCGGCGTCGAGCCAGGCCTTGACCGTGCGCGCGTCGATCTCGACCTTCTGGTCGACCTCGTGGGCGCGCTGGATGGTGTCGATGACCTCCTTGACGTCGAGGATGTTGCGCTCCTTGCACACCTCGGCCAGGGTATCGGTGGGCTGGAAGCCGCAGGAGGAGCAGCCGCCGACGTGGTAGCGCTGGAACAGGGCGCGCTGCGCCGCGGGCACCAGCTCCAGGATCTGTTCCATGGTCATCTCGGGCGTGATCTGCGGGACGGTCTTGGTCATGGCGATGCTCGGGTCAGGGCTCGGTGGCGGAGTTTGCGAAGAGTCTAACGCACACGGGAGAGTCGCGGAAGCCGGATGGGCGTACCGCGCCCGCCCCCGCTCCCGTACCTTCTCGGCCCCGCAACCTCAAGGAAGCAGCATGGCACAGGAAACGATCACCCCCAGGGTCAAGGATTATGCCCAGTGGTACCAGGACGTCATCGCGGCGGCGGAACTCGCCGAGCCGGCCCTGGTCGTCAAGGGAGCGATGGTCATCCGGCCGCACGGCTTCGCGATCTGGGAGCGCATGCAGGCCGACCTCGACCGGCGCTTCAAGGAGACCGGCCACCAGAACGCCTACTTCCCGCTGCTGATCCCGCTCTCGTTCCTGGCCAAGGAGGCGGCGCACGTCGAGGGCTTTGCGATGGAGGTCGGCGTGGTCACGCACACCGGCCTGCGCGCGGTCGACGGCAAGCTCGAGGTCAAGAACGAGCTCGAGGAGCCGTACGTGATCCGTCCGACCTCGGAGACGATCATCGGCCACTTCTTCGCGAAGTGGATCGACTCGTGGCGCGATCTGCCGCTGCTCATCAACCAGTGGGCCAACGTGATGCGTTGGGAACTGCGCACGCGCCTGTTCCTGCGCACCAGCGAATTCCTGTGGCAGGAAGGCCACACGGCGCACGCCACGCACGAGGAGGCCTGCGAGGAGGTCGCGCGCATGCTCGACGTCTACCGCGACTTCGCGCAGGACGTGATGGCCATGCCGGTGATCCGCGGCCGCAAGACGGCCAACGAGCGCTTCGCCGGAGCGCTGGAGACCTTCTGCATCGAGGCGATGATGCAGGACGGGCGCGCGCTGCAGGCGGGCACCAGCCACGATCTGGGCCAGAACTTCGGCAAGGCCTTCAACGTCACCTTCCAGAACCAGGCCGGCGTGCGCGAGCACGTTTGGCAGACTTCTTGGGGCATGTCGACGCGCTTGATCGGTGCGCTGATCATGACCCACTCCGACGACGGCGGCCTGGTGCTGCCGCCGAAGCTCGCGCCGATCCACGTGGCGATCGTGCCGATCTACAAGAACGACGAGGAGCGCGCGCGCGTGCTGCCGCTGGCGAACAAGGTCGCCGCGGGATTGCGCGACGACGGCCTGGTCGTGAAGCTCGACGACCGCGACAGCCTCAAGCCGGGCGCCAAGTACTACGAGTGGGAGCGCAAGGGCGTGCCGATCCGGCTGGAAATCGGGCCGCGCGACGTCGAGGCCAATGTCGTCATGGCCAAGCTGCGCATCGCGCCGCTGGACGCCAACGGCAGGCCGCAGAAGCTGACGCTGAAGCTCGAAGACCTCGGCGCGCAAATCGGGCGCCTGCTCGACGAGTTCCAGAAGTTCCTGTTCCAGCGCGCGCTCGATCTGCGCAGCGCGAACACGCTCAGCGTCGACAACTGGAAGGACTTCGTCGACGTCTTCGCCGGCGAGAACAACTCCAAGTTCGTCTGGGCGCACTGGGACGGCAGCGGCGAGACCGAGAAGGAGATCAAGGCGGCCACCAAGGCGACGATCCGCTGCATCCCGATCGCCGGCGAGGGTCCGCCGCCGGAGCCGGGTCTGTGCGTCAAGTCCGGCCGACCCAGCGCGCAGCGCGTGCTGTTCTCGAAGAACTACTGATCGGGCGAGCGGTACACGACCTCGCCCGCGAAGGCCACGCGGCCGCCCAGGCGCGACACCTCGCGCGCGGCGGCCGAGCGCTCGTCCCACAGCGGATTGGTGTGGTTGAGGTGCGTGAACCAGAGCGTTCCGCGCGTCGCTGCGGCGCGCGAGAGCTGCAGCGTGTGCTCCACGCTGGGATGCGGGATCTCGCGCAGGTCGCGGCCGGGCAGCTCCTCGCCGTTGAAGAAGGTGCCGTCGACGACCAGCGTGTCGTAGGCGCTCCAGGGCGAGGGCCAATCCTCCCAGCGGTCGATGTCGGGCACGTAGAGCATCGCGCCGATCGCGAAGGCGTGCGTGTCCGCGTACTCGTTGCGGTGCGGCACCGCGTGAGCCCTGACTTCGAACTGCGGATCGAGCTCGACGCTCGCTCCGGATTCGAAGGGCACGAGCTCGATGTTGCCCAGGCGCACGAGCTGGTCCCAGGGCGCGTTCTCGTTCAGGAACCGCGCCATCGCGCGGCTGGCATGCACCGGCATGCCGCGCGCGTTCATGCCTTCACGGCCCAGGTACATCAGGCCGCTGTAGTGGCCGATGTGCGCGTGCGTGAGCAGGATGCCGCGCGGCAAGCTGCCCATCGCATGCACTTGCGCGGGCAGGTCCGGCGTGGCGTCGACCAGCCACCAGCCGCGTTGGCCCACGATCGCGAGCGAGGCGACCGCCTCGCGCCGGCCCTCGGCGCGCGCCCGCGCGCAACAGGCCTTGAAGCAGCCCAGGTGCGGATAGCCCGCGTCCTGCGCGGCGCCGAGCGAGATCACGTGCCAACCCCTGTCGCCGGCTTCCGTCGCACGCGGCTCGACCGAAGCGCAGGCCGCGAGCAGCAGCCCGATGAGGATCGAGGCTCTCATGAGCGCACGGTACACGACGGCCCGCCGTTGGTGCGGCTCCACGTCCGGAGCCAAGTACGATCACTCAGAGCCAATGCCGCCAGAGGTAGCAGAACCACTGGCGCGCGCGTTCGAACCGGTCGCGCGCCAGGCACTCCTGCAGCGTGACTTCGCGTGAACCTGCCAGCTCGCGCTCGAAGATCTCGCGCATGCGGCCGCCGAGCGCCGTGTCCGCGGCCACCACGCCGGCCTCCAGGTTGTGGAACAGGCTGCGCCGGTCGAGGTTGTAGCTGCCGATCGTCGACCACACGCCGTCGATCACGCCGGTCTTCGCGTGCATCATGCGCGCCGGCCATTCGTAGAGGTGCACACCGCCGCGCAACAGGCGCGGATAGAGGTGGCGGCTGGCGTACATGACCACCGGCACGTCGGTGACCGCCGGCACGATCACCTGCACGAGCACGCCGCGTCGCGCCGCGTCGCGCAACGCCTTGCGCAAGCCGAAGTCGGGGATGAAGTAGGCGTTCATCAGGCCGATGTGCGACTTGGCCGCGCGAATCGCGTGCAGGTAGGCGATGCGCTTGCGCGAGCGGTTGCGGATCCCGAAGTTGTCGATCACGGTGGCCAACTGGTGCGGCGGCGGCGCGGGGAACTCGACCTCGTGCAGCAGCAGGCGCTCGCCGGTGGCGCGGGCCCAGGTGCGCACGAACAGGCGCTCCAGATCGTCGACGATCGGCCCGCGCACGCGGGCGTGCACGTCGAACCACCCGCCGCCGCCCTCCTCCAGCGGCGCGTACTCGTCGCCGATGTTGATGCCGCCGGTGAAAGCGACCTCGCCGTCGACGACCAGGATCTTCATGTGATCGCGCTGGTTGAAACCCGTGCGCCGCCGCCAGGGGGCGATCGGGTGGAACTCGGCCACGTGCACGCCGCCGGCGCGCAGCTCGTCGACGAAGGCCGAAGGCAGCTCGAAGGAGCCGAGCGCGTCGAAGCACAACCGCACGCTGACGCCGGCTCGGGCGCGTTCGACCAGCGCTTCGAGGAAACGCCGCCCGGTCTTGTCGGCGTTCAGGATGTAGGTCTCCAGATGCACGAAGCTGCGCGCGCCGCCGATCGCTTCGAGCATCGCGGCGAAGACCTCTTTCCCGCCGCACAGAGGATCGATCCGGTTGCCGGGCCGCAGACGTTCCTTGCGGTGCACGTACTCCAGCGCGGGCGCGGCTTCGCCCACGGCCCGGCGCGTGAACCGGTCGCGCAGGGAGAACAGGCCGCGCATGCGCATCCGGCCCACTGTACGGTTCCCCGCAGGCCGGCATCCAAGCTGCCGGGCCGCGGGCGACCCACGGCCCCGCGAGCTTGGCTGCCGGGGCCGCCGGCCGCCGCGGGCGACGCCTGGCGCCTTGTTGGAGGCTTGCGGCGGGCTTGAAGCCCGGCTGTCCCAGGTCCAGGACACTCGCGACGCCGTGGCAGCGGTCGCCCGCGTCCGCCTGCCGATCCCTCCGGCGGTTCACTTTGCAACGAGGGTTGGCGGCGTCCCCTGACGAGGCCGCGGAGATCTCAGAACGACACATGATTGCCATTCGAAGGGCGGAGGAGCGCGGCCGGGTCGGCCGTGGCCCCGCCACCAGCTACCTGACTTTTTCCTGCGAGCAGTTCCAGGACCCCGAACACACCGGATTCCGCGCGCTGTGCGCGATCAACGAGGACGTGCTCACCCCCGGCGCGGGCGTCTCCCACGAGGCCGCCGAGTCCGTGGACATGCTCTCCTGCCTGATCGAAGGCGAGCTCGATCTGGTCGACGAGAACGGCAGGCGCGAGCGCCTGCAGCCGGGTTCGATCGCGCGCCGCCGCTCGGCCCGCGCACGCTTCGCGCCGACGGGCCATGCTCCGGCGCGCGTGCTGCAGGTGTGGATCAAGCCCGCCCTGCCGGGCCGCGAGGCGCGTTCCGAGCAGCTGGCCTTCGCGCCCGAGGAACGCCGCGGCAAGTGGCGCCTGGTCGCATCGCCGGACGGACGTGAACGCAGCCTGGCGCTCAAGCAGGACACCTTCGTCTACAACGCCCTGCTGCAGCACGGCGACCGGCTCGAGCACGCCCTCCCGGCGCACCGCCACATGTGGGTGCAGGTGCTGCGCGGCGCGGTCGAGGTCAACGGCAGCCTGCTGACCGAGAGCGATGGCGCCGCGGTCTCGGGCGAAGAGTGCCTGAGCCTCTTCGCGCGCCAGGACTCCGAGGTGATGGCCTTCGAGATGGACTGAGCGCGCGTGAGCCGGCGGCCGCGCGGTCGCTGTTGAAACAGGGATCTTCTTGTCGTAGGAAGCGGCCTTCGAGCCGGAAGCTCGAAGCCCGGAGCCTCGACATGATCAAGCTGCGCAAGGCCGCCGACCGCGGCCACTTCGATTTCGGCTGGCTCGACACCTCGCACACCTTTTCGTTCGGCGAGTACTTCGACCCGGCGCAGATGGGCTTCCGTGCGCTGCGCGTGATCAACGACGACCTGATCGCGCCGGGGCAGGGATTCCCCACGCACGGGCATCGCGACATGGAGATCCTCTCGTGGATCGCCGAGGGCGCGCTGGAACACAAGGACAGCCTGGGCACCGGTTCGGTCATCCGGCCGGGCGACCTGCAGCGCATGAGCGCCGGCAGCGGTGTGCGCCACAGCGAGTTCAATCCCTCGCCGAAGGAGCGCACGCGCCTGCTGCAGATCTGGATCCAGCCCGAGCGCAGCGGGCTCGAGCCCAGCTACGAGCAAAAGCAGTTCCCGCTCGCGGGGCGCACCAACCGCCTGCAGCTGCTCGCCTCGCGCGAGGGCCGCGAGGATTCGCTGCGCGTGCATCAGGACGCCGACCTGTGGTCGGCCGTGCTGCAGAAGGGTCACGGCGTGAAGCACGAGTTCGCGCCCGAGCGGCATGGTTGGCTGCAGGTCGTCAGCGGGGAGCTCGAGGCGGGCAAGCTCTCGCTGGCCGCGGGCGATGGACTCGCCCTGAGCGGCGAGCGCGAGCTGGAGCTGCGCGCCAGGACCGACGCCGAAGTCCTGCTCTTCGACCTGGCCTGAGCGGCGGCGACGCGGCGCGGCCAGCTGCTGCCCAGGATGCGACGCTCACCCTGCCGACCGCAGGAGAATTGCAATCCTGCTGTCTCCCGACCGTGTGCTCACGCGACGTGCGCCATGCCTGGTTCGCGTCGGAGCGCACGTGCGAACTGCGCGCGGCCCTGAGGCAGAATGAGCGCGCTGGACACGCGTCGTCCACCCAGCATGGCCGAGGCCCTCAAGAACCTGATCAACGAGGACGCGGTGCGCGCGGCGGGTCTGCACCTGCGGCGCGCGTGGAAGGACTTCGACCGCAAGCGCTTCGAACGCCTGGCGCTTTCAGGAATGGCGGATCTGGAGCTCAAGGCGCGCGCGATGCACGTGTGCGCCGCGCTCGAGGCGACGCTGCCGGAGGACTTCGAGCGCGCGGCGAGCGTGCTCGAAGCCAGCCTCGGACCGCCGGGGGCCGGCGACGAGCTCGGCGGTCTGCGCACCAGCGAAGCCGGGCTCGCGGGTTGGATGGTCTGGCCGATGGGCGAGTTCGTCGCGCGCCGCGGCATCGCGCAGCCGGTGCGCGCTCTCGCCGCGCTGCACGCGATGACGCAGCGCTTCTCGGCCGAGTTCGCGATCCGGCCATTGATCGTCGCGCATCCCGCGCTGGTTTTTCGCACGCTCGAGCGCTGGACGCGCGACGAGAGCGCCCACGTGCGCCGCCTGGTCAGCGAAGGCAGCCGGCCACGCCTGCCCTGGGGCATGCAACTGCAGGCGTTGATCGCCGATCCATCGCCCGCGCTGCCGCTGCTGGAGGCGCTGCAGGACGATCCGAGCGCTTACGTGCGCCGCAGCGTCTCCAACCACCTCAACGACATCGCCAAGGATCATCCCGAGCTGCTGGCCGATTGGCTGCAACGACATCTGCCCGAGGCCTCGCGCGAGCGTCGCGCGCTGCTCAAGCACGCCAGCCGCACGCTGCTCAAGCGCGGCGACCCACGCGTGCTCGAGTTGTGGGGCGTGGGCGCGCCCCTGCGCGGCAAGCTAAAATTCGCGCTCGAGCCCGCGCGCATCTCGCTCGGCGACAGCCTCACGCTGCGGGTCGAGCTCGAATCGACGGCGCGCCGCGCGCAGACGTTGTTGATCGACTACGCGGTGTTCCACGTCAAGCAGGACGGCAGCCGCACGCCCAAGGTCTTCAAGGGCTGGTCGCTCGAACTCGCGCCGGGCGAGCGGCGTGCGCTGAGCAGGAAACACGCGCTCAAGCCGATCAGCACGCGCCGCTACTACAGCGGCACGCACGAAATCGAGCTGCGCGTCAACGGCGCCGCCTTGGGCCGCGGACGCTTCGAGCTACGCGTTTGAGCGCACGACCACGATCGCGTCGCCGCGTCGCACCGTTCCCGCGCGTTCGATCGTGCACAGCACGCCGCGTCCGCGGCGGCCGACGCGGTTGGCGCGCGCAACGCGCTTCGCGGCGGTCGCGCCGAAGCGCTCCACGAAGTGCTTGCACGGCCGGTGCGGCAATTCGGAGACCCGCAGCAGCGCCGTGCCGACTTCGAGCAGCGTGCCCACCGGCAAGTTCTGCTCGCTGAGCTCGAGGTCCACCTGCAGGTTGTCGCCCGACAACGCCATGCGCGACTCGTCGCCCTCGCACACCGCGCGCAGCACGTGCACGTTCATCAGCGCTACCTCGTTGCCCGGCAGGCCGTGGGCATGAGTCTTCCAGGCGTCCCCCACCACGCCCTGGCCGGGAAGCAGCTCGACGCGGTCAGGTGTAGAACGCTGACCCGGCCCCGTGCGGAGCACCAAGCCGACAACGCTGCCACAGTCCCTTGGGGAGGGCGGCAGGGAATCGAACCAACGGTCGAAGCGCCACGACAGGTCCAGCATGAGTAGCTCTCACCTCAGCGCCCGATTCGGAAGCCGGGCATGAGACCTCCTCCTATTCAACGCCAGGTACAGCCCTGTTGGGCGAACATATCGAAGGGAATCCCAGCGCTGCACCGCGACACGCCGGTCCGCGGAACGCGGACCTTGCAGCGCAGCCGCGAGCGCAGTCCATGCGGCCCGCAGTCCCTAGCGGTTGGGTTCGAACTCAAGTTGAGACACCTCGTTTTCGCGCAAGGAGAGTGGCAGGACAGAACGGAGCACCTGCAACGAGTGCACGCCCAGAGGCAGCCCGTCGAGCCTGAGAACCGAATCTGCATTCCAACGCACGTCGACGCGCAAGTGCGGGCTCACGATCGGGTGGCGAAACGCGTCGCCGGAGTGCTCGTAGCGCACTCGGACAGGTGACGCGGGCGCTTTGCCTATCCAGCGCAACTCCACACTCGCGGTTGGGATCTTCGCCGATTCGCCGGGGAGCAGCGTTTCGAGCACTCGAATGCCGTCAACCCCGCCCCAGGACGTCTCCGCGGCTCGGCACACGAGAATCAGGTCTGGAAGCGGATCCTCGGGTTCGATGCGGTACCAGCCGTCGGCAGTGAGCGCGATGCGGGCCGAGCGCCTCCCGAACACGGGCCGGCGAACGACGTCAGGTGGCGGATCCTCGCCCATCGAGTCGGGACCGTAGATCGGGATCAGGAAGGGCTGCGCGCCGCCAGACTCATGGACTTGCACGCGACCTCGAATCTCGCGGCCCGCGCGCCAGGACTCCTGCCATGTGACTTGGACCGTCGCACCCGATTGCACGTCCACCCGGAATGGCTTGAACAACCCGCGCCGTTTGGGGTCCTGGACGATCGACTGCATCTCCGCGCCACGTATCCACTCGCGCGGGCCAACGATATAGGAGCCCGGACACAGTGCCTCGAATCTGCAGCCCTGATCGGTGAATTCGGCCGGCGCGTACTCCCTGCCCGCCGTGCCGACGCCGCACTTGGCGAGCAACAGCGTGCCTGCTGCTGCTGCGGGCGCGCCGGTGACCACGATGCGGCCCGGCAAGCTGGCCAGTGTCAGCTTGACTTCGTCGGATTGCATCATGCTCGCCGCGGGAACGAGATAACGAGACTCGGATTCCGCGCTCTCGAGCGTGCGTACCTCGAGTTCGCCTCCAACCCACTCGAACGGACCGTGCACTCCGTTCTCGACGCCCAGGTTCGACCATAGGTAGCAGTCGTTGCTGGGCGAGTAGATCCTCACGGATTGCCGGAATGGACTGCCATCCGCGAGTACGACGCGCAATCGTTTCATCGACGCGCGAGGGAGCGCGAACACAGGAAGGTCGGGCGTCGAGCTGGGCAATCGGCTCGCGGCATTGACTACAAGCGGGCGATAGCCTTGCGCGGCGAAGACGATTTCGAGCTCCGGATGCACGCCCCCAAGAAGTTCCTCGGCCTGCGCGACCCAGCACGGCACGGCCAACACGCCGCGATCGAGTTCGACGATCCGATCGGGGTTGCCCAAGCCACTGCAGGCGGACAGTAGGCTCGTACTAGAGAGCTCTCGTTTCGCATCAGGCTTCTGGGTGCGCTGCGGACGAGGGCGAACCTGAACTCGTACGGGCCCCACCAGCGGCTCACCGCTCTCCTGATCAACCAACTTCAACTTGCCGGCGCAATCGACGACTCCGATGATCGCGGGTTGTCCGTCAGCCGGTGCCTCCTCGACGCGCAGCATCGTTTGCAGCTCGGGTGTCCAACCGAGACGCGTGATGCCTTGCGACCGGGGAACCAACTCGGACTGCCATTGGCTCGAGCCCCGGCGCTTCACGAGGATCGGAAAGCTGGTCGGCACGATTCCTACGATTCCCGACGAGTCCGTGCGCAAGTCGATCGCCATGGCGTCGATCTCGCTGGGGTGCCAGACTTCGATTTCGAGCCCGGAGATTGGTGCGCTGAACGCCAGATCCACGAACTGCAATCGCAATACCTGCATGGGGAGCACGACACGCTCCTCCTGCCCAGGTTCGATGCGCAGGATCTTGGCAACTACGCCATCGGCCAGCCTCAGGGTCGCGAGCGCGCGCGTGGGCAATGGCAATCGCGAATGGCCCGTTCCGTCGGTCCGCGTGAGGACCTCTTCGCCTTGTCGTTGAGCGCGGGCTTCGATCCAGCGGTCGATCGCATCGGCCTCGGGAGCATCGATCGCCGCACGCCACGCGATCTGCAGTCCGACGGCTGGAGTTCCGTCCTCGTACACCACCTGGAGACTTGCGCTTCGTTCCGCGAGCAGCTGAATCTCGAGCTCGGTGGAGAACGACTTGGGCGTCAGTTCAATTTGCTGCGTCGAGAATCCTGGAGCTGTGATGCTGAGCGAAGGATCGGCGGAAAAGTCCGCCGAGATTCGAAATCGCCCGGTTCCCGGCGCGGTGCAGGTCGCGCTGCTCCGCGCATGCGTGATTCGAGCCACCAAGGGGACGCCAAATTTCGCGTCGACGACGCGGCCTGACACAACCGGCAAGCCGACCGCCGTCGGAGTGTCGACTTCGAGGATCGATCGAATTGCGTGATCGGCTGAAGAGGAATCGGTCTGCAGCGGCTCCGGTCGAGTGGATGAGTCCGCTCCAAGAATCCACGGGGGCTGCTCGGATCGAAGACCTGGCCACTGGGAGAACACCCATGCGCAGACGACTACGAGCAGGAACGCCGTTGCCGCGATCCATCGCCGCCAACGCGACCGGCTCCAAGCAGGTTGTTCACGTCTGCCTGGATTCGGGGTTCGCTCGATGCTCACGGCCGCCTACCTCAACTCCACGCTTGCACCTCGCCGCGACGGGAGATGGAAGGCTCACAGCGGAACGACACTGCGTCGATCCTCGCCTTCCACTCAGTTCGTGAGATACCCCGAACTGAGCGGCTCCCCATCGAACTTGTAGATGTAGGTGATCGAGGGATCCGACTCGGGATCGTAGTGAAAGCAGAGCGTGTAGCGATTCGCGGGAGGCCCGGGGTCCGGATCTCGATGGTACTGGCCGTCGCTCTCCTGCTTCCAGTCCTTGCTGGCCCCGCCATCCGGGTTCACGTGCAGGTTCCTGACTCCGGAGTTGGTCGTGAACGTACCGTCCGCAACATGGGTTCCCGGAGGAGACCTATAGAAACCGTAAGTGCCGTCGCCTGGCGCCACTCCGCCGGAGCCTCCGAAGGCAACAACCCCTAGAGAAATGGCCAAGCACCGAGCAACAAGTTGATTCGGCGTCATCGTTTGAGGCATCCCCTTCCTGCGAAGACCTTCAGGTTTCCGGGCCTGTGTGCGGCCACCCGCTGGATGCGGAGGCTACCCCCGAAGGGGGGGGGGGGCGTCAAGGGCGCCGGACCGGGTGGGGGGGGTCCGGACCGGGTACATGGGTAACACCCGTGTCCGAGGACATGGGTGACAGTTTTCGGCCACGCCGAGGCGCCAAGTAGTGGGTTCGCCTCAGCCTACGGTTGCGCGGGCGAGGCACTGGCATCCCGGATGACTTGAACCAGGGGCATGGAACGTGTCGATCAACCCCGATCCCCGTTCAACAATCGCAAGGCTCAGAGCATCGTCGACAAGCTCAGCGCGTTCAGCGTGGTCGCGTACACGCGTCCGCCGCTGTAGCCCCAGGGGCCCACCGGATCCCAGGAGCCCTTGTCGTCGCCGTCGCGGACCTGCCCCTTCAGCAACGCGGTCTGGCCGGCCGTGCGCCACGCTTCCCAGCCCGGTCCGCCGAGGCGGCGCGTGGCCAGCGAGCCGAAGTACCAGTAGTACTCATCGACCATCTTCTCCGCCGGATCCCACTCGGGCAGCTTCTTGAGCAACAGGTCCTCGTGCTTCTTGAGCATCGGATTGGCGTCGGCGGTCTGACCGGCGTTCATGCGCGTCAGCATCCCCGACGCGGTCATCGCCTCGTGGTGCTGCGTCGGGAACTGGTCGTTGAGTCCGGTGACGCGCGAGGACATGGACCCGATCGAATCGTAGCCGACGCGCGCGGTCGCGGGGTCGGTGACATCGTCGACCCACTGCGCCGCGCCCACGTAGGCTTGTTCGTCGATCACGAGTCCCGCCGCGCGCGCCGAAGTGATCGCCTCGACCATCCAACCGGTCACCGAGGTGTCGTTCTCGCCGGTCGGCGGGTAGTCGTAGCGCCAGGCGCCGTAGGGGTTGCGCATGCGGGTGATGAAGTTGGTCGCCTGCTGGCAGACTCCGCTCAACTGTTCGCTGGGCGAGGCCTTGAGCGCGACGCACAGCGCTTGCGTCGCGATCGCGTGGTCGTAGGCGAAGGAGTGCCCGACGCGCTTGCCGATCAGGCCCAGGTCGGCGTCCTGCTGCGCCATCAGCCACGACACGCCGCGCGCGATCGCTTGCGCGTGCGCGCCGCTGCTCATCGTGCTGCCGTCGGACTGCAAGGCGAGCAGCGCGAGTCCGGTCAGGCCGATGCTGTTCAGGTGCGACTGCTCGCCGGCCTCCCAGTTGCCTTCGGATTCCTGGTGCGCGGCGATCCAGGCCAACGCCTCGGCGTGAGCTTCGCGCGGGTTCTCCGCCACCGCCGCGATCGCCGTCACCTTTCCGGGATTCGCCTCCTGCGGCGCGGGTGCGGCAGCTTTCGCAACCGGCTTGGGCTCACCCTCGGGGTGGGTCGGCGACTTGCCTTCCAGACGGCAGGCGACGAGCGAGCTCAGGCACAACAGGGCAGGCAGGGCAATTCGCATGGCTATCCTCCGGAGTTGGGGAACGCGCCGCGGCGCGCTCCCCGGGTTGGGGGCGCAGAAAGAACGACTTCGGATCTCAACCGAGGTGGCGCAGTTTCTCGAGCACGCGGCCGGCCGCGCCCGAGTCGATCGATTCGCAGGCCATCGAGACGCCGTCGGCGATGGTGTGCGCGCGCCCGCCGGCCTTCAGGATCAGCGCGGCGCCCAGGGTCGTAGCACTGCGGGCAGGTCCTGTTTCTCCGCAAAGCACCGAGCGCGTCACGTCGCCGCAGGCGTTGACCAGCAGGGAGTTGTCCCCGGTGCCGTAGCCCTCCTCGGGCGGCCCGAACATCGGCAGGTCGGGCTCGTGGTCCTCGGCCAGGCCGAAGTCGGCCGGCTCGATGGAGATCGGTACTTGGTGCGAGCCGCAGAGTTCGATCCCGCGCGTGCGCTTGCTCAGGTAGGGAATCACTCCGCCCTCGGCGCCCTGGATGGCGATGCCGCGCGAATGGCCCAGGTTGGCGAGCACGCCGACCGCCATGCCCAGCACCGGCCCGGCCTGGGCGCCGGTCACGATCGCCGCGTTCTCCGGGGCGATCAGTTTCTCGATCGTCGCCAGCGGGGTGCGCACGCCGATCTCGCCGCGCACGCGGCGCAGGCCCATCAGGCCGGGCAGCATGCCCGAGGCCGAAACGACGGCAAAACCGGCCTTGCTGACCCGATCCTCGGCCTCGGCGGGGTCCCAGGTCATCGAAAGCCCCAGGGCTTCGAGCACGCTGGCCGCGGTCAGGCCACGCTTGGGCGGCACGCAGCGGTCGGAGACGATCAGGACCTTGATCCCGGCACCGGCGGCGACCAGCCCGGCGGCGGTGTCCAGCGGCGGAACGTGGTCGAAGCCGTCGTGAGGCGGGGCCAGCACGACCAGATCCTCGACGCCGCGACAGGGGATCGTGGCCATGGCACGGGCCGCGCGCGCGAAGGAGGTCAGCTCGTCGACCGTGACGCCCTTCCAGCGCAGGGCGATCAGGAAGGCGCCGACCTGGATCTCGCTCTGGCCCCCCGAGCACATCAGTTCGAAGGCCCGATAGGCCTCGTCCGGGGTCAGATTGCGTCCGTCGCGCCTTGCGGAGCCGAGCAAACGCATCAGATCGCGCAGGATCATGAAGGGCGGGGACGGTGGCGGACGCCGCAGGCCCCAACCCATGGTCGGGGGCGGGCGTACCCTAGCGAGTCGGCACCCGCGGCACAATCGAGGGGCCGCCGTTAGCCGGCTGTTAGGAACGCCGCGTGGCCTGCTCCAAGCCCTTGCAGGCCAGCGGTTTGCGAGCGCTCCTGCCCGCGGCTGCGCCGTGGAGAACTCAGCCGGCCCGCTGGCCCCCGCCGCCGACGGGCTCCGGCGTACCGCCTTCTTTCGGCGGGTCCGAGGGCGGCTCCTTCGGCGGCGTTTCACCGTCCGCGGGCTTGTCCTCCGGCGGCGTGCCCTCGGCCGGCTTCTCTCCGTCCTTGGGCTCCTCGGTCTTGGGCGCCGCGTTGGGGTCGACCTCCTCGCCGGGATCGACGCGGGTCTCGGGCGCCATGCTCGGCGTGGTGCGCGGACGGATGTGCGCGAACCACAGCTCGGCTTCCTTGTCGTAGACCTGCTTGCCGTCGACGACCGCGTACTGCACGAAGCTCTGGTAGTGCATCAGGTCGCCGTCGATGACCAGCAGGTCGCAGTCCTTGCCGACCTCGATCGTCCCGACGCGATGGTCGATGCCCAGGATGCGCGCGGGCACGATCGTGATCGCCGCGATCGCCGCCGCCTCGGGCAAGCCGCCGCGCACGGCGAAGCCGGCTTCGATCGGCAGGTGGATGATGTCGCGACCGGCGATGCCGCCGAGGTCCACGCCCTTGGTCGAGGGAATGATCGCGACCTGGACGCCGCGCGAGTGCAGGATCGCGGCGTTCTCGATGCTCGAGCCGCCGGGACGCACCAGCGCCTCGCTCTTGTCGTCGCGGTCGCGCGGCGTGAGAACCGCGAAGGCTCCGGCGCGGCCGAGTTCGTCGGCCACCGTCCAGCCCTCGCCGCAGCCGTCGATCACCGGCCGGAAGCCGTACTGCTGCGCCAGCCGCGCGATGCCCAGCAGATCCTCGCGCGAGTCGGCGTTGAAGCGCGCCAGGCTCTCGCCCTTGAGCACGGAGAGCAGCGCGGAGTCGACGCCCTTCTTGGGCGGCTCCTTCAGCTCCTTGTTGGAGGCCTTCTTGAGCTCGTACTCGCGGAACTCGCGCAGGTACTTGGCCGTCGCGGCGAACTTCTCGCTCAGGTTGCGCTTGCTCGAAGGGTTGTTGGTCGAGTACGCGAGCGTGGTCAGGTACTTGTCGCGCATCACGACGCCTTTGATCTCGCCGCGCTTGAGCTTGGCCGCCACGCTGCCCATGCCGCTGGAGGTGATGCCCGAGGCCAGGCCCAGCACCATGCGCGAGCTGAAGGGGTCGACGCTGTCCTCGAGCTCCGCGCTGGTGGCGCCGAACAGGCCCGAGGACGAGGTCGCGACCAGACCCGGGTAGACGCGCATGCCCTTGGCATCGAGCAGCTTCGCGCCCTCGGGGATGTCGACCTCGCTGGCGATCTTCGTGATCACGCCGTTCCTGGCCAGCACGGTCATGCCGCGCAGCAGCGAACCTGTGCCGGTGAAGACGTCGCCGTTGGTCAGCGCGAACCACTCCTCCTTCTCTTCCTTCTTCTTCTCGTCGACGGCCTTCTCGGCTTCCTTGGGCGCGTCGCCGCCCTCCTGGAACGAAGCCGAAACCCGCGGAGCCAGCAGCCCGATCAGGGCGCACAACGCCGCCGCACGCATCCGAGACGTTTGGAACATCGCAGCACTCACTGTTGCACCTCGCCGAACACGACTTTGCCTTCCAGCATCACGGCCATGATCTTGGTCCCGGGTTCGAACGGGTCACCGTTGAGGAACACCAGGTTGGCGTCCTTGTTCTTCTCCAGGCTGCCCAGGCGCGCGCCGATGCCCATCAGCTCCGCACCTTCCAGCGTCAGGGCGCGCAGCGCGACCTCGCGCGACAGTCCCTGCGCGACGATCTCGCCGACGTTGCGCAGCGCGTTCTTGTGCGCGCCGATGGTGTCGCCGCGCGGCAGGAACACGATCTTCGCGCCTTCCGCGGAGAACTCCTGCGCCAGGTTGCGCATGCGCATCGTGCCCGGCGTCATCGAGATCTCGGGCTCCATCAGGATCCGGCACTTGCGCTCGCCGATCTGCTTCTTGACCTCGTACATGTCGATCTCGCGCGTGATCGGGACGCGCAGGTCGAAGCTCAGCTTGCGCTCGCCCAGCGCGTCCATCAGGTGCAGGAAGTCCGCGGCCTGGCCGATGCTGACCAGCGCATTGAGCTTGCCGTTCACGATGTCGAGAAAGGGCTTGACCTTCTCGTCGGGCTCGGGCGGGACGTAGACCTTCTTGGACTTGTCGTCCTTCTTCTCGTCCTTCTTTTCGCCGCCCTCCTGAGTGCCGGCCTTCTCGTCGGGCTTTTTCTCGTCGGGCTTCTTCTCCTCGGTCTTCTTGCCCGCGTTGTCCTTGTCGAACTTCTCGCGCGCCTTCTTCTCCTTCTCGACGTAGTCGTCGACCTTGGCGAAGGCGTCGCGCAGCATCTTCTTGGCGCGAGCGTCCGAGCGGAAGTAGATCTTCAGGTAGGCATCGCGCGTGAGCAGCATGCCCTCCGCGGTGTCGGGCCCTGGCCGCACGGCGCAGGCGCGACCGGGGACCGCGCGGCCCGCCGGGTACAGGCCGAGAGTGGTGTAGCCGGCCTCGAGCACGCGGTCGTACTCGTCGCTGCTGGGGTACAGGTCGTCGAAGGCGCTGACCTGCGGGTTGAACTCGTCGCCGCCGCGGCTGTCCATGCCCAGGCGCGAATAGGGATTGACCAGCCCGGGCATCACCGTCCAGCTCTCGAGGTCGAGCACGCGGATGCCGCGCTCGATCGGCAGGTCCTGGCCGATGGTGACGATCTTGCCGTCCTCGATCAGGATCACGGCGTGTTCGATCGTCCCGTGCGACACGGTCTCGGCCTTGCCGACCTTGATGGCGAACAGGTCGGGGGCGGGCGCGGCGCTGGCCAGCGCGGGGATCGCGGCCAGGAGCAAAGTGTTGAGGGTCTTCATGATTCGACTTGAGAGCTAGAACATCTGTCCGTCGCGCGCGCGGTCGTACTCGATCCGCCCGTCGATCCAGACGACTTCGACCGCGGCGCGGGGGTCGAGGGGATTGCCCGTGCGCACCGCCAGGTCGGCGTCCTTGCCGGGCTCGAGCGATCCGACTCGCGCGTCGATGCCGAAGGCGATCGCCGGATTGATCGTCATCGCGCGCAGCATCAGGTAGCCGTCGGCGCCATAGCGCGCGCTCATCGCCGCCTGCAGGAACAGCTCCTCCTGCGGCACGACCGGCGAGTCGGTGTTGATCGACAGGTGCGGCACTCCGATCTTCTCGTTGTGCGCGCTGATGCCGATGATGCGGCCCTCGCGCGAGGACGAGTACTCGATCGTGCGCGGGCCGTTGTTCGCGGGCATGCCCATCTCGGCCACGAAGGGCGAGACCTTCCAGGCGTCGAAGCAGCCGTGCGAGAGCACCGAGCGCACCGGGTACTTGCCGCGCCACATGCGCGTCGTGTTTCCGACGCCGTCGCTGCCCGCGGTGTGGATCAGGATCGGCAGCTCGCGAGCGTGCACCTTCATCAGGTTCTCGAGCGCCGGATCGCGGCGGCCCTGCGCCAGCGCACCGCGAGCCTTGTCGTTGGCGTCCTCCAGGATCCACGACAGCCCCGCGCGCGAGGATCCCAGATCGCCGGCGCCGCGCTGCGGGTTGGAATCCTGCGCGACCTTGATGCCGCCGGGATCGGCGAGCACGCCGTTCTCGTAGGTGTCGTGCAGCTTGGGCTTGTAGAGCACGCCGGCGCCGCTGATGCTCGTGCCGCTGCCGGGGATGCCGAAGAGCGTGGTCACGCCGCCCGCGACCGCGCGCTGCAACTGCGGATTGCCCGGCACCACGGTCGGCGAGACGCGGAATTCCGCGTTGATCGGCAGCACCATGTCGTTGATGTCGCCGAAGCCGCCGGCGTGCACGTGCGTGTGCAAGTCGACCAGCCCCGGCGTCAGCCAGGCGGGGCCGTAGTCGATGAGCTCGAAGCCGGCGGGCACGTCGAAGCGCACTCCGACAGCCTCGATCTTGCCGTTGCGCACCAAGAGCATGCCCGGCGAGAGCACGCGATCCTGCGCGTCCATCGTGAACAGTTTTTCGGCGCGGATCACCACGCCGGTTTCGCCCTCGGCCAGCGCCGCGAGCGCGCCCTTCGTCGCGCGCGTGTCGACGGCGTTGTCCAGCGCCTTCGACGACGCGCTGCTGCGACAGGCGCACAGCGCCAGCGCTCCGATCACGACCCAACAAGCCCGGCTCACCATTGGCGCCCCTGGCTCGCGTCGTACACCTGGCGGCCTTCGATCCACACGCTGTCGATCCCGTTGCGCGGATCGGCGGGGTCGCCGCCGAGCACGATCAGGTCGGCGTCCTTGCCCGCCTCGATGCTGCCGACACGATTGTCGATGCCCGCGGTCTTCGCCGGCACGATC
>Ga0315910_10000220_pt1 | contig 63163 bp, 59 predicted proteins | sample EdamamesoilMG_FD_204470 | JGI IMG/M metagenome (GOLD analysis project Ga0315910, IMG submission 204470) | Garden soil microbial communities collected in Santa Monica, California, United States - Edamame soil | ecosystem: Environmental > Terrestrial > Soil > Garden | place: USA: California... | reverse complement strand
AAACAAGGCGCTGATGAAGTCTCGAGTCCCAGCAGGTCCGGTGAGATCAAGGAACACCGGTCCGCCATCGGGCTCCACAGTCATGCCGAATCGAAGGAACCGGCAGCAGTGACGCTCGGCCTCGACAGCGCGCGCGATTAGAGCGAGCGTTTCTCCAGAGGGCGCGAATTCGAGACGCAGTCCGTCGGAGAGATCCTCACGGCGTACAGCGCGACGAACGAGATCCATCAATAGGCCCTCGCGACGGGTCCGGAGCGCTTCAGGCGTCAAAGTACAAGCGATCGGTAGTTCAGCCATTGTTGTGTCCGGTCGTTGTTTCCCGGCAGGTCCCGCTTCGATTGTGGATCGTGAACGCGACAGTTCGGTGCTCATCGTTCACTCGCCGAATGGCTCGGTGGTGGCGTGTCTGTCGGACGATGAGACCCGTGGCCGTAGCGCTGCTCGACCGTCGCTCGAATGTCGCTCAGAGACATCCGCTGCGCTGACATCAACATCACCTCACGCGTAATGTGCACGCACATGTCACAACTGAAAGAATGATCGGTCCACACAGGTGTTCCATCGCGGCGGAACTCTACGACGTAGCAGCTCAGGTTGCTCCGATGGCCTTCGCGCACGCACCCGCAGTAGCACGGAATGTGCCCGAGCACCTCCCTGTGAGACGCAGCGTACGCGTACGCCCCTCGAACGCCTCCAGTGATCTGTCGCCGACGCGGCAGCGGTAGATCGGGCCACGAGGGTTTCCACGCTGGCCACGCCGGACTGCCAGCCGCCGCCTCAAGCTCAGCCCGCCACTGAACCAGCACGTCATGCCTGCGCAGGTTGGTCACGACCGCGACCACAAACACGACTGCCGCGGTGCCAATCACCGCCCACGCTGCACGCGTAGACCATGGCGAATTGGATCGACCGCGAAATGATCGCAAAGTCAGCCGCTTGCGCATAGGCCTCTACCTCCTCCTCCCAGTCGATGTACGTCGGCGTCACGTGCTAGCTTAATGATTGATCATTTCAGTGGTTGCTGAAATACGCTTCTAGGTGGATGACGATTTGTCACGACTTCTGACGCGCGAATGATGGCTGACCGACTATGGACGCTGGTGCGCGACACGCGTCGAGTCCGTGCTGAAGGCCAACCCGCCGTCGCTGCGCGGCAGCGGACGCGACTGGCTGAAATCGCGGCATTCGCCCGCACCCACTCGCCTCTGTATCGCGACTTGCTTCACCGCGCCCCTGAGCAGATCACCGACTCCACTCAGCTTCCAGTGACGAACAAGAAGCTGCTCATGTCTCGCTTCAGTGAGTGGGCGACGGATCGCGAGATCACGATCGAGCGCGCACGCGAATTCGTAGGGGACTCTTCGCGGATTGGCGAGAAGTTCCTGGATCGCTACCTCGCGGTGACGACGTCGGGCACGACGGGAATCCCGGGAATCTTTGTCGTTGATGATCGCACCCTTCGGGTGACCAACGCCTTGGCCCTGCGAATGCTCAGCGATTGGCTGACCGCCAGCGACGTTCTCCGCATTGCTGCAGGGCGGGGGCGCATGGCGATGATCATGGCCACTGGCGGCCACTATGCGAGCTCGGTGGCCTCCGCCCGCCTACGCAAGCGCCTGGGAAGAATGCTCCAGGTGCTTTCCGTGCACACGCCGTTGACCGACCTTGTGAACGAGCTGAACCGATTCCGACCGGTTCTATTGGCCCCTTATGCGAGCCTCGCCTCTCAGCTCGCGTCGGAGCAGGAAGCCGGCCGGCTTCAGATCCAGCCGATGCTGCTCACCCTGTCAGCGGAGGGTCTACCAGCGGCAGAGTACGACCGGATCGCGAATGTGTTTGGCGCAAAGGTCGGAAATAGCTACGCGGCTTCGGAATGCATGTTTCTGAGCTATGACTGCAGCGAACGTTGGCTGCACGTGAATGCCGATTGGGTCGTGGTCGAACCCGTCAATGCGGACTACAGCCCCACTCCACCCGGTGAGCAGTCGCACACCGTCCTCATCACGAACCTCGCAAATCGGACGCAACCGATTCTGCGCTACGACTTGGGCGACAGCATCCTTCAGCGACCGGATCCTTGCCCGTGTGGCAATCCGCTGCCTGCTATTCGGCCCAAGGGGAGGACCGCAGACGTCCTGACGTTTCCGAGTCTACGCGGCGGACCAATCAAAGTGCCGCTTCTGGCCTTTGGCGCAGACGTTCCAGGCGTCGAGCAGTTTCAAATCGTTCAAACCGCGCCAACGACCTTGCATGTCCGGCTAAGGGTCGACGCTGACGCCGACCGGGAGCGCGTCTGGGAAGCCGTTCGCGCGGAGATCACTCGAGTCCTTGCCGCGAACGGGCTCGAACATGTGACGGTTCAACGCGCCGACGACCCGCCGCAGCAGACCGCGGGCGGCAAGTACCGTGAAATCATCCCCTTCTCGGCTGCCGACCCGAACGAATGACCGCGCGACGCACTGGTCAGGTGGGCGTCGCGGCGCTTCGACGTCAGACGACGAGCCGTTGATCTTCCCGTGGCGCCACACCACAGAGCCGGGACTCAGGTGCGCAGCAGCCGCAGGCCGCTGCCGATCACGATGAATTCGCTGACCTCGTGACCAATCACCGCGGCCGTGAGTGAGAACATCCCAGCGACCGCGCCGACAACCAGCACGCTGATCACAAGCACGGATAGCACCAGATTCTGTCGGACAACCCGCTGCGTCCGGGCCGCCAGTTGCCGGGCATACACGAGCCGTTCAAGATTGTCGCCCATCAGAGCAACGTCCGCTGTTTCGAGTGCGACGTCTGTTCCAGCCGCACCCATCGCGATGCCGACCGACGCTTCGGCGAGAGCGGGCGCGTCATTGACGCCGTCCCCGACCATCGCCAAGTGCCCAGAGGAGGCTCGCAACTCGCGTACGACTCGCAGCTTGTCTTCGGGCTTCAGATTGGCGCGTACTTCGTCGATGCCGAGTTGCGAGGCGACCGCGCGCGCTGTGCGCTCATTGTCGCCCGTGAGCATCACGATGCGCTGAATCCCGAGTTCGTGCATAGCCGCGAGCGACTGTCGTGCGTTCTCTCGTATGCGATCTCGAACCGCGATCCAGCCCCACACGGATTCATCGGTGCCGATAAGCACCACCGTATGTCCCTCTTCTTGTAGTCGGGTGATGTCGGGCATGAGGGAGTCCAGGGACAGGCGCAGGCGTCCGCTAAAGAGCTCGGGACTGCCCAAGTACAAGCGTCGTCCGTTCCACACCGCAGTCACTCCAGCTCCCGTGAGGGACTGAAACTCGTCGACCGCAGCCGGCGGGATGGCGTGATCGCCGGCGTACTTGATGACGGCGCGTGCGAGTGGGTGCTGGCTCGCGCGCTCCAGACCGGCGGCGAGCGCGAGAAAGTCCGATTCGCTCATGGCCTGGACGATGTGCACGCGCGTCACCTCTGGCTCGCCGTAAGTGAGGGTTCCTGTCTTGTCCAACGCCAGAACCTTCACGCGCGCGAGTTCTTCGAGATAGACGCCTCCCTTGATCAGCACGCCATTCCTTGCGCCCGTCCCCAGAGCGGCGACCATCGAGATTGGCACGGAGATGACGAGTGCGCACGGTGCCGCCGCCACAATGAAGACGGTCGCCCGTTCGAGCCACATCGCCCACGTTCCCGCGGTGACAAGTGGGGGCACGATAGCGAGAAGAAGGCCTCCAAGAAGGACGGCGGGACTATACCGTTTGCCGAATCGTTCGACGAAACGCTGCTGTGTGCCTTTACGCTCCTGTGCTTCCTCTACCATCTGAATGATGCGGGCAATCGTATTCGTCTCGGCAGTGCGGGTGGCGCGCACTTCGAGCGCCCCTTCCGCGTTGATGCTGCCGGCGAATACGTCGTCACCAGGCTGCTTCTCAACAGGCATGCTCTCGCCCGTCACTGGCGCCTGGTTGACGCTCGATGTGCCGCCGACAACGACGCCGTCCGTGGCGACGGCCTGGCCAGGCCTAACGAGGAACACATCGCCCACAACCAATTCCTCGACGCGTACCTCGACATCTTGGCCGTCTCGGCGCACCAGCGCCCGTTTTGGAGTTAGGTCCATCAGCGCTCGCACGGCAGACCGCGTTTTCTCTTCCGTGTATCCTTCCGCTGCTTCAGACATCGAGTACAGGAAGACCAGGATCGCTCCCTCTTCCGGTGCCCCGAGGAGCGCCGCAGTAACTGCGGCGACGGTCATGAGCAGCTCGATGCCGATCTCACGCTCGCGAAGGAGTTCTTCGAGTCCTTCACGACCGAAGTAGTAGCCGCCAACGCCCATTGCCGCAACGTAAGCGGCGACCGACAATGACTCGGCACCGGTCGCATTCAGGAGCCAACCGCAGAGGGCAAGCAGCCCGGATATCGCGGACGTGACGACTTTCGGGTTACGCCAGGGGCGCGGGCGCTTGGCGTCGGATGAAACCTCGCGCGGTGGAAACCCGCTCGCCGAGAGTTGCTCCCGCAGTGCCGCGCCAGAGACAACGGACGGATCGAACGAAAGCGTCACACGGCCGGCTTTCGGCAGGACGCGCAACGATTCAACGCCCGCCCTATCGCCGATCGCGCGTTCGAGCGCCCGTGCATCGTGCTCGCAATCCAGATTCCGCACCCTCACGTCGAGTGTCTGTGTCGGCATCAGCAGTTTCGCTCCCCTCGCTCGAAATCGATCCCCGTCGTCGAACGGGATCTACTACCATTGTTCGTCATTTCATCGTGTAATGAAATGCGACATCTTGGGCCGATTGGCTTGCGCGTTGCCGTGATTGGGTCCGCGTGGTAGAGTCACCGTGAATGATCGCCTTGCGTTGGCGTCGGGTAGGTGTCGTACTGCTGGCCGTGTGGCTGCTGGCGGACACCTCGACGTTTGCGTTCTGCGGTTCGCAACCGGTGAGCGCATCGGCGTCAACACAGGTTGGCACCGGCCACGGCTCCGATACGGCACCCTCGGCGGATCGGCAGTGCTTCTGCTGCTCTCATGTCGAAGAGGTCGTTCGCTTCGAGCTGGCTTTCACCGAGGAACGCGTCTCTCTTGCTTCGCCGACGCAGTTAAGCCCCCCCGACATCTCGATTCGGAATTCCTCCCCGCCACCGCGTTTCTAGCTCCGTCGCGTAGCTGCCTGGTCCTCTCTTCCAGAGGGTGTTGGGATTGGCGGAGCTGTTTCTTTTCAAGGGTCATCATGCGCAATGCACCAGCCCTGACGGGGCTCGTCTTATCGATTCTGCTACTGCCGGCACGTGGCGTCGTCGTGGCTCAGCGTTTGCCCGACGCTGCCGCCGCAGGACCGGCAGCGACAGCCACAAGCCAGTTTGTCGACCCGGCCAGTGGCCTAAGCGTGAATCAGCTGGTTCAGCTCGCGCTCTCACGCAATGCTGACCTGATGGCCACGCGACAGCGGACCGTTGAGGCCCAAGGACTGCTCCGACAGGCTGGTTTTCGGCCAAACCCCGTGATCGAGACGGAGTTCGGCAGTGGCTCCCCGACCGGGAGTCCGGGCGAACGTGAGTTCAGCGTCGGCTACGCCCATGTCTTCGAGTTGGGCGGCAAGCGTGACCGCCGAGTGGAAGTCGGTCGGGCCGGGCTCGATCTGGCACGGTTCGAGATCACGGATCGCGAACGAACCCTTCGGGCCGAGCTCCAGGAGCGCTACATCTCGGCGATGGCGTCGATCCGCAATCTTGAAGCGGTTGCGCAGCAGCTTGAGGTGACGCAGCAGAGTTTTGGCGTGACCCAACGGCGAGTATCAGAAGGCGAGTCACCGCGAGTGGAGCAGATGGTCTTGCAGGCCGAAGTCGGGCGGCTCGAGGCTGAGCGCCTCCTGCTCGCGAGCGAGGTGCAGCAGGAACTCGTGTCTCTTCGCGTCATCGTCGGGATGGATTTCAACGAGAGACTGGTGCTGCAACCCGACGGCGACCGACCACCAACGACGCTCAGTCTTGAAGCCGCACTGGAGCAAGGTCTTGCGTCCCGTCCCGACCTCGCCGCGGGCCGACAAGAGGAGACGCGGGCTGCCGCGGAAGTTCGCCTGGCGCACGCCGACCGCATGCCCGACCTCGTTGGTCTCGTCAGGTACACCGACTCCCAGACGCGATTTGACCAGTTCGGGCTGACGGCCACCGGTGCGCTGACGCCGCTGCAGGATCGCGATCGCATGCTGTTCGGGGGACTCTCCATCACCCTCCCGATGTTCGCCCGCAACCAGGGGCAAATAGAGGCGACCCGGGCCCGCGAAACAGCCGCGTCGTTGCGCCGTCAGTACCTCGCGCGAAGCATCGAAGCAGAAATTCGAGCCGCCTACGGACGCTACCTGGCCGCGCAACAGGCAGTCGAAGTATTCAGGAAGGCCGTGGTTCAGCCTTCCCAAGAGGGCGCCGCGGTGCTGCGCGCGAGCTACGCCGCCGGCGAAGTGCGGCTCTTCGACGTGCTCGCCGTGCAGAGACGTCTCATCGACAGTCAGAAAGAGTACACAGAAGCCATTCGCCGAGCGGCTTTGGCCCGCATAGCCTTGGAACGCGCCATTGGCGTTCCTCTCCAATAAGGACGAATGACATGGCGCACGACTCAATTACTGTTGAGAGGCACGAACAGCCTTCCCGCCGTCGATGGTGGCTCACGGCAGGCGTACTCACACTCGTCGCGGTGGCCGGTATCGTCTGGTGGCGATCATCGGGTGCACCCGAGCCGCAAGCTGCCGAGAGCGCCGCGGCAGCCACCGAGCGACCTGGCGAGCCAGCCGTGCTCGAAGTCGAACCGGACGTGCAGCGTGCCGTGGGACTCGCTGATGCGCCGGTCGAACAGCGCTCACTCGCCGAGACCCTCCAAACAACCGGCGTGGTTGGGCCGGACGACACGCGCCTGGCGCGTATCCGCCCGTTGGCAGAGGGCCGGGTGACGCGCGTCGCTGTTCGCGTGGGTGACCGCGTGAGCGCCGGACAGACGCTGCTTACGTACGACAGCATCACTGAAGGGGACCTGATCTCCCAGTATCACTCGGCGGTCGCGGCGCTCGAACGGGCGGCGGCCGAAGCGGACGTGACGAAACGTTCGGTCGAGCGTGCCGACAACCTTCTCGAGATGGGTGGCGTGTCCAAGAGCGAACGGGAGCGTCGATCAGCCGAGCACCAGCGCGCGCTCGCCGAGGTGAACAGCGCGCGCGCGACCGTCACGAGCGTCGAACAGAAGCTGCGGCGACTGGGTGTGTCGCAGGGACAGCTCGAACGTCTTCGCAAGGGCGATGGCTCCGATGCCGCCTCCAGCAGCGCGGTCACTGCGCCATTCAGTGGCGTCGTGACTGAAGTGCACGCCGCACCTGGCGAGAATATCACTCCCGACCGCGAGCTCTTCACCGTAGCCGACCTGGGCCGGGTCTGGCTTCTGGCGGACGTGTATCAGAAGGACATCGCGAAGATTCGCGTCGGCCAGAACGCCGTCGTCACGGTCGATGCGTACCCCGGAGAAGAGTTCTCCGGCCGCGTGACGAATATCAGTGACGTGCTCGATCCCGATACGCGCACCGCCAAGGTCCGCTGCGAGGTGGCCAACCCGAGCGGACGCTTGAAGCTACAAATGTTCGCGACGCTCGCGCTGCCAGTGTCCGCCGCCCGCAAGGTGCTGGTCATCCCGGCGCGTGCCGTTCAGGACATCGACGGCGTTCCGACGGTGTTCGTTCGCGTCGATGAGGAGCACTTTCAGACACGGCCGGTTCGGGTAGGCGCCACGGTCGGTGACGCCGTGGAGATCGCCGACGGCCTGAAGGATGGCGAGCGGGTCGTGACCGACGGTGCGCTGATGCTGAAATCGAAGCTGAAGCTCCGCGTCGAAGAGGAAGAGGGAGAGAAGAAGAAATGATCGAACGCTTGCTCGAGTTCAGTATCCGCTATCGGATGCTGGTCATCGTCGGCGGCGTGCTTCTCGCCGCGGCCGGCCTCTATTCCGCGGCGCAATTGCCGATCGACGCCGTTCCAGACATTACGAGCAACCAGGTCCAGATCAACACGCTGGCCCCGGCGTTCGCCCCCGAGGAGATGGAGAAGTACGTGACCTTTCCGATCGAGGTCGCGATGAGCAGCCTTCCCCGCAAGGAAGAGATTCGCTCTATCTCACAGTTTGGGCTTTCTCAGGTGACGGTCACCTTCGAAGAGGACGTCGACGTCTACTGGGCGCGACAACTCGTGCTCGAGAGGCTGGCGGAAGCGGAGCGCGAGCTCCCTGCCGGAGTGGCGCCCGAACTCGGCCCCATTAGCACCGGGTTGGGTGAGATTTACCAGTTCACGGTCGAGCGCCGGCCGGATAGCGCCGGTCGCGATCTGCTGCCGGCCTCGTCACGCCTGCCGGGTACGGTGCAGACGGACGACCTCATGGACTTGCGCACCATCCTCGACTGGGTGATCAAACCTCAGCTGCGCACCGTGCCCGGCGTCATCGAGGTCAACAGCTTTGGAGGGCGCGAGCGCCAATACGAGGTGCTCGTCGATCCGCGTCGGCTTGTTGGCTATAAGCTGACGCTCCGACAGGTCATCGAAGCGCTCGAACGCAACAACGTCAATGGCGGCGGAGCGTACCTCGAGCGTGGCGGAGAGCAGCAACTCCTCCGCGGGATTGGACTGATCGGGTCGATCTCCGATGTCGAGAACATCGTCATCGCCACTGAGAACGGCACGCCGGTGCGTGTCCGCGACGTCGCGACCGCTGGGGTCGGATCGCAGGTTCGGCAGGGGGCCGCAACCCGGGACGCCCGCGGCGAGACGGTTCTGGGCATGGCCATCCTGTTGAAGGGCGAGAACAGCGGTGTAGTGACTGCGCGCGTCAAGCAGCGCCTGGCTGAAGTCCAGAAGTCTCTCCCGCCGGACGTCGTCATCCAGCCGTTCTACGACCGCACCGGCCTCGTCGATCAGACGGTCTACACGGCGAGCAAGAACCTGGTCGAAGGCGGCTTGCTTGTCATCGCGATCCTCTTCGTCTTTCTTCTGCAGGTTCGCGCCGGGCTCATCGTGTCCTCGGCGATCCCGCTCTCGATGCTCGCGGCCATCATTGGCATGAACTATTTCAAAGTATCGGCGAATCTCATGAGTCTCGGTGCGATCGACTTCGGTCTGATCGTCGATGGGGCCGTGATTATCATCGAGAACACTGTGCGTCGACTGGCTTCGCAGCGGCAGCACTTGGGTCGCGCGATGACGTTGGATGAGCGCCTGCGCCTCACGCGCGACGCCGCGAGCGAAGTGCTCAAGCCGGCGCTGTTCGGGATGGTCATCATCATCGCGGCATATATCCCGATTCTCACGCTGGCGGGCATCGAAGGAAAGATGTTCCGGCCGATGGCGTTGACCGTGATTCTCGCCCTGGTTGGCGCCGTCGTCATCAGCATCACACTGATTCCGGCGTTGGCGGCAACGTTCCTCCGTGATCACGCGCATGAACGCGAGAATCACGTGCTGGAGGCGTTGCGGCGGCGCTACGCACGGGCACTCGACTACGTCGTCGCGCGGCGCGGATTGATGACGGCGGCAGCGGCGGTGTTCCTTCTGGTCTGCGGCATTCTGTTCACCAGACTTGGATCGGAGTTTCTTCCCGAGCTCGACGAAGGTGCGCTGGCGATCAATCACATCCGACTGAAGAGCGTCTCGCTGACGGAGGCGGTCCGCCAGGCGCAGATTGTCGAGACCATGGTCGGCAAGTATCCCGAGGTCCAGACCACATTGAGCCGTGTGGGTCGGCCGGAGATCGCGACGGACCCCATGGGGCCGGACATGGCGGATACCTACGCGATTCTGAAGCCGCGGTCCGAGTGGCGTGCCGGCGTCACTCGCGAAACCCTCGTGGCAGAAATCGCCGAGCAGCTTGAGCAGATCCCCGGAGTCGCGAGTTCCATCTCGCAGCCGATCAAATTTCGCATGATGGAACTGATCGAGGGGGTCGGAGTTCGGTCAGATGTTGCGGTGAAGATTTTTGGCGACGACATGGACGTCCTGCTACGCGAAGCGAACGAGGTGGCCGCCGTTGTTCGCAAAGTGCCCGGCGCCGCTGACGTAAAGGTGCAGCAGATTGCCGGGCTGCCGGTTCTGCAGATCAAGATTGATCGGACCGCTATCGCTCGGTACGGAATCAACGTCGCCGACGTCCAGGAAGTCATTCAATCTGCGATCGCCGGTACCGAAGCGACGACGGTACTCGAAGGGTTCATGCGCTTCGGTTTAGTTGTCCGATTTCCCGCCGAGGTCCGCTCCGACCCAGCGGCCATTGGGAATCTCCTCGTGGCGTCACCCTCAGGCGAAAAGGTGCCGCTTGCGCAGATCGCGCACATCACCAATGAAGAGGGTCCTGCTGAGATCGCCCGGGAGAATGGCCAGCGCCGCATCACTGTTGAGGTGAACATTCGCGGGCGTGATATCGGATCGTTCGTCAACGAGGCTCGGGAGCGTGTGGATGCTGCCGTGAAGCCGCCAGCCGGGTACATGTTGAACTGGAGCGGGATGTACGAGCACCTTGAGAGCGGGCGTCAACGTTTGATGGTTGTCGTGCCTGCGACGTTCGCGCTTATTTTTCTGCTGCTGTTCACGACGTTCAATTCTCTGAAGCAGGCGGCGCTTGTATTCACGGGCATCCCCTTCGCAATCTCCGGCGGAATTCTGGCGCTCGTCCTGCGGGGCATGCCGTTCTCGATGAGTGCCGGCGTCGGTTTCATCGCACTGTTCGGCGTGGCGGTGCTCAACGGCGTCGTGATGGTGACGTTCATCAACCAGCTTCGCGAAGGTGGTCGGTCGGTCGGTGAAGCCATGCGCGAAGGCGCGCTGACGCGGTTTCGTCCGGTGCTGATGACGGCGCTCGTGGCAGGTCTCGGTTTTCTGCCGATGGCGCTGTCGCACGGCACGGGCGCGGAAGTTCAGCGCCCACTCGCCACCGTGGTGATCGGAGGCCTCATAACGTCCACGATTCTGACGCTTCTGCTGCTGCCTATGCTCTATGGGTGGTTCGAACGGGAACACGCGGAGGTGGAGCTGTGATGCGGGAAGTGAAGGCGATTATCCGGCCTCAGCGTCTCGATCAGGTTATGGAGGCGCTTCGTGAGATTCCTGGGCTGCCCGGAGTCACCGTATCCACCGTGCATGCGTACGGAGGAACCCGACCTCCGGACAACCCGCGCGCGTCGGATGGTATGCAAGCGGACTTTGCGAAGCTCGAAATAATCGTGCCTGACTCACTCGTCGACGCCACCGTCAGCGCGATCGGTCGTGCTGCTCACACCGGCCGGGCAGGCGACGGACTCGTGATGGTCATTCCAGTCGAACGGTTCGTGCGAATTCGTGACCTCGGTGCCCCTGCGTCATCGACACCTGCGGAGTAGAGGTCGGTCAACGACATCGAGCAGGAGAGATCGGAGCATGACGAGGAACGCAGGAACGCCTTTCGTGCGGCGCTTTCGCCCTCCTGTGTGTTGCGTCTGTCGATGATGCTTCTGATCAGCGGCACGACCGGCGACCGCCCCTGGGTGTCGTGGTGGTCGCGCTGCAGCTTCTGGTCCTGGTCATCGCGCGTCGCCGACGATTGGTCCAACGGCAGCACTAGCTCTCAGATCGAAAGACCGATTTCTGTGACACATGACGACACCAACCATTCGCCCGAGCTCCGCTCCGAGCAACGTGTCCTACGCATTGCGTTGTGGCTGAATGTCGCACTCGCTGCGGCCCTGTTCGTGGCGGGGGTGATCGCGGACTCGAGCGGTCTCATCGCGAACGCTCTGGACAACACATCCGACGCGGCGGTGTACACCATCAGTTACTATGCCGTCAGCCGAGGCGCACGGTGGAAGACTCGTGCTGCCCGCTTCTCTGGCGTCATGCTGATCGCTTTGAGCGTCGGAGTACTGATCGATGTCGTGAGGCGGTTCATCTTCGGAGCGGAGCCCGTCGGTGCGGTGATCGTTGCGATGACGGTGGCCGCCGCCATCATAAACATCCTTTGCCTGCGGCTGCTTGAAGGCGTCCGACACCAGGATGTAAACCTCCGGGCGGCTTGGACATTCAGCATCAACGATCTCGTGTCCAACCTTGGTGTTCTCGTGGCCGGCCTCCTCGTGGCGTCGCTTGACCAACCCTGGCCAGATCTCCTGGTTGGACTCGCAATCGCGCTGGTTGCCGCCAAGGGCGGCTTGGAGATCCTTTCGGACGCGCGACAATCCGCTCGCGCATAGGCCGGCGATGGGCGCGAGTTCCGTCTAGTATTGAAGGATGAAGATGCCGGCAGAGAGATTGGTGGCGCTCGACCGCCATGCCAAGCTGTTTCGGGGGCTCGCGGATCCCGCACGACTAGGCCTTCTCTTGCGTGTGGGCAAGGGGAAGTGCTCCGCGGGTCAACTTGCTCGAGACTGCGGTCTCAGCCCGTCGAATGCCTCAAACCATCTTCAGTGCTTGTTGGAATGCGGCCTAGTTCTCGTTGAGGCGCGCGGTCGTCAGAACGTTTATCGGGTCGCCGATCGACAAGTGCTACGACTCTTGGATGCCAGTACGCGTATTCTTCGTTCCAGCGCAGGCGTACTCATTGAAGCCTGCCAGAACTACGGCACGTCGCGCCGTGCTCTTCGCCGTTCGTCGCCTGCGGGAAAGCGGGCGCCCGGCGGTGCTCATTTGCGCCAGACGAAGTCCAAGAATCGGGCTTCATCATCTCGGGGCGAACTCACCGAGCATCTCTCAGCACGGCGGCGGCGTTAATCGCTGCGGCGATAAACGACCACTGTCAGCGAAACGTGGCGGGATCTGATCTGACAAAGGAAGCCACTGCACGCCGCGGGGAGGAGTGCCGCTGACGGCTGCAACGCAGACCTCCGCTCGGCGGGCATGAAAGAGGCGCGGCGATGACTTATTTCCTCATCACGGTTGCAGTCGAAGGACACGCAGATGAGAACTCCACCGACGTCTGCACGGTCGCCGGAACCTCCGACCGCAAAATCCGAACGAACCCAAACTTCGGGAAAAACTCTTCAGCCGTTGTGGTCAGCAAGTAGATCGTTGGCACGCGAAGAGCGCTGCCAGTTCACCGATGACCGCCCATTGGGCATCCACGATCCAGCCGCTGTCGAAGGCACAGATGACGAAAAGCTGCGTGCGTTCAATAAGGCGTTTCGGGAGCTCGACGCGCGACTAAAATCTTCCCCAGCTTACGTCTGGAAATGCTCGACGAGATGTAGCTCAAGCGACAGTTGGACGCCATTGGCCAGATGCGCGAAGAGCGTCACCTGAAGTAACACCACTTCCGGGGGTACCGGTGACCGGGCAGGCTGCCTGCCTCAGTGACTGTCGACTGGTTTCGCAGCAATCAGACACAGCGTCCAGTGGTCACCTTACCGCTCACGGCGGTGCCCGTGCGGCTTATTCATGCCGCACGCGAAAGCGATCTCGCCAGACAGCGAACGCCTCGGCCTCGCCCGCTTGCCATCACATCTGATGTCTCGCAGCCTGAAGGCTGAAGAAGAAGCCAAAGCTCGGTGCGGTGCGGCCCGAATAGCGCGGTGCCAGCGCCGGAGGCAGAAAGCTGAGCGCAGCCGTACCGCCAAGACCTGGCTGCACGCCTTTCATCGCTCTCAGGTGTCGCACATATCCGAGCTGCACTTTGCCGATCGGCACAATCGAGGTGGAGATCTCGTGCGCGTGCAAGTGATGCGCGGGCATTCCTCCAACTTCCCCCCTGGCGAACAGCGTGTGGCGATCTGAGAAGGTAATGCGGCTCTCGAGCAGCGACGCCACGGTCGTCGCATCCAAGATGCCCCCTGACACCGTGGCGCGCGCGTGATTCGTTCCCGCAGCCAAGGTCGTTGCCCAGATTCCGGTGGTCCCAAACGGCATGTGGTAGATCGCAGATGCCGTGACGCGAGTGGACGGATCTTGATTTGGAAAAGGGAAGTCACTCGAGGCCTCGCGCAGGTGTCCAGCTGACACCTGCAATGCCAGCCGGGCGGTCGGCAGGAATGACATACGTGCGGCGACCGAATCGAACGCGCCGAGGTCGAGATCGACGCGACTTTCGTCCGGTTCGCGTCCATTGAAGATGGAGGCTTCGCCTTTCCAGCGCTGGTTGTGCACCCCGACTGTGACGACCCCGAATGTGACGTGTGTGGAGTCGAGCCAGTGATGCGTCACCGGCCCGATGGGATTCGTGATCGCCGACGCACGGTGAGGATATCCAGGTGGACCAAGCGCAGGTTCACCTGCCAGTCCCCCGTATGCCTGCCAGCTCCAAGTGCCGCGCAGTCGACGGTCATAGTCGACCGCGAGCTCCATGAACAGGTCGTGTTGCTGTTGCCGGTCGTGGATGGTGTCACCTTGGCACACCTCGCCCGTCGCAAGAAAACTCAAAGAACCGCAGCCGCGAACGGTCCATGGTTCGGCACTGAGCATCGCCCGAACGCCGAAGCGCCCGCCACCGGCGCTGCGGCGGGCCATGACCATGCCCCAGTTGACGCTTCCCGCCTGCCGGGTGCTGGAACCTCCGGTCCTGTGCCGATCACCCGGTTCGTAGAGTGTTTGCACGAATACGACACCGGCCAGTCGCAAGTCCCAGCCGCGCCAAGGGCGGTGGACGCCGTACATGGGCGTAATCTGGGGCAGCCAAGCTGTCCCAGAGGCTTCCTTCGTCGGCGTTAGCAGCGGTGCCGTCACCGCGACGTGTTCGTGCACGTTGGTGGGCGGCGGCTGCTGCGGTTCTTGCGCACCTGCGGTCGTCGTGCACGCCAGAACTGCTGCTAACACGACCAGGGTCTGGACGCACCACCACTCCCGTTCTCTCGCGCGAGCGTGGGTCCGATTGTCAGGCAGCATAGGAAAGACCGCTGGGGATCTCTCGTCAGAATAGCCCAAGGTTTCAAGACATCGGCCCAGCATCGGGGCGCCAGGCAGGCTTCTGCTATAGTGTGGAGATGGCCTGGTGGCGTCACAGCCGGCTCACTCAAGCGGTGGTGATGGTCTTGTTGCTCTGGACGGCAGCAGATCTCACCAACACGAGCCTTTGCGCGCTCGAGAGTGAGGACACGAGGTCAACCGTTCCGGCCCAAGGTTCGACGACGATCGGAGACGACTCGTCCGGACAGATTCCCCGCGAGCCAGCGACACCGCACATCGACGATTGCTTTTGCTGTTCGCACTGTGTCGAGGTGCCAGGTCTCGCCCCCGCCATGAATTCCGTGCCGGCCAACCGTGAGGTGAGGCCGCTCATATTGGCAGCACCACGGCTCTTCGGTTCTCGGCTGTACCACCCTCCTCTCGTCTAGCTCCAGACACCCTCAACTGATCGCGTGATCTTCGCGCGGTCGATCGTGTGTTGTACGGCTCTGCCTGTACGTGTGGCGGCCCGCCGTTTTCTGGAGTTCTCCATGGCTCGTGTACTGCTGCTTTTGTTGTTCTTCGGAACGGCGGTCCGCTCCGTCTTTGCTCAGGATCTCGTTGTTCCGCCTCGATTGAGTCTGGACGAGGCGCTTCGCCTGGCGAAGGAGCGAAACCCCACGCTCGCCGCTGCGCAAAACGCGGTCGAGGTCGCTGAATCCGGGCGCGTCGACGCGCAGCTCCGGCCGAACCCGGCCTTTACGTTTGAGTCCGGCAACTACCCGCTCTTTGAATCCTCTCGTCCGCCGTTTCGCGACAACCAAGAGCTGACGCTGCGGATTGACCAGGAGATCGAACTCGGAGGCCGCCGGGACCTTCGCATTCAGACGGCTGAAGCGGGCACGTCCGTCGCTCAGGCCACCTTTCAGGACCAGCAGCGTCGTCTCGAGTTCGAGGTGCGGCGTTCCTATTTCGGTGTGGTGCTCGCCAAGGCCGACACTGACGTCGCGCAGACCGCACTCGATGAGATCGACAAGGTCATCAGCCTTAATCGCGCTCGATTCGACCAAGGTGAGATCTCTGGTGGCGAGGTTCGGCGGATTCAAGTCGAACGTCTCAGGTTCGTCGACGATCTGTTCAATGCCCAGCTCGCGCTTCGGAACGCCCGCAGCACGCTCCTGGCGCTGGTGAACGCCCCAGACCTTGGCGTCGACTTCGACGTCACCGAAACGCTCGCGCCGACTCCTGCGACCGCCACTGTCGCCGCAGCGCAATCGGCGCCACTCCTCGATGTGGCGTCGCTGCGAACTCAGGCGTTGGCCCTGCGGCCGGACCTTCAGGCGGCCCAACGAGACCTCCAACGCGCAGATACCCAGACCAGACTCCAGCGTGCCATTGCCACGCCGAACATCACCGTTGGCGGTGGCTATCGACGCGACTTCGGCTCGAACGCGGTTGTCTTCGGCGTCACCGTTCCCCTTGCACTGTCGAATCGGAATCAAGGAGGCGTGGCTAGAGCCGACGCCGAGCGACGCCAGGCGGCGAACCTCGCCGCCGCCGCGGCGACTACGGTGCTGCTCGACGTGCAGCAGGCGATCAACGCGGCCGATGTCTCACGGGCGCGCGTGCAGTACATCGAGCGCGAATACCTGATGCCAGCCCGGGAGTCGCGCGACATCGTCTTGGCCTCCTATCGGCTGGGTTCGGCGAACCTGATCGACTTTCTCGATGCTCAGCGCGCATTCCGCGACACGCTCCGCACCTACAACCGGGCGCTGTACGACCAGCGCGTCAGCCTCTTTCAACTGGCGTCCGCCACCGGCGGAGCGAATGCACAGGTGACACGATGAACGAACAACTTTCGACAGCCGACCGCGGCGCCGCGTCACGCATGCTCCCATTGGCTCTCACACTGGTGCTTGGTATCGCGGTGGGGGCGGCTGCACTCTGGCTGTTTACAGACAGGCCGGCCGCTGAGCCTACAACCGAGGAACACGTCAACAAGTTGCCAGCGGGCGTTGTGGAAGTCCCAGAGGCGGCGCAGAAGAACGCCAGTGTCGAGGTCAACAAGGTCGCCACGACGCGCCTCCCCGGAACACTCGAAGTGACGGGCATCGTCACGGCCGATGAATCTCGTGTCGCACATGTGCGCCCCCTTGCAAAGGGCGTCGTCGAGAAGATCAGCGTCAGCCTTGGCAGCCGCGTCACCGCGGGCCAACCGCTGCTCATGTACGACAACATCGAGCTCGGACAACTCGTCGGCGACTTCTTGACCGAGCAGTCAGCGCTGCGCCAGACACAGACGGATCGCGAGGTCAAACGGACCGGCCTGGCACGCGCTGAGGCGCTGATCAAGATCGAAGCCATTGCGCAACAGGAACTCGACCTCCGGCGTGCCGAGTTTCGCAACTCGGAGGCCGCCGTCGCGAGCGCCGAGGCGCGCGTGTCGCGAGTCGAGGAGCAGCTCCATCGCTTCGGGCTGACCGACCAAGACCTGCGCGCCCTGAGACCCGATGCGAACGAGGCGCCTCATCGCGCCGCCTCGCACAGCACTTTGAGAGCACCGTTTGCCGGCGTGATCACCAAGTTCGACGTAGCCGTCGGTGAAGTCGTCGAATCGGACAAGGAGCTGTTCACCGTCGCAGATATTTCCACCGTCTGGGTGCTGGCCGACGTCTACGAAAAGGACATCGCCAAGATCACGACAAACGGCAGCGTCACGGTGAAAGTGGATGCGTACCCCGATCGAACGTTTACGGGCCGCATCACGCATGTGAGCGACCTCATCGATCCCGCGACACGTGCAGCGAAGGTCCGATGCGTGGTCGACAACCGTGACGGCGCGCTCAAGCTGGACATGTTCGCCAAGATCACGCTCGGAACGGTGGACGAGCGGCAGGCGATCACGGTGCCGGCCGATGCCGTTCAGCAAGTCGACAATCAGGCGGTCGTCTTCGTTCGTCACTCCGAGACGCGCTTTGAACGCAAGAACGTTCAAGTCGGGCGACGCACGGGAGATCTCGTCGAGATACTCAGTGGCCTCGCTGACGGGGAGATGGTGGTCGGCAAGGGCAGCTTTTATCTAAAGACAGCACTGTTGCGCGAACGCATCGGTGACGAGCACTGAGGCGCATATGCACAGGCTGATTGACCTCTCACTCCGCAATAAGTTTCTCGTGCTGATTCTGACCGCCGTGATGGTCGGCTTCGGCATTAACTCCATGCTGCGCCTGCCCATCGACGCGGTGCCTGATGTCACGCCAAATCAAGTGCTGGTGCTGACGCAGGCCCCCGGCCTCAGTCCGGTCGAAGTCGAGCGCTTCATCACGTTCCCTGTCGAGACCGCCATGAGCGGACTCCCAGGCATCACGGACATTCGTTCCATCTCACGGTTTGGCCTGTCGTCGGTCTACATCTACTTCGAAGAAGGCATGGACCTGTATTTCGTCCGCCGGCTGGTTATGGAGCGTCTGCCGGAGGCCCGGGAGGCCATTCCTGAAGGCATGGGCACACCGTCCATGGGGCCGATCAGCACCGGCCTTGGCGAGATCTATCAGTTCGAAGTGCACGGCAAGGGCAAGTCGCTGATGGATCTCCGCAGTGTCCTCGAGTGGGACATCGCGTTTCGCCTTCGGTCAGTGCCGGGTGTCGTCGAGGTCAACTCCTACGGCGGCGAGATGAAGACCTACGAGGTGCAGATCGACCCCGACAAACTGGTCTCCTACAACGTGCCTCTCGACACCGTGTTCGAGGCTCTCGAGCGCAACAACGCCAACGCCGGTGGCGCGTACATCGAGCGCGCGCAGGAGCAATACGTCATCCGCGGCGAGGGCCTGGTCGAACAGCTCAGCGACATCGACAACATTGTGGTGAGTGCCGGCGAGGGTGGGACGCCCGTCTACATCCGGAATCTTGGCCAAACCGTCTTTGCGCCGCAGGTCCGCCAAGGCGCCGTCACGCGTGATGGTCAAGGAGAGACCGTGACCGGCGTCGTCATGATGCTGATGGGCGAGAACTCAAGGGTTGTCGCGGGTCGGGTGAAAGATGCACTGGAGGACATCAAGCGCAGTCTGCCCGAGGGCGTCACCATCGAGACGTACTACGACCGCACGGAGCTCGTGCAAAAGACGATCAGCACGGTCAGGACCAACCTGATCGAAGGTGGCGTGCTCGTCGTCGCCGTCCTGCTGGTCCTTCTGGGAAACGTCAAAGGCGGCTTGATCGTGGCCGCAGCGATTCCCTTGTCGATGCTCTTCGCGTTCACCGGCATGGTGCAGGCCGGGCTGTCAGGGAACCTCATGAGCCTCGGGGCGATCGATTTCGGGCTCATCGTCGATGGCTCGGTCGTGATGATCGAGAACATCGTCAGACGGCTCGGCGAGGCACGCGGGGCGGCGTCACGCGAGGAGGTCGTCCGAGAGGCGGGTAAGGAGGTCGCGCGGCCGATCTTCTTTGCCGTGCTGATCATCATCATCGTCTACCTGCCGATCCTGACGCTGGAGGGTGTCGAAGGAAAAATGTTCAAGCCTATGGCGCTCACAGTCGTGTTCGCCCTGATCGGCTCGCTCATCCTCGCGTTGACGCTGATGCCGGTGCTGGCGGCGCTGGCGTTTCGGAAGCACACTGAAGAGCGGGAGCCGCGCGTCGTGCACTGGCTCAAAAAGCGGTACCGGCCAATCCTCGGATGGACGCTTGGCCATCCGGGCCTGACGGGCGGCGTGGCCGCTGGGATCTTCGTCCTGTCGCTGGGTCTAATTCCGTTCATGGGATCCGAATTCATCCCGCGGCTCGATGAGGGCGCGATCGCCGTGCAGGCGTGGCGCCTCCCGAGTGTCGCCCTGACCGAGTCGGTCAAGAGCACGACGATGATCGAGAAGACCCTCAAGAAGTTTCCTGAGGTCATTACGGTCGTCTCACGAACGGGCGTCGCGGAGATACCGACGGATCCAATGGGTCTCGAAACCAGCGACATCTACGTGATCCTGAAGGATCACAGCGAGTGGACCACAGCCGGCGACCGGGAGGGGTTGATCCAAAAATTCAACGAGGCACTCGAGGCGGAAGTACCCGGGAACGTCTTCAGCTACTCACAGCCCATCGAGCTGCGGGTTCAGGAGCTGATCGCCGGCGTGCGGTCGGATGTAGCGATCACGGTGTTTGGTGAGGACCTTGACCAACTGCGGCGGGTCGGCGATGAGATCGTCGGCGTCGTCGGCGGCGTCGCGGGCGCGGCAGATGTGAAGCTGGAGCAAACGGCCGGATTACCGTACTTACGGGTGCGCATTCGGCGCGACGAGATTGCGCGCTACGGCATCAACGCGTCCCAAGTGCTCGACGCCGTGCGGACAATGGGTGGGCGGCCCGTGGGCGAGGTTCTCGAGGGCCAGCGCCGGTTTCTGATGCAGGTTCGCTTCACGGAGGACCATCGCTCAAACGTCGAGGCGATCGGGAATATCAAGATCGCGGACTCGCGCGGGCGCATGATTCCACTCTCGCAGCTGGCGGACATCATCCTTGAAGACGGGCCGGCCCAGATCAGCCGCGAGAATATTCACCGCAAGATCAGTGTCGAGGCCAACGTTCGCGGCCGGGACCTGGGCAGCTTCATCGCCGACGTCCAGCAAGCGGTAGCGGCGCGGATTCAGCTTCCCGACGGCTACTACGTCGAGTACGGCGGCCAGTTCGAGAACCTGCAGCGGGCATCGCGTCGATTGGCCGTGGTGGTTCCTCTCGCGCTATTCCTGATCTTCGTGCTCCTCTACACCACGTTCAACGCCGTGAAGCCGGCGGTCTTGATCTATTTCAACATTCCCGTTGCCGCGACTGGTGGCATCGTCGCGCTGTTTCTTCGCGGGATGCCATTCAGCATCTCCGCTGGCGTGGGCTTCATCGCGCTCTTCGGCGTGGCCGTGCTCAACGGCGTCGTGATGGTGTCCTACTTTCGAGAACTGCGAGAACGCGGACTCAGTGTCGACGACACCGTTCGACAGGGCGCGGAGCTGAGACTTCGGCCGGTGCTGATGACGGCGCTCGTTGCCGGGCTTGGATTCGTGCCGATGGCGCTCTCGACAAGTGCTGGGGCTGAGGTTCAGCAGCCACTGGCGACGGTGGTCATTGGCGGGCTCCTGACATCGACCGCGTTGACGCTCTTGGTGTTGCCAGCCCTCTACCGGTGGTTCGAGCGCGAACGTCCAGAGGTCGAACTCTGAACGTCGCAGGGAACTTGGCAAGTCGGCACGAGAGAACAGCGCCTGATCAATTCGAGGGAGCACCCCATGATGTACGAGGTGAAGTCAATCATTCGGCCCGAACGCGTAGCGGCGGTTGTTCATGCGCTGCACGAGATCCCGGATGTTCCGGGCCTGACGATATCCGTCGTTCGCGGGATCGGACGACGAACATCCAGTGCGGCGACCGTGCCGGCGGAGTTCGGTGAGACAGAAATGGCAAAGCTCGAGACTGTCGTGCCCGAGCAGCTCCTGCAGCGCGTCGTGGATACGGTCCGAGATGTCGCCGGAACGGGTCGTGCCGGCGATGGAAAGGTGTTCGTCATACGCGTCGAAGACGCCGTGAAGGTTGGGTCGGGCGCACGCGGCTCCGGCGTTCTGTGAGGTACTGAGCCGAGAGACAGGGGCGGTGGGCCACAGACGTGTTCCGTGGAGATGTCATGAGAATTCGATCCTTCGCAATCGGGAGGCGGAATCGGCGAGAGTCTCCGTGGTGGGGTCGAGCGGCTCTGGCGCTGATTGCTCTGATGATCGCCGCCTTTGCCGTCGTCGCGATCCGCAACGTGCGTCGACACGACGCACTCACACGTTGGCGCAGCTCTCTTGAACTGGCGGCCGGCAATCCGGCGTGGCCAGAATGGTCACCGGCTTGGCCGGCGTTGCCTGAGCCGCGCGCACGGCGCCATCGGCCGCCTCAGGATCTGCGCGGCGTCTATGCGTATGCGGCGACCCATGGGGAGCTGCTGGCTCAAATACCGTGCTTCTGTGGATGTGCCGCAGAAGGACATCGGAGCCTGTTGAATTGCTTTGTGGCTGGCTATCGTGGAGATGGAACGCCGATGTGGACCGATCACTCATTCGACTGCGAGATGTGTGTCCACATCGCTCGGGACGTCATGCTGATGGAGTCGCAGGGACTTCAGGTGGATCAGATTCAGGCGGCCATCGATCGACAGTATTCACATGGCCATGTCCGTACGCCGACGCCGTTAGCGAGCCATCGAACGGAGGGGCACCCTTGATCGACCATCGGGATCCCGCTGACCGATGGGACTGGTCGTCCACGATGTTCGTCGTTCTGATTGTCATCGTCGTGCTGGTCCTCACCTTCGAGATGTGGGCCCCACACTTCGGAGCCAATCACTGAGCTCATCGTGAACGAAAACGTAGGCGACCTGGGGACCTGTCAAGCGTGATCCGCCGTGCACCGCGCGGGCCGCCGCGACGAATGTAGACGAAGGAAGCATGTTGGAGGCCACGCGTGAAGAACGTTCGGATCGAGCTACCGATTCTGCTACCGGAGATTCCGGACTCGCGCGACGCTTGTGTGCGGCGGCTGCAAGAGCTACTGAACCAGCGGCGTGGCATCACAAGAACGCATGTGGTCGAGGACGGCGGTACGGCACTGCTGTGCCTTCATTACAACCCTGACGTCATCACTCTTGGCACCGTCGAACAGCTTGCCCAGGCAGCCGGCGCTGAAGTACGCGAGCGGTACGGGCATCGTGTCTGGCCGCTTCGCGCTGTCGCGGCCGAGGATACTGGTCGGCGCATAGAGGCCACGCTGCTCGCCATAGAGGGGGTCCTTGCCGCGTCCGCGAATCTTGCCGCTCAGGTCGTTCGGGTCGAGTTCGAACGCGCGCGTTTTCGACCCGAGAACATTGATGAAGCCCTCCGATCTGGCGGATTCGCGGCGGTCCCAGAGCAGGATGCCCGACGGTCCTGGTATGCGCGCAACCGCGAGCTCGTGTGGAGTCTCGTGGCTGGCGCGCTGCTCTCAGTCGGGTTCGCACTCTCGCGGGCCGGCGTTGACTCCTTCGTCGTTGTTCCCATCTACCTGGGATCGTACGCGTTCGGCGCCTTTGATCTGTTTCGACATGCGTTAGGCAGCCTTCGGAAAGGCCGCTTCGCCTTTGACATCGACCTGCTCATGCTGCTCGCGGCGGTCGGAGCAGCACTGCTCGGTGAATGGGCAGAGGGCGCGTTCCTCCTCTTCCTGTTCTCGTTGGCACATGCGCTCGAGCACTATGCGCTCGGTCGAGCGCGTGCGTCGATTCGGGCATTGGCCGATCTCGCGCCACCGATTGCCCGTGTACAGCGAGGTGACCGGCTCGAAGAGGTTCCCGTTGCAGACGTTCAGAAAGGCGAGCGTGTACTCGTCCGCCCAGCGGAACGAGTGCCGGTGGACGGGCGAATTGTGGCCGGCCGATCGGCGATCAACCAGGCGCCAATCACCGGTGAGTCGGTTCCGGTGGACAAAGCCGAGGGCGACGACGTCTTTGCCGGCACAATCAACGGCGAAGGTGCCCTGACGATAGAGACGACGAAGGCCGCGGGCGATCGGACCCTGGATCGCGTCATCAAGCTCGTCGAGGAAGCGCAGACACAGAAGGCACCGACGCAGGTCTTCACGGATCGATTCGAGCGGGTGTTCGTGCCGGCCGTCCTCATCGCGGACGTTCTGGTTATCGTCCTTCCCCCGCTGTTCGGCGTTTGGGACTGGTCCACCAGTTTTTATCGAGGGATGGCGCTGCTCGTGGCGTCGTCGCCGTGCGCGCTCGCGCTCGGCACGCCAGCAACAGTGTTGGCCGGGATCGCCCAGGCGGCGCGTCGAGGCGTGCTCGTCAAAGGGGGCATGCACCTCGAAAACCTAGGCACCATCAACGCGATCGCCCTCGACAAGACCGGGACGCTGACGGTCGGTCAACCAGAGGTGACAGACGTCATACCGGCGACGGATGTGAGTGCAGAGGAACTCCTCCGGATAGCAGCGGCGGTTGAACAGCAGTCGCAGCACCCGCTCGCCGCCGCCGTAGTGCGCAAGGCGCAGGCGGACGGGCTCTCCATCGAAACGGCGGAAGCCGTTGAAAGCGTGACGGGACGTGGCATTCGGGCGCGGGTTGGTGGCCGTCGCGTCGAGATTGGCAACGCGCGTTTGTTTAACGAGGCCAACGTGACCATCCCCCCGGACATCCTTGATTCCGCTGCGCGCCTTCAAGCCAGCGGTCGCAGCGTGATGCTCGCTCGCACGGAGGATCGCTGGCTGGGTGTGCTTGGGCTCGCCGATCGCCCGCGCGAGGGCGTTCGAGAAGTGCTTGACCGTCTGCGCAAAGCTGGCCTGAAGCGGATCGTGATGCTGACGGGAGATCATCGCGCCGTAGGCGAGGCGATCGGCAAGGAAGTCGGTGTCGACGAAGTGCGCGGGGAGCTGCTGCCCGAAGACAAGGTGACTGCGATTCAAGCGCTGCTCAAGGAGCACGGCCGCGTCGCTATGGTGGGTGACGGCGTGAATGATGCTCCGGCACTGGCGCAGGCGACCGTGGGAATTGCCATGGGGGCAGCCGGAACGGCTACCGCACTCGAAACGGCGGACGTCGCTCTCATGGCCGATGACCTTGGGCGCTTGCCGTTCGCGATCGGGTTGTCGAGAAAGGCTCGAGCGATCATCCGCCAGAATCTATATCTCTCGTTAGCGGTGATTGCCGCTTTAATTCTCGCAACGACAACCGGCGTGTTCGGGATCGGCCCTGCTGTATTCGTTCACGAGGGAAGCACACTAGTAGTGATCGCCAACGCCCTACGGCTACTTCTGCATGAGGGGTGACGCCGGCATCGAGCCGCCACGGCGTATCTAGCGGTTCAGGAGACCGCTGCGCACGAATCACGGGCTGCGACGATGCAGCCGGAAACTCGAGATGGGTTTCAAGAGCCACTGCGTCGGAGTTCCTGAAGGAGCATCCTGAACCAGCCGCGGCCGAGACGACGTCGATAGTGGTTGGTTCGTCGACTGTCGCACCGCCCAAGACGACGACCACTGCCGCATGGACAGGGCGCCTTGTTCGCAACCCGTTTGCTCAACGCCGTCAACCGGACGAAGCCGACGACGGCGGCATTCGATGACGCCCCATAGAGCGACGCCAGATCCTGAAAAATGCCGGACTCGCCATGCCGGAGCTCGGAGAACGGCATCACACGGTGCTTCTCGAAGTACGTATGTCCGTACAGGTACGGTACGACGCACTTGGTTACGAATCTCTCGAGGGACGGCCGGCCGGACTGGAAAAGTCGCAGGCGGGTCGGTGACCCGAGGCATAGGGTGCCATCCGGGTTGGTGTGAAAGGACTTCGGTATCCTGCCGCCGGTCTCTCTCACCGCTGGAAGGCTTCGCGGAAAGTCGTCTGGAACGGTGATCTCAACACCGTACTCGTCACTGATAGTCCCGCGATTCCGCGCTGACGCTTCGAAGGCGAGTGGGCCCGAGACTTTGACCGGGCCATCAGATACGGGAATGAGCTTCAGACCACCATAGGCGGCCAAGAGGTCGTCAACGCCCCATCTGCGCAGCCGCTGGAACCACGTCTCACTCGCCATGCCCCCACGGTCTCGGCGCGCTTGCGATGTGAATGGCAGGCGCCGGCGCCGTGCTGACCACCGGTACGAGCCTTCCAGTCGCTCTGGACTCGGCCTCCGTGAGCTCAACCCGGAACACCCGCTTCACCTCGACCTCGAACGTCCCGTTCGCGAGAGCACGAACCAACCGGGCGACGTCGGCCTTGGCCTGGGCGTGCCAGGCCCAGAAGCTCCGCTCCAGCCGCGGATCCAGCCGCCACCGGTCGGCGTAGTCCTCTGCTGGGTCCGCGGGATTCGGCACGCGGGGTGCGTTGGGCCTCACGAGGGAGGGCATTCTCTCGAGGATGTTTGAGAGCGCTTCGCCAAGGTCAACCTCACCGCGGTACGCCTGGGCCGTCAGGTTCGTGATGATCATGGAGATCGGCGCAAGATCCGGCGTGTCCACGAACATCACGTCTCGGTGGCGCTTCAGCAACTGGATGGCGACTTGAAGGGGCGTCTTCCACTCGTACGGCGGCACGTCATCCACCGTCGCGTACGCCCGGCTCTCAACGAGGTGTCGGATTCGTGATACCGCGATCGGCCGAGCTTGCTGCTCAAACCAGCGAGCGAATCCTCGAGGGTTGCTGCTCAGCAGGGCCAGCGTTTTTTGGTCGTACAGCGGGTGCCTGCGGTCGGTGATCGCGATGGCCCGTTCTGCGAGGTCGCGCGGCACGCCGACCGCCAACAGAGCGGCGATCCTTGCGGGGTCTTCAGGGACGCTTGGGAGCGTGTCGAGGTGAAAACTCACTTCATCCGCGTACTTGAGACGCCAGCAGCGGTTCTTTTCCTCGGCTGGAGCGCACATGTCGTGTGCCCGCGCGTAATCCTTGATCTCCAGTCCGTACACGTCCTTGAGTTGCCGCTGCGTCATCGCATCTTTCGGCAGCTTCAACGTCGTCACGTTGTCCAGATCGTACTCGGCGTCGGCCGTCAACGGACGTATGACGGTGGCGTAGCGGAAGGAACCCTGAGGAGACACGTGTGGGCTCAGGTGCGCCACGCGCGATTCACGCCGGCACAGCCAGTCGCCAAGTGAGCGGTGTCTCGCAGCTGCCTTCTGATAGTACGAGACCGGAATGTCGATGTGCTCGACGACGAACTTCAGTAGAGCGGTGAACGCGGCCTTCGCATCGGTCATGGTCATACTCCAGTCGGAATCGAGAGCGCGTCGATGAATCCACCACGCGCGTTGACCTGGTCGTAAAGTCTCCAAGGCGAGTCGGCCTTCGGCATTCGGACTCGACCGAGTTCCACAGCCACTGAGACCGGCAGTGCTGGGAAAATGTGAACGGGCGTTGTCTGTCCGTGCACGGCCTTCACCCTGTCGAGAAGTGTCCGCATCAGCCGGCGTAACTCGGACAGTTGATCTCGCGACGTAATCAGATCGTTGTGAGGCGTTGGCGTGGTTAGGCGCCAGACGCTTGCATCGTGCCCGAGAACCGATGTAACACGGTCCGGCGTCACCGTCGCGCTCAGTGCAAGGACCACCGCCGGCGCTCCCGCGCGATTGGTCGGTTCTTCAATGATGAAGGAGCTGCGCTTGCGCTGAGCAGCCCACTCCCAGGTAGCGGGCTCGCGGCGCCGTTGGTACACGTCCACGTTGCTGATGTCTCCCAGCAGAACACCGAGCGAGACCAGCAAAGGCTGCGGGGCAAGCGCGAACACCGACAGATGCTGGATGTCGCCGTGCCTGACGCGGTCCCGAACGGCATGGGTGAACGCGCGTTCAAGGGACTTCGACTCGATGGCCCAGTAGTCGGCGTCCCGGTCGGACGACAGGCTATTCACTACGCTAAGGGAGATTGGCGTGTCAGCGGCTGGATAGCGTCGAGGGAAGAGCGCGGACGCTGCCTCGTCGTATACGAGCGGCGAGCCATGGTCGCCGATGTTGGCGCCGTACAACAGGATGTGGCTCTTTCGGTGAGGCGAGATTCCAGTGACCCGCTGGATCCGCTCCTCATGCGCCGCCTTCATCTGCTGGAGGAGCGGAGCCTTGTACCGGCCTCCGTCGCCCCGGCGATCGATCTTCTGGTGACACTCGTGGCAGATGAGCATCAGGTTGTCGACGCTATTGAGCACCGACCCCGGGATATTGACGCGAGCGCGCGGCCCCTTGTCACTGAAGGCGTAGATATGAGCCTTCTGCGCGATGTTCACGCGCTCCTGAGTGACCGACGATTTCCAAAGCGGCTTGTTGCAACCGGCGAACTCGCAGCGGCCAGCCGACCGCCCCCACAGCATGGTCTGCGCGGTGGCGGCGATCTGCCTGGACGGCACGTGATGGGCAGCCAGGGACGTTGGAGGCTCTCCTCTGGAGGCTTGAGAAGTCATCGCAAACCTCTCGTCCTGCAGCAACACGAGCCGCTGTCGGCGGTTGCCCACCTGCCCACGGCGCGCTAACCCCTTCCGCTCTTGTTCTTGGTCGGATCAACCATAGTGAAGCCGCCTCCCGGCTGGCGCGTTGGCGGAACTCGCTCGCCTTTGGAGATCGTGACCTCGTGGCCCGTTCGGCCGCCGCGCGGCCCAACCTCTTCGTACTGCCCCGACCGTGGCGCCCGTTGACCGGGCTTGACCGGCTCGCTCATAGCTGTCCCCTCCCTGAGCCCGCCTGCTCCGGCAATGAGCGGAGCCTGGCGGAAGTCATGCCCCAGGTCTCAACTCGAAACCCGTGGCGCATGTTTCACTCTAAGGTGAGGGTGTGCCCAGAATGATCGGTGGAGGTGTGTCGGAAACTTTGAAAAGTTTCCTTCAGACTTTTGGCGGCGCCTCAAGCTGCTTGGCGAGCCGATCGGCAAGTTCCGATATCGTCGCGTCACCAATCGCACGGAGCTTCTGGATGTCGCAGCTTCCGATCTTGACGCCGGCCGTCAGGCTGTACGTGCCGTGATAGTCGTTCGCGATGATGTCGACGTCTGGCCCCAACGCCGGCTTCAGTTCATTGCGCAGGTTCGAGATCCCCTTGAACCCCTGCTCGGCGTTCGCGCCAAGATCCGTCTTGTGGACTCCACCGCCGGCGCCATGGGCGACGATCAGGTGCAGTAGAAGCCTGAGCAAGCTGTCGGTCAGATCTAGCCCCGTTCGTCCAATCATGATGCGTGTACGCCGGCGCACTCGATCGCCCGGAATCGACACGACGATCTCTCCACTGGGATTCGCCACATGCTGTCGGGGCCTCTCGCCACAGCGGTCATGTGTCAGTCGGCCACTCGCTTCGAGCGCACGCCGCACCTTGTCAGAAATCTCGTGGCCGCTGAGCGGCTTCTGGATCACGTCGCTCGCACCGTCTTTCATCACCTCCACGGCCGCGGGTACTTCGCTCGCAAACCCGCTCACGATCAACACCGGCAACCAGAACGGAAGCCCCGAATGGTCGCCATGCATCTGGCGGATCTCGCGAAGCAAGGCCTTCCCGTGTTCGACATGACCCTTGATCGCGTCCGACGCGAACTTGATTTGAAGGTCGAGCAGAATCATACAGAACGACGTCTGTCGAAGAGCCTGCAAGGCTTCTTGGTAGCTGGCCACCGCCAGACAGTCGCATCCGATTGAGCGCAAGACGTCGGCAAGGTCGTCCGCTGTCGCCTTGTCGTCTTCGACGATCAGAACCTGGTGCCTTCCTGCCATGGGGCTATCGGTGTGTCCGAAGCGTGATCCGAACGGTTGTTCCGTGGCCTTGGCGGCTCTGAAGGTCGACACGGCCGCTATGTTCGGATTCGACGATCTTGACGGCCAGGGGCAACCCGAACCCGGTTCCGTTCGGCTTGCTCGTTGCGAACAGCGCGACGGAATCGGCCAGCACCTCCGGGGACATCCCGCATCCGGAGTCCTCGATGCTCAGGGTGACAAATCCCTCTTGCGCGTCTGCTCGGACCTTGATCGGTGTTTGTGATTCGAGTCCGTCGTACGACTCGATGGCATTCTCCAGCAAGTTCGTTAACGCCTGAATCAGCCTGGTGCGCGACACCTCAACGATCATGTCTGGTGGCACCTGAATATCGATCGACGGCCCGCCTCCGTTCCTGCCGGTGATCCGTGTCAGAGCCGCGGCTTCCTCAAAGAGCTGGCGCAAAATCTCGGGCGTGAACTGGAGGCTAGGTTGTTCGGTGTAGGCGCGCATCGAGTTCAGCACGGCGCGCAGGTGTGTGACGCGTTGTCCAATGCGAACGGCCTCTTCATGCAGCTCGCCGCGGGAGACCTCGTTTGCAGAAAGCTGGGTGCGAAGGCGTTCCGCCGACATCGCAAGTGGTGACAGCAGCCGGATGATCTCGTGGTACAGCTCCCGCGCGAAAGTGTTTGCGATTTGTTCGGAGGCCCGCTTCACAGCTTCACGACCCCTCAACCCAAAGCGGGCCTCGATGTCGTCTAGCGTTGCATTGATTCGCTCCGCGTGGTGCTTGCCCAGAAAACTAGCGTTCCGAGAATCGCGGCGCCTCAGCGCCGCCTGCTGTGCCGCTTGTCGAACACGTCCGTTGTCGTCGAGTAGGAGCTTTGCGAGCATCGCCTCGAATGCCGGATGCGCGGCTTGTCCCGCTGCGTTCGCTACCGCTCGTCGAATCTCCCACTTGGGGTGGTGCGCAAGGGCAACGAGCTTGTCCACCACTTCGTCAAGCCTCGGATCGCCGACGATCGTGGTTCGAATCCAGATATCGGCGGCGGACATCGCATCGAGAACAGCCGACCAGTCTGGCGAATCAAGCGCGGCCAGAAACGCTCGATCGTCAGACAATTCGTCAATGTCCATATCGAGCCTTTCGCCGAAGAAAGGCTTCACGACCGCCTTCCAGGATCCGCTCGATCTGAACCTTGCACTCGTCAACGGTGCCAGCTTCCTTCAGAGTGGCGTGTTGCCCGTCGGAGGCAAACACGAACACTCGCTCTGCCTCGCCGAGCACTGGGATGTTTGGATTGTGGGTGACGAAGATCACTTGTCGGCTGCCCTTGACAGCTTGCAGGGCCTTGACGATCGTGTCGAAGACAAAGGCATTGTCAAGATTATCCTCGGGCTGATCGATCAGAAGGGGACGTTCGCTCTGCGTCAGCAGGATCGGCAGGATCGTGGTGCACCGCTGGCCCGTCGACAGCTGCGTCGACTCCTTGAAAGTGCCTCCGTCGAGCAACTCGATGCACGGTCGATCGTCGAGATCAACTGTCTCGATGGTGTAGTACGTGCCGCTCGACCTGAGGGCGTTGACGATCTTTCGTGCCCGTTCATCATCAAAGCTGCAGCGCTGGGCTACGGCACTATGGTCGTTGCTGGCGACGAGGCTGGCCAGTTCGTTGGGCAGGAACGTTTGCGCCAACCGCTCGGCCACCACCCGTTGTTGAACGCCTGCCCCCTTCAGCGCGTCAGCGACCAGCTCTCGGTACTGTTCCAGTTCCGCCGCTTGGACGACTGTCACACGGATGGTTGGAAACTGGCTTGTGAGGCGTTCCGCCACTCGCTTCCTCAGCGCAAATCGTTGATCGCGCAGCTCGGAAGCGCGCTTGAGCAACTCATGGCGCGCGGTTGCCAATCCTTGTCGCTGCGTTTCCTTCGCCAGTTGGTCAGTAGCGGCGGCTTGGGCGTTCGCGAGCGACGTCTGGAGACTTGCGCGCTCAGCAGTACGTCCGCCTTGCTCCTCAGACGCAGCCAGGATGGCGCGATAGTCGGCTTCTTGGACCGCATGACGCTCTGCGAGCTCTTTGGCGAGCGCCATCAAGCGACCCTCGGCGGCCTGCGCGGCATCACTGATTCCTCTGACAGCGACGTCTAGCGGCTTCTTGACAGCATCAAGTTCGGCGACGAATCGGGCGAAGACATCGCTATTGGGACCCTGTCGCACTTCGTCAGGGATCTGCGAGTCGACCGCCGCTTGAAAAGCGGATTCGCTCGCGGCCAGGTCGCGAACGAGCTTCGTCAGAGCCGCAGTAAAGGCGGCTGGTATCTTTTCCTCCCTGCCCCGAACGGTCTTTGCTAGGTGACCTGCATTGATCCTGGCTGCATCTGGTCCGCCCACTTCCGCAAAGCCTTTCAGCTTCTCTTGGAGGACCAGCAGCTCGGAGGCCTTGCCGCGGAGATCGTCGATCTCCTGGTCGATCCGGCGGAGGTCAATACTCGACTGGTCGAGCTGACGCTGAAGCTGCTCCATCTCGCGGGCGAGCGCAGCCGTGTCCTGCTCCTGAAAGCGATCGAGGAGTTCGAGCTGCGCTGCCGGGCTCGAGGCGATTTCTTCGATTTCGTTCTGGCTGAAGACGTCCGCACCGAATATCTGATCGCGGTCGAGCGAGATCGGGACGGGAGTACCGGCTTCGTTCACTACTTGTACAGTTTCGTTGGCCGCTCGCCCGGCCGTGTATCGCATGTTTGTCTTAGTGCGTAACTCGATTGTCAGGCGCCCGGAGCCGAGGTTTGCCTTGACCAATCCATCGATTGCCTTGTGCCGTGGCCCATTGACCTTGGGATCTGGCATCAGTCCGAGGCCGAAGCGGAGAAATTCGAGAGCTGTAGTCTTTCCCGCGCCCCGACCTCCAATCAGGCAATTCAGACCGTCAGCGAACTCCAGGTCGAGCCCGGCCAGAAATCCGCCAGTGACGCGCAATCGCAGCACCGTGTGGTGCGCGATCGGCGCACCACGGCCGTCGTTTCCGCTGAGAGCGTCACCAGAAGGAGTTGGCTTAGTCGTTTTCGAACCCATGATTGTTGACTTCAAGCTGACTGCCTTCAGTCACGGTGCGATCTGTCAGGTGCCCCGCATGCGCGCTTCGTCCGAGGGCACTTAACCTTCGTGGGCGGGCTCGTCACAGCGGCTCACGTCCCCACGTCCGGTCAAATGCAGAACGATGACGGCCTAAGAGCGCTTCAGGTGCGTAGCCACCCCTGTCGCGGAGCCCTGCCCCGGCTCCCGTTCGGACGGCCATGAGCCGGTGTTACCTTATCTCATCATTAGCGCAGGTGGGCCGCCCGGGGGAGCGATTCTCGTGACGCAGGGACCAGCTGCCCAGCGGAGGCTACTCCCTGGTACACGACCAAGGTCTGTCACCCGACGATGCGTTCGCAAATCAGCCACATGTTGGCCGACAGCGCGTGGGAGCAGCACGTCGCGAACCTGCTCGAAACGAGTCCTCTGGTTGAAGCCTATGCCAAGAATGATCATCTTGGCTTCCAGATCCACTACATGTGGAACGGCGCCAAGCGCCGCTACATTCCAGACTTCCTAATTCGTCTGACCAACGGCAGAACATTTGTGCTCGAGGTCAAGGGCGAGGACAGCGATCAGCACCGCGCCAAGCTGGCGTCAATGGGAGCGTGGGTAGCGGGCGTCAACGCGAAGGGCGGCTTCGGGGTTTGGTGCCACGACGTCGCATACGAGATGGCCAAGATCCACGACATCCTCGAACATCACGGGACGACGTGACGCGGGATCTTGCCGGAGCTCGTCCAACCGGCGAACCAGAGGTGTGCGACCTTCTCGCATGTTGTGGACCTTGGAAGCAACACAGTTATGTAACAGGCCGGACAGGACAGATGATGTGAACTGAGTAGCTCTGCCGTTAGCGCGATCACAACTTTCGGTCTTGAAACAACTCGAACTCAGTTGTACAAGATTGAACGGCCCCCCTGCGAACGAACCTGGGAAGGGAATCATGACGTGCGACCGTTTTCACTTGGTCGGCACCGTCGGTGTTGTGCTCGCGTTTGTTGTGTGCTCGCCTGCCTTCGCACAAGGCAAGGATCCTCATAAACTCCTCACAGAAGCAGACCGCCTGGCGTGGCTCCGTGTCTGGACTCGCGCGGAACCACTTTACGCCGAAGCCCGCGAGGCGTTCGCGCGTAGCGGCGACAGCAGGAACGCTCTCTACGCTGAAGTCAGTCGATTGCGTGGACAGTTGCCGACTCTGTCGGTTCCAGAAGTCTCCGAACGTCTCAGCGCTTACCTCGATGATCCGATCGTTCAGAACGACGAGCGGCTCCGCCTTCGCGTGCTGATCATCAAAGGCGAGACAGACGAGGACCTGGACCCGTCGCAGTCGCAACGCTCCTGGACCGAGGCGCTTGCGCTGGCGCAAAAGCTCGGCGAGGCCGGGTGGGCAAATCGAGCCCGCGGCGAGCTTGGGCTTGTCGCCTTTCTGCAGGGCGACACGAACACCGCTATCGTGAATCTCGGGCAAGCAATAAGGGTCGCCGAAACAAGCGGCGACACATCGTCCCTGGTGCGTTGGCTCACGCTGTTCGGCCACGGCTACGTCGAACTTGGTCGTCCGGAGCAAGCCTTCGACTTCTACGAACGAGCGCTCAAGGTCGCGCGTACGGTGCCGGAGCTGCAGAGGCCCTTCATGACGCTCGTCGGCAAGGCCGACGCACTCGTGAAGGTTGGGAGGGTGTCCGAGGCCGAAGAACTCGTGACGTCGACCCTTGCAGAAGCGGCAAAGGAAGGCTCGCTGGGGTACCAGGCGGAGCTGACGCTCCGGCTTGCCTTCATCGCCGTCCAGCGCAAGCAGACGACCCAAGCGCTGGAATCGATGTCGCGCGCAGCGGAGTTCGCACGTGCTGCCGGCGGAAACCGAATCCTCGCCGGAATAGCGCTCGAGCGCGCCAGGATTCTGCGCGGTGCAAATCGATCATCGGAAGCGGAGGCCGCGTTGCGCGAGGGCATCATTGCATCACGCAGCATGGGCGAAAGGCTGCTGCTTCCCAGACTTCTCGCACAGCTGGCCGACCTAGAGCTGTCGGCTGGCAGGCGCGGTCAAGCATCCGAGCTTCTCCAGGAAGCGGATGATCTGCTCGAAGGACTCCTCACGAATGCGAGCAGCCCCTGGGTCAGAGGCCGCATTCTCTCGAGCATGGACGGTGTGGTCTCTGCGAGAATTCGGCTCGAAGGCGAGCACAGCAGCGGAGATCCGACACGGCTATTCGCGGTTTTGGAGCGAGCGCGGGCACGCTCGCTCGTGGACCTCTTACACGCGCGTCCGCTCAGCGCCGTCCGGAAGCCGGAGGACCTGCGCAAAGGCGAACGCCGAATAGCCGCTCTTCAACTTCAGCTGCTTCGAACGACCGGGCGCGCAAGTCGGCAGCGGCTGCTCGACGAAATCTTCCGCGCTGAAGAACAGCTCGCGCCAATGACAACAGAGATGTTCCTGAGATCGCGCCGAACCGCGAGGACAGCACTGACGCTGCGCGAGACGCAAGCCGTCCTAAGGCCGGACGAATTGCTGCTCGAAATGGCTCTTGCCGAGCCTGCCTCATTCGCGATCGTCGTAAGCCGTTCGAGCGCGCGAGTGCAAAGAATCGCAAGCCGGTCGACGATTCTCGGTCAGGCGAGCGCTCTGGTGTCCGCCGCGCGAAGTGGCCGGGGCGTCACAAATGAGGCTAAGGCCCTCAGCGCGACGATCCTGACCAGTATCCGGGAACTGTCATCGCACCGTCGCGTGATCATCAGTGCGGAAGGGAACCTTCAGCAGGTACCGTTCGAGCTACTGGAGCACGCGCCTCCAAGCGGACGTCGCCTGCTCGACACACATGTCGTGTCATACACGCCGTCCGCGGGGATTCTCGTGATGCTGCGCACGCGAACCGCTTCACCGTCCGGCATGCGGATGGCGTTGGCTGTCGGTGCATCTCCGGAGCCGGCAGCAGTCGGAACCAGCGGCTCGTCGCCTGGTCCGGTTACGCGGGGCGTCTATGACCTCGACGCAGCGCAGCTCCGGCCGTTGCCGTTCGCGGCTGAGGAGGCGCAGTTCGTGAGCGGCGTGTTCAGAGGGCCTGAGTCTCAACTGCTCGTGAAGGAGGCGGCGACGGAAGCGGCCTTCAAGGCGCAGCCGCTTGCGAACTACCGAATCGTGCATCTGGCAGCGCACGGCATCATGAGCACGAAGGTTCCAGCGCGTTCGGCACTTGTGCTCAGACCATCAGGAGCCGAGGACGGGCTTCTGCAGGCCCGCGAGATTCTGGATCTACGGCTGAACGCCACTCTGGTCACGTTGTCTGCGTGCGACACCAGCACCGGCGCCGATCAGGGACAGGACGGCGTCGCAAGCCTGGTAAGGCCGTTTGTCGCCGCGGGCGCACGCGCGGTTGTCGCCAACCTCTGGGCTGCCGACGACACTTTCAGCGCCGCGCTGATGCGTGAGTTCTACCGTGAATTGGCTGGCGGCGTGGACATCGGTGAGTCCTTACGGCGGGCGAAGTTACGGATGATCGAATCGTTCGGGCCGGAGGCTCTCCCGAAGCTTTGGAGTGGTGTGCTCGCTTACGGCGACGCATCAGCGGTTGTCGCGTCGAATGGGGCCGCCACTCATGGAGGGAACAAGTGACCTTCCTGACCGAACCCCAGCGTCGCACCGTCTTTGACAAGGTGATCAACCTGGTCGATACAAAGTTCAGCGGCTCGGATGTTGACGTGAGCCAACTCCGCGACGTGCACGAACCGCGGGTGGTCGGCAGCGGCACTCTGGAGGATTTTGAGCAGGCGCTTGACGGCCTGCTCCGAGACCTGAAGACGAGCCACACAGGGTTGTTCCACGAGGCGCGGCCACGTTCCGCCGGCCGAATCGCGATGGCCGCAACGTTGACGAAAGCGAACACGGCAGACGGTCAGCGCTGGGTGTTTCAGGATGTTCATCCCGGCGGTGTGGCCGCCGCGGCCGGCATCGGGTCCGGTGACATCCTGCTTGCAGTTAACGATCAGGAGCTCATTCCGCCTGCCGCGACTCCCTTCCGCCTGGGCGAGTCTTACACCCTCATGGTGCGCAAGCCTGACGGCTCCACGATGCGGCCAACTCTGGCGATTCCAGGATCCCGCGAAAAGCAGAGACCGATCGTCGTACCCGATCAGGTGGTCAGTGCGCGCAAGTTGGATACGGACATAGGCTACGTGCGCGTCAGCATGTTCCCCGGCGTGTTGGGAATCGACGTAGCGCGCGACATCAGCCGCGCAATTTCGGAGCTCGAATGTAGACGCCTGGTCGTCGACCTGCGAGGTAACACGGGCGGCGGAATCGGTTGCCTGCGGCTCATGAGTCACCTCTGCGCGGACCGCCGCGGCGTGGGCTACAGCGTGGGACGGAAGCTTGCGCAGAAAGGGTACGACAAGGAGCGGCTGCCGCAGTTCGATCGCATTCCATCATCGAAGCTTCAGGTTCTGCCACTCATCGTGAAGTTCGGCTTGGCCGGACGCTCGGTCGCGGTGTTCACTGAAGCACTTGGCGCTCAGCGCCATCACGGCCACGTCGCGATGCTCGTGAACGAACACTCGGCGAGCGCCGCGGAAATGGTCGCAGCATTCGCGTCTGAGAATCAGTTGGCAACGCTCGTCGGGACAACCACCGCTGGCCGGCTGGTCGCCACCAGCGCCTTCAAGGTCGGGTTCGGCTACCGTGTCGTGATGCCGGTCGCCACGTACTTCACCTGGCAAGGCACGAATCTCGAGGGCCAAGGGCTCGTTCCAACGATCGAAGAACCATTTTCATTTGAGGCAAGCGTTCAGGGTAGAGACAATCAGCTAGAACGCGCCACGCAAATCGTTCGCGAAACCGAACGAATGGCGTCCGCCTAGATGACACCAGCACTTCGATTCAACGCACCCGCAGCGGGAACATCTGCCACTCACTTCCATCACGTCTCAAAGTGAGCTGATAGTCGCCAGGTTCGAGCGCGCTCGCATCAATCACGGCTTCGAGAGTTGTGATGTAGTTGCGAATCTCCGCTGAGCCTTTGGCGGTAGCCCTAGCACGCAAGTCGGCGTCGAGAATTCGAACGTCGTACTCTCCAGGCGATGAGCCAACAGGCAGCAGTATCGTCGCGTTCACACGGCCGCGCGGCACCACGAGAGGTGCAGCTGCGACTCTCTGCTCCTCACTGCGAGTGACTGCAAGTGGGCGCAGGTCGAGTCTCGCTGACTGTGCCGCTGTTTGAGTCGTCGGCCGCGCCAGGCGATCGGCGTCGCCGGCTCGCCTGAGCGCGAACCAGGATCCCGCAATCCCCAGCACGAGCACCGCTGCGGCGGCGTATGCCAGCCGCTTGCGCCTCACCGCCGCCTTCAGCGCCGCGGCGTCCGCCTGCTGAAGTGCGCGGAGCTCCTGATAGCACGGCGAGCACTTCGAGAAGTGCTCGTAGGCGGGATCGCCGATCGGCAGCTCGCGGCGTGAGAGCGACACGAGGAGATCACGAGGTGGGCACCCTTCGCGCGCCGGATTCGGATGGGCGCGTCCGAGGAGCAGGTCCATCTCGTTTTCGATCTGGAAACGCAAAGGGTCAGAGCGCTGACCGTCGTTCGTCATTCGGCTGTCTCAGTGTGTGTCCTCGCGGTGGACGAAATGCGGATTGATGCCGGAGACGACCCCTACTTTGCGACTATTGTCTACACCTTCACCCCCGTCAGCACGTGAATTTTATGCTTTAAGCGGCTCATCACCTTGTCGACCGAGTTCACGGAGCTGCCTCGGAGCTTCGCGATGTCCTCGCTCGAGTAGCCGAGGGCCTTCTGCTGGAAGATCCACGCCTCTTCCGCTGTCATGTGCGCTTCGAGCTCGCGCAACAGGATGCCCCGCTCGATCTCCTCGACCGAGCCATCCCACGCGCGTAGACGGGACACGATCTCGGGTCCGGTCCGGGGCTCGACGCTGTTGAACCGAATCTGCATCGAGCCGCGCCGCTGCGTGGACACGCCGATGCTCTCCAACGCCTTCCAGGCGTAGCCGCCCAACTTCTCGATCGGTCCGGATGCTCGTTCGCGTTTCGTGATACGCCGTGCCGCCTCTTCGAACACCTCTGTGACCTCCACGTCGTCCTGGATCGCAGGGAAGCGTCTCCGGAACCGTGGGAGCAGAGCGTTGAGGACCTTGCTTAGGCGGTCTTCTACCGGCTTGCCGTCGACGTCGAGTAGCCCGAGCTTTCGCAGGCTCTCCATACGATCCCCTCCTTCGTGCTTGACGGGTGCTAAACCCGCCGTCGGGGGAGCGACGCCAGTGTCAGGGCCGCCGGAAGAGGAGAAACAGCGCGGTCAGGTTTCGGTCCGGACCGGCGTTCTATCGGATTAGAACGCGCAAATCGCGCACCGATGATTCAGTGGACGTTCAGTAGGGCGGCATCAAGCTGGCGTGTCCTGATGCACTCACTGAAGGGGATTTTGGCCGGACGATCGGTGCTTGTCAACAGGAAGGTGACACATGCAGGGTCGTTGCTTACGAAGGGCTCGGTCGTCCGGCCGGTCGGTCGTCGCGTGTGCGCGACGCGCACAGATCATCCTTGTTACGGCTGTGCTCGTTCTCCTTCCCCAGATCGCGTCAGCACAGGGATCTCCGTGGGAGCGCGCGGCGGGCAATCTCGAACGAACGTTCACCGGCCCGCTCGCGCGTTCTCTCGCCCTGGTGGCGATCGTGATCGGCGGACTCACCTTTATGTTCGGCGAGATGGGTGCGAAGCGGCAGATCGCGGGGATCGTGTTCGGCGGAGGCTTGGCCCTGTTTGCGGCTCAATTCCTTGTGTGGCTCTTCTGATCGAGGTGCGTACAACCCTTCGGAGTGCATGATGCCGGACCAGCCAACCTACCGTCCCGTCCACAAAGCACTGCACCGACCACTTACGGTCTGCGGTGTGGACCGCCGGCTGTTCTTCCTGGCCCTGCTGATGGGCGGTGCCACCTTCAATCTCTTCTACTCGTTCTGGTCAGGGATGCTGGTCTTCCTCGGCCTGTATGGCTTCGCACTCTGGGCCACCAACCGCGATCCAGACATGCTCCGAATCGTCATCGCATCGTCCGGAAGCCGACGCCGCTACGACCCTGGCAAGCATGAGCGATTCGACGTGGAGATCGTGCGGTGGTAAGGATCTCGCGCATCCTCCGTGACTACAGCGAGGCGGGCGGCGTCAACACGCTGGTCCCTCTGTGGGGCTTCGTCAATGAGCACACGTTCCTCACGAAGGCCGGTCACGTCGGTGTCGTGTACAACCTTCGCGGTATTGATGTAGACGGTCTGACGCAGGCACAACGCCGAGCTCTCACGCACCGGATGGAGGCCGCCCTTCGACAGTTGGATGAGCGGTGCCGCGTGTATCAGTACCTCGTCAAGCGGACGGTCGATCCGTTCGTCGCGCCGCTCTGCGCCGAGCCGGTTGCGCAAGAGGCCCTGAATCGGCGCACCGCCTATCTCAACGACCGGCGCCCAGAGCTGTACCAGCTCACGCAATACGTGGTGCTCCTGCTCGAGACGACGCAGGGTCAGGTGAGTACGCGGCTGCAAGGAGTCTGGCGCGAACCGCGCGAAGCGTTCCGCCGGTGGCTTTCGACCCATCATTCGCTGAAGCTGCTGGAGGCCGAACTGGACGACGCCATCGACAGGCTCAGTCACCAGGCCGAGTCCTTCGAGTCCCAGCTGGCCGATTTCGGGCTGGCACGGCTCGCGAGGGGTGAGGCGTTCCAGTTCTTCCGACAGTTGGTGAACTACGACTTGCCGGTACTGTCGGCGGCAACGCCGAGCACGCCAGAAGCATACCTGGACTACTTCGTCGCCGACTCGCCGGTTGATTGCCATCGAGACCACCTGATGGTCGGCTCACAGCAGGTGAAAGTTCTCTCCATGAAGGAGCCACCGGGCCAGACCTTCGCCCACATCCTCGGCGACCTGCTCGCCGTCCGCGGCGAGTTCATCGCGTGTCTCGAATGGCAGCGGGCTGGCCAGGACGGAATGCGACGTGAGATCCAATCGCGACGCCGGCACTTCTTCAACAAGCGCGTGTCGCTCGTCAACTATGTGTCACCCGAGGCCGCAAAGGGCGAGGAAATGCTCGTCGACGAGTCGGCGACGGCAACGGTCAAGCAGCTCGGAGATGCACTGACCGAGATGGAAGTGAACGGACACGTGTTTGGTCGCTGCTCGTTGACGGTCGTTCTCCACGACGAGGATCGGCGGGCTCTGGATCAGCAAGCGGCCCACGCCATGAAGGTGCTTGCGGCCCATGATGGTGCGTTCTTCGACGAAACCTACAACCTGTTGAACGCCTGGGTGAGCATCGTGCCGGGTAACGGCGCCCGCAACCTGCGGCGGTTAGCGCTGCTCGAAACGCACGCCGCGGACCTGAGCTTTCTCTTCGGCGTCGACCAAGGCCAGGGTGGCTCACCGCTGCTGTCGGCGCCGCTGGCGACGTTCGAGACACCACACCAGACGCCGTTCGCGTATCACCTGCACGTCCAGGACGTGGGCCACACGCTCGTCCTCGGCGCGACCGGCAGCGGCAAGAGCTTCCTGCTGAACTTCATCGTCACGAACGCTCAACAGTACGATCCGTTCACAATCATCCTGGACTTAGGTCACGGATACCGAAAACTCGGGGCGCTCCTTCACGGCGGCTACGTGGAGCTGGGCCTGCGACAGCGCGACGTCAGCATCAACCCGTTCTGCCTGGATCCAACTCCCGAACACCTGCACTTCCTCCATGGGTTCGTGCGCGTCCTCCTCGAGGGCGAAGACGGTTATCGCTTGAGCGAACTCGAGGATCGCGAGGTCTACGAAGCGGTCGAAAACCTGTACGTGCTCGACCGAAGTCAGCGCAGGCTCTTCACGCTCGCGAACCTCTTGCCACGGAGCTTGATGGCACGGCTGCAGAAATGGGTTGAAGGAGGCCGGTACGCGGACCTCTTCGACAACGTCGAAGACACGCTCTCATTCGAGCGGCTGCACGTCTTCGACTTCGACGCCATGCGAGCGTATCCATCGCTGATCGAGCCGCTGCTGTTCTACATCCTTCACCGCGTGAACGAGCGAGTGCTCGACGGAACTGATACGCGGACGCTGAAGCTCTGTGTCATGGACGAGGCGTGGCGCTTCATTCAGAACCCTACGCTTCGCGCCTACGTACAGGAAGCGCTGAAGACATGGCGGAAGCGGAATGCCGCCATGATTCTCGCTACGCAGACGATTGACGACTTCGCCTCGGCAGACTTGCTGCGAACGGTTGTCGAGAGCTGCCCGACCAAGCTGCTGCTGGCGAATCCGGCCTTGGAGCGGTCTCGATACGCGGAACTGTTCCAGATGAACGAGATGGAGCTGGATCTGCTTGCCGGCCTGATGCCGCGACGACAGATTCTTCTGAAACGACCGGACCTGACGAAGGTCCTGACCTTGGCGGTCGACCCCAAGAGCTACTGGATCTACACGAACACTCCCATTGACAACGACCGGGTCGCCGCGGTGTTCCGAGAGCACGGTTTCGAGGCGGGCTTGGACCGGCTCGCGGCCTCGGCCTGATTGTGGGAGGTGTGTCATGAAATGTAGTGGTCTGCGCGCGTTCATACTGGCGGTGGCGGCACTGACGGTCTCGGCGACTCCGGCTGGCGCCCAGTCTGGCGTGCGCGAGGTGTCGGCGACCGAACGGGGAGTGATTCTCCTGCAGACCCGGCTGCGCTACACGACGATGGTGGTCTTGCCCGATGGGGAGGAGATCCTCGACGTCCTGTGCGGCGATCGCGACTTCTGGGTCATTAGCGCCACGCACAACATCGCTCACGTGAAGCCCGCGAAGGCCGGAGCCGAGACGAACCTGAACCTCGTGACATCGAGCGGGACGATCTACTCGTTCATGCTGAGTGAGAAGTCGAGCCCTCCGGACCTCAAGGTCTACGTTCAGGGTGAGCCTGGCGGAACGAGCGGGAAGCAGAAGTACTACTCCGCCACGCAGGTGGAGGCGCTCGAATCGCAGATCGCGGAACTTCGTGCGTCTGCTCGCGACGAGGGGCGGAAACTGGACGAAGCCGTCGCCGCCTATCGACAGCAGTATCCCACGCGACTTCAGTTTCCTTACGGCGTGCCCAAGTACGAGAAGCCCTTCTTCGTTCGGTCGATGTGGCATGACGGGCAGTTCACATATGTGAAATCCGACGCCACCGAACTGCCCGCGCTCTACGAGCTCAAAGATGGCAAGCCATCGGTCGTCAACTTTCAGGTTCGCGAGGGCACCTACGTCGTGCCGAAGGTCCTCGATCGTGGCTATCTGGTGCTTGGTCCACAGCGTTTCACGTTCGAACAGCAGGGGCGATGACCATGCCCGAAGAACCTGGAAATCCAGGAACGGCGCCTGTCAGCGATCATCGTCCGGTCCCTCGCGGAGTGCTGCCGCGCGGCTTTCAGACGTGGCTCATGGCAGGCCTCGCGCTCGGCATCGTACTGATCATCCTCATCACCGGTCAGTCTGAACCGTCCCGGACTCCGGCTCAGACGCAGCAGGCTCCTGCTGCTCCTAACCCGGAGCGATTGCGCGATTATCAGGAACGCCTTCGAGCGATGGAGGCGCGCCAGGCACTCGAAGCCCAAGCGCCTCAGCCAACAGTTCCTATGACGCCGCGTTTTGAAGAGCCCGTTGGCCCCGCGCCTGAGGATCCGATCGCGGCCGATCGCAAGCGTCGAGAGTACGAGAGTCTGTTCGCGAGCAACGTTGTCCTTAGTCGACGTCCGGATGGAGAGCGCCCGGAAGTGGGTCAACCCGTTGGCGTTCGTCCGGGTGGAACTCCGCAGGACATCTCGAACCCATCTCTTGACGAGATTGCGAGTGCGGTCCTGCGCGCGACAGGCGGGACGAGCGCCGGACCCACGCGTCCGGCCGCTCCCACAACCGACCCGGCTTCCGCGCCGGCAGCAAGCCTTGCTTCCAGCGCCGACGGCCGACAGGAACGCACGCCTGACAGAACAGACCCAATCAGGGCGGCTGGTCCTCTGCACACGCTGCTCGAGGGAACTTTCATCGACGCGGTACTTACCAACCGCCTCGACGGAAGTGGAACAGCCCCGGTCAACTGCCTGGTCACGAATCCGGTGTACTCGCACAGCGGACAACACGTGCTCATTCCTGCGGGGGCGCGCGTTCTCGGAGAGACGCGACCCGTTCAGGCGCTTGGAGAGACCAGGCTCGCAGTGGGGTTTCACCGGCTCCTGATGCCAGACGGCAGCACGCTGCGCCTCGATCAGTTTCTGGGACTCAATCAGATCGGCGATGCGGGCCTGCGCGACAAGGTCAACCATCACTACTGGTCGACGTTCGGATCGGCGGCTGCGGTCGGGCTCATCAGCGGCTTGGCGCAGTGGGTTGGCAGCGCGGGCTATTCGAGTGGAACGGGCGATCGGACGGTCATCATCGCCGGTGGCGCGGACGCGGCATCGCAGGCAAGCCTTCAGGTCATGAGCCGGTTCCTGAACCGCCTGCCAACCGTCACGATCCGTGAGGGGCACCGCGTCAAGGTGTACGTGACGAGCGACCTGCAGCTTCCCGCCTATCCAGCGGCCCAGGGCTCGGTTGTGAGCGAAAGGAGAAGAGTCCAATGATGCGACGCACCCTTGTCGGAGCGGTTGTGCTCATCCTGGCGACGACTCCAGCCAGCGCGCAGTTCGCCGTCATCGATCCCGCGAATCTGGCGCAAGCGATCCTCATCGTCCAGCGCACTCAGCGTCACCTGGAGGAACTCCGGGCGCAGTACCGAACTATTGCCCAGATGGCGCAGGGTCTTGGACGGATGGACCAGTACCGGACGCCGCCGTCTGTTCTGACGCGGCACGACGCCGGGCGGTGGAGCTACGGACGTCAGTGGATCACAGCGCTCAATAGCGGCGACGCAACCGGAGCCGCCTATCTGGCCACTGCCACACCGTTGGCTGCGCCGAACGTACCAGCCCGGTTGCCAGCCGCGGCTCGAAGGGCGTTCGAGCGCCAGTACGCCACCGTCGAAATCACCGACTCGGTGGCGATGATGGGCGGTCATCAGGTTGGCCTCATGCGCGGTTATTACGGAGAGCTCCAGCGCGCCGTCGATGCCCTCGAAAGAGACGTGCTGAACAGCGGCTCGTCGTACCACGAGATGACTGCCATTCTCGACAAGGTCGCGGCCGGCGAGCTGCTCGGGCGCCGGCAGGACATGGCGACGAACCAACTGCTATCGCACGCCCTGGAGCAACTGCTGGCGAGGGGCAAGAGACAGCGAGACACCGAAGCGTCGACACTCAACATGCAGCTCGTTACGTGGAGGGACGGCGACGCCGCCAATCGAGCGTTCCGATCCGGAGCGGGTCATGCCCTCACCACCTGGCGACAGCCGTAAAGGAGGTTCGTGATGTATCGCCAACGGGCATACAGCATCGGTACAGTACTGGTCTCCGGCGCGCTGATGGTCGCCATCGCCAGTCCTGTCTCGGCCCAACTGGTGGTCTACGACGCCGCGACAACCGCGCGAAACACTGTCACTGCAACCGTCAATCAGTTCTTGTTCGAGACTCAGCGCCTGCAGCACAGCAAGGTGCGCGAGATGGCACGGAGGCTGAGCGCCCTCACCAACTTGAGGAAGTACGTGATGGAGGACGTGCCGCGCTGGAGGACGCACGGCGGGGACTTCTTCTTTGCGCAGCCCTACAACGACGCGCTGATCTTTGGGGATCCCGTGGGTGCCGCCTTCACCGACCTGAGCCAGCGTCTGCTGGCGGACCCCAGGCTTCTCGATCGACTGGGTCCTGCGGCGCGCCGTCTTGTGGAAGCGAGGCTGGGCACAGTGAACCTGACTGACGCCGCGGCCATTGCCGCAACCCACGGCACAGGCCAGCTTCGGTGGTTTGGGCGGAAGAACGAACTGCCCGCGATCGACGCTCTCGAACGGGACGTCATCGATCCATCAAGCGAACAGAGCACGACAGCGGTTCTCGACAAGATCAGCGGCGCCGCCCTCATCGGCGCCCGCCAGCGTCAGGCCCGCATTCAGCTGCTCGTGGGCATGGTCGAACAGCTTCTGGTCGACAGCAAGCGAGCCCGTGACACGGACACGGCCGCGCTGGCGATGCAGATCGTTACGTGGCGCGACGGCCGGGCCGCGTCGGAAGCGTTCGTGGCTGGATCTGGCGACGCGCTCAGAACGTGGCGACAGCCGTAAGGCGATAGCGGAGGGACGCTGATGGAGCTCAATCTGCTTCCGACAATCCAGCAGGCAATTTCGGGACTGCTGCTGACGTACGAGCCGGAGTTCCTCCGCTTCGGACATCGCCTGTTCCTCTCGTTTGCCACGATCATCATTGCGTGGCACGGCATCGAGATGATGTTCTCGCGAGACGGGCTGGGGGATTCGATGTTCGAGTTCGCCAAACTGCTGCTTGTAGTCTCGTTCGGCTACTCGCTGATTGCGTTCTACGAAGCGCCCCTGCCGGGGATCGGCGTGTCGTTCAGCAACCTGATCACTGACCAGGCGTTCTATTTTCAATCCGTCCTCGAGGCCAGAGCGTTTGACAATATCTACCAGCACTTCGACGACCTGTCAGACCGCTTCATTCAGCCGGACGCATGGGCGATTCTGGCCAACCTCATCTACTGGATCCTCCTGTTGCTCGTGGCCTTTGCAAAAGCCGTCTCGATGGCCGTCATCGCCTTCGGTCTGATCGCCAGCGCCGTTTGCGCCCTCCTCGGTCCACTGTTCGTCCCGTTCTTCATCGTCCCGAAGCTGGACTGGCTGTTCTGGGGATGGTTCAAGGCGTTCATCCAGTACTCGTTCATCCCGGTTGTCGCTATCGCGTTCCTGATGGTGTTCGAGCGCTTCGTCTTCCGTTACGTAACGACCTTGCCTCCAGCCATTACACAGGCGGAATATGGGGTCTACGGCCTCCAGGCGGTGGCCGTGATCATCACGTTCTGCACCGGGATCGTGCTCGTACCGTCGCTGACCACCTCAATCTTCTCAGGTCAGGGCGGTCAAGCGGCGTTCCCCGGCTTGAGCCGGTTCATGAGGCGCTAAAAGCGTCAGCGAGGCACGACATGCCGAAGCGATTCTCGAACGTTCCAGAGCACCTGCGAGAGCCACATCACGTCGCGTGGTCGGACCTCCCGCCGCTCTACTGGAAAGCCATCGGGATAACTATCGCCCTCGGGTTCGTCACGGGGCTCATCTGGATCGCGTGGCGGCTGTTCGACCTTCACGTTCTGAACTGAGGAGGAGAGGCTGTGGCCGGTGTCGTCGGCGACATCAACCCGAAGACGATTGAGAGCGCGAAGCGCCAGTTCGTGGAGCTGTACGGCTCTGCGCTCGTGATGAACACTTACTTGAAGATCGCGCTCGTTCTCGTCTCCCTGGTGGCCCTCGGCCTGCTCGGTCTCAACTTCTACACGGCCACCCGCTATTCGCAGGTGAAGCCGCTGGTTGTGAGAATCGACGAGGTCGGCCGTGCCGAGGCCGTTGTGTACGACGCCTCCCGGTACCAGCCACAACCTCCGGAGCTTCGGTACTTCCTGACCCAGTTCGTCGTGAAGCACTTCAGCCGGATTCGCTCCACGCTTCAGCGTGAGTACCCCGACTCGCTTTTCTTCCTGGACCCAGGACTGGCGGACGCGACCATCGCCCAGAACGATCAGAGTCGCGTGCTAGAGCTGTTCGTGACGAATCCCACCGCTGACGAGATCGAGGTATCTGTTCAGAATGTCAGCCTGAGCGAGTTGGCGACGCCGCCCTTCAAGGCGGCCGTGACCTTTCAGAAGGTCTACTACACACCCGGTACGCGGTCCGAACGGAACCGCGAAACCTACGTCGCGCAGGTGGACTTCGTCCTGCGCGAGCACGTGCCGAACGAGTTCGTGCGGGTGAATCCGTTGGGCCTCCAGATCGCGTACTTCCGCGTCGATCAGGCGTTCGAGGATGGGCGTCGATGATCGCGAACGCGTCATTGCTGGCGGCTCTCAGCGTGTTCCTCTTTGCCGGATGGCTTGCCGGCGAGCTGCGCTTCCTTGCACCGTACAAGACTGTTCTCTTTCACGAGCATGCAGCCCTCATCGGTTGGGCTGCTCTGACACTCTTCCTGAACCTCACCGCGATCTACTACAGCGTGGCCCGCTGGCTGTTCCTGCGCGACACCGGCCGTAAGCTGCTGCACATCGACCGTCAGCTTGCGACCGACGATGCCGTGCTCGATGACCTGCGGTCGTACCTGAAGTAACAGCGGGAGGTTCAGATGTGGCGAGACATTGATACACGCGTACCGGAGCGCGAGCGGCCGGAACCCGGCTTTGGCAGGGTTAGTGGCCAAACCGAGGTGGAATCCGGTCCGGTGTCGGACGACCCCCGTGACGTCTTCACGCGCGACCTCGACTTGCCGCGCGGGTCGTCCAGAGAACGTGTTCGTGTGAACGACAGGGAGTATCGATTGTCTGGTGATGACGTGCGCGTTCTTGCGACAGTCGGAGCGTTCCGCGTCGTGCCCGCGCGCGACCTGAGAGAGCCGAATCCGCGGACACCGACGCGCCCGGCTCGCGACCTCGAGCGCCTTCGCGATCTTGGCCTCGTGCAGTCCGTTCCGTACGTCGTCGGGCGCACGCGGACAACGCTGGTGACGCTCACCGGCCATGGGCGTGACGTCCTCGAAGGAGGACGACGGCCCGGCGCAGGCAGCGATCGACAGGCGTTCTACGTCGGCATCACCAAACCCCGTGAGCTGGCCCACGATTCCAGGGTCTACGGCGCGTACACGACGGCAGCCGAGCGCCTGGGCGAGCGGGGCGAACCAGTCCGACGTGTGGTTCTCGAAGAGGAGCTGAAGCGCGAGTATCAGCGGTTTCTGCAAGCGCAGAACCGGGAGCGCCGCGAACGAGGTGAGACCCCTGAAGGACGGGCGGAGGCTGTGGCTCGATGGGCGCAGGAACACGAGCTGCCGTACGACGACGGGCACGTGCAGTTCCCCGATGCGCGGATCGAGTACGAGGACCGTGACGGCCGCCGCGCCGTCGAGAACATCGAGGTTGTCACCCCGCATTATCGTGGCGCGCACGCGGCAGCGAAAGCTCGGTCCGGATTCACCTGCTATCGAGCTTCCGGAGCCCGCCTGGGTGGCCTCCGAACAACCGGACGAAGCGGGCGCGGCGTCGACCCGCGTCTGGCCGAGGAGCTGTTGTCATGACATCTCTCGAGCGCGTCCACGCGGTCACGGAGAAGGGCTTCACCGAGCGTCAGGCAGGCTTCCTGGTGACCGTCATGCTGCACTCCGGCGTCTGCGTCCGTCGCCAGTACTGCGCCTACGCTCGGATTGCCCATGGTCAGAAGGACCACGACTTTTTCGCTTCCCTTGTGGCACAAAAACAAGCTACGTCGTACGCCGCGGCGCATCGACGAGCGCACATCTACCATGTGCACAGCAAGCCCCTGTACGCCGCGATTCGAGAGCCGAACAACCGCAACCGTAAACCCGTTACGCTCGCCCGCGCCATAGAACGGCTGATGGTGCTCGATACCGTGCTTGGCGAGCGCAGGCTTGAGTGGCTGGGCGCCGAGCGCGACAAGGTCGAATACTTCAGCACAGCAACGAGTCTCAGGTTGAAGGAACTGCCCCACCTGGTCTTCGGTGCCGGCCCGGACAAGACGATTCGCTACTTCCCGGACAAGTTGCCGGTGGGCATCACGGGCGACGGTCGCACCCACGTGTTCCTGTACCTCGTGAACCGAAAAACACCGGTGGACTTCCGCGCCTTTCTACATCGTCACTCGGAGCTGCTGCGAGCTCTGCCCCAGTGGGAGCTTCGACTTCTCGTACCGCGCCACTTGCTGGAGGCGGCGCCGCTCTTCGAGCAGGCTGCGCAAGATGAGTTAAGCCGGCCGCTTCGGTTGGACGATGTGGCCGAGCTTCGCTGGTATTTCAGGCAGCAAGACCAAGTCGATCACGGTGGTGCGCCGGAGGACTTCCGGCGGTTTCGCCGCGCCTGTCGCGCTTTCAGGTCGCCGCGGTTTCACGTGCTCTATCGGCTCTGGAAGAAGAACGGCGACCGGCCCCTGGACGCCACCGTGTCGCCGGTGCTCCAGGACAAGATCGAGCGCCGGAGGGGCCATGTCACGAGCGAAGTCCTGCCTCATGTCTATGCCCATCTTTCACCCCTGGTTGGCTCGGCGTAGTTCGGAGGTCCCGCGAACGGAGGGGGGACCACAGGGTCGGGAGCAGTGGTCCCCCTCCTGGGGCCTTGGCGAAGCGCGTGAGCGGCGCGAGGGGAGAGGGATATGGGAGAGGGAGATGTTCCGCACGTTGTTGTGGGCGAAGAAGTTGCGGACGCGAAATTCGCGCGGCGTTTTGTGCCGCGCGTGGCTGTGCGATGAAGCACGGACAGCAGCGAAGAGGCAGTCGGGGCGTGAGCGACCCCGGCTGCCACCCCCCGGACCCGGTCCGGGGCCATCTACGATGGGGGTCGCTCACGCCCCGGCTGCGTGTCTGGTTTGTCCGGACGAAGTAGTCCGCGCACGCGCCATCGACGGGACACGCTGCGAGTACCGCAACAGGCACTCCGATGGACACGCGCAGCACGTCGAAACCGTCGCAGCCATAGTCCACATTTTCCTGAACCGGAGGATGCCATGCCTTTGATCAAGCCGCGCACGCGCGGCAAGCAGCTCGTGAAGCACCGTACACGACTCGATTGCGAGAACAACGAGACGCTGTACGCGTACGCTCAGTTCCTGAGTGAATCAACCGAGTACGTTCTGAACCAGGTGATCGACACCGTGCTCGCTCGCGACAAGGAGTTCATCAAGTGGCGGGAGTCTCATCAAGGCTCATACGTGCCACGAACGAAAGACCGGCTGGGCCGGAAGAACATCGGACCGCGGCGGGCTCAGGCCGCTGTTGTGTCGTCCGGAGAATCAGTCACCGCCATCGACCGCTAAACCGGCAGGTGTTTCATGCTGCGCAAGATTGTCGAAGCGCGCGCTCTCGTGGCCCTCGCGATGTCCGGCGGTGTCGGCTTGTGGGGACTGCGCGCGTACCCTGTTTCGCACGACGACGTGTTCCTCGGCCTGATCGGCGAACGCGCCCCAGGAGTGCTGTCCCTCCTCACGTATGGGTACGCCACCCTCTGGTTCACCACGCCTTACTTTGCCGCGTCCCTGTTGATGTCGCTCATGGCGATCGTTGTCTATCGACGCGCGCCGCGTGCGCGTATCCGGCCGCTCCCGCCGTACCCGCAGCCCGAGCAGCGGCCCACTCCGTCGCTTGTTCTCGGTGAGACACACTATCAGACCGCTCCTGGACCGGCCGCGCGTCCCGAGTGGCTGGCCGTCCCACAGCGGGGTCTCTACACCGGCGTCATGATCCTCGGCGCCGTCGGAACCGGCAAGACGTCAGCCTGCATGTATCCGTACGTCGACCAACTGCTCCGATGGAAGGCGGACGATCCGGCGCGCAAGCTCGGTGGTCTCGTCCTGGAAGTGAAAGGGGATTTCTGTGGCCAGGTCCGATCGATGCTCCACCGGACAGGTCGTGACGCGGACTATGTCGAGGTGGGGCTCGACACCGGTGTCTGCTACAACCCGCTGCACAACGAGCTCGATCCCTATGCCGTTGCCTATGCCGTGGCCACGCTGCTGAACAACCTGTTCGGCCGATCGAAGGAGCCTTTCTGGCAGCAGGCGTACACCGACCTACTGAAGTTCGTCATTCTCCTGCGACGCATCAGCGACGGCTACACCACGTTCTCCGAGATCTACCGCTACATCCTGGACGACCAGCAAATAGATCGGGACATCCGGCGCTTGAAGGCTGATCTCGCCGAGCCGCCGGACGTGCTCGTCATCCGGCATGGCGATTTCCGCGAGCACTGTATCCAAAAACCCTGGGCGCATTGGTTCGCCGAGGATCCGGACCACATGGCGCACCCGTACGAGGCGAGCCTGGAGACGTTCCTCGATGCGCGCAAAGTGGTGTACGAAGTTCGGAAGCCGAAGGGTACCGGGTGGGCAGCACGGAAGCACCAGCTTGAAGCCGTCGAGCGATGGTATCTGCACGGCTGGAGTCGACTCGACGGACGGCTCCGATCGTCCATCGTCGAAGGCGTCGTCGTGTTCCTGTCGTTGTTCGACGACAGTCCGGCGGTGCATCGCGCGTTCTGTCCTCCGCGAAGTGCGTACACCGAAGACCCGCCGGCCGGAGAACCGAAACCGCTCCCACCAATCGATGCCCTGCTCGAGAGTGGAAAGGTGCTCGCGCTGAACTTTCCGGTGGGGATGAACCCTGGATTGGCGCGGATCCTGGGCGTAATGCTGAAGCTGGATTTCCAGCGCGCGATACTCCAGCGCATCCCTCAGATCACGGCGCACCCCCAACGCACCTGGCGCGACCTGCTGTTTGTCTGCGACGAATACCACGCATTTGCCACAGTGGGTGAAGTGGATCCAACCGGCGACGAGCGCACGTTCGCGCTCTCCCGACAGGCGAGGCTCATTCCGATCGTCGCCACGCAGAGCATCAGCTCGCTTCGCTCGGCGCTGCCGGGGGATGAGAGTTGGCGCACGTTGCTGCAGTGCTTCCGCACGAAGGTCTTCCTAGCGACCAGCGACGAGTTCACGGCCAGGAACGCGGCGGAGCTGTGCGGCCGGCGCGATCGCCTCAAGGCGCATTACAGCGTTTCGGAGTCCGGGAGGGACGCGCACATCTCGCTCCTCACTGGACGACCAACATCCGCCACTCAGTCGCTGAGCGCAAGCAAGAGCTACGCGCCGCATCATGAGTACGTCTTTGCGCCGCGCGTGTTCACGCAGCTCCAGAACGCCCAGGCCATCGTGCTGCCCTACGACGGCATCAACCCGCTCCCGGCTCAGTACTGCTACTTGAAGCCGCACTACCTGGACGTCCACACAAGCTATTTCGATCACCTGGAACGAGGCGCGATATGAGCAGCCTGGATCGCATCCTGCCGTTCCTGAAACCGATCGAGGATCTCCTGGTGGACCCGGCTGTCACTGAAGTCATGGTGAACGACGGCGGGCGACGGGTGTTCGTCGAGCGGCGGGGCTGCATCGAACACGTTCCGGACCGGAGCTTGGAAGTCCGGAATCTGACGGTCGCGATCAAGAACATCGCGCGTGCTTGCGGCGATGAGATCTCCGAGCGTCAGCCGATGCTGGACGCGCGCCTCGAGGACGGTTCCCGTGTAGCTGCGATGTTTCCGCCGTGTGCCGTCGATGGGCCGACGCTCACGGTCCGGAAGTTCACGCACCGATTCACGATGGCCGATCTGATTGCCATTGGAACACTGACCGCACCACTGGCGCACGTCCTGCGCGCTGCGGTGGAGGCCCGCGAGAACATTCTCATTTCGGGTGGCACAGGCACCGGCAAGACGACTTTGCTGAACGCCGTGGCGCAGACGATTCCGGCTCAGGACCGCATCGTGCTGATCGAAGAGACGTCCGAGATTCTGATCGACAAGCCCAATCTCGTACGGTTCGAGGCGCGACGAGCTCAGGCGCCGCTTGGCCAGGAGGAGCCGATGCCCGCCGTGACCATCGCCGACCTGGTGCGAGCGACCCTTCGACATCGTCCCGATCGCATCCTCGTCGGCGAGGTGCGCGGTCCGGAAGCGTTCGACCTCTTGCAAGCGCTCAACACCGGCCATCTCGGAAGCATGACCACGATCCACGCCAACAACGCCGAGCAGGCGTTGACGAGGCTCGCACACTGTGTGCTGACGGCAAACGTCGGCCTGCCGCATCGGAGCACGCGGGAGGCCATTGCCCTGGCGATTCATCTGGTCGTCCACTTAGCTCGGCTGGAGTCCAAAAGGGTCGTGACTGAAGTGGTCAGGGTTCGGGATTACGATCAGCACAGTGATCGGTTCGTTGTCGAAGCCTGGTCTCCTCCACAGGCGGTTCAGGAAGGAGCGACCGCATGACCAGACCCGCGAAACTCGCGATCGCGATCCTTGTCGCCGCCGCGCTTTCGAGTTGCGGCCGTGAAGGGACGCCGACCGGACCGTCCGGCCCAACGTCGTTCCTGACCGGAACGTGGCGCGGCACCGTGACGATTCAGGTCAATCCTGGCGACCCGAATCCGCCGGCGCCGATGAGCGGCGACATGACATGGACCTTCGAGGTCGTGCCGCAGACGAACATGCGGTCGCTGCGCGCGACGATCCGATCCACGCATCCGTGGCTCACGATGGAGACGACTGGATCGACGGCCCTCTCTCCAGGCAACAGTCCACCCTCGGAGATCAGCACCCATGGCGAGTTCAACTCACCGCGGGGATGTCGAGGGACGTTCGGGAGCGTCGGGACTGCGCAGGCGACTCGGATCGAGGCGGACTTCACGGGGACTGACTGTCAGCTGGCGACGTTCACCGGGCGAGTCGTGCTGACAAAGGAGTGAGTTGCACGGCGTAGCGTTCACAGTTCGTCACTGCTACTGCCGAATCCTGGTACGAACAGCCTACGGTAAACCCTTTCCGCGTAGCTATCGGTCATTCCAGCAACGTAGTCGCATATTCGACGATCGGCAGTCGCGCTCAGATCACCGTCATCCCACGAGCCCGGCGGCACCAACTGCTCCGGATCGTCCTGAAGCGCTCGGAATACATCCGACACGATTCGCATGCCGCGACGCTCGAGCTGTCTCACTGGCGCTTTATTGATCACGAGATCGAACGACATGTTTCGCAATCCATCCAAGAGATCCCGATGCATCTCCGGAAGAGCGGCTCGGTACCGCAGTAGCGGGTGGCCAAAGCTGCCACGGGTTGAGATTGCGACTGCAGTTATGAACGCGCTAACGAGGCGCGAAATAGTCTGTTTACGTTCAAAGCTGCCACCGAACAATCCGTTCGCGACGGTGGCAGCACTGATCGGGCCAGTGTTCGTCTCGAGTGTATCCCCGATAACCGCGAACACACTGGCCAAGGCGGCGCGCACCTTCGCCTGATCAGCGAGTTTCCGCGCGACGATGTCTTCGATGTCGTGAACGCCGTAAGCGATGTCGTCGGCGAGCTCCATGACAGAACTGTCGAAGCTCCTGTGCTTGGCTTTCTGCTTCTTATCTCGTTCGCTCAACACGATCCGATCGCTCTCATCGAATCCTGAGAGTGCCCAGTGCACAACCTCGCTGTCTTCATCGAAGTAACACTTTGGAGGCTTCGATGTGAAACCGGCGGGGTCGAACGCCGAATACGGTATCGGGTATTTCAGTATCGCGAGGACCAATCGTCGCGTCGGGTTGATTCCCCATCCCTGCCGCTTGTACTTTTCGAGCCGAGTCAACAGCCGCAGGGTGTGTCCGTTCCCCTCGAAACCACCGCTCGTCCGCATCTCCCTCTGGAGAGCCGTTTCGCCGCCGTGTCCGAAAGGAGGATGGCCAAGGTCGTGCGCGAAGCAAGCAGCTTCGATAAGAGCACGAGACGGTGTCCAATCCTTGAACTCAAGCGGGATCGACCCCGTCCGGTCCAATTGGTCGATGAGACCGGCACCGATTTGTGCACACTCGATTGAATGGGTCAGACGACTGCGGTGAAAATCCCCCTCACCGACCCCCATGACTTGAGTTTTTCCCTGCAGTCGCCGGAAGGCTGCAGAATGAACCACCCGGCCTCGATCGCGTTCAGAAGGAGTGCGAATGTCGCCCGGCGGCCGTGGGTCAGGGCCGTGCAATCGCTCCTCGAAGTAAGTCGGATCGGTCGCGTCCAAAACGCCCCCTCCTAGTTCCGTGGTTCACGCCTCGAGTTGTCTTCGTTCTGATGGGCTGTTGCCGCGCGGCGTCAGTCGCGTTGACTCTATAGCAGAGCTATCTAATTTCGCTACGAGCCATCAGGACGCGATCGAGTGTCTCGTCTCGATTCGGGTGGCCGCGTACGGGCGCGACCTATGGATTTGAACAACGCCTCTGCGCGGTTCCGACAGGTTTTTGGCAATCCTTGCGTTCATTGAAGGGAGGAGCCCGCCCGGGCCATGTCACTTTGTCCGACGATGCCGACATCTCAAGTCGATCGTGACGCGCCGATTCGATTCCTGAAAACCGTATTCGAACCAACGGACTGGGTTGCCATTCTTCTGAAGTCATACGTCCGGAGTTGTGTGGCCCAGCGAGTCGGGTCCGTCTCTTGGATTCAGAGCGAAGGGTTTCAACGATGGCTACGTGCGATGAATGTTCGAAAGTACAACATCTATGTCAGCGTGAACGCGATCGCGTCGGGCCGTCGCTCGCGCACTCGTGACGCGATTGGCGCGGTCAGACACGTTTTCCTCGATGCTGACCACGATGGCTCTGCCGTCCTCTCCCGTGTGGAGGCGCGTCAACACTTGCCAAGTCCGAGCTACGTCCTCCATTCGTCGCCGAATCGCGTGCACGTGTTCTGGCGCGTCAGCGGCTTCGATCCTGACAACGTCGAGCGGCTGCAGAAACAGCTTGCGCGCGAGTTGGAGACCGATCCGGCAGCGACGCCGGTGACACAGAACACCCGCCTGCCTGGCTTCTTCAATCACAAGCGCGCCCAGCCCCATCTCGTGACGATCGACTACCGCGACGTAAACGTGTGTTACGGGCCGGAGGACTTTCCCCCAGTCCAGGAAGCGGACGCCTGGTCTCAATCGGTCGGTTCGCACGAATCGCGAAACTTCGATCTGCCTGCGATTGAACGAGCGAAGCGCTACCTGGCGTCGGTGCCGCCGGCAATTGCAGGTCAGCATGGCGACGTCCACACGTTCCGTGTCTGCTGTCGGCTCACGCGAGGATTTGCACTCGACGACGAGCAGGCGCTGCACGTGCTGGCCGAATGGAACGCGCGGTGCCAGCCCCCATGGTCAGAAGCCGAACTGGGCGACAAACTCCGGCGCGCGACTCGGTATGGGCGTGAACCCATCGGAGGACTGTTGTAGCGAGCCGTCTCGTTCGCTTGAACGCCCCCACCCGCGCACCTGCTCCACGAACCGGCCAGACCGCTTGTCAGGTTTCGCTGAATTCCCGCGTTCATAGGAGTACGTCGACGGATCTCTCCGTCACCACGCACGAGCCTTGAAGGATCGTGCGTCCTTCCTCGTCCGCGGTGTCCTCAGGAACCGCCGGACTTCACCCGCACCGCTGGTCTCAGACAAACGGTGCCACCAGGAGGACTTTATGTCCAACCAGAACGCAGAGGTCGTGTCTGTCCGGATCATCCCGAACGAAAAGGGCAATCCCCCAGGGAAGCTCGCGGACGCGGAGGTGATCTTCGAAGCCGAGGCTGGTCCGCTCAGCGGCCTGAAGCTCATCGGCTTCGCAATCTGGGAACGTCGCACCGGCAATGGCCGCAACGTCACGTTCCCTGCCCGACAGTACTCCGTCAACGGAGAACGTCGGAGTTTCGCGTTGCTGCGCCCCATGAATGGGGATGCCAGCGCGCAGGAGGCGGTTCGCGATCTGATTCTCGAGGCGTACAGCGCCAGCGAGGCCCAGACCGACTGACCTCATGGATCCGCCCGGAGGGTTGGCATCATGCCTCCCTCCGGGTCTCCGGCGACAGACCCACCCAGAAGGCTTCAGGCGCTGGGTGGGGTCGCCACCCTGAAAAAAGGTTTGACGGTGAACACAACGCTCAGCTGCTAACGAGGACCGTATGGAGACTGCGCTGCACTCCGCCGCTACCCGCCGATCCGATGCGACTTTGCTTGTGCTCGGCCCATCCGGTAGTCCGTCGCCCCAAACGGTGCCCGTGACTGCGGTGTTCCGCCTGTCTGAGGGGGGCCGGAAAGCGTCATTGCTTACGGGCGGGAACGGCAGGCGGCGGCAGCAGATGGTGTTTCAAATTCCCGTCACGCGTATGCACCTCGTTCACGTCGATGACGGCGGCACCGCGCGGCTCAAACTCAGACCACGATTTGAAACGCGGCCCGATCAACGCGTCGTCCGCCTGGATGAGGCGCCCGTTTACGACGCGCCCCCGTCGATCGAGTCGCTGCTCCAGGAGGCCGCTCGGAATCACGAACTCGAGGCCGCGTACCACGCCCAGGGTATTGCATACCGATCAACACGGCAGGACGTCACCCGCAGCTGGCGCAGCCAGGTCGCGGAGTCATTCCTGCGTGACACCAGCCAACGAGCTGTCACGCATCCTTCGCCCACGACCCGGCGCTGCGTGGTTTCGACGGAACGAGGCCGGATCGAGTTCGACGCCAAACGCGATCGGGGCATTGCTCGGGACGTCCCACATGAAGCGCTCCGGCGGTTCCATGCCGACATTCGAGCACGCCGTGAGCGGGCGGAGCAGGCAGTCGTCGAGTTCCACTCGTCGTACGCAGAAAAACAGCGGCTTGTACGCGAATGGATTAGTGAGAACGGCACGGCAGACCAGCGTGCTCGTCTTGATGCCGGAGTGCTTCCACTCGACGAAGCTGTCGACGCCATGACCGATGAAGCCTTCCGCACGGTCAACCAGCTGCCGCAATATCAGCATGATGGCGTCATCCGGCTTCAGGCGCATCTAAGGACATTTCCGCCGTATGCGAACGCGACCGTGTCCGACCTGTCCCTCCACGTGTCGACTCGGTACCTCACTGAGGCCACGTCTTCGCAATGGGCAGTGATGCAGGAGGTTCAGGCTGCCGTGCCTCAAGCGCGCGTGTACCTTCGCGAGCGCATCTTGTCGTGGACAGACGAGCCCAAGGCCCCCAAGCTTCACACAGTGACGGTCCTCGGCTTCATTAAGCTCGGGCCGCTCACACTGCGCCGTGAATTCTGTGTTCCCGAGACGTGTTCCTTCATGCCCGAACCCGAAGGAGGAGCGAAGTTGATGACGACGTAGCCGTTTGTGCCACGTCCGACCCCTCTCTTGTGACCATTCCGGTCACGCCCTCCGCGCTCGTTCAGCGGCGCGGAGCTTCTCCTCAACCACGTCCCTCAGGGCATAGAAAAGGAGCACACAATGCAGAGTACTGGTGTCGCTGCAGTCACGGCGTTCACCGCACATCGGGAATGGGCGTCACGTCCACCCGACGAGCGGTTCGCCAGCGTCTCATCGCTGTATGAGGCCGCTCGCATTCGTCGCGAACGGACCGAAGAGCGGATCATCGAGACGAGCCAGATCCGAACCGAAGCGCCGACCGACGATGCACTTGCGTTACGCGGGTCGTCAGGCGAGATCGCGGCGCTCACAAACTGGAGCTTCGAGCAGCTCGCTGGCATAGCCGGCGCGCCGCCCAAGTACCTCCGAACCCTGCCCGCGTCGATCGCGTCTAGCGCGATCAACTACGGGCTGCAACGGCAGCAACGCGACGGGCATCAGCTCTTCGCCGATCGCGCCGAACCGTGGACAGTCCACGCCGTCACCTCTCAGAGGTACGCGCGAGTCCACCACGACGAGTTGGCAGCACGAGTGCTCGACCTCATGGGCGATCACCCCGCGTGGCAGCTGCCGCTCGGATACAAGGACGGCGTCTATGGCGCTGAACGGGTACCGTCCGGCGCCTACCTGGGAGACAGAGATATGTTCCTGTTCCTCGTGGACGGCAATCGAAGTCTCGACGATCCCACCGATCGATCGCACGCTGGTATGTTCCGCGGGTTCATCCTTCGGAACAGCGACGTCGGCGCCGCCGCCCTGACCCTGGATCTGTTCCTGTTTCGCGCCGTGTGCGCGAACCATCTGATCTGGGGCTTTCACCACGTTGCAGGCTTCCGGCGCCGGCATGTGGGTGCGTCGATTCACGAGGCGTGGACGGAATCACTCCAAACCGTCCGTGACGCCCTCGACGCAAACCTCGACGACGATCGCGCCACGCTTCTGAGGGTTACCACTCAGGAGCTCGGCCCGACGCGGGAGGACGTCCTCGAAGCGGTCACTACGCGACTCGAAATGTCGCGGAAGCAGGCCGCAGAGGCGTACGCGCTGGCGGAAACGTACGAGGAGAATCCGCGATCCGTCTGGGGATACGTGCAGGGGCTGACGAGACTCAGTCAACGCACGCCCTGGCAGGACGGTCGATTTAACCTCGACCAAGCCGCCAGTCGACTCATCGCCACGGTCAACTGATCCTGGCGGATTGCCGTGCGGGCTCAGCCCGCACGGCCCCTTCTTTATCTTGCACGGCACGGTCTCAGACCGACCGTGCTCCCGCACGCGACCGTCGTCGCGCTCGCGGCTGCCTCCGCTCTCAGAGCCAAGGCGCTCAACGGAGGTGTGTGCGATGCGCGATCCGATCTGTCTTCACGCACGACTCGCCGTCATTGACGGCCCGCATCAACCCATTCACCCGTTGAATCCCGCAACCGCGGACACCGCCGTTGCGGCCAGGGAGACGTGTGCCCTCAGGGACGCTGTCTTCCCGCCAGAAAGGAGACCCGACATGTTGCCTGCTTCACACGAAAGCCTTACCCGCGGACATCGGGTCCGCGAGTTCGTCTGCACGTACCGCGCGCTGCGCGATGACCAGGGTCAGACCGTTCGACTCCCCACGCTGGCCCTGAGCGATCCGCGAATCGCCGCCGCCACGCTGGCACCACTCCTCGCCGGCGAGACGGTGGAGGTCTTCGCCGTTGCGTGTCTCTCCACTAAACACCGTCTCCTTTCCTGGCACGTGCTCTCCCGTGGCACGCGCTCGAGCACGCCCGTTTCGCTTCCGGACGTGTTCGTGCCCGCGTGCCTCACACCGGGCACCACAGCGCTGCTCGTCGTGCACAACCATCCGAGCGGCGATCCCACACCAAGCCCGGACGATGCGCGACTCACGCTTCGGTTGGCGCAGGCGGCCGACATCCTCGACATGCCGCTGCTCGATCACCTGATCGTCGGCGACAACGGCCGCTATTTCAGCTTCCGCGAAGCGGGAGCGCTCAACGCGCAGATCGCGGACGGAGTCAACGCATGACACGACGCCGGGCCATCACTCCGCCGGATTGTCGGGCGTCCCTCAGGGCCGTCAAGCCTCTCCGCTTCGCTCCGACCCCGTTCGGGGCTGGCGGGCTTGACGGCCCTTCCGGGTCGCCTCGGATCGGCATTTACGTGATGGCCGGCATGCACCCGCGCACAACTTTCATTCGGCAGAGCGAAAGGAGAAACCATGTACGCCCCTCCAATAACGCCTAGCATCGAGGTAACCATCGGACGAGAAACGCGCCTTTACCACGCGTTCATCACCACCGCACCCCCAAGGCTCGACGCGCCGGCGACGGTCACGCTTCACACCGGGCCGCTTTCGGACGTGTCGGGCATCGCTGCGAACCCGATCTCGCTCACCAACCGGGCAGATGCTTCGACGCGGCTCGTCCTCGTGGACGGCACCGAGCTGGCCTGGCAGCGCGCGCGATATCGCGAACGGGGCCATCTCTGCGCGCCCGTAGATCCAGTGCTCGTCGGACTGAACACGCTGCAGCACTGGCTGTGGAACCGGATTGGCTCACCGACGACGGATCTCGCACTCGCGGAGGCATAGCAGCGACGAACACCAGGCCCGGCCCACCGCGGTCGGGCCACTTTCTCGGAGGGACATCATGAACATCGCAGTCAAGATTCTCCGCAACGAGCAGGGAAAACCGGCGGGCAAACTGGCCGACGCAGAGATCCATTTCATCGCCGGCGAGCTCGCCGGTCTCAAGCTGGTTGGCTTCACCATCTGGGAGCGGAGGGACGGCAACGGCCGTAGGGTCACGTTTCCCGGGCGCCCGCTCATCGTCCACGGCGACAAACGCAACTTCGAGCTGCTGCGCGCGATCGGCAATCCGAACGTACTGGACCACGTGCGTGACCTGGTGCTCAGGACATACGACGAGCAGGCGCACAACCCGGTGAGAGCCGTCTCGTAGTGATGGAACGCCATGAGCGAGGTAAACGCAATGACATCCGCAGACACTGCTTCAACGCTGGTAGTGATCGAACGAGCGGACGCCCTCACGGGGTCCGGGTGGATGGACCCACGGCAAGCCGCGTACTACACGAGCTTCCGCGTCGCCACTATTCGAAGGGTCTGTCGTCTTGGTGATCTGCAACACGTCAGAATCGGCCACCGTAACGGCCCGATTCGGACAAGGGCGGAATGGCTTGACGCATGGATCATGCGCGGCGTGCAAGAACCCGTCGTGCATTAGAGAGCCGCAGCAATGTCCCGGATGCCGCCAACGTGGCGGTGTCCGGGACGGCGGAGCGAATGCCATGGCCAGGCAAATCAGTTGCGCGGTGCGAATGCAGCACTTGACGGGCGCCGAGGCGCGTCAAGACGACGTGCGTCAGTCGTCGGACGGCGTCCTTCCGCTCGCCAGGTGTCGCGAACTCCTCGGAGACGAGGCCGCAGGCGTCTCTGATGAAGACCTCGATCGTGTGCGCCGACACGCCGACGCCCTGGCTCACGTACTGATCGAGATCGCCGTCGATCGAGATGCACAAGGCTAGAGGTATGCACGGCAGCAGGGACTTGCGGGCGCTCGAGAGTGGGTCTAAGCTGCCGTTGATGGTCGGCGCAGTCATCTACATCCGCGTGAGCACGAAGGAGCAGACCGAGAACCTCAGCCTGCCGACACAACTTCGCGCGTGCGAGGAGTACTGTCGCAGGGAGGGTTACGAAGTTCTCGAGCGGTTCAGGGAAGAAGGGGAGAGCGCAAAGACCGCTGACCGTCCTCAACTGCAGGGGCTTCTCAAGTACTGCAGGACGCACAAGGGCAAGGTTCATTTCGTCGTCGTCTTCAACCTCACGCGTTTCGCGCGCGAAAAATACGACCACTTCGCGCTCCGATCGCACCTGAAATCGCTAGGCATCTCATTGCGTTCGGCGACCGAACCTATCGACGACACATCCACTGGCAAGTTGATGGAGGGCGTACTCGCGTCCTTCGCGCAGTTCGACAATGACGTGCGGTCGGATCGGACCCGCGCCGGGATGAAGGCCGCCCTTGAATTGGGACGATGGACGTTCCTCGCCCCAATTGGCTACATCAACGTTCCAAGGACGTATGGAAAGAGCCTCATCCACGATCCCGAACGAGCTCAGGTCGTCCAACAGGTTTTTCGCGAGTTCGCCAGCGGACGATTTACGAAACAAGAGCTACTGGAGGAAATGACCGGTCGAGGGCTTAGGACGCGAAAGGGCCTACCTGTCAGCTCCCAGGCGTTCAGCACCATGTTGCAGAACAAGCTGTACGTGGGCATCGTGGACGCGCCCGGCTACGGCGTCGTCGGAAAGCGTGGAGACTTCGATCCACTGATTCCAGACGACGTGTTCTACCGAGTTCAGGCGATCCTGGCCGGACGACTGCACACAACCGGGCCTCACCAGCGCCGTCGGCCTGAGTTCCCCTTACGCGCGTTCATCAAGTGCGCTGCGTGCGGACGGGGTGTCACCGCAAGCTGGTCGAAGGGCCGCAGCGCCCGTTATGCGTACTACCACTGCCTGCCACCTTGCCGGGCGGTGAATATCACGAAGGCCCGACTCGAAGGGCTGTTCGTGGACGAGTTGGAAAGATTTCAGCCGACGCCCGGTTACATGCGGCTCCTCAAGGAGTCAGTGCTGCGCGTTTGGCACGACCGCAAGGCGTCGGTCAAAGAGGAGGTAGCGAGCGCTGATCATCGAACGAAAGCGATCCAGCAGAAACTTGACCGCCTTGATGACGCGTTCATCTACAAGGAGTCGATTGACCTCGGCACGTACGAACGGCAACGCGACCGGCTCCGTGAAGAACTGACCCTGGTCGAGATCGACCGCCACGGCTCGAAGGTCGAGGAGTTCGACGTCGAGGGCATCCTGAATTTTGCAGAGCGGGTGCTACCGCGTGCGTCGGACCTGTGGATCCAAGCGTCGCTGGAGCAGCGGCAAAGGCTTCAGCGACTGTTTTTTCCGGAAGGCGTGGCGTTCAGCGGAAAATCGTTCGATCGAACCGTCGTAACGTCTTCTCTCTTCGAGTACTTAAGGCCGCTTGACGGGCCGAAAGAAAATTTGGTGGACCTGACCGGGATCGAACCGGTGACCTCCTGAATGCCATTCAGGCGCGCTCCCAGCTGCGCCACAGGCCCACTCGAGGGAACTACTGATCTTAGCAATCCC